>Ga0136616_10000098_pt1 | contig 32720 bp, 34 predicted proteins | sample AntDrymUQ2992106_2_FD_106648 | JGI IMG/M metagenome (GOLD analysis project Ga0136616, IMG submission 106648) | Polar desert sand microbial communities from Dry Valleys, Antarctica - metaG UQ299 (21.06) | ecosystem: Environmental > Terrestrial > Soil > Desert | place: Antarctica: Dry Valley... | reverse complement strand
GCCGGTAGCTCAAGCTCGGGGCCTGACCGATGCCGTGCTGCCGATCGACGACAACCTGGCGCCGCGTCTGTTCATCCCTGTGACGGCGGCGATCCTCTCGGGCTGACTGGGGGTAGGTGTTCGTCCCCTGGCCGGGGGGTACATAGTCGCAGCTGCAAGGCGTTTGAGAAGCGGGCACGTGTCGTCCGGCTGCTGCACCCTGTGGAGGCGAGCACCTTCGGTGACTGAGCACCATCCTCACGGTCCGGCGCCACAACGTACCCAGGTTCACGCAGCGGCTGAGGCCGCGGCGATCCTGGCGCACGAACTGGCCACGCCGCTTGCCTCCATCCGTGGATTGGCCACGGTGCTGGAGCGCTACGGCGAGCAGATGAGCGCGATCGAGCGCGCGGACTTCGCCGGACGGATCGTTCGCCAGTCCGAGCGCGCAACCCGGTTGGTCCGCGGGTATCTGCAGGCACCCGACGATCAAGCTGGCCCGGGCGCCGACGCCCACGCCAGCCAGCCGTGCCAGCCTGCGGAAGTGCTGACTGCGGTGGTCGAGGAGTGCTCCCTGCTGCTGCGTGCGCGGACGCTGGACACTGAGCTGACGATTGGCGATGTGCGCCAGGTCATCGAAGGCGCCGACTACGTGCATCGGATCCTGCTCAACCTGGTCGACAACGCGGCCAAGTTCGCTGCGCCGTCGACAACGATCGGCCTTGGCGTGCGCGCCGACGGACCCGCGGTGGCCATCGAGGTGACCAGCACCGGTCACGGCATCGACCCTGGTGAGGTTGCCGTGATGTTCGAGCCGGGCGGCAGGCTTCCGGCTGGAGCCGCCGCTCCGGGCACCGGTCTGGGGTTGGCGATCGTGGCTGATCTCGTCGCCTCGGCCGGCGGCAGTGTTCACGTCGATGTGGACGGCAGCCGCACAACGGTCGTCGTCGCCCTGCCCGCCGTTCTGGAACGGGCGCCCGTGGCAGCCGGCTGAGTCAGTCCCGGAACGAGGCGAGCAGCGGGGCGTGGTCCGAGGGCTTGGCACCCTTGCGAAACGAGCGGTCGATTCCGCAGCCGACCAGCCGCTTGGCCAGGTCGGGGCTGCACAGCACCAGGTCGATGCGCAGCCCGAGCTTTTTGTGAAAGTGCCCCGCGCGGTAGTCCCACCAGGTGAAGCCGACCTCGTCGGGGTGCAGATGGCGGTAGGCGTCCACCAGTCCGGCATTCAGGATCGCGTCCAGCCGAGCGCGTTCCTCGGGCGTGACGTGCGTCGAACCGATGAAAGCCTGCGGGTCGTACACGTCGATGTCGGCGGGCGTGACGTTGCAGTCGCCCGCCACCACGGTGGCCGCGCCCGCCAGCCGCGTCACTCTGGCCGCCATCGCGTCGAGGAACGCCAGCTTCTGGGCGAAGGGCTCGCTGCCTACGGCACGGCCGTTGGGCACGTAGACGCTGCAGACCCGGATCCCCACCACGGTGGCCTCGATCCAGCGGCACTCGTCGCCGGCAAGCTCACCGGCCAGACCCTTGGTGACGTCGGTGGGCGGCGCCCCGCTGCGTCCGAGAATGGCCACACCCGCCCAGCGCCCACCGGAGTGGTCAGCGGCGGTGTAGCCCGCGAGCGCCAGCTCCACGTGCGGAAACGCCTCGGCGGTGGACTTGGTTTCCTGCAGGCACACGATGTCCGGGCGGTGGACGTCAAGCAGCTCCAGCAGACGCGGCAGCCTGGCCTTGAGACTGTTGACGTTCCAGGTGACCAGCTTCATCGGACCCGCCTCACGCCCACGTGGATAGAAGGGTTGGTCACACTATTGTGACCAACCCTTCTATCGGGCGATCAGCAGTTGGATCACCAGCGCTGCCACCATGGCGATCAGCAGCGCCGCGAGCACGAAGGTTGTGCCCCGCCGCACCTAGCCACCTAAGGGGGCGGTCGTGGCGCTGGCCTCGCCCGCGCCGGTGAACAGATCCTCGGCCTTGCGCCGCTCACCTTCCAGGAAGCCCACCAGCGAGTCGCGGCTGTCCAGATAGGCGCGGCAGTCCAGCTCCAGCGTGATCGTGCCCGCATAGCCGCTAGTGCCGACGTGACCCAGGAAGCGCTCCAGCGGCAGGACCCCCGTGCCGATCGGCGCGTGGCTGTCCTTGCCGTTGCCGAAGTTGTCCGACACGTGCAGGTGCACCACGCGGTCGGCCAGCGCGTCCCAGGCCTCGAACAGATCGATCCCGGCCACGGCGAAGTGGCTGGTGTCGAACACGACGTTGCGGAACACCGACAGCTCGGCAGGGGTAACCACCGAGTAGAAGTTGCGCCCGGCGACCGGGAACAGGTTCTCCATGGCAAAGGTCGTTCCCACCGCTTCGGCGACGCCGTCGGCCTCGGCGACGACCCAGCCCCTGGCCTTGCGCTCCCAGCGGAACGGGGCGTGCGCGACCATCGTCTGCGCGCCCATGGCGGCGGCCAGCTCCAGGCTGGCGCGGGTCTTATCGATGTAGCCCGAGCCCAAGACGTTGCGCAGCAGGACCATGTACGGCCCGTGGATCACCGGGACGTCCAGACCTGAGGCGGCCGACAGCGCCGCGATGCGCTGCGGGTCACGGGTCTCCGGGTTGTGCGCCACGAGCAGCTCCAAGCCGGAATACCCAGCGGCGGCAACCGTGTCGAACACCCAGTCAAGGGGGCTGAGCAGCAGCGGGCCCGTCGACACCAAGAGGCGTGGTGCAAGCTTCATGCAGCCAGGGTACGCAGCACGTGGCGGGCTCCGCTTGCGTCCACATGGCCGGACGATGAACCCGCACGGCGTGGCTTACAGTGCAGCTCTTGATCCCCTGGCCGACGTTGCGCAATCTCGCTGACAGCCTCCACGACACGGCGGCGCACCTGCCGGACCGCCCGGCTTTGCTGGGTGCTGCCACGCTGACCTACCGCGAGCTGAACGCCCGTGTCGACGAGGTCGCCGGGGCCTTCCAGGGGGCCGGGCTGGCGCCGGGTGACCGGGTAGCGCTGCTGCTGGGCAACTCTGGCTATTTCGTTGAGGCCTTCTACGGGGCGCTGCGGGCGGGGCTGGTGGCCGTGCCCGTCAACAACACCTTCACCGCCGAGGAGATCGGCGCCATACTGGCCGACTCGGGCGCTCGGGCGGTGGTCGTCGGCGACGCCTACGACCACCAGCTCGACGGCATTCGCGAGACCCTGCCGGCGCTGGAGCGGGTCATCGTGACCGGTGCCTCCAGCCCCCCGATGGGCACGCGGACATGGCGCCAGTTCCTCGGCGGCGGCGTAAGGCCTGCCGGCACGGAGGTGGGTGGCGACGACCTGGCGCTGCTGTCGTACACCTCCGGTACCACGGGCAGGCCCAAGGGTGTTTGCCTGTCGCATGCCAACCTGCTGGCCAACCACGAGCAGATGGCCGCCACGCGGTTGAGCCTGGAAAGCGGCGACGTCGTCCTGTGCGTCCTGCCGCTGTTCCACATCTACGCGCTCAATGTGGCACTGGCCTACACGATCGCGCGGGGAGCGACGGTGGTTCTCGCCGAACGGTTCGACCCGCTGCAGACCCTCGCCGCCATCGCCGAGCACCGGATCACGGTGCTGGTCGGGGCGCCGCCGACGTACACCGCGTGGCTCAACGCGCCGACCGCTGAGCCGAACGATCTGGCCAGCGTCCGCTATGCCGTGTCGGGGGCGGCCCCGCTCGAGCCGAGGGTGCTGGAGCGCTTCGGCAGCGAGCTGGGGGTGCAGATCTGGGAGGGCTACGGGCTTACCGAGACCGCGCCGGTGCTGACCAGTGTCGCTGTGGGAGATCGGGTGGTTCCCGGCAGCGTCGGGCGCCCCTTGCCGGGGGTGGAGCTGCGCCTGGTCGACCGCAACGGCCAGGACGTGCAGCCGGGCGACCCCGGCGAAGTGGTCGTCCGCGGCCCCAACGTCTTCTCCGGGTACTGGCAGCAGCCCGAGGCCAGCGCGGCGGTCCGCGACGCCGAGGGATGGTTTGCCACCGGCGACATCGGCATCGACGAGGACGGTGACCTGTTTCTGGTCGACCGCAGGGCTGACCTCATCATCGTCAGCGGCTTCAACGTGTACCCCAAGGAGGTGGAGGCGGTCCTGTTGCGCCACCCCAAGGTGGCCGAGACCACCGTGATCGGCGCCGCGCATCCGTACACCGGTGAAGTGGTGCGCGCGGTGGTGGTCCTGCGCGAGGGCGAAGAGGCCAGCGCCCACGAGATCAGCGAGTTCTGCGGTCGCTCCCTGGCCCGCTTCAAGTGCCCGCAGGTGGTGGACTTCGTCGCCTCGCTGCCGCACAACCTCACCGGCAAGGTCGTGCGCCGCCACCTGCGCGGGAACTGACCCGCGACACCACGCCGCATTAGGCTCGATGACGTGTCGTCCTCGATCTTGTTGCCCGCCCTGGCGTCCGCGGTGGCGCTTGTCTTCGCCGGGCAGCTGGCGCGTCAGTACCTGCGCCGGCGCCGGGGGCACGCGTTGGCCTGGGCGCTGTCGCTCGCCCTGTTCGGGCTGGCCTCGGCGATGGTCGCGGTCGGGGTAGGGACCTCGTGGTCGTCACCGGTGTTCGGCGTCTACTGGATCGGCGGCGCGCTGCTCAACGTTCCGCTGCTCGCCGTCGGCCAGCTGCTGTTGCTCGACCCCCGCAGGGCGGTGCTGTACTGGACGCTGGCCGGTGTGTGCGCCGCCTGGTCGGTGCTGTTCACGGCGATGGCGGGCTTCGACCAGGCGGTGCTGGCCGCGGCCTCGGCGGGCAACACCATTCCGCTTGGCAGCCAGGTGCTGGGCGACATGACCGCTTACAAGCTGGTGGGGCCGTTCAACGCCAGCTTCCTGATCGTCGTCGGCGGGTCCATCTGGTCGGCGGTGCGCACCCGCCGCTGGCGGGTGCTGCTGATCGCGCTTGGCGTCACGGTCGCCGCGGCGGGGTCGTCGGCGGTCGGTTCCGGGCGGGACTTCTTGTTCTCGGTGCTGCTCGCCGCCGGCGTGTCGATCATGTACGTCGGCTTCCTGGCGGCGTCACGCCCGTCACGCCGGGTGCCGTCGCCGGTTGCCGCGTGATCGTCACCCTGTACACCCGCGCAGGCTGCCACCTGTGCGAGGTCGCCCGCGGCGTCGTGGAACAAGTGGCCTCCGGCCGCGCCGAGGTCGAGCTGGTCGACATCGACACCGACCCACGGCTGGTCGAGCGCTACACCGTGCGCGTTCCCGTTGTCGCCGTCGACGGGCGCGAGATCGCCGAGTACGAGGTCGACGCTGCGCAGCTCGACGCGGCCCTGGCTGGCTGACAGAGGCGTTGACGGCCGCAGAGGGCAGTACCACGCGTCGACCAGCGAGGTGGATTAGCGGCCGCGCCAGCGGGGCACCCAAGCCCAGCACTGTGAACCCGCGCCGTCTCCTGCCCCGCAACCACAGCCTCCTGGCGCTGGTTCTCGTTGCCCTGCCCTTCGTGGCTGGCTTGGTGGTCCTCGTCCTGGAGCGGGGAACGGCCACCGACTTTGGCGGCGACGCGAGCCTTATCGAGCTGGCCACCATGGAGGCGGCCAGCGGTCGGCGGCTGCTGGGCGCCTATTCCCGCTACGGCTGGCACCACCCAGGTCCGATCTACTTCTATTTGCTGGCCGTGCCCTACCGTCTGCTTGGCCCGGATGCCGGTCTGCAGGCGGGGGCGCTGCTGATCAACGCCGTGGCCGCGATCGGCATCGTGGCCGCTGTCCGGCGCATTGCTGACACCCGGGCGGCTTGGGGGGCAGCGGTCGTGGTGCTGGCTGTCTGTCTGGGCGTCGGACCGGTCTACCTGCGCGACCCGTGGAACCCGTTCGTGGTGGTGCTGCCGCTGCTGTTGTTCGCGGTGCTGTGCACCGCCGTGGCCGCGGGTCGGCCGCGCGCGCTGTGGGTCGCCGCGGTGGTCGGCTCGTTCTGCGTGCAGACGCACGTCGGGACCGCCCCACTGGTCGCGGTCCTGGGGCTGATGGCCGTGGTCGTTCGGCGACGAGGTGGCCCGGTTCAGGCGCCGGCTCACGCGCCGCGCAACCTGGGCGCGTCCCGTCCGGTCCGCGCCGCGGTCACCGCAGTCACCCTGGCGGCGCTGGCGCTGGTGTGGCTGCCACCGCTGGTCGAACAGGCGCGCGCCAGCGTTGGCAACCTGGCCAGCCTCGCTCGGTTCGCGGTGGGCGCCCACGCCGGTCACCCTGTGGGTGAGGCATTGCTGGGCTACATCGTCGGCGCCAGCGCCTTTCCCCTTGGCAAGCCGCCGCTGGAGCTACCCCACGTGGCTGGCGTCGGGCAGGTGCTCGTCGTGGTCGCCTCGCTACTGGGCGCGCTGGCCTGCGTGGTGCATGGCCGTCGAAGCGCTGACCGGGTGGTGACCGTGCTCGGGGCCACGAGCCTGCTGGCGGCGGCTGTGTGCGTGGTTGCGGCAAGCCGGGTGGTCGGTCCGCTCCTCGGCTACCTCGTGTACTGGATGGTCGCCGCCCCGGCGCTGGCTTGGCTCGGCCTCGGCATCCTCGCGGCCAGGCGGGTCGGTCCCGCGCTCCGTGCCGGCATGGCCGCCGGCCTGGCGCTGGCGGTCGGCTTGGGACTGGCGACGTCGCCGGCAAGCCTTGACGTGCACCCACCCAGCGCGCTGGTCGGTTCGCTGGCGGTTGCGCAGGCGCGCTCGGTGACCGCGGACACCGTGTCCCTGCGCATCGCCAGCAAGGCGCAGTGGCCGACCGCCGCGGGCGTCAGCGCGGCACTGGAACGTGCCGGTGTCCGGGTGCGGGTCCAAGGCGGGTGGATCAGCATGTACTCGGCGGACCGGCGGCCGACCGGAGACGAGGACCTGGAGATCATCCTGTCGGACCCCGGAGCGATCGTGCCCGGCCTGGCCTCGGCACGAGGGTTCGGCGACCGGTTGGGCACCGTGGTCCACGTCCGGCGGTTACCGGCGGGCGACGCCGGGGTGACGAGGGACGCCGGCTGAGGGGTTGACGCCGGGCGACGGTGCCAACCGGCGGGATCAACCCGGCCCCGCTCAGTGCCGATAGAGCGCCAAGGGGCACCGCGATGGGCGGGCGCCCATGGCGAGGTCGGCACCGTGGAACCGAAGGCGTCCGGACGGGTCATCGGCTACCCCCAGGTTGCGCTGGCGGTGGCTGCTGCCTGCGCACTGTTCTTCGCCTGGCTTGCGATCGCCCCGGGCTCGGACCCGCTGAACCTCGTGGTCAACAACACGGTGCAGTCGTTGGCGGCCTGGATCGGTGCCGGCGCCTGCGCCGCCGTCGCGCTGCGGGCGTCCCGGCGCCGCCGATCGACGTGGTTGCTGCTGGCGGCATCCGCCGCAGCCTTCGCGCTGGGCCAGGCCGCCTGGAGCTACTACGAGCTGGTCGCCGGCAGCACCACCCCCTTCCCCTCCCTGGCTGACATCGGCTTTCTCGCCGCTCGCGGGCTGGCCGTCGCGGCGCTGATGTTCGCGGCCGTGCCCATGGGGCCGATGAGCCGGATCCGTTGTGGCCTCGATGCGCTGATGGTGGCCACGTCCCTGCTGTTGGTGACGTGGGCCACCGCCGTGTCGTCGCCCTCAGGCGAGGTCGGCAGCATGCTCGGCCAGGTCGTCGCGCTGGGCTACTCCTTCGGTGACATCGCGGTCCTGTCACTGGCGCTGACCCTGCTGTCGCAGGCGCCGGCGGCCAAGCGCGGGCCGTTGCTGCTGCTGGTCGCCCACTCCGGCGTCCTGGTGATGACCAACACCATCTACGCTCACCGGTTGTTCTCCCAGCAGTACGCCACCGGCTCCCTACTCGATGTCGGGTGGATGACGGCGAACCTGCTGCTGGCGCTGGCGGCGCTGCACCCCGGTGGCGACCTGAGCGCGGACGCCGACGAGCGGTCGATGTCGAGTTGGGACTTGCGCTGCCCTACGTGCCCGTGCTGGCTGGCATCGCCGTGGCGGGGTTCCAGCTCGTCACCGTAGGGCGGCTGTTTCCGTTCATGGCCTGGACGGCCATCGGGCTCGGCGTGATCTTGGTGGCCCGCCACCTGCTGGCGCTGGCCGAGCACCTGTGGCTGCGGCGCAACCTGCAGGCGCAGGTCCAGGCCCGAACACTGGAGTTGCGCGGCCGCGAAGATCAGCTTCGCCACCAGGCCAGCCACGATCCGTTGACCGACCTGCCCAACCGCAGTCTGTTCCTCGACCGCCTCCAGCAGGTGCTACTGCGCCGCCGAAACGACACCACGCCGGTGGCCGTGCTGTTTCTGGACCTCGATGGCTTCAAAGATGTCAATGACAGCCTCGGTCACGACGCCGGTGACCGCTTGCTGCGTCAGGTGGCGACGCGGATGCGCTCGTGCCTGCGCGCCGAGGACACGCTCGCGCGCATCGGCGGTGACGAGTTCACGGTGCTGTGTCCGGGACTGGCCAGCGAGCCGCAAGCCGTCGGGGTCGCCGAACGGCTGGGTGAATCGCTGGCCGCACCGCTGTTCCTGGACGGCCACGAGACCTACGTGACGGCCAGCACCGGCATCGCCTTCGCCGGTCCCCGCGGCTGCGTGCCCGTTGAGCTGCTGCGCGATGCCGATGCGGCGATGTACCGGGCCAAGGAACGCGGGCGGGGGCAGATTCAGGTGTTCACCACCGCGTTGCACATCCGCGCGGAGTCGCGTTTACAGATTGCGGCCGCCCTGCGCCGGGCGGTGGCCGACGACCAGCTGCGCGTGGTGTACCAGCCCGTCGTCTCGCTGCGAGACGGCACGATCAAGGGCATCGAGGCGCTGGTCCGCTGGGAGCATCCCGAGCGGGGGCTGCTCGGGCCAGGCGACTTCATCGAGGTGGCCGAGGACACCGGACTGATCGTCGGGGTCGGCGAATGGGTGCTTGAGCGGGCCTGCTGCCAGCTGGCCGCGTGGAACGCCGCCGTCGCGCACCTCGACGTCAACATCGCCGTGAACCTGTCGGCCCGGCAGCTGGCGGAACCGAGCCTGCCGCAACGAGTGGCCGAGACGATCCAGGCCTGCGGGCTCGACCCCAGACGGCTGGTGCTGGAGATCACCGAATCGGCGTTGGTGCACGACGTCACCACTGCCGCGATGGTGCTGGATGACCTTAAAGCGCTGGGAGTCGGGCTGGCCATCGACGACTTCGGCACCGGCTTCAGCTCGCTGAACTACCTCAAGCGCTTCCCCGTCGACGTGCTGAAGATCGATCGTTCCTTCGTCAGCGGCCTCGGCGTGGACCCAGAGGACAGCGCCATCGTGGCGGCGATTCGCGCGTTGGGCGGGGCCTTGTGCCTTGACGTCGTCGCCGAGGGTGTCGAGACCGAGCTACAGGCCGCGAAGCTGCTGGAGTTGGATTGCCCCTACGCCCAGGGCTACCTGTTCAGCGGGCCGGTGCCCGCAGCGGCGCTGCTGCCGAGCCTGCTGCGCTCGAGCCGGGCGTCGACGCTGGTCGGCGCCAGGGGCGCCACCGGCGCCACCGGCGCGTCGGGGGAAGGTTCCGGCCCGCCGGGGGGAGGGTGATCAGCGCACGCACGGGGGAGCACGTACGCTTGTGAATGAGCGTCGCCGGCATTCAGGAGCACACGCAGCGTGACCAGTCGACAGATTCCCGAGGCGAGCGTCGCACGGCTACCCGTGTACCTGCGTGCCCTGGTCGACATGGCGGAACGGGGCACCCACACCGTGTCGTCGGACGCCCTGGCCGAGGCCTCTGGCGTCAACTCCGCCAAGATCCGCAAGGATCTGTCGTATCTCGGCTCCTACGGCACCCGCGGCGTGGGCTACGACGTGGAGTACCTGATCCACCAGATCAGCCGCGAGCTGGGGCTGACCCAGGACTGGGCAACCTGCATCGTCGGGGTCGGCAACCTCGGCAAGGCGCTGGCGGACTACGGGGGCTTTGCCCAGCGAGGCTTTCGCATCGCCGCGCTGCTCGACGTCAGCCTCGGCAAGGTCGGTGAGGCGATCGCCGGCATGGAGGTGCAGCACTTCGACGACGTGGAGCGCATCGTCAAGGAAGAAGAGATCTCGATCGCGATCCTGGCAGTGCCGGGCGCCGTCGCCCAGGACGTGACTGACCGCCTGATCAGCGCCGGCATCACGTCGGTGCTCAACTTCGCACCCGCGGTGCTCACTGTTCCCGAGGGCGTCAGCCTGCGCAAAGTCGACCTGTCCATCGAGTTGCAGATCCTGTCGTTCTACGAGCAGCGCAAGGTCGCCGAGGAGTCGGTGCGCCGCGGCACCGCCCGCCGGCGACTGGACGCGGTCGACCCCCCGCTGGCGTAGCCGGCGGACCCGGAGAATCTGTCAAAGCAAGCGGCACAGTTCTGTGCTAATTTCGCACAGTGACTCGGGACTTGGAATCGTTGGAGGCTGTCGGGCAGCGAGTCGCGGCCGCAAGAGCTGCTCAGGGTCTGACGCAGACTCAGGTCGCCGAGCGAGCGGGCCTCGAACGCAGCGCATTGGCGAAGATCGAGCGCGGTCAGCGGCAACTCAGCGCTGTCGAACTCGCTCGGCTGGCCGGCGCGCTGAGCCGGCCACTCGACTGGTTCGTACGCGAGTCGCCGCCAGCCGTGGTCAGCCGGCGCGGTGAAGCGACCGGAGCAGGCGCGCAGGCACAGATCGACTTGCTGATCGACCAAGCGGCACGGGATGTGGAGCTGCTGCTTGAGCTTGGGCTGTTGCGGACAAGCGAGTGGCCTCGGCGCCGACTGCCTCCTTCTTTGTCCTCGGCTGCCGAGGAAGCGCGCCGTGTCCGCGAGCAGCTCGATGTGGGTGACGAACCATTGGACGACCTGCTCGCCGTCGCAGAACGGCTCGGGTTGCACGGCTTCTCACACATCGTGGACGCGGACGGCTTCGACGGTGCCTACGTGGCGTTGGAAGGGGCGGGAGTCGCGGTTGTCAACGGCGTCCATCCTTCGGGCCGGCGCCGGTTCACGCTCGCCCACGAGCTAGGGCATCATTTGTTCGCCGACGCGTATGCCACTGACTGGGCGGTGTGGGACGGCGCCGCCGAGTCCGAGCGCGTGCTCAACGCCTTCGCTGCGAACCTGCTCCTGCCCCGCGGCATCGTGCGCAACAGGTGGGAGCGCTTGGGCGACGAGGACGACATCCGATCGGCTGCTATCGCGCTCGGCATCGAGTACCGCCTCAGCTGGTCAGCGCTGTGCGCGCAGCTACGCAACTGCGGCGTCATCGATCAAGGTCAGTTGAGCCGGCTGCTCGCGACACCACCCCGGCGGGCGGAGTACCTGGAGTTGGGCCGCTTCCCGGTGCAGGAGCTGGAGCCGCCGGCCGTGTCACCCGCATACGCCAAGGCGGTCCTCAAGGGCTACCGCTCGGCGCGCCTGGGTGGCTTTCGAACGGTCGAGCTGCTGCGAGGGACCGTCACGCTCGAAGACCTGCCTGACCTCCGGCTCTTGCCGATCGAGTCCTTGTACTCCGAGTTCGGTTCGCCTCTGTGAAGTGCCGGGCGTTCGACGCCTCGCCGTTGGTGCACTTTGCACGCGCCGGACAACTCAACATCCTAGAGACGTTGACCGCCACATGCCGATGGGTCGTTCCCGGCAGCGTGCTTGACGAGATCGCGAAGGGTGTGGGATAGCATCCTGAACTCACCGCGGTCTCTCAACAGGGATGGCTGGAAGTGGTATCGGTTGGCGGGCTGGAAGGGCTGGGTGCCTTCGCTGCCTACGCGCGGCTTCTGGGCTCCGGCGCTCGCAACGTCGGAGAGGCCGAGACATTGGCCTGGGCCGAGACGAACGAGGCGATCGCCGTTGTTGATGAAGCTGCCGGCCGCACCGCAGGGGGCGAGCGTGGCGTCGAGGTTCATGGAACGCTGTGGCTGATCTTCGAGGCGTACAACGCAGCACTGCTAGACCGAAAGCCGATCGAGGAGCTGGTGCAGCGACTGGCGGACACGGACGCCCGCTTTCCCTGTAGCCCTGCGGAGGTGTTCGAGTGGGCCCCGGCCAACGACCTTCTGCGGCGTTGATGGACAAGCCCTCCACGCTGCCGCTGTTGGTCGGCCTGGCAGGCCGACGGGTGGTTGGCGTGGGCGGCGGTGCGGTGGCCACGGCCAAGCTGCTGCCCCTGGCCGAGGCGGGGGCGAAGGTCATCATCGTGGCGCCGAACGTCCAAAGGGAACTGGCGGCCTCGGCAGTGGTGCACCGGCGCCCCTACGCGGGCCCGCAGGATCTCGCCGGAGCGTTCCTGGTGGTGGCGGCCACCGCCGACGCCTCGGTCAACGCGCGCGTCGCGGCCGACGCCGAGGCGCTGGCCACCTTCTGCGTCCGCGTCGACCGCGACCCCGACGCAACGGCGCCCGGATCGGCCGCGTTCGCGAGCGCGGTTCGTCACGGCCCGCTGACGATCGCGGTGTCCACCGACGGGCAGGCGCCGTCACTGGCCCGCTGGCTGCGCGGCGAGCTGGAGGACGCCTACGGACCCGAGTATGGCGAGTTGGCGGCCCTGCTGGGAGAGCTGCGCCGTGATCCGCAGGTCCGCCGGCATCTCGCGTCGTTGGACAGCGCAGGCCGGCGTGCTGCTTGGCGGGCGATTCCGCTGGCCGATATCCTGAGACTGATTCGCAAGGGCTCTGTACTCGACGCAAGAGAACTGGCGTTGGCTTGTCTGTCCTCGTCCTCGGACTGAACTACCGAACGGCCCCGATCGGCATGCTGGAGCGGGTAGCGGTGCCCGCCGAGCACTTGCCCAAGGCGCTGGTGTCACTGCTCAACCGGGAGCACGTCCTCGAGGCGGTCGTGCTGTCAACCTGCAACCGCGTCGAGGTCTACGCCCACGTTCCTCGCTACCACGGCGGCAGGGCTGACCTGCGCAACTTCTTTGCCGAGTGGGCGGGGATGGCACCCGAGGACTTTTGCGACCACACCTACGACTACTTCGACGAGCGCGCCGCCGAGCACCTGTTCGCCGTCGCGTCAGGTCTGGACTCGATGGTGGTCGGGGAACGCCAGATCCACCTGCAGGTCAAGGCCGCGTTCCGCGACGCCGAGGCGCAAGCCGCCACGGGTCGTGTCCTGTCGTCGCTGTTCGGTCAGGCGCTGCGGGTCGGCAAGCGCACGCGCACCGAGACTGGTATCGCCGAGGGCGCCGCCTCCATGGTGGACGTCGGGTTGGACGCGGCAGCGCGCGTGCTGGGCAACCTCGGCTCGGGCGAGCTGCTGTCCAGTGCTGCTCGCGAGCCCAGCCGCGCCGCGCTGGCCGGGCGCACCGTGCTGGTGGTGGGCGCCGGGAAGATGGGCGGGATGGCCGCCACCCGTGTCGCTGGGGACGCGGGGCGGATCCTGATTGCCAACCGCTCCGCCGAGAAGGGTGAGCGACTGGCGCTGCGGGTCGACGGCGACGTGCTGGACTTTGGAGATCTCCGCGACGGTTTGCGCAGGGCGGATCTGGTGCTGTGCTCGACCGGCTCACCGTCGCCGGTCGTCGACCAAGACGCCGTGGCCGAGGCCATGCGGCGGCGCCCCGATCGGGCGCTGGTCCTCGTCGACCTCGCGGTGCCCCGCGACGTCGATCCCGGCTGCTCGTTCGTGCCGGGAGTGACGGTGCTCGACATCGACGCGGTGCGCGAGCTGACCGACATCACCGAGACCGGCACCGAGGTGGCCAAGGCTCGCGAGGTCGTGGTCGACGAGGCCCGACGATTCGCGGCCTGGACCCGCGCCGTGCGCGTGGAGCCGACCATCGCGGCGCTGCGCACGCACGCCGAGGCTGTCCGCCAAGCCGAGCTGCGGCGGGTCGCCGGCCGGCTCGGGAACCTCGACGAGCGCCAGCGTGCCACGGTGGAGGCGCTGACCAGCCGGATCGTCAACACCCTGCTGCACGAACCGTCGGTGCGGCTCAAGGCGATCGCCGACGCCCGTGGTGGCGATCTGTACGCCGCGGCGCTGCGTGAGCTGTTCGATCTGCCCGAGTAGCGGCTCCAGCGTGTTGCGGATCGCCACGCGTCGTTCGGCGCTGGCCAAGGCGCAGGCGTATCAGTTCGGGCTGCTGCTGGCCCAGCCCTCCGACTTCGACCTGGTCGCGCTGGCCACCAGCGGTGACGTGGCGCACGACGTGCCGGTCGACCAGGTGGACATCAAGGGCATGTTCGTCGACACCATTCGCCAGGCCGTGCTGGACGGGGACTGCGACCTGGCGGTGCACTCCTACAAGGACCTGCCGACCGAGCCAGCGCCCGGGCTGACGATCGGCGCGGTCCCGCAGCGCGAGGATCCTCGCGACATCCTCATCAGCCGCGACGGCTACTCCCTGTCCACCCTGCCGGCCACGGCAACGGTCGGCACGTCGTCGCAGCGGCGCCGTCTGCAGCTGCTGCGCGCGCGCCCGTCGCTGCAGGTCCTTGGCATCCGCGGCAACCTCGACACAAGGCTGCGCAAGGTTGCCGACGGCGAGTTCGACGCCGTGGTCGTCGCCTACGCGGGGCTTCGGCGGCTGTACTCGCCACCCGAGGCGATGGGTCTGGGTCCGCTCGGCCTTCCCCTGAAGGCGGCGCCGCTGGAGCCTGGCGAGTGCTTGCCGGCCGCGGCGCAGGGAGCCCTTGCCGTGGAGTGCCGCAGCGACGACGACGACGCCCTGGCCAGGCTGCGATCGGTCAACCACCAGCCGACCGCGCGCACGGTGACCGCCGAACGGGCGTTCCTGGAGCGCTTCGGGGGCGGCTGCCTGGCGGCCATCGGCGCCCTGTGCACCGTGACGGCGGCTGGCGGGCTGGAGCTGGCGGGCATGGTCGGCGACCCGGGCCGGCGCCGGGTTGTGCGAGGCTCGGACGTGGCGGGCTACGGCCAGGCGACCGAGCTCGGGCAGCGCCTGGCCGACGAGCTGCGCCTGATGCTCGACGGTTGACCGTGCTGCTGTCTTTCGGCGGGCCGCCGGCGCAAACGGGCACGGTGCATCCCTCGTGACGATCCCCTTCGGCGGGCCGCCGGCGCAACCGGGCACCGTGTACCTGGTCGGCGGTGGTCCGGGCGACCCCGGGCTGCTGGGCCTACGGGCCGCACGGCTGCTGGCCAGCGCCACCTTCGTCGCCTACGACCGGCTGTCACCGCCCGAGGCGCTCGCCCTTTGCCCCGGCGAAGCCGAGCAGGTCTACGTCGGCAAGCTGCCCGACCGCCACGCGTTGGCACAGGACGAGATCAACGAACTGCTGGTGGCACGCGCCAAGGCCGGCGACGCGGTGGTGCGCTTCAAGGGCGGCGACCCGTTCGTGCTGGGCCGGGGGTCGGAGGAGGCCGCAGCCTGCGTCGCGGCCGGTGTGGCGTTCGAGGTGGTCCCCGGCGTCACGGCGGGCGTCGCCGCGCCGGCCTACGCGGGCATCCCGGTGACGCACCGGGCTGTCGCCCCAGCCTTCGCCGTGGTCACCGGGCACGAGGACCCCACCAAGCCTGAGGCGCAGGTCGACTACGCCGCACTCGCCCGCTTCCCCGGCACCCTGCTGCTGTACATGGGCGTCGGTCGCCTGCGCGCCATCGCCTCCGCGCTGATCTCGGCAGGGCGCGACGCGGCGACGCCGGTCGCCCTGGTGCGGTGGGGGACGACGCCTCGCCAGGAGACGATCAGCGGGACGCTGAGCGACATCGCCGACTCCGTCGAGTCGGCCGGCCTCACCAACCCCGCGATCATCGTGGTGGGCGACGTGGTCGCCCTGCGTGACGAGCTGGCGTGGTTCGAGGGCCGCCCGCTGCACGGCGTGTCGGTACTCGTTCCTCGCACCCGCCACCAGGCCGGCGAGCTGTCCGAGCGACTGCGCGCGCTCGGTGCGGAGCCGGTCGAGGCGCCGACCATCGCCATCGAGCCGTCCCGCACGCCCCAGGAGCTGCGTTCGGCGCTGACCGAGGTGCGCGACGGCGCCTACGACTGGGTGGCGCTGACGTCGGTCAACGGCGTCGCCGCGGTGGTCGAGGAGGTCGCCAATCTGGGCCATGACGCCCGGCTGTTCGCGCGCACCCGCCTGGCCGCCGTGGGACCCGGTACGGCCGAGGCGCTGGCCGCCGTCGGGCTGCGCGCCGACCTGGTTCCGCGGGCCGCGACGACGCGCGAGCTGGCTGCGTCGTTGGTGGCCTCGGGCCCGCCCGCCCGCGCGCTGCTGCCCCGCGCCGACATCGCCACGCCAACGCTGGTCGAGGCGCTGCGCTCGGCCGGCTGGGGCGTCGACGAGGTGGAGGCCTACCGCACCGTGCCGGTGAGCGAGCTTGATCCCGGTGTGCGCCAACGCCTGGAGCGAGGCGAGATCGACGTGCTGGCGTTCGCCTCGTCGTCCACCGTGCGCAATTTCTTCAACCTGCTTGGGATGCCGCTGCCGTCGGGAACCCGCGTGGCGTCGATCGGGCCGGTCACGTCGCAGACGTGCCGCGACCTCGGCCTGCGCGTGGACGTCGAGGCCGACCCCCACGACCTCGACGGCCTGGTCGCCGCGGTGCGCTTGGCTGCGGGACGCTAAGCCGCGTCTCCGACGCTATCCCGCCGACAGCCGGTTTTGCCGCGCCCGACGCCCCTTCAGAGCGGGTGCGGCAGCGGACATCGAGGTCCGAACGCGCACCCGGTCGCACGTGGTGACGCCGGGCGGGTGCGGCAGCGGACATCGGGGTCCGAACGCGCACCCGATGTGGTCTGAGGCCGCCCCTCGGCGGTCTCCTCTCGGGCGGGTGCGGCAGCGGACATCGGGGTCCGAATGCGCACCCGGTCGCACGTGGTGACGCCGGGCGGGTGCGGCAGCGGACATCGGGGTCCGAACGCGCACCCGGTCGTGTCCGACGACGGAGGGGAGGCGCGTCGCGTCAGGCGACGAAGGCCAGGTACAACCCGCCGACCACCAACGCGACCATCAGCAGCTTCAGCGCCAACTTGGCGACCTTGAACAACACGATCAGCGCCAGCACCGCCACGACCAGGCCCAGGGGAGTCTGCAAGGTTTCCATGCCAGGGCAGGCTAGCGATCGAACCCGCGCTCGGGTTGCCCGCAGCGGCGCCGCATTAGTCTTGGCGGCATGGAGCTGCCGCCGCCCACCGTCCGTCCTCGCCGGCTGCGCCGGACGCCGGCGCTGCGCGACCTCGTCCGCGAGACCAGGCTGACGCCGGCTGACCTCGTCGCGCCGCTGTTCGTCAAGGAGGGCATCGCCGAACCGCATCCCATCCGCTCGATGCCGGGCGTGGCGCAGCACACCGTGGACAGCCTGCGTGTCGAGGCCAAGCAGCTGCGTGCGCTGGGTGTGACGAGCTGGTTGCTGTTCGGTGTGCCGGCCGCCAAGGATCCCGGGGGCAGCGAGGCCGCCAACCCCGACGGCATCGTCGCGCAGGCACTGCGGGCGTTGCGCGACGACCACGGCGACGAGGTGGTGCTGGTGGCCGACACCTGCCTGGATGAGTACACCGACCACGGCCACTGCGGGCCCCTGCGCCCCGACGGGTCGGTGGACAACGACGCGGCCGTGGCCGCCTACGCGCGGGCCGCCGTCACCCAGGCCGAGGCCGGCGCCGACCTCGTCGCCCCGAGCGGGATGATGGATGGCCAGGTGGCGGCGATCCGCGCCGCCCTGGACGACGCAGGGCACGCCGAGCGCGTCGGAATCATGGCCTACTGCACAAAGTACGCCTCGGCGTTTTACGGGCCGTTCCGGGACGCTGCCGAGTGCGCGCCGCAGTTCGGCGACCGCGCGGGCTACCAGCTGGATCCCGGCAACGCCGACGAGGGCGTGCGGGAGGCACTGGTTGACGTCGCCGAGGGCGCCGATCTGCTGCTGGTCAAGCCGGCGATGGCCTACCTGGACATGGTATGGCGGGTGAAGGAGGCGACGGGGCTGCCGCTGGCCGCCTATCAAGTGTCCGGCGAGTACGCGATGCTGCATGCGGCCGCCCAGTACGGATGGCTCGACGGCGACCGGGCGATGGCCGAGGCCCTGCTCGGCATCCGCCGGGCCGGTGCTGACCTGGTCATCACGTACGCGGCAGCGTGGTTGGCGCGGCGTCTGCAGCAGTCCTCATGCAGCGAAGCGGTAGGACACCGACAGTGATGACCGACCCGCTGGAAGCCGTCGAGGCGCACCTCGCGGCGTTCAACGCCCGGAACCTGGAGGCGGTCTCGGCCGGCTTCTGCGACGACGCGGTGTTCGCTACGGGGGACGACCTGATCATCGGCCGGCGAGGCATAAGCGCCTTCTTCGCCGAGGCCTTCGCCCAGCCCCTGCGGGCCGAGCTACGGCTGCTGCGCAGTGTCACCGACGGCGACACCGTCGCCTGCGAGGTGGCCGAACGGCTCACCCTCGACGACGGGCGCAGTCACGAGCTGGCCTTGGCCGCCTTCTACACCGTGCGCGATGCAGCGCTGGCCCGCGTCAAGGTCTACCGGGAGGACGGGTCGGCCTTCGCCGCGAGCCAAGACCCCTGATCGTAGACGGCTCCCGCTACCAGCGAGCGACGTAGCATCGAAGGTCAACCACCCTGTTACAGGAGCCTTGCGTCCATGCGTTACCGCCAGCTCGCCCCCGACCTGCAGGTCAGCGAAGTGGGCTTCGGCAACTGGACCTGTACCACCGGCTGGTGGGGCGAGTACACCGAAGCCGAGGCCATCGCCCTGCACCGAGTGGCCTTCGACGCCGGCATCACCTTCTTCGACACCGCCGACGCCTACGCCGAGGGCTATGGCGAGCAGGTGCTCGGCAAGGCGCTCGCCGACGTCCGCGACCAGGTGGTCATCGCCACCAAGTTCGGCTACGACTTGGCGGCGACCGACACCCGCCGCGGCCAGCAGGAGCGCCCGCACCGTACCGACGTGGTGTCGGTGCGCAAGGCACTGGACGACAGCCGTGCCCGTCTCGGCGTGGACACCATCGACCTGTGGCAGCTGCACAACCCTCGGATGGGCCACCTCGACGACGACGAGCTGTTCGCCTTCCTCGACGAGGCCGTCGCTGACGGCAAGATCCGCGCCTACGGTGTGGCGCTCGGCCCTAAGATCGGCTGGCTGGACGAGGGGCTGCACGCGATGCGGACCCGTGGCCTGCCGGCGCTGCAGATGATCTACAACCTGCTCGAGCAGGACCCCGGCCGCGAGCTGCTGGCCGCCGGGCACCACACCGGCACCAAGATGGTCGTCCGCGTGCCGCACTCGTCGGGGATGCTGGAGGGAAACCTCACCGCAGACACCGTGTTTCCTGCCAACGACCACCGCCGCCACCGTCCCCGCAGCTGGCTGCTGGAAGGCGTCGCCAAGGTGGCCAACCTCGACTTCCTGCGCCGCGATATGACGCTCGGCCAGGCTGCCCTGCGCTGGATCCTGGCCGACGACGGCGTCGCCACCACGCTGCCCAACATCTACGGCGCCGACCAGATCGACGAGTTCGCCGCCGACGTCCGCGACCTGACCGCCGAGGAACTGGCGGCCGTCGACGAGTTGTACGCGCGCAACTTCGACGTCGAACCGGAGTCAGATCGCACCACCAAGGTCAACGCGTGACCACCGCGGCCGGGGACGGCGAAGGCGAAACCGAGTCCTCACAGGACCTCTTCGCCCGCGCCCAAAGAGTCATTCCCGGTGGCGTCAACTCGCCGGTGCGGGCCTTCCGCTCCGTCGGCGGCACGCCGCGGTTCATCGCCAGCGGCTCCGGCAGTCACCTGACGGACGCCGACGGCAACCACTACCTCGACTACGTGTGCAGTTGGGGACCGTTGATCCTCGGTCACGCCCACCCCGACGTCGCCGCGGCGGCCAAGGCGGCCGTCGACAGGGGTTCGTCCTACGGCGCCCCGACCGCCGCCGAGGTGGAGTTCGCAGAGACCATCACCGAGGCGGTGCCCGGCGTCGACATGGTCCGGTGCGTGTCGTCGGGCACCGAGGCGGCGATGAGTGCCATCCGCCTCGCGCGCGGCGCGACGGGCCGCGACAAGGTTGTCAAGTTCGCCGGCCACTACCACGGTCACTCCGACGCGCTGCTGGCCTCGGCCGGCAGCGGGGTCGCGACCTTCGGGCTGCCCGACAGCCCAGGGGTAACCGCCGGCGCGGCCGCCGACACCATCGTCGTCGGCTGGAACGACCGCTCCGGGGTGGAGCGGGCCTTCGCCCAGGAGCCGGAGGGCGTCGCGCTGGTGGTGTGCGAGCCGGTCGCGGCCAACATGGGCGTCGTTCCACCGGATCCGGGCTTCCTGGAGTTCCTCCGCGAGATCACCGTCAGGCACGGGTCGCTGCTGTTGTTCGACGAGGTCATGACCGGCTTCCGGCTGGGTCGCGGTGGAGCGGTGGCGCATTTCGGCGTGACCCCGGATCTGGTCGCCTTCGGCAAGGTCGTCGGCGGCGGCTTTCCGCTGGCCGCGTTCGGCGGCCGCGCCGACGTGATGCGCCAGCTGGCGCCTGAGGGACCCGTCTACCAGGCCGGCACGCTGTCGGGGAACCCAGTGGCGGTGGCCGCCGGCCTGGCACAGCTGCGCCTGCTGGACGACGCCGCCTATGCCGGGCTGCAGCGTCGCGCCGACCGGCTGATACGGGGGCTGTCCGATGCCTTCTCCGGCGCCGGCGTGGCGGCGCAAGTGCCCCACGTCAACAGCATGTTCAGCGTCTTCTTCGCCGACGAACCGGTGCGCGACTACGACGCGGCGAAGGCTGCCGATCACGGGCGGTACGCGCGCTTCTTCCAGGGGATGCTCACCCGGGGCCACTACCTACCTGCGTCCGGCTACGAAGCAGTCTTCGTCAGCCTCGCCCACTCGGAAGCCGATCTGGATGCCACCATCGCCGCCGCCAAGGACGTCGCGCCGGAGCTTGTTGCGTAGCGCCGGCGGGCTGGCGGCAGCCACCGCGCTGGCCGGCTGTGGAGACCCGATGCCAACAGGGCGAGCACCATCCGGGCGGCCGCCGGGCCGACCGCCGAGCGGCCCAGTGGCGCTCACCGGCGGCCAGGTGTTCCGCGACGGCCGCTTCGCAGGGGCCACCATCGTCATCGACGGCGACCGGATCAGCGCCGCCGGGCCCGAGGTCGAGGTGCCCGATGGCGCCGAGCGGCTCGACTGCGCCGGGCGGTGGCTCATCCCCGGCTTCGTCGACGCCCACGTGCACGTCCAGTTCTCCACCCCCGATGCGATTCTGGCTGGTGGGGTGACCTGCGTTCGAGACCTCGGCAGCCCGCCGTCGCAGGGGCTGGCGTTAGCCGCGGGATCATCGCCGCTGCGAGTGTTGGCGGCTGGCCGGATCCTCACGCCGGTCGGGGGCTACCCGACGACGACCTGGGGCAGTGACGGGACCGGGCTACAGGTTCGCGACGCCGAGGACGCCCCCGCCGCGGTGCGCGAGCAGGCCACGGGCGGCGCCTGCATCATCAAGGTGGCGCTGGAGCCGGCCTCCGGTCCGGTCTTCGACGAGGATCTGCTGCGGGCCGTGGTGGAAGCCGCCCACGCCGAAGGCCTGGCGGTCACCGCCCATGTGGGATCGGCGCCGCTGCTGGAGCTGGCCATCGCCACCGGCGTCGACGAGTTGGCGCACCTTCCGCTGTACGACGTGACCGCCGCCGAGATGGCGCGAGCGGCCGAGGCCGGCATGGTGCTGGTTCCGACCCTGGAGATTCGCGGCGCGGACCCGAACGCGCTGCGGGCGGTGGCGGCGTTCCGCGAGGCGGGCGGCACCGTGGTGTACGGCACCGACCTGGGCAACGGTGGAACGGCACCGGGCATCGAGACGACCGAGCTGCGGGCGATGCTGGACGCTGGGTTGTCTGCTATCGAGGTGTTGCACGCCGCCACGGCGGCCGCCGCCGACCATCTCGGCCTCGACGACGTCGGGCGGCTGCGGCCAGGGGCCAGCGCCGACGTGGTGGTGCTCGGCGCCGACCCGCTGGAAGACCCCGCCGGCTATGACGACGTGCGCTTGGTCATGGCCCGCGGGCGCCGCGTCCTCGACCGGCTCTAGGAACAGCGGCGATGCGGGCGGTGGTCTACGACGCCTTCGGGCAGCTGCCGACACTGCGTGAGGTCGCCGACCCTACGCCGCCGCCGGCGGGAGCGGTGATCCGGGTCAACGCCACCGGTCTGTGCCGCAGCGACTGGCACGGGTGGCGAGGCCACGATCCGGACATCCGGCTGCCACACGTGCCCGGTCACGAGCTGGCCGGGGTTGTGGAGGCCGTCGGATCACAGGTCGTTGGCTGGGGTGCGGGGAGCCGGGTGACGGTGCCGTTCGTCTGCGGCTGCGGCGACTGCCCGCAATGCGCCACCGGGAACCAGCAGGTGTGCGACCGTCAGTTCCAGCCGGGCTTCACCCACTGGGGGTCGTTCGCGGAATTCGTGGCGATCGACCACGCCGACGTCAACCTGGTGGCGTTGCCCGAGGCCCTCGACGACGTTGCCGCAGCCAGCCTCGGCTGCCGGTTCGCCACGGCTTTCCGTGCCGTGATGGCCCAAGGGCGGCTGGCGGCTGGCGAGTGGGTGGCCGTGCACGGCTGCGGCGGGGTTGGGCTGTCAGCGGTGATGATCGCCGCCGCAGCGGGTGCGCGGGTCGTCGCGGTGGACATCGACGACGAGACCTTGCAGCTCGCCCGCCGCTTCGGGGCCTGCGCGATCGTCGACTCGTGGTCCGACGACCCCGTCGCCGCGGTGCGGTCGGCAAGCGGTGGCGGGGTCCACCTGTCGCTTGATGCCCTTGGCAGTTCAGCGACCTGCGCCGCCTCCATCGCCAGCCTGCGCAAGCGAGGCCGCCACGTGCAGGTGGGGCTGCTACCGAGCGGTGGCCCGGTGGTGCCGATGGACCGGGTGATCGCCGATGAACTCGAGATCCTCGGCAGCCACGGCATGGCCGCTTGGGCTTACCCGCCGATGCTGGCGCTGATCGCCGACGGCCGCTTGCGTCCGGAGCTGCTCGTCACGCGCCGGATCGGACTGGAGCAGGCCGGCGAGGCACTGGCCGAGATGGGGCGGGCGCCGGCTCGCGGCGTGACCGTGATCACCACGCAACACCAAGGGCTTTAGCGGGCTGCGCGAATGGCAAGGCTGGGCTGCATGACGGCGACGGTAACGATCTACTCCGACATCCACTGCCCATGGGCGGCCCTGGCGGTGCACCGGCTGCGGCGCGCTCGCGACGCCAACGGGCTTGACGTCGTGTTCGATCCCCGGGCCTGGCCGCTGGAGCTGGTCAACAGCCATGGAACGCCGCGCGACATCGTGGAGACCGAGACCGCCGTACTGGCCCAGCACGAGGAGGAGCTGTTCAGCCGCTTCCGCGGGGACTCGTGGCCGTCGTCGTTTCTGCCCGCCTTCGAGGCCGTGGCCGCCGCCCGGCGCGCCCTCGGCGTGCCCGCCGCCGAAGAGGTCGACTACGCACTGAGGGTGGCCTTCTTCCGCGAGTCGGCTGATCTGTCGGTGCGTTCCGCCATCGCCGAGGCCGTCCAGGACAGCGGCGTGGACGCCGAAGCGGTCATGAAGATCTGGGACCGCGAGCCCGTGCGCGCCGACGTGCTCGACGACTACGCCCGCAGCGCCGAGCTGCCGATCCAAGGCAGCCCGCAGATCTTCTGGCCCGGCGGCGAGACGACCCACAACCCCGGCATGACCGATCACGAATGGGTGCGAGGCATCCCTCGGCTGCGCTCGGTCGACGGGGACGCGGTGGAACGCCTACTGCTCAAGCACATCGCCGCCTGACCCCCCGCCAGCCAGCCCCCCCGCCAGCCAGCCCCCCCGGCCCCCGCCTGGGTGCGGGGCCGGACGCCGGCGTCCGCAACGGCACCCAGCCACCGGCGCGGAGGTTGAGCGGGTGCGGGCTTGGACACCGGTGTCCGCAACGGCACCCAGCGACGGTCTCCCACGGCTGCGCCGGCGCTGGGCACCGACTGGCCAACCCGGTCCCGCCGCCCGCGTTACGTTGGGGTCATGCTCGACGAGTCGCCGCAAATCGCCCATCGCGCCTCTTCCAGCGGGTCGGGACGGCGGACGCTGCTGTTGGGCGTGGCGCTGGTGGTGCTGGTGCTGGTCGGCACGGGCGTGGCGACATGGTTGGGCGACCTCGGCACCCGGCCCGCTGCGGGCCCGTCTGAGACAGCGCCCGGCGTCGCCGGAGGCGCGACCCTGGTCGAGCGCGGCGACCCCGAGGAGCGCTTCCGCCTCCCCGACCGCAAGTTGCAGGGCTTCGACGGCGCCGCCGACGTGGCGGTGGACACCCTGCGGGGCTCGCCCTCGGTCATCAACTTCTGGGCCACCTGGTGCGCGCCGTGCGTCAAGGAGATGCCGGCGCTCCAGCAGGTGGCGGCCGAGGTCGAGGGCAGGGTGGTCTTCCTCGGCGTCAACGTGCAGGACGCACCGGTTAACGCCACGTCGTTCGCCGAGCAGCTGGGGATCTCCTACCTGATGGCGACCGACCCGCGCGGCGCCTTCTGGCAGGAGGTCGGCGGCTTCGGGATGCCGACGACGCTGCTGGTGAACAGCCGCGGCATGGTCGTCTACCGGCACACCGGCGCGCTGGAGGCAGACGAGCTGCGCGAGCTGCTGCGCCAGCGACTCGGGGTACGAGTCGACAGCGCCGCCAGTGGTTGGCGGGTGGGGTAGGGCACCGGTAGGATGAGCCTGGAGCGGAGGGGGCCGTTCTTGACCGCCGTGGCCGCATGCCGTCGCCGCCTTAAAGCGAACCGGTAGCGAACCGGTGACAACAACAGGAAGGTCAGGTGAGCTGACTTGGGAGCATTCTTCGGGGCCCTGCCTGACGTCGTTGTTGCGCTGTGGGAGTTCGGCCGTGGCTGGGCGGGGATCGCGATCACGCTCGGCAGCATCCTGCTCACCGCCGCACTGCTGTTCGGCGCCAAGGCGCTGCGCGACACCCACGGCTGGCTGGCGTCCATCCTCGGGATGATGGGCGCGACGATCGCCGCGTGGTGGGCCTTCGGAGTCCTGCCGTCGGCGTGGATCTACTTCATGGACGGCCAGCGCGACCTGCTCGAGGGTGTGGTGATCCCCGAGGCATTGGGGATCGGCGGGCGCGTGATGTCGGCGAACTTCTACCAGGTGTTTCGTGACGTGGTCGTGATGGCCGAGACCACCGTCGCGATGTTGGCCTTCGCGGTGATGGCAGTGGCCGTGCAGAAGCGCTACCCCCGCGCGCTGGCCCAGGATGAGCAGGCGCGTCCGCAGTCCGGTGGCTACAAGTAGCAGAAAGGGGGAGGCGCAGTGGGTAAGACCGATCAGGGGTTGCATCCGGAGATCTTTGACGACTACCGGATCGAGACCGTCGACCCCAATTGGCTGCAAGAGCGCGTCAAGCCCAAGCGCCACATCGGCCTGACCCCCGAGCTGTGCATCCTGTGCCGGGCCTGCGAGGACGTGTGCCCGTGGGAATGCATCTTCATGATGTCGCCGCAGATCGTGCAGGAGGCGGAGAACCCCGAGGTGATGACCCTGGCGAACACCGCGGCCGCGGTGTTCGTCATCGACGACAACGAATGCACGCGCTGCGCCATCTGCGTGGAGCGCTGCCCGTCCGACGCCTTGTGGCTCGGTCGCGTCCAAGCCTGAGGAGACCCCTGGCGTGAGCAGGATCCCCGCCCCGGACGAGCTGAAGAAGCGCGTTCAGGACAACGTCGTCTGGAAGTCGGTCTTCCGCCCTGGATCGATCTATCGCAAGGGCTACCGCGACACCTCCCGCGACCGCGCCCTGGCGGCGATGAACAACGTGCTGTACCACCTGCATCCGGTCAAGGTGAAGCGCCACGGGTTGAAGCTGACCTACACCTACTGCCTCGGCGGGCTCAGCTTCTTCTTGTTCATCCTGCTGACGGTCACCGGGATCTTTCTGATGTTCTTCTACCGGCCCACGGCCGGTGCGGGCAACGAGCTGGCCTACGCCGACATGCAGCGACTGGTGCGCGTCGTCACCTTCGGCGACCTCGTGCGCAACATGCACCGGTGGGCTGCCCACGCCATGGTCTTCACGGTGTTCATGCACATGGCGCGGGTCTTCTATCACGGGGCCTACAAGCCGCCGCGCGAGTTCAACTGGGTGGTCGGGGTCATCCTGCTGCTGCTGACCTTGCTGCTGGCGTTCACCGGCTACCTGCTGCCCTGGGACCAGCTGGCGTTGTGGGCGGTGGCGGTCGGCACGTCCATGGCCGGCTTCACGCCCGTGTTCGGTCAGCAGGTGCAGTTCCTGCTGCTCGGCGGCGTTGAGATCGGCCCAGAAACGCTGCTGCGCTGGTATGTCCTGCACGTCCTGGCGCTGCCGTTCGTCATCACCATCTTCCTTGCGGTCCACTTCTGGCGGATCCGCAAGGACGGCGGCATCTCCGGTCCCCTGTAACCGCCAGCTGGTAGGAGCACGTCATGGCTGAGAACGTCGAGATGGACCAGAAGGTCTACGACGAGCTGATCGCTGCCGGCAAGAGCGAGCGCATCGCCCGTTCCAAGGCCAAGGCCGCCGCCGTTCGGGCCAAGAAGGAGGCCGCCGGGGAGAAGCTGGGTCCGCGCGAGGCCACCGCCGAGGCGCCTGCTCCAGCGGCCGCGGCCGCAGCCGGTGGCGATGCGCCTGCCGCCGGCGGCGGAGGCGTGGCCACCGCCGAGAGAGCGACAGGCACCGGCGGCATGACGGTGGAGGAGCGCCAGGCCCGCGTCGCGGCGGCGCTGGCGGCCAAGGGAGATGGCGCAGCGAACGGCCGGGGCAACGGTGCGGCGACCCGCTACGCCGGGCAGGACCACACTCACCGGTTGCTGGCGATGGTGCCACCCGATGGGATCCAGCAGATCCGCTCCAAGCAGGAGGACAAGGTCTACGTCTGGCCGCACCTGATCGCCTCGGAGTTCATCGCGTTGATGGCGGTGACGCTGTTCATCACGGCGCTGTCGGTGCTGCCCGCCTTTCCGCTGCGCGAGCTGGCCAACCCGAACATCACGCCTAACCCGTCCAAGGCGCCGTGGTACTTCCTGGGCCTGCAGGAGCTGCTGCGCTACTTCCACCCGATGATCGCTGGCGTCACCATTCCCGGGATCGTGGGCCTGCTCGGCCTGATGATGGTCCCGTATATGGACCGCAACCCGTCGGTGCGGCCGGACAACCGCAAGACCGCCATCACGCTGATGACGTTCTTCCTGCTCGGGGCTGGGATGATGACCCTCGTCGGCTCGTTCTTCCGCGGCCCCGGGTTCAACTGGGTCTGGCCGTGGGTGGACGGCCTGTTCTTCGAGCTGTAGAGGCGCTGATCTGACATGAGTCTGACGCTGACGCTGCTGGCCACCACCGCGGGCCTGCTCGTGGTGTTCTTCTGGTGGGTGCGGCGCAACAACGTGGCCGTGTATCCGGCGGGGCGCGCGCCTGCCCAGCTGCGGTCGCTGTCGACCGGCTGCGAGCTCGGCACCGCCTTGCTGGCGGCCAGCACCGACACCGCAACATCGGGTACCACAGGTCGCCAAGGCGGCACCGCCACCAGTCCGGCGCCGGCCAAGGCACCGAAGCGCCAGAAGCGCCACGAGGGACCGTCGCGCCGTGACTTTCTGCGCTTCGGGTTGTTGGCCTCGATGGGCGGCACGCTTACGGCGTTCGCCGGAGCCTCGCTGGGCTTTCTGTGGCCAACCCTCAAGGGCGGCTTCGGTGCGCGGCTGGACATCGGCAGCGAAGCAGACATCGCCGCTGGCATCGACGAGGGCGGGGGGCACTTCGAGTATCCCGCCGGGCGCAGCTACATCGTGGCCTACGACCCCGCCCAGGACCCCAACGGCGTCTACGCCGAGATCACCAACGGCGCGCCGTTCATGGCCCTGTACCAAAAGTGCGTGCACCTGGGCTGCCGGGTGCCGTGGTGTGCCCAGTCCAAGTGGTGGGAGTGCCCCTGCCACGGCTCCCAGTACAACCGCTGGGGGGAGTACCAGTTCAGCCCCGCACCGCGGGGCCTGGACCGTTTCGCGCTGACCATCGAGGAGGGTCGGGTCATCGTCGACACCTCGACGGTCGTCACCGGTCCTTCTCGCGGCTCCGGGGCGCCGCTGGACCAGCCACCCGAAGGCCCCCACTGCACCGGCGCGTAAGCCGGCGCCGCTTCGCTAAGCCAAGCACCCCGTAACCGCAAAGGAAGACCGGCTCCATGAGCACCACCCTCCTGGTCATCCTCCTGCTGGCGCTCGCCGCGGGGCTGGTGGTCATGTTCCTGCTGGCCAACGCCGCCCGCGACCGCCGGCCGATCCAGGACGTGCCGCCCGCGTTGCGGCCCGGCTACTCCGACGAGGAACTCGAGCGCAGCGTCCTCGAGCGCTACATGGGCTGGGGCATCGTGTTGACGGTGATCTTCGCCGTCTTCCTACCCGCCTACTGGCTCAACGAGCCGCGCCGTCAGCAGGGCAAGACCGAAGCCGACTTCGTCGCGTCGTTCGAGCGCGGCCAGGAGCTGTACGTGGCCAACTGCTCGATATGCCATGGTGCCCAGGGCGAGGGCGGTGGCACCGCGTCGACCTACGACGCGGACGACACCTGGGCGGCACCCAACCTGACGACGATCGTGCGGCGGTACGAAGAGGGCGAGGGCGTCACCGACATCCGCGACTACATCGAGACCACGCTGCACCGTGGCCGGCCGGGCACACCGATGCCGGCCTGGGGATCCGACTACGGCGGCCCGCTGACCGACCAGCAGATCACCGACATCACCGACTGGATCCTGGCCAACCAGAAGGCTCGGGTGGCCGAGGCCGACCCAGCCGCCGACCTCACAGGCCGCCAGCTGTACAACCAGAACTGCCTCAAGTGCCACGGCAAGGATCTCGAAGGCTTCATCGGTCCCTCGCTGGTCGGAGTCTTCCAGCGGCACAGCCGGGAGACGGTGCTGGGCATCCTGCGCAACGGCATCTTCCTGGCCAACGGCGTGTCGATGCCGCCATGGCAGACCGGTTACATGTACGAGGACACGCGCTACACCGATGAGGCCCTCACCAGGATCGTCGACTACCTGCGCTCCCAGCAGCCACCGCGCGGCCAGCTGCCCGAGGACGCCGAGCAGTACCAGACCCCCTATCCCAACGACGGCCCGGAGGAGGAAGCACCCTCCGGCTCAGACACCTAGCGCGAACAGGACCCGCCGATGACCCCGACGCTGGCCGCGCTGTACGTCCTCGCGACCGAGGGCGGCATCCCCGCCTCCGACTGGCGCGCGAAGATCGCTGTGCCGCTGGGCATCCTGATCTTCGTCGGCAGCGTCTACCTGCTGCTGCGGTCCAACCTCGGCACGCGACGTGGCTACCTGGTGCTGGGCACCTCGTTATGGGGGTTTATGGTCATCTACGCGCTGTTTTGGACCGTCGGCGCTCCCGGTACGCCACCGGCGACCGGTCCGCAGAGCCTGCCTGGCCAGGAGTTGGACGCCTACCAGAACGTCTGGCGCCCGTTCGCCGGCGACAGCAACCTGGCCAACGACGCCAACTACAGCGTGGTCAAGAGCTTCCCCGAAGGCTTCGGGGCGGTGCCGGCCAACTTCCTGCCAACGGCCAACACCGGCGCCGCGGACATCCAGACCTTCTTCTCCAGCAACGCGGGTCTGCGCGAGAAGCCGGTCGGCCAGGACTGGGTGGTCGTGCCCGACTCCATCCGCTACACAACGTCTGCCAACGGTCAGCCGCTGATCGGCGCGACCTTCCAGGAAACGTTCCAAGCCCCTGCCGAAGGTGAGGAGCCAGAAGGGGAGGTCGGCGCGATCAACCCGGACGGCGAGACCTACACCGCCTTCGCCTTCTTCGATGCCGGCAGTCCGCTGTTCCCCAGCCTGGTGATGCTCGGCCTCGTCAGCCTGCTGTTCGTCCTGCACGCCGCACTGCTGTACCGCGACGAGGGCAAGGAGCGCCAGGCGCGGGAGCGCACCTCCGAAGACCAGGAGGAAGGCCGCCTGGTGCCCGCCGGCCGCTAGCCGGCTGCGTCCCCGCCTCCCGGCGCACGGTCGCCCATCGAGCGCTGGGCCTATCGCTGTTCCTTCCGCCATGGCCGATGAGTTTGTGCTCTCAGGTTCGTCGGTACCCACGCCAAGCCACTCACCCAGGGAGGAACCCATGTCCCGGCAGATCTTCGTCAACCTTGCCGTCAACGACCTCGACAAATCCGTCGAGTTCTTCACCCAGCTGGGGTTCGAGTTCGACCCCAACTTCACCGACGACAAGGCCACCTGCATGATCATCAGCGACGAGGCGTTCGTCATGCTGCTGGTCGAAGCGCGGTTCTCCGACTTCACCAGCAAGCCCATCGTCGACGCCACTACCCACACAGAGGCGATCCTGGCGTTGTCCGCCGACAGCCGCGCGCAGGTCGACGAGCTGGCCGACAAGGCGCTGGCGGCCGGCGGGCAGCCGTCCAACGAGCCCATGGACGAGGGGTTCATGTACGGCCGCAGCTTCCAGGATCTCGACGGCCACCTGTGGGAGGTCATGTACATGGACCCCAGCGCACTCGGGCAATGAGGAACTGGCCGCGATCCCGGCCAGAAGGGTCGGTCTATCCCGGTCGGCCCAGGAGGAGCTTCCGCATCTAGACTGGCCGGTATGCGCTTCCTCGCCGCACTGTTCGTGCTGGCGCTGGCGCTGCCGGGCTGCGCCGCGCGTCAGGACGACGGCCGCGCACAGGGCTTTATCCAGGGGGACGGCTCCGCGCAGGTGCTGGCTCCGGCCGACCGGCAGCCGGCTCCAGCGGTCGACGCCGAGACCGTCGGCGGCGGCCGGCTGGCTCTACGCGAGCTGGATGACGGCCCGGTGGTCGTCAACTTCTGGGCGTCATGGTGCGGCCCGTGTGTCCGCGAGGCTCCTGCGCTGGCCAATGTTGCCAGGGCCTACGCCGACCAGGGCGTGCACGTCGTCGGGGTCAACGTCAAGGATCGCCCCGCCAACGCGCGGGCGTTCGAACGCGATCTCGACGTCCCCTACGAATCCTGGTACGACGAGGCTGCCGCCATCGCCGCCGCCTTCGGAGGGATCGGTCCCTCGGCCCTGCCTTCGACGATCGTGCTGGATGCCGAGCACCGCGTCGCCGTCCGCCTGGCCGGTGAAGTCACCGAACCGCAGCTGTCGGTCTACCTGGACCGCCTGTTGGACGAGCGGGCCGTCGGGCAGGACGCGGCCGGAGACAGCGGATGACGCTGGCCGACCAGATCCGCGAGCTGATCACCAGCGCCAACGTGGTGGTGGCCGCGGTGGTGGCCTTCGCGGCCGGGGTGGTGTCGTTCGCCTCGCCCTGCGTCGTGCCGCTGGTGCCCGGCTACCTGGCCTACATGACCGGGTTGTCGGGCGAGCAGATCGCTCGCGGAAGCCGTAATAGGGTGCGGGTACTTGGCGGCGGCCTGTTGTTCACGCTCGGGTTCGCCGTCCCCTTCACCCTGCTGGGGCTGATCGGCGGCAGCCTCAGCGTGGCGCTGAGCTCGCGGCCGTGGCAGGTGGCGATGGGGTTGCTGGTGGCGCTGCTCGGCCTGGCGTTCACCGGCCTGCTGCCGTTCGACCTGCTGAACCGCGAGGCCCGGATCACCGACTCGGCGATCGACCGGGGCCTGCTCGGCGCGTTGCCGCTCGGCTTCGTCTTCGGAGTCGGATGGACGCCGTGCATCGGGCCGGCGCTGGCGGCGATCTTCACGCTGTCGGCCGCGCAGAGCGGTGGTAGCTCCTTGCGAGGGGGGGTGCTGGCCTTCGTGTACGCCCTCGGCCTTGGCCTGCCGTTCATACTCTTCGGGCTGGCGTACGGCTCGGCGGGTGGGGCGCTGCGCTTCCTGCGCCGCAACGCCCGCGGGATCCAGATCACCGGAGGGCTGATGCTGGTGGTGGTGGGCATTGCCATCGCCACGGGGCTGTGGCAGGCGTTCATCACCTACCTGCGGCCGCTCATCAGCGGCTTCTCGCCCCCGATATGAGTGTCCCAACCGACACGACGCCGCGCACCGACGCCGCCGCAAGCCGGTCCACCGGCCCCCGGCTGCCCGACATCCCCGGTCCGTTGGAGACGCTAGGGAGCGCCTGGCGGCGCCTGCGCAAGATGTCGACGGCGCTGCTGCTGCTGTTCGCCCTTGCCGCGGCCAGCGTCGTGGCCACGGTCATCCCGCAAGCGCCGGTCACCCCGCAGTCGGTAGCGCAGTGGCGCGCCGGCACCGCCGGACCGGGCACCGCCGTCGCGTCGGGACTTGACGCGCTCAACCTGTTCGACGTCTTCGGCTCGTGGTGGTTCGCGGTCCTGGTGGTCCTGCTGTTCACCAGCCTCACCGGATGCCTGCTGCCGCGCTACGCCGCTTTCGCCAGGGTGGTGCGGAGACCACCGGCCGCCGGGCGCAACTTCGGGCGCCTGTCACACGCGCAGACCAGCACTACCGAGCTGGCGCCGGAGGAGGCGTTGGCCCGCGCCGAGCGGCTGCTGCGGCGCCGCCGGTTCCGCTCCCGCCGCGTCGGCCGGCAGCTCGCCGCGGAACGAGGTCACTGGCGCGAGGGCGGCAGCCTGCTGTTCCACACGGCCTTTTACCTGTTGCTGCTCGGCGCCGTCATCGGCAAGGTGTTTGGCTTCACCGGCCAGGTGACGATCCCCGAGGGCAGCGCCTTCGCCGAGACGCGAATCGCCTATGACGCCGCCGAGCCGGGACGCTGGTGGGACCTGTCCGACCACCGTGGCTTCGTGGTCACCCTCGATGACTTCGACGTGTCGTACTTCCCCAACTTCGTCCCGCGCGACTTCGTCTCCACGGTCACCATCTCCGAGCAGGATGAGCCCGTGCGCACCGAGACCGTGCGCGTGAACCACCCCCTGCACCACCGGGGCATGAACCTGTACCAGTCCAGCTTCGGC
>Ga0136616_10000097_pt1 | contig 33114 bp, 40 predicted proteins | sample AntDrymUQ2992106_2_FD_106648 | JGI IMG/M metagenome (GOLD analysis project Ga0136616, IMG submission 106648) | Polar desert sand microbial communities from Dry Valleys, Antarctica - metaG UQ299 (21.06) | ecosystem: Environmental > Terrestrial > Soil > Desert | place: Antarctica: Dry Valley... | reverse complement strand
GTGGATGTGGTGGGCGACGCGCGAGCCCATGCCGGGGTTGGAGCGGAAGAAGGTCTCCATGCGGTCCCGGTAGCCCGCGAGCACGACGACGAGGTTCTCGCGCTCGGTCTCCATGACCTGCAGCAGGATCTCGATCGCCTCCTGCCCGTAGTCGCGCTCGTTCTCCGGGCGGTAGAGGTAGTACGCCTCGTCGATGAACAGCACGCCGCCGCGGGCGCGCTTGAGCACCTCGCGCGTCTTCGGCGCGGTGTGGCCGACGTACTGGCCGACGAGGTCGTCGCGGGTGACCGAGACGACCTTCGCCTGCTCGATGTAGCCGAGGCGATGGAGGACCTCCGCCATGCGCAGTGCGACCGTGGTCTTGCCGGTGCCGGGATTGCCGGTGAAGCTCATGTGCAGCGAGGGGCGCGCGGAGACCAGCCCGGCGTCGCGGCGCAGCCGGTCGATCACGAGCAGGGCCGCGATCTCGCGGATCCGCGTCTTGACGGGCGCCAGCGCGACGAGGTCCTCGTCGAGCTGGGCGAGCACCGACTCGACGTCGTCCCGCGGCGGGTCGGCGACGAGCGTCACCGCGGGCGCCCCGCTCCGTAGCGCAACCCGATCGGCGCGTCGGTCGCGTAGGGGTGCAGCGTGTAGCGGATCTGGCGGTCGGCCTTCTCCTGGCGCTCGAGCCGGAAGCCGGGCTCGGACTTCGGCCGGGCCACGATGAACGACAGCGCCGTCGTCTGGCGACCGAGCGAGCGGTCGTAGGCGACGATCTTCACGTACTCGTCCGCGCAGCCCTCGCGCGCGGCGCGCACCTCGCGCATCGGGACCTCGGCCTCGTCCTCGCCGAGGTCGAACATCGGCTGGCCCCACATCTCCCACAGCGCGTTGCGCGGATGCGGGTCGTCGGTGTGCTCGATCATGATCGCCCAGCCGTTGCGCAGCGAGTAGCGCAGCTGCGCCTCGATCTGCTCGTCCGTGAGGTCCGGCAGGTAGGAGAACGTCCCTTGCGTGATGCGCATTGCCGGTCTCCTAGCTGCTCGTCGGCGTGACGGTGACGTCGGCCGTGTCGGTGGACGTGTACTCGAAGGTGATGTCCTTCCAGACCTCCAGGGCGGCATCCAGCTCGGGACAGCCCTTGGCCGCCGAGACGAGGATGTCGGGGCCCTCGGCGTAGAAGTCGCGGCCCTCGTTGCGCGCCTGGACCATCGCCTCGACCGCGACGCGGTTGGCGGTGGCGCCCGCGGCGATCCCCATCGGGTGGCCGATCGTGCCGCCGCCGAACTGGAGGATCACGTCCTCGCCGAGGTAGTGCAGCAGCTGGTACATCTGGCCGGCGTGGATGCCGCCCGAGGCCACGGGCATGACCGCGGCCAGGGAGGCCCAGTCCTGGTCGAAGTAGATCCCCGTCTCGGGGTTCGCCGTGTTGTAGCGCTGGCGGCACACGTCGTAGTAGCCGCGGACCATGTCGGGGTCGCCCTCGAGCTTGCCGACCACGGTGCCGGCGTGGATGTGGTCCACACCGAGCATCCGGCACCACTTCGCGATCACGCGGAAGGAGACGCCGTGGTTCTTCTGGCGCGTGTAGGTGCCGTGGCCGGCGCGGTGCAGGTGCAGCAGCATCCCGTTCGCGCGGCACCACTTCGACATCGAGGTCATCGCGGTGAAGCCGATCGTGAGGTCGACCATGACGATCGGCGAGCCGATCTCCTTGGCGAACTCCGCCCGCTCGTACATCTCCTCCATCGTCCCGGCCGTGACGTTCATGTAGTGGCCCTTGACCTCGCCGGTCATCTGCGAGGCGCGGCTGACGGCCTCCTGGGCGTGGATGAAGCGGTCGCGCCAGCGCATGAACGGCTGCGAGTTGATGTTCTCGTCGTCCTTGGTGAAGTCCAGCCCGCCGCGCAGCGCCTCGTAGACGACGCGACCGTAGTTCTTGGCCGAGAGCCCGAGCTTGGGCTTCGTGGTGGCGCCGATCAGCGGGCGGCCGAACTTGTCGAGGTACTCGCGCTCCATGACGATCCCGTGCGGCGGGCCCTGGAAGGTCTTTATGTAGTGCGGGGGGATGCGCATGTCCTCCAGCCGCAGCGCCTTGAGCGCCTTGAAGCCGAAGACGTTGCCGATGATCGAGGAGGTCAGGTTCGCGATCGAGCCCTCCTCGAAGAGGTCGATGTCGTAGGCGATCAGCGCGATGTACTGGCCGGGCGTGCCGGGGACCTCGTTGACCTCGTAGGCCTTGGCCTGGTAGTGCTCGTAGGAGGTCAGGCGGTCGGTCCAGACCACCGTCCACGTCGCCGTGGAGGACTCCCCGGCCACCGCCGCGGCGGCCTCGATCGCATCGACGCCCTCCTGCGGCGTGATCCGGAACGCGCACAGGATGTCGGTGTCCTTCGGCTCGTAGTCGGGCTCCCAGAATCCCATCTCCGCGTAGGGCGTGACGCCGGAGGTCCAGCGGTCCTTCTTGCCGTTCTCGCTGATGGAGGGGGGAGTCATGCCGGGATCGTACGTTGCTGACACATAGAGAGCAACCGGAATGCAGCGCTGATACAAAGGAATACATCTATGTATCGGGAGACGCCTCGCATAGAACATTTTCCGAGCGGCCGCGCGGAACTCCGATGGACACGGCGGGGCCCGGGCGGTATGCATCGTCGGTGTTGTCGTTCGACCGCACGCGTACTGCTGCGGCCGCGCAGGCCGTCCTCGAGCAGGGCGGCTGGTGCGTGCTCGAGGCGTGCGTGGACGTGCCCGGGCAGCGCTGGGAGCCGCGCGTGCTCATCTGCGAGCGCGATCCCGATGCGGTCGCGAGCGCCGTCGGCGAGGAGGTCGAGCGCGAGCCCGGCCTCGACGCGCGCCTCGTCGGCTGCGATCGCCGCACGCTGCGACCGCAGCCCGACATGGGCGCGGAGCTCTGCTACGTGGCGGTGACGCCGGCGCCCGCCGTCCCGGAGCCGCCGCCCCGGCGCAGGCCCGGAACCCGAGCAAGGAGGAGGACCGCGATGTTGGTGCGCGACGGGATGAACCTGGTCGTCGTGACGGTGGGACCCGAGCACACGCTGCGCGAGACCGCCCGGCGGATGACGGCCCGCGGGGTCGGCGCAGCCGTCGTCGTGGACAACGAGCAGCCCGGCCCGGGCATCATCACGGAGCGCGACCTGCTGCACGCCGCCGGCGTGGGCCAGGACATCGACACGGAGCTCGTCCGCGACCACCTCACCTCGGAGCTGGTGTACGCCGCGGCCGACTGGTCGCTCGAGCAGGCGGCGGCCGAGATGACGCGCGGCGGGTTCCGCCACATCGTCGTCCTCGACGGCTCGGAGCTGGTCGGCATCCTCTCGATGCGCGACATCGTGCGCTGCTGGACCAGCGACGGCGCGAGCTGCGAGACGCCGCGCTAGCTCGGCTGGCGGCGCGCGAACGCGACGAACGCCTCGACGGTCTCGCGCACCGGCCCGACGCCCGAGCGCAGCACGAACCACGGTCTGACGGGCGGCGCGTCGGTGAGCCGGACCTCGCCCAGCAGCCCGGCGTCGAGCTCGGCCTCGACCGTGACGCGCGAGAGCAGCGAGACTCCGAGTCCCACCCTCGCGGCCTGCTTGATCGCGCCGTTGGAGCCGAGCGTCAGCGTCTCGGGCTCCAGGCGGCGGTCCCGGAGGAACCCCAGGTTGAGCGCTCGCGTGCCGGAGCCGGGCTCGCGCAGCAGCCACGGGCGCTCCGACAGCGCCGCCGCCGCGACGGGCCCACCGCCCGCGAGCGGGTCCTCGGGCGAGGTGATGCACGCGATCTCGTTGTCCATCAGCGGCTCGGCCACGAGCCGCTCGTCCGCCGGCGGGCGGCCGGCGATGGCGACGTCGGCGGCGTGGTCGAGCACGCGCTCGAGCACCTGCCGGCGGTTGCCGACATCGAGCGTGAGGCCGATGTCGGGGTGCTCCGCGGCGAAGGCACGCATGAGCGTCGGCACGAAGGACTCGGCCGCGGTCGTGACGGCGGCGATCTGCAACCGCCGCGCCGCGACGCGGGCCGCCTCCCGGGCCACCGTCCGGCCCTGCTCCAGCAGCCCGATCACGTCTGCCGCGTACGGCGCGAAGGCCGCGCCCGCCTCGGTCGGGCGGATGCCGCGGCCCGCGCGCTCGAACAGCTCGCAGTCCAGCTCGCGCCCGAGCGATGCGATCGCCGCCGAGACCGACGGCTGCGTGACGACCAGCTCGTCGGCCGCCGCCGTCACGGACCCGCCGCGCACCACGGCGAGGAACGCCGTCAGCTGAGTGAGCGTGATGGCCATCGCACATCTCCATTCCCGAGGCGAGGGTTAGAGCGCCGTCTATGGATGGATACCGGATTCCGCTTGGAGGCCGACGCCTCGTGTGGCACGGTGATCGTAACGATTGCCACGAACTAGGAGTCGCACAACCATGCCAGCCGAACCCGCCCGCGTGCTCGTCGTCGCCAACCGCACCGCTACGAGCCCTGCGCTGCTCGACACGATTCGACGCCGGGCCCGCGGCGGAGCCGCGACCTTCCACCTCCTCATCCCCGCCGAGCCCCGCGGCCTGCACCGCGTCGTCGACCCCGAGGTGGCCGGCCGCGACGAGGCCCGCGCCCGGCTGGACGCGGCGCTCCCGCTCCTGGCCGAGGCGACCGGCGCACCGGTCGCCGGCAGCGTCGGCGACGCGGATCCCACCTCGGCGATCAGTGACGCGCTCCAGCTTCAGGGCTTCGACGAGATCGTCATCTCCACGCTTCCGCGCCGGCTGTCGGGATGGCTGCGGCTCGACCTGCCCAGCAAGGCGCAGGGGTTCGGCCTGCCGGTCGTGCACGTGGAGCTGGAGGAGCCCCTCACCCTGGCCGCGTAAGGCGGCGCGAATCGGCGCCCGCTCTGGACCGTGGGCGGCTTTGTGCGTGCATAGCACCCCACGAGGCCGGCCACCCTGTTACGGAACACGCTCGCGCCCGGGGTAGGTGGATGAGGGAGCCGGCCGGGCCGGCCGGCCTGGCGCGCAGTTGACGTTCGCCGGCGTTGCGTCGCCGGCCGGTGGTCGGCTAGGGGGTGGCGGCGGGCAGGCTGACCGCGACCTCGCCGGCGAGCGCGAACGGCGGGACGAGGTCGATCCGGTCGCCGCTCCAGAACCGGCCCGGGTCGTACCAGCTCGCGGGGCGGCGGCTGGGGAGCAGGCCCATGTGCTGGTAGGTGGTGGCCACCAGCTCGGCGCAGTAGACCGTCTCCAGCGAGGACTCGCGGCGGCGGTAGCGGCCGGTGAACCACTGCCGCGCGAGCCCGGGCGTGGTCGGGAAGGGACGGCCGTCGAAGCGCTCGACGATCTCCATCAGCCGGTCCTCGTGGCTGCGCTCCACGGTCCCCTCGAGCCGGCGCGTCCACACGCGCTGGCGGTAGCGCTCGGCCCACGTGGCGACGGCGTCGGCGAGCAGGTGCAACTGCACGCCGCGCCGGCGCTCGCCGGTCCACACGTCCGGCAGCGAGCGGCCCAGCTCGGCGTGCCACAGCAGCGGCGGCAGGTCGTCGAGCGCGACCACCATCCCGACGTGGTTGACCGGGCTGTTGGTGACGGTCTGGATCGCGCGGTCGGCGAGCGAGCGGCCGCGGAAGAGCCAGAGATCGCCGGTCGCCGCCGTCGCCACCGCGTCGTCGAAGGGCAGGGTGGAGCCGGCCACGGCCCGTAACCTACGCGCCGATGCGGCCGTCGCCATGGAAGCTGGTCGGGCTCGCGGGCCTCGCCGGCGTGGCCGCCACCGGCGTCGTCGTCGCCCGCCGCCGCCGCGCCCAGCACGACTACGACCCGGACGAGCTGCGCGAGCGCCTGCACCGTCGCCTCGCCGAGGTGCCGCGCGCGGAGCCCGAGCCGCCACAGTCGTAGCCGGCCGGCCGGACCGCGGGCGTGGCACCCGCCGAGAGCGCCTGATCAGACCGCGGCGCGCTCGCCGAGCCGCTCCGGCTCGAGCCCCTCGGACGCGTCCACCTCGGGGCGGCCGCGATCGCGCCGCCATGCCCGGAACACCGCCGCCATCGCCGCCACCCACGCCGCCCCGAGCGCGTAGCCCGCCAGGACGTCGGTGACGTAGTGGACGCCGAGCGCGGCTCGCGAGAAGCCGATCGCGAGCGCGTAGGCGGCGGCGAGCGCCACGGCCGCCACTCGCCGGCGCCCGTGCAGCAGCGGCAACAGGACGAGCAGCAGCACCGCCGCGGCCACCAGCGACGACTGCGCGTGCCCGCTCGGGAAGCTCAGCCCCTCCGCCTGCGCGACCGGATCGGGCAGCACCGGGCGCGTGCGGTCCACCAGCGCCTTCACGAGCCGGTTGAGCAACGGGCCGCCGCCGACGGTCACGGCGACGAACAGCGCCAGCCGCGGCAGCCGCCGCCATACGAGCCACAGCGCCACCAGCGAGAAGAGCGGCAGGTAGACGACCGCGGAGCCGATCACCTCCAGCGCCTCCATCGCCGAGACGAAGCCATCGTGGTCGGCGGCGTAGCCGTTGAGCGCGTCGCGCGCGCCCCCGTCGAGGTCCACCAGCGGGCGCCACTGCGCCTTCACGAGGAACAGCAGCAGCCCGAACGGCAGCGCGACGAGGGCGAGCGCGAGCGCGGCCAGCGCCGCGCGGGCGCCGAAGCGTGCGTCGGACGGCTGCATGGGAGGAGTCCTACCCCGCCGGCGAGCCGCCGCGTGTCGGGCGGGGCTCAGACGTCCATCCGGGCGCGCTCGATGCGCTCGGCCACGACCGGCGACCAGTCGCCGCCGAGCTCGCGCACCCGCGCCGCGCTGGCGGCATGGTCGTAGGCCACGCGCCGGTGCTCGATCCGGCCGTCGTCTCCCAGCAGCGCGTACGCCGCCCGCGGGTCGCCGTCGAACGGCATCCCCACCGAGCTCGGGTTCGCCAGCTCGACGTCGCCGGCCGCCGAGCGGCGCGCGAACGGCAGGTGGGTGTGCCCGAACAGCACGCGCGCCGCCTCGACGCCCGCCAGCAGCTCCGCCTCGTCCTCGGCGGGCTCGGGCAGGAAGGAGCGGACGTCGCTGACGGGGGAGCCGTGGCAGACGAGCGTGCGGTCGTACGGGCACGAGAACGGCAGCGAGGCGAGGTCGTCGACCAGCTCGTGCCCCAGCGCCTCGCGGGCGGCCGCGATCGCGCCCTGCACCACCGCGTCGCCGGGCGCGGAGCCCGGGTCCGCCGTCCAGCGCTCGCCGTTGCCGCGGATCCACACGGCCGGCTCCAGCTCGCGCAGCCGCGCCACGGTCTCGGCGGGCCAGCCCCCGAACAGCGCGTAGTCGCCGCCCAGGATCCACCGCTGCGCGCCCGCCGCCCGCGCGTCGGCGGCGACCGCCTCGAGCGCCGGCAGGTTGCCGTGCACGTCGTAGAGCAGGCCGATCACCCGCCGCAGGTTACGAGACGTGCCGGCCTCGCATCGGGCCTCACTAGCATCGCCCCGGTGAGCGTCCCGCACGAGGCCGACCCGCTGGTGGTCACGGGCCCCACCCTCGCCCTGCGCTACGCCCGCCCCGCGGACGCGCCGCGCCTGTTCGAGCTCGCCTGCGATCCGGCCGTGACCCGCTTCTTCTCGTGGGGCCCCTATACCGAGCCGGGGCAGCCGGAGGGCTACATCGCCTCGCTGCCCGCCCAGCGCGAGCGCGGTGCGCTGCTCGACTTCCTGATCGTGCATCGCGAGGACGGGCCGATCGGCGTCACCGGGCTGTCCGAGCTGTCCGCCCGCGACCGCCGCGCCACGGTCGGCTCGTGGTTCGGGCACCGCTGGTGGGGCAGCGGCGCGAACCTCGAGTCCAAGGCGCTGATCGCCGCGCTGGCCTTCGAGCGGCTGGGGATGGAGCGCCTCACGGCGTGGGCGAACACCCGCAACGGGCGCTCCCAGGTGGCGCTCGAGCGCGTCGGCTTCAAGCGCGAGGGCGTGCTGCGGGCCTGGCACCGCCACGGCGACCGGGTGCACGACGTGGTCGTGTTCGGGATGGTCCGCCCGGCGTGGGTGCGATCGCGCCTGCACGAGGTGCCGGTGAGCATCGAGGGGACACCGCCGCCGGCCTTCTGTGTAGGGTGACCCGCCTCCGCTCAGGGGGCGGGGACCCGACACAAGCACCGAAGACCGGGATGGGAGGTCTCTCGCGCCCGATCACGCTCGTACCCAGAGGGCGGCGCTACGCGTCGCCGCGGCGCTGCTGGCGCTGCTGCCCGCCGCCGCGACCGCGGCGCCCGTCCCGGTGCCCGGGGTGCCGGCGCCCGCCGCGAGCGCTCCGGCGAGCTGCCCGGCCGCGCTGGCCAGCACGTCGGCCTGGGGGCGGCGCGAAGCGGTGCGCTGCCTCGTGAACCGCGCGCGCCGCCGGAGCGGCCTGCGCGGCTTCCGGCGCAACGGCCCACTCGTGCGGGCCGCGACGCTTCACGCCCAGGACATGGCCCGCATGCAGTACTTCGCCCATCAGCGCCATGGCGGCCCGCCGCTGGAGCGCCGTGCCCGCCGCGCCGGCTGGCGCGGCCGCGGCCTCGGGGAGGCGATCGCCTACGGCTGCGACGACGCGGCCAGCCCGCTCAGCGTCGTCAGCTCCTGGCTGGGGAGCCCGTCGCACGCCGCGATCCTGCTCTCGCGCCACCTCGAGCGGGCCGGGGTCGGCTCGGCGGGGCCCCCGATGACGTGCGCGGGCGCGACGTACGTGCTCGTCGCCGGCCGCGGCTGAGCCGATCCAGGCTGAGGCCGCTCGCCAGGGCGCCCGCGCTCAGTCCCGGCGCGCCTCCCACGAGAAGCCGCGGATCGCGAGCACGAGGCCGGCCGCCGTCCACGCGGCGAGCACGAGCAGGGCGTCCGCGTGCATGCCCACGCCCTCGCCGCGCACCATCGCGCCCGAGAGCCCGTCGACGAGGTGCTTGAGCGGCAGCACCTCGGCGACGTCGCGCAGCACCGCGGGGGCGTTCTCCTCGTCGTAGAACACGCCCGCGATCATCAGCATCGGGAGGAAGACGGCGTTGACGTAGGCGGGCGCCGACTCGGAGTTGGGGATCGCGTGCGAGAGCGCCACGCCGAGCGACGCGAAGCAGACCACGCCGGCCGCCGCGAACGCGAGCAGCGCGGGCCAGTCGCCCGGCCACGCCACGCCGAAGGCGAGGTTGCCGGCCACGATCACGATCGCGAGCTGCAGGACGACGTTGGTGACCGCGCTCGCCGCGACGCCCGCCAGGTACGCCGCCGCCGGCATCGGCGTGCCGCGCAGGCGCTTGAGCACCCCGTGCTCGCGCAGGAACGTGAGGTTGTAGGCGAGCGCGATGAACGTCGCCGACATGACGCTCACCCCGGCGATGCCCGGCACCACCACGTCTAGGTCCTCCTGGCGCCCCGAGAACACCGCGCCGAACAGGGCGAGCAGCAGCAGCGGCAGCAGGAAGTTGAAGAAGGCGGCGGTCGGGTTGCGCCAGAACATCCGGCGCTCGAGCCGGTACTGGCGCCACGCGATGGCGGTCACGCCACGACTTCCACGACCTCGGCCGGCTCGGGCCCGGCCTCGGCGGTCAGCTCCAGGTAGACGTCCTCGAGACTCGGGCGGGTGACGCTGAGGTCCTCGAGGCGCTCGCCGCGGGCCAGCGCGGCGGCCGTCAGCTCTCCCAGCAGCGCCGTCGGATCGTCCGTGACGCACTCGACCAGCTCGCCCGCGGCGCCGCGGTAGGCGACGCGGTAGCGCGAGCCGCCCGCGATCAGCTCCCGCGGCGGCCCCTGGGCGAGGATGACCCCGTCCTTGACGATCGCCACGCGGTCGGCCAGCGCCTGCGCCTCGTCGAGGTAGTGCGTGGTGAGCAGCACCGTCCTGCCCAGCTCGCGCAGCGCGCGCACCACCTCCCAAGCCGCCCGCCGCGCCGCCGGGTCGAAGCCGACGGTCGGCTCGTCGAGGAAGATCAGCTCCGGGTCGCCCACCAGCGCCAGCGCGAAGTCCAGCCGCCGCTTCTGGCCGCCCGAGAGCGTGCGCGCGCGCCGGTCGGCGGCCGCCTCGAGCCCGGCGAGCGCGAGCGTCTCCTCGACGCCGCGCGGGGTGGGATAGAGCGAAGCCCAGTGCGCGAGCGTCTCGCGCACGGTCAGGTGCGGGTAGGTCCCGCAGCTCTGCAGGACGATCCCCACGCGGCTGCGCAGGTCGGCGGGTCGCTGGCCGGGATCGTGCCCGAGCACCGAGACCTCGCCGCCGTTGCGGCGGCGGTGGCCCTCGAGGATCTCGACGATGGTCGTCTTGCCGGCCCCGTTGGGCCCGAGCAGGCCGAACACCTCGCCGCGGCTGACCGTGAACGACACGTCGCGGACCGCCTCGTGGGACCCGTAGGCCTTGGACAAGTCGTTCACAACGATCGCGGGACTCCCCGTCACGCTCCCATCATGGCAACCTCCAGGTCGGACGCCCGGATGGCGGCCGTTCCCATCAGGGGGTCGGCCGGACGAAGACCCTGGCAATCTCCTCGAATGGTGTGCGGTTGCATCGACATCGGCTCGAACACGACGCGCGTCCTCGTCGCCGAGGCGCAGGACGGCCGGCTGCGCGAGCTGCTGCAGCGGCGGGCGTTCACGCGGATCGGCAAGGGCCTCAAGCCGGGCGCCGCGATCCCGCGCGCGAAGATCGAGGAGGTGGCCGCCGTCGTCGCCGCGCACCGCGAGCTGGCCGTGCAGGTCGGGGCCGACCCGGTCCGCACCGTCGCCACCGCCGCCATCCGCGGCGCCGCCAACCGCGACGAGTTCGTCGCGGTGGTGAGCGAGCTGGGCGGCGTCAAGGTGGTGATCCTCGACGGCGAGGAGGAGGCGCGGCTGGCCTTCCTCGGCGCCACGCGGACGCTCGGCGAGGCGCTCGACGGGACGGTCGGCGTCGTCGACGTCGGCGGCGGGTCGACCGAGATCGCCGTCGGCACGCTCGCGGGCGGCGTCAGCTGGTGGGCGTCGTTCCGGCTCGGCTCGGGCCATCTCGCCGACGAGTACCTGCACTCCGACCCGCCGTCGGCCGCGGAGCTGGCGCGCACGGGCGCGCACGCGGCCGGCGTGCTCGAGGGCCTGGACCTGCCCCGGCCGGGCTCCGCGGTGGCCGTCGGTGGCAGCGCCGCCTCGCTGCGCCGCCTCGTCGGCACGGTGCTCGAGCCCGAGACGACGCAACGGGCGCTGCGCGTGCTCTCCGGCGCGCCGGCGGTCGAGGTCGCCGAGCGCTTCGCGCTCGAGCCGCAGCGGGTGCGGCTGCTGCCGGCCGGGATGCTGATCCTCGACGCGGCGGCGCACGCGCTCGGCTGCCCGCTGATGATCGGCAACGGCGGCCTGCGCGAGGGCGTGCTGCTCGAGCTGGCGGGGTCGGGCTGATGGCGAAGGCCGCCGACGTCGAGCTGGTCCCGGACGAGCCGTTCGCCGAGGCGGGCGCGCGCGTGGTGCGCGTGCGCACCGAGGAGCTGTTCGCCCACTCCGCCGGGGTGCTGGACACGACCGACATCGAACGCGTGCACGCCATGCGCGTGGCCTCGCGCCGCCTGCGGGCGGTGCTCGAGATCTTCGCGCCGTGCTGGGTGGGTCGGGCCAAATCCCCCTACCGCGCCGCGCTGCGCGACGTCAAGGCGCTGGCGGACACGCTCGGCGAGCGCCGCGACCCCGACGTGCAGATCGAGGCGCTGCAGACGGCCGGGGCCGCCATGCCCGCCGTCCAGCGTGCGGGCGTCAACGCGCTCACGGAGCGGCTGCGCGGCCGCCAGGCGCAGGCCAACGAGCGGCTGCTCGAGGCGCTCGAGCACGCCGGCCGCACGGAGCTGCGCGAGCGGCTGCTCGCGCTCGCCGCCGCCGCCGCCGACGACGCCGCCCAGGAGCGCGCGTGAAGGCGCGCCGGGTCAAGGGGCTCGACCCCGCGACGCCGCTGGCCGACAACGCCGAGCGGATCGTCGGCACCCGGCTGGACGAGCTGTGCGCCTTCATGCCCGCCGCCTCGGACCCCGCCGCCGTCACGGCGCTGCACGACATGCGGATCGCCGCCAAGCGGCTGCGCTACGTGCTCGAGGTGACCGGCCCCTGCTTCGGGCCCTACGCGCAGACGGCGGTCAAGCACGTCACGGAGCTGCAGGACCTGCTCGGCGACATCCACGACTGCGACGTGCACCTGCCCGAGACGGCGGCGTTCCTGGACGAGCTGGTCGAGGCCGACGTGGCTGCCGTGGCGGCCGGCCGGCGCGCGCCCAACCGCGGCGCCTACGCCGGCCTCGTCGCACTGCAGGTGCAGTTGCGCGCGCGGCGCGAGGTGCTGTTCGCTCGCTTCGAGTCCTTCTGGGGCGAGCTGGAGCGCAAGGGCTTCCGCGCGCGCCTGGAGTACGCGCTGACCGAGCGCTCCGGCGCTGCCATCATCGAGGAGCGCCCATGACCGACACGACGAGCGTCCCGGCCGTCGAGGAGCCCGACCTCGACGACCCCGGGCTCTACTTCAACCGCGAGCTGTCCTGGCTGCAGTTCAACGCCCGCGTGCTCGAGCTGGCCGAGGATCCCGACATGCCGCTGCTGGAGCGGCTGAAGTTCTGCGCCATCCTCTCCAACAACCTCGACGAGTTCTTCATGGTCCGCGTCGCCGGCCTGCACGACCAGATCGACGCGGGGATCGACACGCCGCTGCAGGACGGGCGGACGCCGAGCGAGACGATCGCGGTCATCCGCAGCGTGGTGCGCGACCACGTCACCCGCCAGGGCCGCTGCCTCGAGAACGACCTGCGCCCGGCGCTGGCCGAGCACGGGATCCGGATCGTCGGCATGGACGAGATCGCCGACGCCGAGCGCCAGCAGCTGCACGCCCGCTTCCGGCGCCAGATATTCCCGGTCCTCACGCCGCTGGCGGTCGGGCTCGGTCGCCCGTTCCCGTACATCTCCAACCTCTCGCTGTCGCTCGGCGTGGCGGTGCGCGACCCGATCGGCGGGGTCGAAGCGTTCGCGCGCGTGAAGGTGCCCAAGGAGATGCTCCCGCGCTTCGTGCCGGTGGGGGACGACCGCCGCACCTTCGTGCTGCTCGAGGACCTGATCGCCGAGCACCTCGACGCGCTGTTCCCGGGCATGGAGATCGTCGACCACAGCGTCTTCCGGGTCACGCGCGACGCGGACTTCACCGTCTCCGACGAGGCGGACGACCTCGTGCGCGCGGTCGAGGACGAGCTGCGCCGGCGCCGCTTCGGCGAGGTGGTGCGGGTCGAGGTCGGCGCCTCGATGAGCGCGTCCATGCGCGAGCAGATCACCACCTCGCTGGCCGCCGAGGAGGAGGACGTCTTCGAGGTCCCGGGCCTGCTCGACCTGGTCGACCTGTGGGACGTCGTGGGGGTCCCCGGCCACGCCGACCTGCGCGAGCCCCCATGGACGCCCGTCACCCAGCCGCGCCTGCAGCCCGACGAGGACGAGGAGCCCGACGTCATGGCCGCCATGCGCAAGGGCGACATCCTCCTGCACCACCCCTACGACTCGTTCGCGACGTCGGTCGAGCGCTTCGTCGAGCAGGCGGTCGCGGATCCCGACGTGCTGGCCATCAAGCAGACCGTCTACCGCACCAGCGACGACTCGCCGCTCGTCCCGGCCCTGATCCGGGCGCCCGAGCGCGGCAAGCAGGCCGTCTGCGTGGTGGAGCTCAAGGCCCGCTTCGACGAGCGCGCCAACATCGGCTGGGCGCGAGCGCTCGAGCAGGCCGGCGTGCACGTCGTGCACGGCCTGCCGGCGCTCAAGACCCACGCCAAGTGCCTGCTGATCGTCCGCCGCGAGGGCGACGGCGTGCGCCACTACGTGCACGTCGGCACGGGCAACTACCACCCGACGACGGCGCGCCTGTACACCGACTTCGGCCTGCTGACCTGCGACGAGGACCTCGGCGCCGACGTCGCCGACATGTTCAACTTCCTCACGGGCTTCGCGCGCCCGCGGCGCTACCGGAAGGTGCTGGTCGCCCCGGCGCATCTGCGCGACGGCATCCTCGGCGAGATCGAGGCGACGATCGCCGCCCACCGCGAGGGCCGCACCGGGCGTATCCGCATGAAGATGAACTCGCTCGTGGACCGCCGCTGCATCGCCGCGCTCTACCGCGCGTCGCAGGCGGGCGTGCCGGTGGAGCTGGACATCCGCGGGATCTGCTGCCTGCGCCCCGGCGTGCCGGGCGTCTCGGAGAACATCAGCGTCAGCTCGGTGGTCGGGCGCTTCCTCGAGCACTCGCGCATCTACGCGTTCGAGCGCGACGGCGAGTGCACCACCTTCATCGGCTCGGGCGACCTGATGCCGCGCAACCTCGACACCCGCGTCGAGCTGCTGGCGCCGATCCGCGACCCGGGCCTGCGCGCCGATCTGCTCGACGCGCTGCAGCGCTGCCTGGACGACGACGTGAACGCCTGGGAGCTGGGCGAGGACGGCGCCTGGACCCGCCGCAGGCCCGCCGATCCCGAGCACCCCCGCCGGGCGCAGCGCGAGCTGATGGATCGCCACGCGGCCCGTGCCGCCGAGGCGCAGCAGCAGACGGCGTAGGAACGGCCGCGGCCCGCCCCGGTCCAGCCGTCGGGGCCGCCCGACGGCCGCGGCCCGACGGCCGCGGCCCGACGGCCGCGGCCCGCCCGGCTTCACGCCGGACGGGCCGCAGGGTCGGTTTCGTCTGGATCGGTCAGCGCGGCTTCGGGAGGCGCAGGCTCAGCTTGCGCGCGCCGACGGCCGTATTGCCCGCCGCGTCGCGGGTCACGGTCTGCGCCTTCGCGGCGACCGCCCCCTTGGAGGCCAGCCCGCGCAGGCCCGTGGGCAGCTTCACGGTGACCCGCTTGCTCTTGCCGGCCTTCAGCGCGTAGCGGGCGCTGCCGAGCACGACGGTCACGCGCTGGGAGCCGATGCGGACCCGCTTGGCGCTGACCAGCGTCAGCCTCCCGGCGCAGCCGCCGGCCTCGGCGGCCGGGCACGACAGCCTGAGGCGCGTGCTGGCCCGACCGCGCCGGATCTTCACGGCGGCTCGCCCGGAGGCCACCCTGGCCTTGGTCGCCTTCGTATCGGTGGCCGCCGGCACGTCGAGGCTCTCGACGCCGTCGACGACATCCACGCCGCGTGCGTCCGCCTGGGCGCTGTCGGTCCCGCCACCGCCGCGGACGAGGTCGCCCTGGGCGTCGCGGGCGCGCAGGGCGTCGTTGCCGTCCTGGCCGTCGAGCAGGTCCGCGCCGGCGCCGCCGGTGAGCTGGTCGTCGCCCGAGCCGCCGAACAACGAGTCGGCCTCCTCGGCGCCCGAGAGCACGTCGTCGCCCGCGCCGCCGTCGGCGGTCACCGCGAGCAGCGACCCGGTGCCCGGCAGTGCGGCGAGCGAGTCGTTGCCGCCCAGGCCGCGCGTGTCGAGCGCCTCGGAGGAGCCGATGTCGAGCGTGAACGGCACGAGGTTCGTGCGGTCGTCGAGCGATGCTGGCCGACATACCGGCACGCCCGGCGCTCGCTGACGCCGAGGCGATCGCGCAACATCGCGACCGCCTGACGCCGACGGGCCGGGCTCACCAGTTTCCCTTGGCGACCTCCTTCAGCGCGACGTTCTCAAGCTCCTTGTCGGCCACGATCCGCTTGAGCGTCGCGTTCTCACGCTCAAGCTCCTTCAGCCGCTTGGCACGCGCTAACGCGCGCCGCCTGCTCGACGAGGTAGTCGCGCTCGCGTGCGTTGTCGGTGCGAGCCGCAGCCGCGGCGTAGCACTGTGCCGCCGCAGCGAGGTCACCGGTGTCCTCGTGCAGGTGCGCGCGGACGACGGCGTGCAGCCGGTGGGAGTCGTGCAGCTCGAGCCCCTCCAGGAGCGCGAGGCCTGAGGCAGGTCCCTCGACCATCGCGACCGCAACGGCACGGTTGAGGCGCACCATCGGGTTGCCCGTCAACGACTCCAGTCTTGTGTATGCCTTCGCGATCACCGTCCAGCGAGTCGAGGCGTGCGACGCGGCCTCGTCATGGAGCGCAGCGATCGAGGCGAGCAGCTGGTACTCGCCGATGCGGCCGGCGGCGAGGGTCGCGTTGAGCAGCTGCAGGCCCTCGCTGATGAGCGCTCGGTCCCAGAGCGAGCGGTCCTGCTGGGTCAGCGGCACGAGGGCGCCGTCCGCGGACGTGCGGGCCGGCCGACGGGCCTCGCTGAGGAGCATCAGGGCGAGCAGACCCGCGACCTCGGGGTTGGCCGGGGCCTGGCCGTGCAGCATCCGGGCCAGTCGGATCGCCTCGCCCGAGAGGTCGACGCGCGACAGGTCCGGTCCGCTCGAGGAGGTGTAGCCCTCGTTGAAGAGCAGGTACAGGACCTCGCACACCGAGCGAAGGCGCCCGGCCGGGTTGGCGGGGAGCTCGAAGCGGCGGCCTCGCAGCTTGGCCTTCGCCCGGCTGATGCGCTGTGATGAGCCATGAGAGTGGTCCGTCGGGCAACCCCGCCGGCCACTCCACGGCGGCGGTGAGAAGCGCCTCCTGCACCGCGTCGTCGGCATCCGCGAACTCGCCGTACCTTCGGGAGGGGACATACTCGGGGTCAGGCGCGCCCATCACCTGGCGCACCTCGATCTGTTGCTGGATCGGCACCCCGCCCGGGCCGGGTGCGGCCGACGAGCGCGCGGCGATGTCGAGAGCGCGGTCGAGGCTGTCGACGTCGACCAGGCGGGAGCCCGCCAGCAGCTCCTTCGACTCCGGGTAAGGCCCGTCGATGATCTTCGGCGGGTTGACGCCGTCGGACACCACAAACTTCGCGACCTCCGGGCCGGCGAGGCCCTGCGCGTCGACCAGCTCGCCGCTGTCCAGCAGCTCGGCGTTGAGTGCGTGCTGGAAGTCGATGTGGGCCCTCACGTCCTTCGGCGCCCACTCGGTCATGGGCACGCAGCCCTCGAGCTCGACGCCTCCGTAGGCCTGCAGGAGCATGTATCGCATGGCTTCATCCTCTCTCGGGACGGCCCGTTGTGGCCGCCTTCACCCCCAAGGTCGAAGCTGACGCGTCATTCTCGACATGGGGACCTATCTGTACGGGCGCACCATGTACGAGATGATGATCGGCTGGGAGAACGATCCGGCCGTGGCAGCGCAGTCCCCCAAGAGCGCTGAGTTCGCTCAGATCTGGCAGGCAGCGGAGAAGGTCGTCTTCTCGCGCAGTCTGGAGTCGGTGTCCACGAAGCGCACGCGGATCGAGCGCAGCTTCGATCCGGGTCGCGTCCGAGAGATCAAGGCCGAGGCGGGTCACGACCTCAACGTCTCCGGCGCCGACGTCGCGGCTTCGGCTTGGCGCGCCGGCGTGATCGACGAATGCCACGTCTTCGTCGCGCCGATGCTCGTCGGGGGCGGCAAGCGGATGTTTCCCGACGGCCTTCGCCAGCCGCTCGAGCTGCTCGAGGAACGCCGCTTCGGAAACGGCATGGTATTCCTTCGCTACGCCGTGAGCCGCTGAGTTCACGCGGGCCGATGCGCGCAGCAGGTCGTCCACGCAATCGACGACCGAGGCCGTCGGTCGTGCTGTATACTATGCTGTATGTCGGCCACGCGCACCCAGGTCTACTTCACCGAGGAGCAGAGGCGAAGGCTCGATGCCTTGGCCAAGCGCGAGGGGAAGACGCTCGCCGAGGTGGTGCGCGAGGCGGTCGATGCCTACGTCGCCCCGGCGCCACCCGACCTCGACGTCGTGCTCGACGAGACGTTCGGCTCGATGCCCGACGTCGAGGTGCCTCCCCGCAGCGAGTGGGATCGTGGCTACGGCTGAGCTTCTCGTCGACACCGACGTCCTGATAGATCACCTCCGCGGCGTACGACGGCTGTCCGCCGCCGGCCGCCCCCTCGGGATCTCCGTGGTCTCCTGCTGTGAGCTGTTCGCCGGTCGTGACGAGCCGGAGCGACTGCGCCGCTTCTTGTGGCCGATGGTCGAGCTGCCGATCGACGCGGCGATCGCGGAGCTCGCCGGACTGACGCGACGCGACACCGGGATCGCCACACCCGACGCGCTCATCGCCGCCACCGCCCTCACGCATCGCATCCCGCTGATGACCCGCAACCGGCGCCACTTCAGCCGCGTCGCCGCGTTGCGAGTCGTCGCACCCGCTTAAGCGCCTGGCGGGGACCGCTCGCCTTGTCGCACGACGAGTCACCGCGGTCGACACCGCCGGCCTACCGCGCTCACGGGCGGCGACGAGGAGGCCGGTACGCTGGGCGGCGTGATGACGGTCCTCGTCGTGGCGTCGATCGCGATCTACGTCGCGGGCCTCGTCCTGCTCGCGTGGGAGGGGCGGCGGCACGCAGCGATCGTGCTGGCGGCGGTCGGGGGCGTCGCGCTGAGCATCGTCACCCTGCCTTGACGACCCTTCCCCATCCGATCGGGGCCCCGTTATGGTGCGCGCGATGGACTTCCTGATCGAGCACGACCCGGTGCAGCAGGCGCATCTCGTGACGGCCTCGGGCGAGCTCGACCTGGCCGCCGCGCCCCAGCTCTCGGCGATCCTGACCATGGGGGCGGCCAGCTCGCAGAGCGTCGTCGTGCTCGACATGAGCGGCGCCACGTTCTTCGACTCGACCGCGCTCGGCGTCGTGATCCGCGCGGCCGACCAGCTCGCCCAGGCGGGCAAGCGGTTGATCATCGTCTCGCCGGAGGGCCCGGTGCACCGCCTGCTGGAGCTGACGAACCTCAAGCAGCACTTCGCGATCTACGCGGACCGCGACGCGGCGATCTCGGCCGCGTCGTAGCGCGCCGACCGCTGCAAGTTCGCTCCCAGGCTGACGCACCGGAGTCCGGCAAGACGATGAGCAGTCCGTGGCAAGGATCGCTCTGGTCGTGCTCTCGGCGGCGCTGCTGGCTCTCCCCGCGAGCGCGGCGGCGCGCGTCTCCTCCGACGTGGCGGCGCTCCAGGTCGCGCTGCGCGCCGAGGGCCTCTACGGCGGCAGCGTGGACGGCGTGGCGGGACCCGGGACGCGTGCCGCGGTGCGGCGGCTGCAGGCGCGGCGAGGACTTGCGGTCGACGGGAACGCCGGCCCGCGGACGCGGCGCGCGCTGGGCCGCCGCGGGCGCCCGCGGCTGGGCTCGCGCCCGCTGCGGGCCGGCCGCCGCGGCTGGGACGTCGCCGCGCTCCAGTTCCTGCTCGCCCGCCACGGCTTCCCGTCCGGCCCGGTCGACGGCGGGCTCGGCCCGCGCACGGGCGCCGCGCTGGTCCGCTTCCAGCACTGGACCGGGTTGGGCGCCGACGGCGTGGCCGGCCCGGCCACGCTGGCCGCCCTGCGCCGCGGGCCGCCGCGCTCCGTGCTGCGCTTCCGGGCGCCCGTGGGCGGGCCGCTCGGCGACGGCTACGGCCCGCGCGGCGACATGTTCCACACCGGCGTCGACTTCCCCGCCGCCTCCGGGACGCCGGTCGCGGCCGCCGGCTACGGCTGCGTGGCCTCGGCGGGCTGGGATCCGAGCGGCTACGGCAACCTCGTCGTCATCCGCCACCGCTCCGGGATGACGAGCTGGTACGCCCACCTCTCGAGCATCGCCGTGCGCCGCGGTGCCTGCCTGCCGGCCGGCGCCCGCCTCGGCGCCGTGGGCGCCACCGGGCGCGCCAGCGGCCCGCACCTGCACTTCGAGCTTCGCCTGCGCGGCGCGGCCGTGAACCCGCTCACCGGCCTCTGAAGGGCTAAGCCTGGATCCACCGATTCCCGCGGCGCCTCGCCGCCGTGGCCGTTCGCCAGAGCCGATCGGCCGCGACCCAGGTGGCTCACCACATGAGTGCGCGGCCGATCGACTCTGACTCGGCCCACGGCGCCGAGTCATCCACGGATGATCGGTGGATCCAGGCTAAGCCGTCGCTTCGGCCGACCGCCGGCGGGCGGCCGATCGGGAGGGCAGCAGGAGGGAGAGGATCGCCGCGGCCAGGACGAATGCGACGGAGGCCCACAGGCAGGCCTCGAGGCCCCGCCATTGGTAGAGCAGCCCGGAGAGCACCGTGCCGGCGAGCCGGCCGCCGGCGTTGGCCATGTAGTAGAAGCCGACGTTCATGGCCACCTTCCGGCGGTCGGCGTAGGCGAGGATCAGGTAGGAGTGCACGGCTGAGTTGAGGGCGAAGATGACGCCGAAGGCGATCAGCCCGGCGACGAGGACGACGGACGGGTCGACGGCGACGCCGAGGGCGATCGCGATGCCGGCCGGGAACGCCGCCAGCGTGAAGGCCAGCGCGACCGCGGTCCGGCCGGTCGGCTCGCTGCCCTGCCGGCCGACGAGGCGCGGCGCGGAGGCCTGCACGATCCCGTAGCCGATCACCCAGACCGCCAGGAACGTCCCGACCTGCCAGAAGCTCCAGCCGAGCTCGGCTCGCAGGTAGACCGGGAGCCCGACGACGAACCAGACGTCACGGGAGGCGAACAGGAAGATCCTCGCGCCGGCGAGGACGTTGACGGCGCGACGGTTGGAGAACATCTGCGCGAACCTCGCCTTGCGGTCGGGCGTGCCGAGGCTCCCTCGCATCAGGGCGAGCGTCACGAGCAGGGCCGCCGCGACGAGGCCGGCCAGCATCAGCAGGGCGGTCTGGAAGCCGACGACCGTCAGCAGCACGCCGCCGAGGAAGAAGCCGACCCCCTTCAGCGCGTTCTTGGAGCCGGTGAGGATCGCGACCCAGCGGTAGAGCTCCGACGGGGCGTCCTCGGGCACGACGAGCTTGACCGCGCTCTTGGAGCTCATCTTCGTGAGGTCCTTGGCGATGCCCGAGAGCGCTTGGGCGACCATGACGTAGGGCACGACCAGCCACGCCTCCGGCGCCAGCGCCAGCAGACCCAGCGCGCCGATCTGCGTGCCGAGGCCCATCACGAGCGTCGCCTTCAGGCCGAGCCGGGCGGCGAGCCAGCCGCCGACCAGGTTGGTGACGATGCCGAAGACCTCGTAGAAGAGGAACAGCGAGGCGACCTCGAACGGGCTGTAGCCCAGCTCGTAGAAGTAGAAGAGCACGAGCACGCGGATCGCGCCGTCGGCGATCGTGTCGGCCCAGTAGGCGCCCGTGACGACGACGTAGTTGCGCAGATCGGCCCCGGCGGCTGCCATCGTCGTCGGCCGCTATCCGGGCGGGAGGCTCAGCGCCACGGTGCGCGCGAGCTCCACGAGCCGGTTGGCGTAACCCCATTCGTTGTCGTACCAGGCGAGGACCTTGACCTGCGTGCCGTCGGTGACCATCGTCGAGAGGGCGTCCACGATCCCCGAGCGGGGATCGTCCTTGTAGTCGATCGAGACGAGCGGACGCTCCTCGTAACCGAGGATGCCGGCCAGCGGCCCCTCGGCCGCGGCCCGCAGGAGTCCGTTGACCTCCTCCTCCGACGTGGGGCGGGCCAGCTCGAACACGCAGTCGGTCAAGGAGGCGTTCAGGAGCGGCACGCGAATGGCCAGGCCGTCCAGCCGTCCCTGCAGCTCGGGGAAGATCAGGCCGATCGCGGTCGCCGACCCGGTGGTCGTCGGGATCAGCGACAGGCCGGCGGCGCGGGCCCGCCGCAGGTCCTTGTGCGGCGCGTCGACCACCGTCTGGGTGTTCGTCATGTCGTGCAGCGTCGTGATCGAGCCGCGCCGGATCCCGATCCCCTCGTGGAGCACCTTCACGACGGGAGCGAGGCAGTTCGTCGTGCACGACGCGGCCGTCACGACGTCATGGCGATCGGGCTCGTAGGCGTCGTCGTTGACCCCGACGACGACGTTGACCGCGCCCTGCTCGACCGGCGCCGCGACGATCACCTTGCGGACGCCGCGCTCGAAGTGGCCCTCGAGCGCCGCACGCGTGCGGAACCTCCCCGTGCACTCGAGGACCACCTCGACGCCCAGCTCGTCCCACGGCACGGCGCCGGGCTCGCCCGCGGCGCCGTAGCCGACCCGCGCGCCGTCGATCTCGAGCGCATCGCCCGCGCCGGTCACCTCATGCCCCCAGCGCCCGTGCACCGAGTCGAACGTCAGCAGGTGCGCCGCGGTCGCCGCATCGCCGTCGAGCTCGTTGACATGGGCGAAGGCCAGCTCCGGCCGGCCCCACGCCGCCCGCAGCGCGAGCCGTCCCATCCGCCCGAACCCGTTGATCCCGATGCGCGTCCCGGCCACGGCCCTGGACGGTACTCAATCGACGCTTGTCGTTGCAATGTCGACCGAGCAGGGCGCCAGGGGGCCCATGGATCGATTTTCATCTATTTGCGTTCGTCTATCGAATGCGCTTTCCTCCGGGAACGTCAGGTCCCCGACCGAGGCTGCCATGAAGTACGTGCTCTTCGTCTGCAACCACAACGCCGGTCGCTCTCAGATGGCGCAGGCGTTCTTCGATCGACGCGCTCCTTCCGACGTTCGTGCCGAGTCGGCCGGCTCGCGCCCGGCGGGAGCGGTATGGCCCGCGGTCGTCGAGGCCATGCGGGAGGTGGGGGTCGATCTCTCGCGACGCCGTCCCCAGAAGCTTCTCCGGGAGATGCAGCTTCACGCCGACTGGGCCGTGACCATGGGGTGTGGCGACGCGTGCGCCTACGTGCCGGCCACGGTCGAGGACTGGGACCTGCCCGACGTCTCGGACCTCTCGCTCGAGGAGGTCCGCGTCGTTCGCGACGACATCGAGGAGCGGGTGCTGAACCTGCTCGCCCATCGGCTGGACGAGATCCGCGCCGATCGCACCTGCCACGAGCTCCGGCTGGAGCGGCTGCTGCCCGTCCTCTCGCACGAGTTCGCCGGCAGGCGCTCCGAGGGCGAGGTTCGCGCCTGTGCCGACGCGGTGCTCGGGGAGTACGAGGAGGTTCCGGTGCGGGGCTTCGTCGAGACGGTCGCGCTGCGTCGCATTCGCAGTTGCCTGCGCGAGGAGAGGTGCGTGGCGCTGAGCGCCGGCTGACGGGCGTGATACTCTCATATCAGTGTTGCTTGATATGAGCGTGCCGCGTCCCACACTCCCTGCCGGACCCGGGGCCCAGGCCTGTTGCGCCCCGTCGACCGGCCTCGATCCCGCGCTCGACGCCGAGCGCATCGCGACCGTCGCGAAGGCGCTCGCCGAGCCGCTGCGCGTGAACATCGTGGACGTGCTGCGCCGCCACGGCGATCCGATCTGCCAGTGCGAGCTGCGACCGCTGTTCGGAATCAAGCAGCCGCTGCTCTCGCACCACATCTCCAAGCTCGTCGCCGCCGGACTGGTGAGCGTCGAGCGCCGCCACAAGTGGGCGTACTACGCCGTTCCCCCCGCTGCCCTGAAGGAGCTTTCCGCATGGCTGAGCTGACCTCCCCTGAGCCCGACGTCCGCGAGGCCGTGCGGGAGCGCTACGCCGCTGCCGCGCGCGCCGCGGCCGGACAGCAGGCCTCCTCCGGTGGCTGTTGCGGCGGCCCTGTGAGCACGACCGACGCGGACGGGAAGCAGGTGTTCGGCGGCGCGCTCTACGACGACGGCGAAACCGAGGGCGCGACGGCGACCGCCGTCGCCGCCTCACTGGGCTGCGGCGTCCCGACCGCGGTCGCCGATCTCCACGAGGGCGAGACCGTGCTCGACCTCGGCTCCGGGGGCGGCGCGGACGTGCTCATCTCCGCGCGTCGCGTGGGGCCGACCGGCCGGGCGATCGGGCTCGACATGACCGACGAGATGCTCGAGCTCGCGCGCTCCAACGCCGCCGAGGCGGGCGTGGAGAACGTCGAGTTCCTGAAGGGGTACCTCGAGGCCATCCCGCTGCCCGACGCCTCCGTCGACGTGATCATCTCCAACTGCGTGATCAACCTCGCGGGCGACAAGCCCAAGGCCCTCGTCGAGGCGGCGCGCGTGCTCCGACCGGGCGGCCGCTTCGCCGTCTCCGACGTGATCGCCGAGCCGGACATGGACGAGGCCACCCGCGCCGACATGGCGGCCTACACGGGCTGCATCGCCGGCGCGCTCACCGAGGAGGAGTTCCGCGCCGCACTGACGGCTGCCGGCCTGACCGAGATCGAGATCCGCGAGACCCACCGGGTGCACGCGCAGGCCGGCTCGGCCATCGTGCGCGCCCGCAAGCCCGGCTGATCGGCAACAGACCCTAAGCCAGCCAGGCCGACAGCTCGTCGAGCGCCTCGGGGAGCACGTAGTAGTACGCCCACAGGCCGCGGCGCTCCGAGTCGACGATCCCGGCGTCGCGGAGCTTCTTGAGGTGGTGGCTCAGGGTGGGCTGCGAGATGTCGAACAGGGGCACCAGCTCGTACACGCAGACCTTGCCGGCGTGCTTGCGCAGGACGTCGACGAGCTGCAGCCGGATCGGGTCGCCGAGGGCCTTGGCGACCTCGGCCATGCGCAGCGCCTGCTCGCGCTCGACGTCGGGGTAGACGACCGGCTCGCAGCACGGCGCGCCGTTCGGCCGCTTCGTCTTCGGGGTCAGCTCCAGATCGACGGACATCGATGAGGACGCTACCGCACCGGCTCCTCGGGCCGATCGCGGGGTGGTCCCCCACCCCCGCCGTGCCGAACCAGCGGCGGCCGAGCCACAGGGCCACGTAGACGAGTCCGACGAGGACCGGCACCTCGATCAGCGGGCCGACGACGCCGGCCAGCGCCTGGCCGGACGCCGCGCCGAACACGCCGACGGCGACGGCGATCGCCAGCTCGAAGTTGTTCGACGCGGCCGTGAAGGCGAGCGTCGACGTGCGGGCGTAGCCGAGGCCCAGCGCGCGCCCGAGCGCGAACGAGAGGAGGAACATCGCCACGAAGTACACGAGCAGCGGCAGCGCGATGAGGACGACGTCGAGCGGCCGGGAGGTGATCGCCTCGCCCTGGATGGCGAACAGCATCACGATCGTGAACAGCAGCCCGTAGAGCGCGAACGGGCCGATGCGCGGCAGGAACCGCTCCTGGTACCACGCCTCACCGCGCCGCTCGAGGCCGATCCGTCGCGTGAGGTAGCCGGCGGCCAGCGGGATCCCGAGGAAGATCAGCACGGTGCGGGCGACCTCCCACAACGACACGTCGAAGCCCTGCGTGTCCAGCCCGAGCACGCTCGGCAGGCCGGTGAGATAGAACCAGCCGAGCAGCGAGTAGGCGACGATCTGGAACAGCGAGTTGATCGCGACGAGCAGCGCCGTCGCCTCGTTGTCGGCCTTCGCCATGTCGCTCCAGATCAGCACCATCGCGATGCAGCGGGCGAGCCCCACGATGATCAGCCCGGTGCGGTACTCCGGCTGGTCGGCGAGGAAGGCCCACGCGAGCGCGAACATCAGCGCCGGCCCGACGACCCAGTTGAGCACCAGCGACGCGCCCATCAGCCGCCGCTCACCGCTCAGCGGCCGAGCTCCTCATAGCGGACCTTCGCCAGTACCGGGTACATCATCAGCAGCAGGCCGATCGCGATGGGGAGGGAGACCGTGCCAATGCGCAGTGCGTCGAGCGCGTCGTCGAACCCCGGGATCGCCGCGCCGAGCCCCAGGCCGAGGCCCATGGCGATCCCGATCCAGACGGGCAGGAAGCGGTCGAGCGTCGAGAGGCGGCGCACTGCGGCCGAACCGTAGCATCGATGCTCCTCGACTGGATCGACGGTCGCCTATTGAGCTGGCGACGCGGATCGCGTGCGGCTCACCAGTGCACGCCGCGCATGAGGTGCGAGAGCGCGACCGCCTCGCCGGAGGCGCGCTCGTCGTCGCCCTTGCGGCCGCTGGCGGCGGCCGACTCCGGGAAGACGTTGTAGGCCATGTGCAGGACCTGGTCGACGGCCTTCGGAGCGAGCGCGTAGAGCACCTCGCCGAAGGTCCCCAGCCGCGTGTTGATCTGCTTGGGCTTGGCGCGGATCGCCTCGCAGATGAGGTCGGCGGCCTCGTCGGGGGAGATCGTCGGAAACGAGTCGTAGAGCTTCGTCGGCGCGATCATCGCCGTGCGCACGAGCGGCATGTGGATCGTCGTGAAGGTGATGCCGTCGCCGATCGTCTCGGATGACACCACCCGCGTGAAGGCGTCCAGCGCCGACTTCGACGCCACGTAGGCCGAGAAGCGCGGCGGGTTGGTCTGCACGCCGATCGAGGAGACGTTGACGACGTGGCCGGAGCCGCGCTCCTTCATGTGCGGCAGCAGTCCGAGGATCAGCTTGACCGCGCCCAGGTAGTTGAGCCGGATCGTCCGCTCGTAGTCGTGGAAGCGGTCGGTGGAGAGCATCACCGAGCGCCGGATCGAGCGTCCGGCGTTGTTGACGAGCATGTCGACGGCCACGTGCTCGGCCAGGATCCTCTCCACCGCGGCGTCGATCGAGCCGTTCTCGGACAGGTCGGCCGAGTAGGCGAACGCCGTGCCGCCCGCGGCCTCGATCTCCGCCTTCAGCTCCTCGAGCTTGTCCAGCGAGCGCGCGACCAGGATCGGGACGCCGCCCGCCGCCGCGATCTTCAGCGCCGCCGCGCGCCCGATGCCGCTGGAGGCGCCCGTGATGATCACCGTGCGCCCGTTGACCGCGCCCTCGAACGATCGGTCCTTGAACAGGTCCGGGTCCAGGTTGCGCTCCCAGTAGTCCCACAGCCGGGCGGCGTAGGACGCCAGCGGCGGCAGCTCGATGCCGGAGCCCCTCAGCGCCCGCTGGGTGTCGCGCGCGTCGAACTGCGCGGTCAGGGCCAGCTCGTCGAGGATCTCCTCGGGGATGCCGAGGTCGGCCAGCACGGAGCGGCGCACGCCCTTGAGCGCGGGGATCTGCATCGCGTAGTGCAGGACGCCCTTGGGCAGCATGCTGGTGAGCCTGCGGTCGATGCGGATCGCCGCCTGCGGCGCGTGGCCGGCGCGCGCGAAGACGTTCAGCGCCTCGCCGGCCCGGATCGGCTTCGGGTCGACGATGTGGAAGGCCTGCCCGTCGAGCCCCTCCCGGTGGGCGAGGTGGTCGATCGCGGCGGCGACGTAGTCGACCGGCACGAGGTTCGTGTAGCCCCACTCGAGCGACACCAGCGGGACCCACTGCGGCAGCGCGCGACGGACCTTCTGCAGCGCCTTGAAGAAGTAGTACGGACCGTCGACCTTGTCCATCTCGCCGGTCTTGGAGTTGCCGACGACGATCGCGGGCCGGTACACGCGCCACGCGCCCTGCACGCGTTCGCGGACGAGCTTCTCGGCCTGGAACTTGGTCCGGTGGTAGGGGTGGGCCAGCTCCTGGCCCTCGTCGAACATGTCCTCGGTGAAGTGGCCCTGGTAGCGCCCGGCGACGGCCACCGAGGAGACGTGGTGGAACACGCCCGCGCCGACGGCGTTGGCGAGGTCGACGGCGTTCTGCGTGCCGGCGACGTTGAGCAGCGCGTTGCGCGTCTCGTCGGCCGTCATGTCATAGACGGCGGCGAGGTGGAAGACGTGCTCGACGCCCTCCAGCGCCTCGCGGTCGGCGTCGGAGACGCCGAGCATCGGCTCCGACAGGTCGCCGGCCACGGGCTTGACGCGATCGCCCGCCCCCCAGCGCGCGATCAGCGCCTCGAGCCGCTCGCGCGAGCCCTCGCGCACGAGCACGTGGACCTCGCCCTCGCGCTCCAGCAGGCGCTCGACCAGGTGCCGGCCGATGAAGCCGGTCGCGCCCGTCACGAAGGAGCTCAAGGGGGCTACCAGCCGCCGCGCACGTCCGCACGGGCGCGGCGCGCCTTCTCGGCGGCCTTGCGGCGCTCCTTCCGCTTGTCCAGGCGGCCCTGGAGCATGCTCATCGTGAACACGAACAGGGGGAAGAAGGCGATCAGGAGGAAGCCCGCGTTGGTGATGACCTTGTCGTTGGTCTCGCCCCACAGGCCCTCGCCGCCGTCGTGGCCGTCGGAGGCCAGCGCGACCGGCGCGGTGAGCGCGAGCAGGACGAGGCTCAGCAGGGCGGTCTGCAGCGCGCGGCGCATCGCCCGGGAGGATACAGCCGTCTTATCCTCGATGGCATGGCCGTCGTCATCGCCTCCGACCTCGCCAAGGACATGGTGGGGGAGCCGCTCCTGCGCGGCGTCTCGTTCTGGCTGCAGCGCCGGGACCGGCTGACGCTGTCCGGGCGCAACGGCTCGGGCAAGACGACGCTGCTGCGGATGCTGGCGGGGGAGAGCTCCGTCGACGGCGGCGAGCTGATGCTGGCCAAGGACGTCCGCGTGGCGCTGCACGACCAGCGCCCGCCGCGCGAGCGCGGGCTGACGCTGCGCGACTACGTGCTCTCCGGCTGCAAGGACCTGCTGGCGCTGGAGGCACGCCTCGCGCAGCTCGAGCAGGCGATGGCCGACGGCGACACGTCGCCCGCCACGCTCGAGGCCTACGCCACCGCCCAGGCCCGCCTCGAGCACGCGGGCGGCTACACCTGGCGCGAGGCCGTCAACGCGACGCTGCACGGGCTCGGCTTCCGCGACGAGCACCTCGAGCGCAGCCTGCAGACGTTCTCCGGCGGCGAGCTGACGCGCGCCTCGCTGGCCCGCGCGCTGGCCGGCGACCCCGACCTGCTGCTGCTCGACGAGCCGACCAACCACCTGGACATCGAGTCGCTCGAGTGGCTGGAGGCGCATCTGCAGACGCTCGACGCCGCCGTCGTGCTGGTGGCGCACGACCGCTGGTTCCTGGAGGCCGTCGGCACCTCGGTGCTGGAGCTGGAGGGCGGCCGCGCGCGCTTCTTCAAGGGCACCTGGCACGCCTGGCGCAGGGAGCAGGCGGCGCGCGAGCTGGCCCTGGGCCGGGCGATCGAGAAGCAGGAGGCGGAGATCGCCCGCCTGGAGCGCTTCGTGGACCGCTTCCGCGCGGGCACCCGCGCGCGCCAGGCGCAGGCCCGCGCCAAGCGGCTGGACAAGATGGAGCGGATCGAGCGCGACCCGGGCGACGGCAAGGGCCTCGGGTTCGCGTTCAAGCCACCCGAGCGCTCGGGACGCGTGATCTTCGAGATCGAGGACGGGACGCTCACGATCGGTGCGCGGACGCTGCTCGAGCACTTCGAGCTGTGGCTCGAGCGCGGCGAGCACGTGTCGCTGATCGGGCCCAACGGGGCGGGCAAGACCACGCTGATCGGTGCGCTCACGGGTGGGCACCCGCTCGCCGCCGGCAAGCTGCGCCGCGGGCACAACGTCAAGGTCGGGCTGCTCTCCCAGCACGCCGAGGAGCTGGGGGCGAAGGACGCGCGGACCGTGCTGGAGGCCGTGCAGCGCGCCACCACCCTCAAGCCCAACGAGGCGCGCTCCCTGCTGGGCCGGTTCCTGTTCGGCGGCGAGGCGGCCGAGAAGCCGCTCGACGGGCTCTCCGGCGGCGAGCGGCGGCGGCTGTCGCTGGCGATCCTCGTCAACTCGGGCGCCAACGTGCTCGTGCTCGACGAGCCGACCAACCACCTCGACCTCGAGAGCCGCGAGGCGCTCGAGTCCGCGCTGCAGGCCTTCCAGGGATCGCTGCTGCTGATCACCCACGACCGCGCGCTGCTCGACGCCGTCGGCACGCGGACGGTGGCCGTCGAGGACGGGACGCTGCGCTCCTACGTCGGCGGCTGGCCGGAGTACGTGCGCCTGCGCGAGGAGCGCGCGGACGCCCAGCGCGCGGCCAAGCGGGCGAAGCCGACCGCCAAGGCCCGTCCGAAGCCGGCGGCGGTGGCGGCCTCGCCCTCGAAGCACCAGCAGCGCCAGGCCCAGCGCATCGAGGCCGAGATCGAGGCCGCCGAGGCCGCGCTGCAGGCGATCGAGCACGAGCTGGCCGACCCCTCCGCGTGGAACGACCCGCGCTCGGCGGCGAGGTCGACCGAGCGCCACGAGCACGCCAGGCGGGCGCTGCAGGCGCTCTACGCCGAGTGGGAGACGGCCGCCGGCTGAGGGCGCTCAGCCGGTCGGCGGGACGCACGCCTCCGGGAGCGCGACGCGGATGAACTCCTCCTGGTCGGCGTGGATCGGGCGGGGATTGAGCTTGCACCACGCGAAGGCGAGCGTCTGGAGGTTCGCCCGCGCGCGGAAGCCGAAGCCGGTCTGGAGCGTGGCGGCGCTCGTCTCGCCCGTTCTCAGGACCGCGAAGCAGGTGAAGTACGCGTCGGCGGCGGGCAGCGCCAGCGGGCGTCCGGCGGCGTCGACCGGCCTGACGCGGCGGCAGCTCGTGTCCGGCGTGCCGGGTCCCAGCCGCCGGCCGACGACGTCACGGCCGATCGCCCGCTCGAGCGCCGCCGGCAGGGCGCCGGCGGTGGCTGCCCGGCCGCGGCGCGGCGCCTGGTCGGCGCGCACGCGGGCCTCCGCGCGGGCCCGGAACGCGGCGACCTCGCGCCGCTCGTCCTCGCGCGCGCTCGCGCCGCGGACGAGGAAGGCCGCCACCCCGGCGACGGCGAGCACGGCGATCCCCACGAGCGCCATCCGCGCCCAGCCCGGCGCCCGCCGCCACAGCCACGCCGGGAGCCCCGCGAGCGACGGCATCGGCTCGTAGCGATCATCCACGCTCGAAGCATGGACCGCCGCCGTCTCATGTGTCGCGTCAGCCCTTGTAGGGCGGCGCCTCGCCCCAGCCCCAGCGGGGCACCGGGGCCCTGGGCGGCGGATGGGCGCCCGGCTGCGAGTTCCCCACCGCGATTCGCGTGCCCCACTCCACGTAGGCCAGAAAGGCCGATCGGAACTCGGGATCGGAGGGCAGTGCGACGTCGTCGGCGGCGAGCCCGATCAGCGTGACCCAGCGGGAGCGCTGCGCCTCGGTGAGGGCGAGCCCGACGTGCTTGCCCATCATCCGCGGGTAGCCGCCGAGCTCCTCGGTGTATCGGGCCGGTCCGCCGAACACCTCCGCGAGCCACAGGGCGACGTGGTGCGGGTGGTCGGCCGGCATGTGCGCGAAGACGGGTGCGAGCAGGTCGTCCGCGCGCACCCGTGTGTAGAAGGCCTCGGTCAGACGGTCGAGCGCCTCCTGGCCGCCGGCCCATTCGAACAGCGTCGGCGTGCTCATCCGACGAGAGACTTGCAAGACGCAAGTCTCTCGTCAAGGGTGGGTGGTCGCGGGCGGACGCGGCGTCAGGAGACCGGGGTCCCGTCGGGGCGGACGACGAGCCACAGTCCGCCGAACTCGTCGACGTCGTGGCAGAGCACCTGGCCCGGGCTGTCGGCGATGTAGGAGTAGAGCGGCTTGCCGTCCAGGGTCACCTGCCGGCGGCCGTCCCGGCGGCGGGTCGTGCCGAGCAGGCCGGGGCGGGCGCCCTTGCCGGCCACGGGGCGACCCTTCGTGAGAACGGGCGGCCACGCCTGCGCGCACCCGCCGTAGCACTCGGGCCTCGACGTCGTCTCCCTGTCGAAGACGTAGACCGCCTGCCCCGTCCCGTCCGCGACGATACGACCGAACTGCGAGCGCACCGCCTCGATCGTCCTGCCGCGCCGTGCGGCGCGAGTCGCCTTCCGCGCGGGAGCGGCCACCGCGTTCTCCTGAGCGACGGCCGGCGGCGCAGGCGTCGCCGCGGCCGCGGCCGCCGCCGTGGCCGCGGCGCGCTCCTCGCCACCGCAGCTCGCGAGCAGCAGGGCGACGAGCACCAGGGTCGGAACTGCGGGCCGGAACATGGCGTGCTCCTCAGAGTTCGAGAGCGGACCCCTCCGAGTCTCGCCCCGAACCCTTACGACGGCCTTTCGTTCAGGACCCGGGAGCGAACTCGTCGCTGCGCGCGCTGACGGCCGTGTCCGGGTTGTCGGAGAAGACGCCGTCGACGCCGAGGGCGAAGAACTGCGCGTACTCCTCGAACGCCTTGCCGTAGTCGGCCGGCCCGCCCGGGTTCTGCTTCTCGGTCGAGTGGAAGCAGTTCTCGTTGCGGAACGTGTAGGGGTGGACGAGGAGGCCCGCACGGTGCGCGTCGTCGACGAACGACGTGGGCGCCAGCTCGGGTGAGGGCGTGCACGCCGGCGATCCCGGGGGCACCGCCGCGCGGGGGACGATGTAGTCCTTCGACGGGCCGACGCCGTCGGCGTAGCGCGCGATCTCGCGCAGCCCGGCGGGGGTGGCCATCTCGGCGTAGGTCTTCCCCGAGTTGTCGGCCGGGCGCCCGGCCCGGCTGCCGAACAGCTGCACGATCGGCGCGTCGATCATCCGGTTCAGCGCTCGCAGGTTCTCGACCTCGAAGGACTGCACGAAGATCTTGGCCCTGCGCTTGTCGAGCCCGTTGCGGCGCAGGATCCGCACGAGCGGCTCCTCGAGCGGCTTGCCGATCGAGCGGAAGTACGTGGGGTGCTTGGTCTCGGGGTAGAGGCCGATCTCCCGGTCGAGCGCGCGCGAGAGCCGGCGCGAGAGGTCGATGACCTCCTGCAGGGTGGGAACCGCGTAGCGCCCGTCGTAGATCGTGTTGCGCTGGCGCAGCGCCGGGATCCGCTCCTCGGCGCGCAGCGTCTTCAGCTCGGCGAGCGTGAAGTCCTCGACGAAGAAGCCCTCGTAGCTCACGCCGTCGATGACCTTCGTCGTCCGCCGCGCGGCGAACTCGGGGCGCGTCTCGACGTCCGTGGTGTCCTCGATCTCCGGCTCGTGGCGGGCGACGAGCACGCCGTCGGAGGTGATCACGAGGTCCGGCTCGATGTAGTCGGCGCCCATGCGCGCCGCCAGGGCGTAGGAGGCCAGGGTGTGCTCGGGCCGATAGCCGGAGGCGCCGCGGTGGCCGATCACCAGCGGCTCGGCCTGGGTGGGCTTGTCCTCGGCCACGGCCACGGGCGCGAATGCTGTCAGGGAGGCGGCCAGCGCGGCCGCGAGCAGGACTCGTCTCATGCGTGGCATCCTGGGCCGCGCGGCCCACGTCCACGTTGCCGTCGCGTTGCCGACCTGGGAACGTCCGTTCACATCTCGTCAATAAGTCGGGCGGGCGGGCGCCGCATGCTTGTCCCTCGCATGCGCCGCCTGCTGCCGCTCCTGCTCGTCGCCGCGTGTCTCGCACTGCCGGCCTCCGCCGCCGGCGCGCCCAACGTGGTGGTGATCGAGACCGACGACCAGACGGTGGCCGACATGGCGGCGCTGCCGCATACGCGGGAGCTGATCGGCGGGGCCGGCGTGCGCTTCGAGAACGCGTTCGTCTCGCTCGCGACGTGCTGCCCCTCGCGGGCGACGTTCCTGACCGGCCGCTACGCGCACAACCACGGCGTGCAGGCGATCCGCCCGCCGTTCGGCGGCTTCTACCGGCTCGACGGCACGGAGACGCTGCCCGTGTGGCTGCAGCGGGCGGGCTACGCGACGGGCATCGTCGGCAAGTACCTCAACGGCTACGGCAGCCGCGACCGCTTCGAGGTGCCGCCGGGATGGACCGAGTTCCACGGGCTGCTCGGCCGCTCCACCTACCGCTTCTACGACTACACGTTCAACGACGACGG
>Ga0136616_10000095_pt1 | contig 33407 bp, 30 predicted proteins | sample AntDrymUQ2992106_2_FD_106648 | JGI IMG/M metagenome (GOLD analysis project Ga0136616, IMG submission 106648) | Polar desert sand microbial communities from Dry Valleys, Antarctica - metaG UQ299 (21.06) | ecosystem: Environmental > Terrestrial > Soil > Desert | place: Antarctica: Dry Valley... | reverse complement strand
CCGCACCGCGCGTTCACGCAACTCCTCGGGGTACCTCTTCTGCGTAGACATCGGGCGAGGGTCTCCTCTCCCCAGGACGGAACCTGGGATCGAGGTCTCCGTCAAACCCGGCCTGGCTCAACCGGGTCCAAGGTGGCCCTGGTGGCCGACGCGGACGACGACTGCCGGCACCTCGCGATCTTCAAGCTCCGCGCGCTCGGGTTCCAGCCGGTCGATGCGGCCGGCGGTAGCGACGCGCTCGAGCTGGCGACGCACAAGAGCCTCGCCCTGGTGATCGTGGCCGACGACATGCCGCCCGACGGCGGACTCGCCCTGCTCGAGCGACTGCGCGCCGCCCAGCCGCTTCCAGGACCGGCCGCGATCGTCACCACCACGGCGCCGACACCAGCGACGAGCGCCCACGCAGAGGCAGACGGCGCGGCCGTGCTGGTCAAGCCGTTCCGCGTCAGCGAGTTTGCCGAGTGTGTCGGCCGAGTCACTCCGGCCAGGTCACAGGCAATCACCACATCGATTCCCAAGGAGATGGCATGAACCCGTTCAGGCAGAAGATCCCCAACTACTTGTCGGCCGAGCGAAACGGACATCTGGAGCACCAGGCTGCCGTTCCCGCGGCGACCTCGACACCGGTCGCGCGCGCCGGGCTCGTTCCCCCGCGTCCCGGGCCCAAGCGCCTGCTGTGGGAGGTGCTCGTCGAGCTCGGTTTCGTCGACGAGCAACGCGTGCTGGAGGCCGAGGGGGTCGCCCGGGCGGCGCGCCAGGACCTCGGGGCCGTGCTCCTCGAGCGAGGACTCGTCTCGACCGAGCAGCTCGCGCGCGCAGTCGCCGACCGCGAGGGTCTCGCCTTTGTTGACCTCGACAGCTTCGAGGTCAACGAGCAGGCTGCGAGCATGATCACCCCGGCGGTGGCCGAGCGCTACGGCGCGGTGTTGATCGGATACGCGGACAATGGGCATGTCCTGCTCGCGGTCTCCAACCCGCGCGACCACCACGCGATCAACGACATCGCGATGATGGTGGACCCGTCGGTCACCCGGGTCGTGGCGACGAGCGAGGACATCGAGGCGCTGATCCGCCGCCGGCTGGAGGCCACCTACGTCGACGAGTCCGACGAGGGAGTGGGGGAGGAGGTCGCTGCGGCCGAGCCGTCATCGCCGACCGAGGAGGAGGATCCCAACTCCCAGTCCGGATCCGCCCCCGAAGGGATTCCCGACCTTGCGGTCGTCCCCGATGTCGCAGCGGACCTCCCGCACCTGCCCTCGCCCGTCGAGGAGCAGCGGCTCGACATGGAGCTGCTCGAGTCGCTCGCCCGCGGCGTGGGGGAGCTCGAGCGCGTCGTGCGAGAGCGCGCGGGCGACAGCGACCGCGACGTCGCCCTCGCCGAGGTCGAGCGCAAGGCCGAGGAGCTGCGGACAGAGCTCGAGGGCGAACGCGCCGAGCGCGCCGAGTCCGAGCGGGCGCTGCGCGAAGAGCTCGAGGCCGAGCGCGCCACGCGCGAGGCCCTCGCCACCGACCTCGCGGCGGTGCGCACCGCCCGTGACGACCTGGCTCGCCGCGTCGCCTCCGCGCGGGACCTGCTCGACCTCGGCGCCCGGCCCCACGTGCACCTGAGCGGGCGGGACCACTGAGGCCGGCCCGACCGGTCCTCAAGTCGGCGCCGGCGTTGCCGATACCCACGGCATGAACTTCGACTTCGCCGACGTCCTCATCGAGGTGATGGAGATGGGGGCCTCCGACCTCCACCTGACCGCCGGCTCACCGCCGATGGTGCGCCGCCGCGGCCAGCTCTCGGCCCTCGACTACCCCGCGCTCACCCCGCAGGTGACCCGGGAGACCATCTACTCCTTCCTGACCAACGATCAGCGCAAGAAGCTCGAGAACGAGCTCCAGGTGGACCTCTCGTACTCGATCCCCGGCCGTGCGCGCTTTCGCGTCAACGCCTACTTCCAGCGCGCCTCTCTCGGCGCCGCCTTCCGTCTGATCCCCACCGACATGCCGCGATTCGAGTCGCTCGGGCTCCCCGCGGTGCTCCAGGACTTCACGAAGAAGCCGCGCGGCTTCATGCTCGTCACCGGGCCTACGGGCTCCGGCAAGTCGACGACCCTCGCGTCGATGATCGACCGCATCAATCGCGAGCGCCACGAGCACATCATGACCGTCGAGGACCCGATCGAGTTCATGCATCGCCACCAGAGCTGCATCATCAACCAGCGTGAGCTCGGGGCCGACGCGCACTCCTTCGCGCTGGCGCTCAAGGCGGCGCTGCGCCAGGACCCCGACGTGATCCTCGTCGGCGAGATGCGCGACCTCGACACGATCTCGACCGCCCTGACCGCCGCCGAGACCGGCCATCTGGTCTTCGCCACGTTGCATACCCAAGACGCCGCCCAGACCATCGATCGCGTGGTCGACGTCTTTCCACCCACCCAGCAGCACCAGGTCCGGATGCGCTCTCGGTCACGCTCCAGGGCATCGTCACCCAGCAGCTGCTGCCGACCGCCGACGGGCGCGGTCGTGTGGTCGCCTGCGAGGTGCTCGTGCCCGGCGGTGCGCAACCTGATCCGCGAGGGCAAGACCCACCAGATCTACTCGGCGCTCCAGACTGGTGGGGCCCACGGCATGCAGACGATGGAAGCCTCGCTTGCCCAGCTCGTGCGCGAGCGCAAGATCACTCGTGAGCTGGCTGAGTCGCGCTCGTCGACGCCGCAGGAGCTGCGACGCCTGATGGGCACCGTTCAGGTCGCGTAGGGCCGCACACGATGGCGACCTTCGCGTTCAAGGCCGTCGACCTCGCCGGCGTCCCGACCAACGGCGAGCTCGACGCCGGCGACAAGCAGGCGGTGGCCCAGGACCTGCGCGCCCGGGGGCTGATCGTCCTCGACATCGATGAGCTCAAGCCCGCGAGCGCGGGCGACATCCTCGCTCGCTTCAAGAAGGTCAAGGCGCGCGACCTGACCGTGGCCACGCGTCAGTTCTCCTCGATGGTCAACTCGGGCATGTCGCTGCTGCGCTCGCTCTACGTGCTCGAGGAGCAGACCGAGAGCGACCAGCTCAAGGAGGCGCTGATCGTCATCCGCGGGGACGTCGAAGCCGGGATCTCGCTGTCGGACGCGCTGCGCAAGCACCCCAGGATCTTCAACGAGCTCTACACCGCGATGGTCGGCGCCGGCGAGACCGGCGGCATCCTCGACAGCACGCTGATGCGCGTCGCCGACCAGCTCGAGAAGGACGACGCGCTGCGGCGTCAGGTGCGCGCGGCGATGATGTACCCCGGCTTCGTCGGGGGCTTCGCCCTGGTCGTCTTGGTCGCCCTGGTCGCGTTCATCGTGCCCGTGTTCGAGGGGGTCTTCAAGGATTTCGGCGGCGAGCTGCCGGCGATCACCAAGGTCTCCGTGGCGATGTCGCACCTGGTCACCGATCGCTGGTATCTCCTGATCGCTGGCACGGTCGCGGCGATCTACGTCTTCCGCAAGTGGAAGAACACCGACCGCGGCCAGGTGCAGTGGGACAGCTTCAAGCTCAGGATCCCGGCCAAGGTCGGCGACATCGTGCAAAAGGTCGCGCTCGCGCGCTTCTCGCGCACTTACTCGGCGCTGGTGGGAGCAGGCGTGCCCATGCTGGAGGCGATCGAGATCACCGGACGCACCGCCGGCAACAAGGTCGTCGAGCACGCGATGGATGCTGTACGCCAGTCGGTGCAGCGCGGCGGCACGATCGCCGAGCCGATGCGCTCGGCGCCGCGTGCCTTCCCGCCGATGGTCGTCCAGATGATCGCCGTCGGCGAGGAGACCGGCGGGCTCGACATGATGCTCGACAAGATCGCCGACTTCTACGAGGACGAGGTCGCCGCGGCCGTCAAGGCGCTCACCTCGATCATCGAGCCGATCATGATCGTCGTTGTCGGCGTCATCGTCGGCTTCGTCGTCATCTCGATGTACATGCCGATGTTAAAGGTCTACGACCAGATCAAGTAGCCCACGGCGCGACCCCTCGCTTCCCTTGCCCGGGTCGGTTAGTGTGAGCGCGTGGGGCAAACCGAGACCCAACGTCGGTGACTCCTCCCCGGGCGCCCGACGCCGGTCGGGACGGACGCCGGATGGCGGTCGTGCTCGCCCTCCTGGGCGGAGTGTTCGCGCTGCGGCTGGCAGTCGGAGAGCCCGAGATCGGTGTCGGCTTCCTGTACGTGGTGCCGGCGCTCACCGCCGCGGTGTGGTTCGGCCGCAGGGGCGGCGTCGGAGTGGGAGCCGCGGGCACCGGCCTGTTCGTACTCGGTGCTCTCGTCGAGCCTCAGGCCAACCTTCTCAGCTCCGCTTTCCTTAGGCTCACCGTCTTCTGCTCGGTCGGGTACGCGTTCGGCGTGCTCGTCGGACGTGTGCGCCACGCGAGCACACAGCTCGCTCACCAGGAGGGTGAGCTCGCCGAGCTGCGGGCGCTTCGCAGCGCTCTGGTCCCGCCGGAGGTACCCGTCCGGCCCGCGGTCGAGCTCGCGACCTGCTTCGTACCGGCCCAGGAGCGCGTGGCGGGCGACTTCTTCGTGGTCAACGAGGGCCCAGACGACAGCACCGTGGTGGTCGTGGGTGACGTCGTGGGCAAAGGCCTCGAAGCCGCGCGACGAGCGGCTTTCGTCCGCGCCGCCTTTGCGGCTTACGCGCCCTACAACGACGATCCCTGCCGCCTGCTCGAGCTCGCCAACGCCGCACTGGTCGAGCGCGCAGGCGCCTCGGATGAGTTCGTCACGGCGGCCTGCGTCGTCTACCGCCCGGGCGACCACTCGATCTCCTGGGCGCTCGCCGGGCACCCCCCGCCGATGCTGCTCGACGACGGCAAGCGGCTGAACGGCATGCGGCCCGGCCTTCCGCTCGGATTGGACGAGCGGGTCGAGTGCAGCCGCGCGGATCGCTCACTCGATGCGGGCGATGGGATCCTACTGTTCACCGACGGGCTGACGGAGGCTCGCCGTCCGTTCTCAGATGTCGTCGCGGCGGGCCCCGCCCGCGAGCGCCCCCGTCCCGAGCTCTTCGGCGACGACCGGATCGCCGGCGTGCTCGCCGAGCACGCCGGCGAGGAGACCGGGGACGTCGTGGAAGCGCTGCGGACCGCGGCCGAGCGCTTCACGGGTGGCGGCCTGGCCGACGACCTGTGCATGGTGGCGGTGCGGGCCCGGAGCTGAGCCGCACCGGACTCGCGCCGAAGGTCTCAGCGGGGCGCGACGAGCGAGCCGCAAGCGCCTGGCCCACTCAAGGCCGAGGTTAAGGAGCCGATAAACGGACTAGGCCAGACCAAGGTGCTAAAGGCAAACCCGCCGAGAGGCGGGGGCGCAAAGCTCAGGAGCTTGCCTCCTTCCCGAACGCGCTCGATCCGAGCGACGCGAACGTCGACTTCGACGGCGACTTCCTCCGCTCGGGCGAGGAGCACGCCCTGTGGAAGTACACCGGGCGCGCGTTCGACGGGACGCGGCTGAGCAACGGCCAGGAGGACTCTCCGCTCGGTTACAGCGACGGCACCCAGACCAGCCGCCGCGAGCAGACGCCGGACGCTCCGACTTTCCAGCGCTTCGCTGGTCGGCCCGACCTCGACCCGGGCTACGACCCGCAGTGGACCATGCCGACGTACCCGACATTCCTTTCGCGTGAGCGCGACCCGAGCGACTCGATCTGGAGCGACGACGAGCGTGACGCCGATAGGGACGGCCTCAGCAACATGTCCGAGGAGCATCTCGAGATGTCGAAGTCGACGTGAACGCCCTACTCGCCAAGTGCGATCCGGGCGTCACAGAATGGGAGAACAACGAGGACGGCTCCTACTACGGCGCCTTCAACGTCCGCGGCTTCGGGGAGCCGAAGATGCTCGATCCGGACACCGATGGCGACGAGCTCCTCGACGCCGAGGACGACCAGGACAACGACGACGTGCCGAACTACTCAGAGATGAACCTCCGCTGCGGCGACGACGACCTCTTGATCGATGCAGACAACGACGGCGAGGTCGACGATCCAAACCCGAACGGGGCGAACGTGCATCCGTACAACCCGTGCGCACCGTATGGCGGGCGCCACATGCCGGTCCCCGGCTTCCCGATGGCGTACCTGCCCGTACTACAAGCCGCTTGGCGGGTAGCGCGCCCCTGTGATCCGGCCGCGGCGCTACGCCGCGGCCGGCGCGTATCATCCTTGAACCAAGGAGGAAGCGCGTACAGCATGGGAGCACAGTCCATATTCGGCGGGAGCTGAGCGCCGGTTTGGCGCTCCGCTTCACCACCGCCGGCGAGTCGCACGGGCCCGGCCTCGTCGCCATCCTCGAAGGCCTGCCCGCGGGCCTCGAGCTCGAGCCCGACGACATCGACCGCGACCTCGCCCGCCGCCAGCTCGGCCACGGGCGCGGCGGGCGCATGAAGATCGAGTCCGACCGCGCGATCGTCACCGCCGGGCTGCGCCACGGGCGGACGCTCGGGAGCCCGGTGGCGCTGCGGGTCGAGAACCGCGACTACTCGAACTGGGAGGAGCGGATGAACCCGTGGCCGGTCGCCGCCGAGGTCGCCGAGGTGCACCTCCCTCGCCCAGGGCACGCCGACCTCGCGGGGGTCCAGAAGTACGGCTTCACCGACGTGCGCAACGTCCTCGAGCGCGCGAGCGCGCGCGAGACCGCGGCGCGGGTGGCCTGCGGGGCGCTCGCCAAGGCGTATCTGCGCCGCCTCGAGGTCGAGGTCCAGAGCCACGTGCTGAGCATCGGCGGGGTAGAGGCTCCGTCGATGAACAGCCTCGTCTCTGAGGACTTCTCCAGCGTCGACGCCTCGCCGGTCCGCTGCCTCGACGAGGGCGCGAGCGACGCCATGGTCGAGGAGATCAACCGCGCGCGCAAGGCCAACGAGTCGCTCGGGGGCGTGTACGAGGTCCGCGTCTTTGGGCTCGTGCCCGGCCTCGGCTCCCATATCTCGTGGGAGGAGCGCCTGGACGGGCGCCTCGCCGCCGCCGTGATGTCGATCCAGGCCATGAAGGGCGTCGGCATCGGCGACGGCTTCGAGCTCGCGGCGCGCGACGGCTCGGCCGCCCACGACGAGATCTTCTGGTCTCCCGAGCGCGGCTTCTTCCGCGAGACCAACCGCGCCGGCGGCCTCGAGGGCGGGATGACGACCGGCGAGCCGCTCGTGGTCCGAGGCGCCATGAAGCCGCTGCCGACCCTGACCAAGCCGCTGCGCTCGGTCGATCTCGCCACGAAGGAGCCGGCGCAGGCGCTGCGCGAGCGGACGGACTCCTGCACGGTGCCCGCGGCCGCGGTCGTGGCCGAGGCGATGGTCGCGCTCGTGCTCGGCTCCGCCTACCGTGAGAAGCTCGGCGGCGACCACATCGACGACGCGGTCGGCGCGCTGCGCGCCTACGAGGAGCGCATCGGGTGGGTGCGCTAGGGGCGGCCGCGCCCGGCTTGGACGAGGCGGACGCCGCGGCCGCGCGGCGCGGGATCGTCTTCGTCGGCTTCATGGGCGCCGGCAAGTCGACCGCGGCGGCGCTCGTCGCCGGCGCGCTTGGGGAGCCCGAGCTCGACACCGATCGTCTGCTCGAGCACGAGCTGGGGGAGACCATCGAGTCGTTCGTCGACCGCGAGGGTGAAGCGGCATTTCGCGCGCGCGAAGAGGAGCTCGTGCTCCGGGTGCTCGCTCGGCCGGACGCCGGGGTCGTCGCGCTCGGGGGCGGAGCGCTCGGGTCGGAGCGCGTGCGGGCGGCGCTGCGAGGGCATGTGGCCGTCTGGCTCGAGGTGGGCGCCGGGGAGGCGTGGCGGCGGGTCGCCGGAGGCGCGCGACCGCTCGCGCGCGACCGCGACCGCTTCGAGCGCCTCCACGCCGAGCGCCGGCCGGTATACGCCGCGGCCGCCGATGCGGTGGTCGGTACGGAGACGCCTCCGGAGGCGGTCCTCGCCGCCCTGCCCTCCGTGGGCACGCTGCGAGAGGAGCTCTCGCGGGTGGGAGGTCCGCTGCGGCTCGTGTGGGCGCGATCGGCCTCCGGCGACTATCCCGTCTTCGTGGGGCGGGGGGCGCTCGGTCGTGGCGTCTTCCACCCGGTGGACGGTCGTCGTTTCGTGGTGGCCGACGAACGCGTCGCGGCGCTGCACCGGCTGACCGGCGACTGGTCGGTATCCGTCCCCGCCGGCGAGACCGAGAAGACCCTCGCCCGCGCCGAAGAGGTCCTGCGGGCGATGGCACGGGCCGGCGTCGGTCGCGACGACCTGGTTGTCGCCTTCGGCGGCGGCGTGATCGGAGACCTGGCGGGCTTCTGCGCCGCCGTGTACCAGCGCGGCGTGCGCTGCATTCAGGTGCCGACCACGCTCGTGGCCCAGGTGGACTCGGCATACGGCGGGAAGACCGGCGTCGACCTGCCCGAGGCCAAGAACTACGTCGGGGCCTATCACCAGCCCGCGGCGGTGCTCGTCGACCCCGACGTGCTCATGACGCTTCCGCGTGAAGAGATCGCGGCGGGATACGCCGAGGTCGTGAAGACCGCGCTGATCGCCGGGGGTCCGCTGTGGGAGCGGGTGCGCTCCGGCGCGGACCCGATAGCCGAAAAGGTGCTCGCCGGCTGCCTGGAGACCAAGCTCGCGGTCGTGGCCGAGGACGAGCGTGACGGCGGACGCCGCCAGGTCCTGAACCTCGGCCACACGATCGGCCACGCGCTTGAGGCCGCGACGGGCTACCGGCGCCTGCGCCACGGCGAGGCGGTGGCGCTCGGGCTGCTGTGCGCTCTGCGCCTGTCTGGACAGAAGGCGCTGCGCGAGGAGGTCGCCGGGCTGCTCGTCGGGCACGGGTTGCCCCCGCGTATCGAAGGGGTCAAGGCCGACGAGGTGGTGGAACTCGTCGCGCGCGACAAGAAGCGCCGCGGCGGGTCCGTGCCGTTCGTGCTCGTTTCCGCGCCAGGGGCGGTATCGCCGGGGCATGCGGTCGCGGAGGGCGAGCTGCGAGCGGCGGTCGCGGAGGTCGTCGGAGCGTGAGGAACCGCGTCGCCGTCCTCCACGGCGTGAACCTCGACATGCTCGGGCGCCGCGACCCCGCTCACTACGGGAGCCTGAGCCTGCCCGAGCTCGAGGTCCAGGTCCATCGCTTCGCCCGCGAGCTCGGACTCGAGCCGAGGTTCTTCCAGACCAACCACGAGGGAGAGCTCTGCTCCGAGCTCCACGCCGTCGCCGACTACGCCGACGCGCTGCTGCTCAACCCGGGGGCGTGGACCCACTACTCGTGGGCGATCCGCGACGCGCTCGAGGTGAGCGGACTCCCGGCCGTCGAGGTCCACCTCTCCGCAGTCGACGAGCGCGAGGAGTGGCGGCGCACGTCGGTCATCCGCGACCTGTGCCTCGCCACCGTCCAGGGCAAGGGGGTCGAGGGTTACCGCGAGGCGCTGGAGCTCGCCCACGATCACTTGGCGAAGGCAGCGCGGTGAGCGGCGTGGACCGCGCGCCCGCGCCGAGCCGCGCCGACCGGCTCGCGGAGCGTCTCCGCGAGCGCGAGCTCGAGGCCCTGCTCGTCACAGACCTCGTCAACCTGCGCTACCTGACCGGCTTCACCGGGACGAACGGGCTCGCGCTCGTCGGCGCCGGCGACGAGCGGGCCTTCCTGACCGACTTCCGCTACCTCGACCAGGCCGAGGCCCAGGTTCCCGGCGAGTTCGAGCGGATCCGGGGCAAGGAGAGCCTGCTCGAGGACGTCGCGCCGCGGCTGGCCGGGCGAGTCGGCTTCGACGATGAGCACCTGACCGTCAAGGCGCACGAGCGGCTGGGCGCCGCCGTCGGCGAGGGCGTCGCTCTGGTCGCGGCGGGAGGGCTCGTGGAAGAGCTGCGCGCGGTCAAGGAGCGCGGCGAGATCGAGCGCATCGCGCACGCCGCGCGCGTGGTGGACGAGGCCCTAGGCGCGGTCGCCGAGGCGGGCCTGGCCGGGCGGACCGAACGCGCGGTCGCCGTCGGGCTCGAGCGCGACCTGCGCGAGCGCGGCGCCGAGGGGGCTTCCTTTCCGATCATCGTCGCGGGCGGAGCCCACGGCGCGCTCCCGCACGCGAGCCCCCGTGACGAGCTGATCCCTTCGGGCGCGCTCGTGATCGTCGACCTCGGCGCCATCGTCGAGGGCTACTGCTCGGACTGCACGCGGACCTTCGCCACCGGCGCGCTCGGCGGCGAGGAGGCGGAGGTCTACGCGCTCGTGCTCGCCGCGCAGGAACGGGCGCTCGAAGCCGTGCGCGCGGGGGCGGGCGTGGTGGAGGTCGACGCCGTCGCGCGGGAGGTGATAGCCGACGCCGGGCACGGCGAGCGCTTCGGCCACGGGCTCGGCCACGGCGTCGGGCTCGAGATCCACGAACGCCCGCGGCTCTCGCCTCGGGGCGAGGGCACGCTGGCAGCCGGCAACGTGGTTACGGTCGAGCCGGGGGTGTACGTGAGCGGGGCGTTCGGCGTCCGGATCGAGGACCTCGTGGTGGTGGGGGAGGAGGGACCCGAGGTGCTGAGCGGCTTTCCGAAGGCGCTCGTCACCGTGGCGTAGCTGACAGCGCCCGGTTCGGGCGCTACCGGCGCTCCCGCCGGGGGGATCGGGTGGGTGCGCCCCATGCCGATCCTTACCAAGCTCGCCGCCGCTCTGGCGCGGACGAATCCTTCTCGCCGCCGCCCGGCGCGGTCTGCGGACGACCGTCAGCCGACCGGCGCCGTCCCCTCGGGCACCGGCCGCAGGATCAGCAACCCCACGAACGCACTCCCGGCCAGCACGCACACCGCCACGCGGCTCGCGCCGAACGTGCTCGTCACCGCCAGCACGTCCGCGAGCAGGGCGATCGTCCCACCCCACAGCAGCAGCGGACCGAACCCGTTCGAGACCTTGTCGACCAGGCCGTATAGGCCGAAGTCCTCACCGCGGCGCTCCGGCGGGACGAGGCGCATGAGCAGAACCCGATCGCTCGCCGACACGCTCCCGAGCGCCACGCCGACGGCCGGCCCGACGATCCACAGAAGGGCGCCCGACCCCGAGGCGCCGGCCGCGAGAAGGGCGATCGTGACCATGACCAGCGTCGCCAGCAGGACCCGCTTGGGCCCGATACGCCCGGCGAGCAGGCCGCCCGCGAGAGCGCCGACGATCGCGAAGCTCGTCGAGATCGCGAGCAGCAGATCGAGCTCGCGGCTCTCGAAGTCGCCCGTCCGCCGTGCGTAGACGGTCATGAAGCCGATCACCGTGGCGATGGCGTCGACGTAGAAGAAGCGGGCGAGCAGGAAGCGCCCGTGGGGACGACCGGCCGCGGCGCGCACGCTGGCGGCGAGCTGGCGCACGGCTCGGACGGGGATACCGGCGAGGCTCCCACCGGTATCGGCCGGGCCGGGGGCGCGAGCCCGGCGGTGGTCGCGTACGAACAGCAGGCACGGCAGGGCGAACAGCAGGTAGAGCCCCGCGGTCGGCAGGAACGCGCGCTGGTTGGTCCCGCCGGCGACGAGCTGGCCGAGCAGGATCAGCGCCACGATCGTCCCCACATAGCCGACCGCGACCCCGACGCCGGATACGCGGCTCTGGCGCTCCGGCGGGGCGACGCTCGCCAGCAGCGGGTGGTACTGGGCCTCGGCGCTGTTGAAGGCGAAGATCGCCACTCCGGCCACCACGAGCGCGATCAGCACGCCGTCGACGAGCCCGAGCAGAACGACGCCGGAGATGGCGGTCAGCGTGAACACCGCGAGCAGCGGCTTGTGGCGTCCGAGGCGGTCGGCCAGCACGCCGAACGACGGCAGGGCTACGAGCAGGACGATCGCCACGGTCGCCGACATCAGCCCGAGCACGTAGTCGGGCTGGCCCTGCTCGATGACGATCCACTCGTTGAAGTAGCGCGTGAGGACGACGTAGGAGAAGATCGTCGTCGCGAAGTCGAACAGGACCCAGCTCAGGACGGGGAGCCGGGTGAGGCGACCGTCGATCGGAGCTTCGGACTGGGCCACGGTGGTCTCGATCGGGTCGTGGCGCACCGCCATCCGGGGACACCTACACCGTCGCGCGCCGAACGGCGCGCGGTAACGCGTCCGCTACCGCGTCGCCACGGCCCCGTCGGCGAGCAGGGTTCATCGGTCTCTACCCCGAGCCAAACGCCGCCCATAGGGATACGGAGACGGCCAGTGGCGGCCCGAGCCGCCCGGCACATGTGCGAACATGTGTTCGCTCATGGTCGTCTGCGTCCTCGTCCCGCGCTTCTCCCTCCTGGCTGCGATCGCTAAGGGAGGCGAGGGAGCGGTCGCGCTCCTCTCGGCGCCCGTCGCGATCGGTCCGCCGCCGGGCGGCGTGCAAGCGGTGGGAGAGGCTTCGCCGGCGGCGGAGGCGTTCGGGGTCGCGGCGGGGATGCGGGTGGGAGAGGCGCTCGCGCGCTGTCCCGAGCTGCGGCTCGTCCCGCCCGATCCGGAGGCCGTTCGGTCGAGCTGGAACGGCGTGCTCGACCGCCTCGAGCGCATCGGCGCGGCGCCGGAGTCGGATCGGGCGGGGGAGGCGTACTTCGACGCCGACGGCCTGCGCGGCATCCACGGCGGACACCTCGAGGGCGTACTCACCGCGACTCGCCGCGCGCTCGGGCGCCGGATCCGCCTCGGCGCCGGCCCGAGCCGCTTCACCGCGTACGCCGCGGCGCTCGGCGCGCGCCGCCGGGCTGGGGCGAAGATCGTGCCCGCCGGCGCGGTGCGCGCGTTCCTCGCACCGCTCGAGACCGGGACTTTGCGCTCTCGGCCCGAGCTCGCCGAGCTGCCCGAGACCCTCGAGCGCCTCGGGGTGCGCACGCTCGGCGAGCTCGCAGCTCTGCCGGCGACCTCGATGGCCGAGCGCTTCGGGCCCCCGGGGATGCTGGCGCTCGACCTCGCCCACGGCCGCGACACTCCGCTCGCGCCGCGTCGCCCGCCCGAGCCCGTCGCCGAGCGGCTAGACCTGCCCGAGGCGGCCTCGGGGCCGCAGCTCGAGCGCGCGCTCGAGCTGCTCGTCGCGCGCGTGCTCGCACGGCCCGAGCGCCGCGGGCGCACGCTGCGTGCGCTCGTGCTCTCGGCGCGCTTCGTCGAGGGCGGGGGCTGGCACGCGCAGGCGACGTTGCGCCAGGCGAGCGCGGATCCCGAGCGGTTGCGGCTCGCGCTGGCGCCGCGGCTCGCCGAGCTGCCCGCACCGGCGGAGTCGCTCGGCGTCGAGGTCGAGGCCTTCGGACCGCCCGCGTTCGACCAGGAGCGCCTCGTCCACGACGCCGCCTCGGCAGCCGTGGTCCGGCGGGCCCGGCTCGGCGAGGCGGTGCGCCACGCTCGCGCGGTCGTGGGCGACGGCGCGGCGCTGCGGGCGCTCGAGATCGACCCCGACTCGCGCGTGCCCGAGCGGCGCGCGGTGCTGGCGCCGTTTCCCGAGTGGGAGTCCGGACCGCGGGGGGGCGGGTGCTCGCAGGGCGGTGCGCGATGACGCCCGGCCTGCGCCGCCTCGGCGCCCCGCGCCCCGCCGTGGTGCGCGCCGGCCCGGACGAGGTGCCGGCAGCGCTCGGCCGGGCCCGCGTCGAGGCGGTGCGCGAGGAGTGGGTGGTCGAGGACCGCTGGTGGACCGGCGAGCCGCTGCGGCGCCGCTACTTCGAGCTCGTTCTCGTCGACGGGCGGGATGTGGCGGTGTTCCGGGAGCTGGGGGAGGGGAGGTGGTACGAGCAGCGGGGGTGACAGGAGGCCCCTACGCACAGCCTGGGCGGAGTGTGCACCTCGACAGGTCGTCGATGATCGCGAGGTCGGCGGTGTCGGCCGTGAGGAGTCGCACGCCGTGGACGTTGGCGGTGGCGGCGATCGCGAGGTCGATCGCTCTGCGGCGCGGCCGAGCGCCGCGCTCGGCGACCGCGGCCGCGAGGCGTCCCCATTCCCGGGCAACGCGAGCGTCACGGGCAGGGGGTCGGATGTTGCCTCGATCATGCCGAGCCGCTGCGCTCGCCGCCCCTGTTCGTCGGGATCGGCTGCGACGAGCGTCCCGAAGTGCAGTTTGGCGAGCGACGCGGCGCTGATTCCGCCCTCGAGGTCTCCGGGATGGTCGGGCGCCGATCAGGACCGAGGTGTCGAGCAGGACGCGGCTACACGAAGGGGTCGCCGAGCGCGGCGGGGAGCCGCTCGAGGTCTTCGGCCAGATCTTGGGGAGCGGGGGTCTCGAAGACGCTTCTCAGCGCGCGACCGCTGACCCAGCGCCGCTTGAAAGCCGGGGCCGAGCTGGCGACCGGCTTGCCGGCGACGGTGATCGTGATCTCCTCGCCGGCTTCGGCTCGTCGAAGCACCTCGGCGACGTTGTTGCGCAGCTCCTTCTGAGAGATCATCACCATACGACGTCGGTAGCATTAATGCTACCTACGAAATGCGACGCCACCGCGTCGGGAGAGAAGCGCGCCACCTCATCCTGCCACCACCCAAACCGCGCGCGCCCGCACGATCTCCCGCTCGTCGACGGTCAGCGAGCAGTCGGCAAACGCAACCGTCCCGCCCACGCGGTCCACGCGCGTGCGCGACTCGATCCAGTCACCCGGCTTCGCCGGCTTGAGGAAGTCGACGGTAAGGCTCACGGTCGCGCGATCCTTGTCGTCGGGCGCGTCAGCTCCGATCGCGCGGCCGAGCGCGAAGTCGGCGAACGCCGAGAGGAGGCCTCCCTGCACGCTGCCGCCGTGGTTGGTGTGACGGTCTTCGGCGCGCAACCCGAGGATCAGGTCCTCGCTGTTCTCGCGCACGTGGATGGGTCCGATGTGCTCGGGGAAGGGGCCCTGGTTCGGAAACGGGACGAAGCTCTCGGGGACCTCCACGGATGTCAACCCTACTCCGGGCGCACACCTAAACGGCGTCGCTGCCGCCGCAAACGCGGCACTCAGTGCACTCGGCGCGAGCGCGCGCGACGACACTGACCGCGTTCTTCGAAGTGATCAGCTGTGCGAACATACGTTCGCATGCCCTACGCAGAGCTCCACTGCCACTCCGCCTTCTCGTTCCTCGACGGCGCCTCGCACCCGGTCGAGCTGGCCGCCGCGGCGGCCGAGCAGGGGCACGAAGCGCTCGCGCTCACCGACCACGATGGCCTCCACGGCGCGATGGAGCTCGCCCAGGCGGCGAAGCCGCTCGGCGTTCGGACGATCGTCGGCGCCGAGCTGACGCTCGAGGACGGTCACCACCTCACGCTCCTATGTGAGAACGAGAACGGTTATCGCAACCTCTGCCGGTTGCTGACCCGCGCGCACGCCGGCACGCGTCCCGCGCCCGGGCGCGAGCCGCTGGCGCCGAGCACGCCGCTCGAGGCCGTCGAGCGCCACGCCGACGGCCTCGTCTGCCTCTCGGGCTGCGCGCGGGAGGGTGCCCTCGCCGCGCGCGTCGAGCGGGGCGAACATGTCGCCGCCGCCGCGCTCGGCCGCCGGCTGCGCGACGCGTTCGGACCCGACAACCTCCGCGTCGAGCTCCAGCGCCCCTTCGCCCGCCACGACCGCCGGCGCAACCGCCTGCTCGCAGAGCTCGCCGAGCGGCTCCGGGTGCCGACGGTGGCCACAGGCAACGTGCACGCGCACGAGCTCGCTCGCGCCGCCCTCCAGGACGCCTTCGTGGCCGTGCGCCACCGTGCCACCCTCGACGAGTCGGAGCCGCTGCGGCGCGGCAACCGCTCGCACGTGCTCGCGCCGCCCGAGCGCATGGCCGAGCGCTTCTCAGACCACCCGGAAGCCGTGCACGAGTCGGGGCGCCTCGCCGAGCGCCTGCGCTTCGACCTCACCCAGGACCTCGGCTACCGCTACCCCGGCGCCGACGACGAGACCGCCGATCGCCGCCTCGCCGAGCTCTGCCGCGTTCGCCTCGAGGAGCGCTACGCGGGCCGCGCGAGCCGTCACGACGCCCTCGCTCGGCTCGAGCGCGAGCTCGCGGTCATCCGCCACCTGCACCTCTCGGGCTTCTTCCTCCTGCACCGCGACATGCTCGAGCTCGCGCGCGAGGTCGCCTGCGAGGTGCGCGGCCCCGACTCGGCACGTGCGCTGCTTCCGCCCGGGCGCGGTCGCGGGTCGAGCGTGTCCTCGATCGTCTGTTACCTGACCGGCCTCTCGCACGTCGACCCGGTCGAGTGCGATCTCTTCCTCGGGCGCTTCCTCAACGAGGAGATCTCCGCGCTCCCCGACATCGACCTCGACTTCCCGCGCGACATCCGCGAGGTGCTCATCCCGCGCGTGCACGAGCGCTACGGCCATGACCGCTCAGCGCTCGTCGCCGCCTTTGCCACCTACCGCTCGCGCTCGGCGGTGCGCGACCTCGGCAAGGTGCTCGGGCTGCCGCCGGTCGAGGTCGAGCGTCTCGCGCGTGCCGTCGACCCGTGGGAGCCGGGCGACATCGAGCGCGAGATCGCCGCCTGCGTGGGGGAGCGGCGCGCGGCGACGCCGCGCTGGCGCGCGCTCGCCCGACTTGTGCGCGACGCCCAGCACCTCCCGCGCCACGTGACCCAGCACTCGGGCGGCATTGTCATCTCCACCGAGTCGCTCGCCGAGCTGTGCCCGATCCAGCCCGCGGCGATGGAGGGACGCCAGATGGTGCAGTGGGACAAGGACTCCTGCGGGGAGGCCGGGTTTCTCAAGCTCGACCTGCTCGGGCTAGGAATGCTCTCGGCGGTCGAGCGCTGCGTCGAGGAGGTCGCGCGAGTGCGCGACGAGCGGATCGACCTCTCGCGCATCCCGCTCGACGACCGCGCGGTGTACGAGGAGATCCAGGCCGCCGAGACCATGGGGGTCTTCCAGATCGAGAGTCGCGCGCAGATGCAGATGCTCAAGCGCACGCGTCCCGAGTCGCTCGACGACCTGACCGTGCAGGTGGCGCTCGTGCGCCCGGGCCCGATCCTCGGCGGCGCCGTCCACCCCTACATCGAGCGGCGCAAGGCGCTGCGCGCCGACCCCGACTACCAGGTCCCCTACGAGCACCCCTCGCTCGAGCCCGTCCTGCGCGACACGCTCGGGGCGATCGTCTTCCAGGACCAGGTGATCGAGGTGGCGATGGCCTTCGCCGGCTTCTCCCCGGGCGAGGCCGAGGGCCTGCGTCGCGCCATGTCGAAGAAGCGCTCCGAGGCGGCGATGCGCGCCTACGAGGTCAAGTTCGTCGATGGGGCGATAGCGCGCGGAGCCTCGCGCGAGGTCGCTGAGCGGGTCTACGCGCAGATCGTCGGCTTCTCGGGCTTCGGCTTTCCCAAGGCGCACTCGGCGGCGTTCGGGCTGCTCGCCTACCAGTCGACCTGGCTGCGCGTCCACTACGGCCCCGAGTTCTTGTGTGGGTTGCTGAACGAGCAGCCGATGGGGTTCTATCCGCCGGACTCGCTGGTCCACGAGGCGCAACGGAGGGGGGTGGAGGTGTTGCCGCCTTGCGTGCTTGGCGGAGGGGTCGAGTGTGCCGTTGAGCGTTTGGCGCCCAGGCCGGCGGGTCCTGTCGGCTGCGACCCATCCCCCTCCGGGGGGCGGGTCTCCGCCGCCACCCGCCGGAGTGGCGCCGCGGCTTCCGCTCCTGTCGCGGTGGGAGCGGACGGCGGTGGCACCTCCACGGGATTGTCAGTAAGGCTCATCAGCGGTGCTGGCGATTCTTCGGAGGAGAGCTCGCTCGAGCCTGCCGTGAGCGGTCTCGCCGTGCGGATCGGGCTCGGGTACGTGGCGGGGGTGCGGGAGGAGGACGTGCGCGAGCTCGTGGCCGAGCGGGAGCGGGGGGGAGCGTTTGGGTCGGTGACCGAGCTCGCCGCGCGCTGTGCCGCGCACGGCGACGCGCTCGAGCGGCTCGCGTGGGCGGGCGCGTGCGACGCGCTCGTTGGCGGCGCGGAGTCCGAGGCGGACCAGAGCCTCTACGTCCGCCGCCGTGCCCTGTGGCTGCTCGGAGCATCGCCGTCCGCCCTGGCCACCGGACCCAAGAGCCGCGACGGCACCCAGCTCGCGCTCCCCCTCGAACCCGCGCCCGCGCCCGCCCTGCGCGTGATGACGCTGTGGGAGCGCATGCTCGCCGACTACGGGTCGACCAAGGTCACGCTGCGCGAGCATCCGCTCGAGCTCATGCGGCCGGGACTCGGCGAGGACGTGCTCTCGAGCGCCAGCCTCGAGCGCACCCGCGACGGTGCACGGGTACGGGTGGCGGGACTCGTGGTGGCACGCCAGCGCCCCGCCACCGCCCGCGGAGTGACCTTCATGCTGCTCGAGGACGAGCACGGCACGATCAACCTGATCGTGCCGCCGCCGGTCTACGAGCGCTGTCGCCTGGCGATCCGCGCCGAGCCGCTCGTGCTGGGCGAGGGCAGGCTCGAGCGCCACGAGGGCGTCACCAACGTGCTCTGCGACGCCGTCCTTCGCCTCGAGCGGCCCGATCTGCCGCTGGGTGAGGTGCGCCACATCGAGCCGGGACGGGTGTGGAGCTCGCAGGCCGGCGAGCTTAGGGATGTGCCGGAGCGCGCGGTCGCTGTGGCCGCGAGCGGGGGCGCTACCGACGATCTGCGCGCGGTCGCGCCGTGGGCGCACTCGTTCGGACGGAGCGGCCGCTAGCCGGCGAGCGGCGACTTGCAGCCCGGCCGCTCAGGCGCGCCGAGGCGGGGAGGAGGGGCACCGGCCGGCCACCTCGGTTTAGTAGCCTGCCGGCCTCGCCGAGTCGATCAAGGACGAACGGGAAGGCCTCGACTTGACTGTGGAGTCGCCAAGGACGAGGCCGAGCCGCACGTCGCAGGCGTCGCCGCACATAGCGACCTTCGACGGGATCCGCGGACTCGTCGTGCTCTCGATCGTGATAGCCCACATCTTCTCGGTCTCGAGCTGGGTGCCGGCACGCGAGGATCTGGTCGGGCTGCGCCTGTCGATGTACTTCAGCGTCGACTTCCTGTTCGTGATCAGCGGCTTCTTGATGCTCCTCCCGGCGGTCGCACGCGGTAGCTTCGGAAGCGTCCGGTCCTATGCCCTGCGGCGCGTGGGAAAGCTCGTGCCCTCCTACTACGTGTCGATCCTGGTGACGCTTGCGGTCCTGGCGGTGATCCCCGCCTGGTACCCGGCCCGTGACGACACGGCGGCGGTGCTGGCTCACCTCCTGTTCCTGCAGGTTCCGTTCGCCTGGGAGTCCGTGGGACTGGGCAGCAACCTCCTGTGGTGGTCGCTATCGACCATCGCGGCGTTCTACGTGATCCTGCCGCTGGTCGCGCGGCGCTACCTGAGACACCCGCTCCTGGGCCTTCTGCTCGCGCTCTCGATCTCGGTCGCCTGGCAGCTGCAGTTCGGCTTCTTCGATGCGCGCTGGGCCGCCGGGCTTCCGCGCTTCCTCGACGACTTCGCGATCGGGATGACCGCCGCTGTGGTATGCGTGGCGGCGCGAAGGCGACTGCCCCCGCAGCGGCTGAGGCGGGCGTGCGCGTGGCTGCTCGTCGCGGCCGGCGCCGTGCTCCTGTACCTGCTGGACGTGGTGGGCGACACCGTCGCCCGCGGCGATGCCCGGCGCTACGAGGAGAGCCCGCTGCTGAGCCTCACCGTGGCAGCGACCTTCGCCGTCCTGCTCGTCGCCACCGCCTTCCTCCCGAGTGCCATGCAGTGGCCACTCTCCAACCGGGTATCCCGCTGGCTTGGGACATCAGCTTCGGACTCTTCCTGTACCACCTTCTGATCATCCACGTCGTGGTGACCCTGATGGGGCTGTCGCTGGCGAGCATGGACGAGCTGAGTCCGCAGGCCAGCTGGGCACTGGTTGGCGAGTTGACGCTCATCGTCGTCCCGGCGAGCCTGGCGGTCGCCTGGCTGTCGACCGTCCTGGTGGAGCGGCCCTTCCGGGCACGGGTCCGACGCTACGCCCGGCGGTTCGAGGGTCATGGCGCATCCCCCGGCCTCGATCCACGCCTAGCCCGGCCCCCCGCCGCGCCGCAGACCGTCCCCGAGCACGTACTGGTGGAACCGGGGGTGATAGCTGACCGTCGTCGGAGCTAGCCCGAGCTGTCAGGCGATCTTGTTCGGCCTATCCGAAGGCAAGCTGAAGAGAGGCCGCATGGCTGGCTACGGATCTCAAGCACCAGGTGGTGCTGCCTATGGTTGCTCCATGCCCGGGCGCATCGTCGTCGGTACCTCGAGCTGGGCCGACCCCGGCTTTGTCGAGGACTGGTACCCCGAGGGCCTTCCCGCGCGCGACCGCCTCCCCTGGTACGCCGAGCGCTTCGAGGCGGTCGAGCTCAACTCGAGCTTCTACGCGCTGCCTCAGCAGCACACCGTCGAGCGCTGGGCGAAGGTCACGCCGCCCGGCTTCACCTTCGACATCAAGCTCCACCGCCTCCTCTCGCGCCACTCGGCACCGCTCGACTCGCTGCCGCCCGACCTGCGCGAGGGGGCGGAGATCACGGACCGCGGCCGCGTAAAGCTCACCGCCGACCTCGAAGCCGCGATGATCGATCGCCTGCTCGCCGAGGTCTCGCCGCTCGCCGGGGCCGGCAAGCTCGGCGCGTTCCTACTCCAGCTCACGCCCGCCTTCGGCCCCGAGCGCCACGAGCTCGATGAGCTCACGCCGCTGATCGAGCGCCTGAAGCCGTATGTGACCGCGGTCGAGCTGCGCCATCGCGGCTGGGTGGACGAGAAGCGGATCGAGCGGACCCTCGACCGCCTAGAGGAGCATGGAGCCGCATTCGTGTGCGTCGACGCTCCCCCCGGCGATCACTTGCCGATCATGCCGCCCGTGGACGCGGTGACGAACGATCGCGTCGCCTACCTGCGCGCCCACGGCCGCAACACCGAGGGCTACGTGAAGGGCAAGACCGTCGCCGAGCGCTTTGGCTGGGTCTACGCCGACGAGGAGCTACGCGAGATCGCCGGACGGGTCGAGACCCTCGCCGATCAGGCCCAGGACGTGCGGACCATGTTCAACAACAACCGCTCAGCCGACGCACCCACCGCGGCCCGCCGCTTCCGGGAGCTGATCGGCCAGGACCCGGGGCCCGCGCCGGTCGAGGCGCAGGGGCGCCTTATCTGAGAGCGCCTCAGCGCGCTGCCCCGGCGCTGTAGCGGTTGGTGATGGGCAGGCGTCGGTCGCGCCCGAACGCCTTGGTGGAGATGCGGATCCCCGGCGGAGCCTGGCGGCGCTTGTGCTCGGCGCCGTCGACCATGGCGATCACCCGCCCAACTTCGTCGCTCGGCAGTCCCTGGCGCACGAGCTGCTCGTCGTCGAGGTCCTCCTCGACGTATCCGGCCAGGATCTGGTCGAGCAGCTCATAGGGGGGCAGATCGTCATCGTCACGCTGCTCGTAGCGCAGCTCCGCGCTGGGCGCGCGGTCGACGATCTCCGCCGGCACGAGCTCGCCGTCGGCCTGCTTCTCGCGCCAGCGCAGGAGCCGGTAGACCCACCGCTTGAAGACGTCCTTGATTGGGCCGAAGCCGCCCGCCATGTCGCCGTAGAGCGTCGAGTAACCGACCGAGAGCTCGGACTTGTTCCCGGTCACGAGCACCAGCCACCCGAACTTGTTGGACAGGGCCATCAGGAGGTTGCCGCGGATGCGGGCCTGGATGTTCTGCTCGGCGATGTCGGGCTCGCGGCCCTCGAAAGGCTCGGCGAGAACCTCCTCGTAGGCCTTCATCGGCGCCTCGATCTCGAGGTCGAGCAGGCGCACGCCGAGATTGCGCGCGAGCTGGCGTGCGTCCTCCTGAGTGCCCTGCGAGGAGTATCGCGAGGGCATGACCACGCAGATGACCCGCTCCGGACCCAGCGCATCGACGGCCACGACCGCGGTCAGGGCGGAGTCGACTCCGCCCGAAAGCCCGACGACGACGCCCTCGAAACAGTTCTTTTCGACGTAGTCGCGCAGGCCGGTCGTGAGCGCGTCGTAGATCTCGGCCTCGGGTCCGAGCGGCTCGACGCGCTCACCGCCGATCTCCGGCGGCCCGCCGTCTGAAGAGACCTCGACCGGCCCGAGGCGTGCGATCTCCTCTCCGCGGGCGCGCTGCGAGCGCGCGGCCTCACGGTGAGAGGCATCGCGCAGGCGCTCGGCGGCGACCGCGCCGAGGTCGACCGTGCACAAGGTGAGCGCCTCGTCGAACTGGGGCGCGCGGGCGAGCACCTCGCCGCGCTCGTCGATCACCGCGCTCATGCCGTCGAATACGAGCTCGTCCTGGCCGCCCACGAGGTTGCAGAAGGCGATGGCGACGAGGCTGTCGCGCGCGCGCTGGGCGAGCATGCGCTCGCGCTCGAGCGGCTTGCCGGCGTGGTAGGGCGAGGCCGACAGGTTGGCGATCAGCTGCGCGCCCGCGAGCGCCTCCGAGGTCGCCGGCGGGCCGGGCTCCCACACGTCCTCGCAGATGGTCAGCCCGATCTCCGCCCCGTTTAGCTCAAGTATCGCGGGCCGCTCGCCGATCTGGAAGTAACGATGCTCGTCGAAGACGCCGTAATTGGGGAGGTACATCTTGCGGTAGGTCGCGACGACGCGACCGTCGGCGAGCACCGCCGCGGCGTTGTAGACGTCGTCGGCCCGCTCGGGGAAGCCGACGACGGCGACGATCCCGGTGGTCTGCGCCGCCAGCTCGTCGAGCGTCGCTCGGGCCGCGTCGAGGAAGCCGGGCTTGAGCAGCAGATCCTCGGGCGGATAGCCGCACAGCGCGAGCTCGGGGAAGACGACGAGCGCGGCTCCCTCCTCGCGGGCGCGCCGCGTCATGTCCGCGATCCTGGTGGCGTTTCCGTCGAGATCTCCGACGGTCGCGTTGAGCTGACCGAGGGCCAGGCGCAGAGGCTGATTCTGCATGCTCATGCGACGAAGTATGCAGGCACAAGGCGTCCTCGCTTCTACACTCGACACATCCATCGCAACGTCGATACGAAACGCGGCGCGCGCCGCGCGAAGCGCGCCGCAACGCTTGCGCTGACGCTCGTCGGCGTGGCGGCGGCGCCTGCCGGCGCGCAGGCGCCCGCTCCGCAGCCGGGCCCGCCCGTGGTCAAGGCCGACCGCGACCGCGACCGGATCTTCGACGACCTCGAGCAGCGCCTCTCCCCGCGCGGCGGCGACGAGCGTGTCGACGTCGTCGTCACGCTCACGGACACGGCGTCGCGAGACCGCGTCGGCCGCCTCGAGCGAGGGGTCGGGAACTTCGCCGTGCGCGATCGCTTTCGTGCCGTCGACGGCTTTGCGGCGCGCGTGACCAAGAGCCAGGTCGCCGCGCTCGCCAAGCGCTCAGGCGTCGTCTCGGTCGAGCCCGATGCACCGGTGCGGGCGCTCAACGACTCCGCGCAGGCCGCCTTCGGCGTGGCCGAGGTCCGGCGCGACGTCCCCGTCCTCAACGGCGACCGGGACGGCAACGCGGCGAGGTACTCCTCCCGGGACATGGTCGCCGCCGTGATCGACACGGGGATCGACGCACGCCACCGCGATCTCGATGAGGGCAAGGTCATCGGCTTTGCCGACTGCAGCTCGGGCCCGTGCCGCGTCCGGAGGCCCTACGACGACAACGGCCACGGCACCCACGTCGCCGGTACCGTGGCGGGCGAAGGGGACGCCCGCGCAGACCGCCGTTACCGCGGGGTCGCTCCGGGGGCCGGGCTGGTCGGCGTGAAGGTCCTCGGCGCGAACGGATCCACCTCGACGTCGAGGGTCATCGCCGCGATCGACTGGACGATCGCCAACCGGGCCCGCTACGGCATCGAGGCGGCGAACCTCTCGCTCGCCGCGGGAGGTTGCTCCGACGGAACCGACGCGATGTCCCGGGCGGCCAACCGCGCGGCCGGCGTAGGCTTGGTGGTCACCGCGGCCGCCGGCAACTCCGGCCCAGAGCGCTGCTCGGTCGAGTCGCCCGCCGCCGCGGGGGCGGCTCTCGCCGTGGGAACGATGGCGGACTTCGGGGCGGGGGGCTTTCTCGCCCACTCCAGCTCAGCCCGTGGCCGGCCCAGCGGCAGGATCAAGCCCGACGTGATGGCCCCGGGCGAGAGGATCACCTCCGCTCGGCGCGGCTCGGCGACTGGCTACGGCACTCGCGATGGCACGAGCTCGGCCGCGCCCTTCGTATCCGGCGTCGCCCTCCTGATGCTCGATGCCGATCCCTCGCTGTCAGCCGCCGAGATCAGGGCCCGGCTCAAGCGATCGGCGATCGACTGGGGCATCGGCGCCGCCAGCTCGTCGCTCGGCTCGAGGGGGCCGGACATCGACTTCGGATGGGGCCGCCTCGATGCCTACAGAGCGGTGCGCTCGGCGGGTGTCACCCGCCTCACGAGCCCGCCTCCGGTGTCCGATCATCGCCTGATCGAGGGGAAGCTCAGCCGGACGCAGACGGTCCGCGAGTTTCCGCTCGATGTGGCCAATCGCTGCGTCCCGCTCGCCGCCGGGCTCGTCATCACGGGCTGGTCGTCGTACTCGAGCGGCGATGACTTCGACCTCTTTCTCGAGGATCCCGACGGCCGGCGGGTCGACGCAAGCACGTCGACGGCACGGCAGGAGAGCGTGGCGACAGGGCCGGCACGGACCGGGCGCTACACCCTTCGCGTCCAGACCTACGCCGGCACAGGCCCATTCTTCGTCGACGTCTCCGCCGGCCTCGCCCAGCCGCCGGCCGGCGCCCCGGCGTACTGCCGCTGACTCCGAGCCGCGGCGCGAGCGCTCAGGCTCCTCTCCCTACCCGAGGGTCGTCGGATCCGATCAAGCGGCCAATAGGCTTCCGCACCCGTGTACGCCGACTCGGCCCTTCGCCCGTGGTTCGACGCTCTCCGCGGGACCGTCCCCGGGCTGCGCCTCTTCGATGCGCACACGCACACCGGCGCGAGCGACCCTGACGGGTTCGCCTGCTCCGTCTACGAGGTCGCCGAGGCACTCGATCTCGTCGACGCTCGCGGAGTGGTCTTCACCATGCAGGAGCCCGGCGGCTACTCGCGCGCCAACGATCGCGTGCTCACCGAGGCGGCGGCCTCGGAGGGGAAGCTCGTCGCGCTCTGCCGGCTCGATCCGAAGGAGCGTCCCGTCGCCGAGGCCGAGCGCTGCCTCGCGGCTGGGGCGCGCGGGCTCAAGCTCCATCCTCGCGCCGAGGGCTTCTCGCTCGCCGACCCCTCGGTCGAGCCGATCTTCGCGCTCGCGGACGAGCGACGGCTGCCGATCGTCATCCATGCCGGGCGAGGAATTCCCGCGCTCGGCCGCCACGTGCTCGGTCTTACCGAGCGCTTTCCGCAGGCTCGGCCGATCCTGGCTCACGCCGGGGTGTCCGACCTCGCCTGGATATGGCGCCGCCTCGACGACCACCCGAACCTTTTCTTCGACACCGCCTGGTGGAGCACGCTCGACCTGCTCAGCCTCTTCAGCCTGGTGCCCCCGGGGCGGATCCTGTGGGCGAGCGACCTCCCGTACGGCACGCCGCTCCAGTCGGCGGTGCTCGCACTGCGCTGCGGGCTCGAGGTCGGATTGTCGCCTGACCAGGTCGCCAGCGTGGCCGGTGGGCAGGTCGAGCGCCTGCTCGCGGGGGAGGAGCCGCTCGACGTCGGTCCGGCGCCGGGGACAGAGCACGCGGAGGGCGACATCCTGCTCGACCGCGTGCACGGCGCGCTCTTGAACGCGATCGGGCGGATCATGGGCGGCGAGGAGGGCGAGGCGGGAGTTGGGCTCGCGCGCCTCGCCTGCGAGGTGGGCGACGAGGCGCCGCAGGCGCCCGTGTGTCGCTCGGTGCTGTCGCTGCTCGACCGCTACGAGCGCCACGCCGCGACGGTGAGCGACTCGAGCGCCCCCGGAGAGCTGCCAGGGGCGCGGTTTCCCAGCCTCCATCTGCTGATCGTCGCGGCCGGGGTCGCGCGTACGCCGCGGGTGGCCCTGCCGCCGGAGCCCGAGCCCGTGGCAGCGGGCGAGCGTTCGCCCCAGCGGCCATCTCGTTAGGGCGTACGCTAGCGAGGTTCGCTCGTGCCCATCGCTCGCGCGAGCGTTCGTGCACGACTCAGGCTCGCGCAACTCCCGACCGACACGCGGGTTAGATGACCAGCCAAGCTCGACTTCGGCATGCCGAGCCGCCGGCGCCCGCGCCGGGGGACGGGGGAACCAAGGGGCGCGTCCTGCGCGTCCGGGGGCGAATCGGCCGGTGATCCGGCCTTAGCGGGGTGCATGTGCACCACGCGAGCCCGTCAGCTAACCCCGTAGGCGACGCCGAGAAAGGAAGTTCCTTGACTGCGAGCGCCCACGCCCGCCCTAGCCGTGCGCTGATCGCGACGCTCCTGATCGCGACGCTCGTCGTGCTCGCGCTCTGGGGGCCGGCGGCGCCGACGGCCATGGCGCAAGAGCGCGAGGAGGCGGACGGGCGACATTCGGCCGCGCGCGGCGCAGGCTCCGGGACTGCGGACTCCCGTCGAGACCGTCACGCTTCCAGACCGGACCCCGCCGACTCGAGGGCCGGGCAGAACGATCTGACCCGTGGCGACCGGCGATCCACTCGCGACCGAGGCGCCGAGGGCTCTTCTGCGCGCGAGCGTCGCTCGCGGTCTCGGGACGAGGACGATGAGGCCTCTGATCGGGCCGAGTCGAGCCGCGCCCGCACCGACGCCATGCGGTACGACCTGCGCGAGCGCGGCGCGGAGATACGCCGCGACGCGCGGGCCCGCGTGCGGGCGATCCGGCGCAACGCCGGGGACGACCCGCGCCGGCGCAGCGCCGACTCACGACCCGACCGATCCCGTTCCCATGATCGCGCGGACTCGGATTCCGCCGAGGCGAGCGTGTCGATCGCCGGTCGCGAGCGCATCGAGCTGCTGCCGGGCCGGCGACACATCCTTCGGGGCCACCGCGCGCTGGTGCGCGGGCACGTGCCGTCGGGGCGCTCCGGTCGCACCGTCGTTCTCGAGATCCTGCTCGGCCGGCGCTGGTACGAGCGTGATCGCGCCCTGACCGGCGCCGACGGCAAGTTCTACCTTGCGTGGTACCCCCGCGGGATCGGCCGCTACCGGGTACGCGTGCGGGCGGTCAAGGCGAGGTCCGACACGCTCCCGAGCCGCTCGCGGCTGCTCTACATCCACCGCCGGGCGGTCGCCTCGTGGTACGGACCGGGCCTCTACGGAAACCGCACGGCGTGCGGACAGACGTTCACGAGCCGGCTGCTCGGAGTGGCGCACCGCTCGCTCCCGTGCGGCTACCGGGTCACGGTTCGCTATCACGGACGCTCGATCACCGTTCCGGTCGTCGACCGGGGTCCCTACGTCGACGGGCGCGACTACGACCTCACCAACGCCACCAGGGAGTACCTCGGCTTCCAGGGCGTGGACGGAATCTGGGCGACCGCCTGAGCAGTCAGTAGCCCCTGCCCTAGCCGGCCTGGCCCACCGGCCGCAGCAGTACCTCGTTCACGTCCACGCGCTCGGGCTGGGCCAGCGCGTACATCACCGCCCGGGCCACGTCGTCGCCCTCGAGTGCGTCCTTGGGCCGGTTGTCGAAGAACGGGGTGTCGACCATGCCGGGTGACACCAGGGTGACGCGGATGGCGGCCTCGGGCATGTCGCTGCGGATCTCCTGGCGCAGGCTCTCGGCCATCGCGGTGACGGCGTGCTTGGTCGCCGAGTAGAGCGATCCGGGAAGCGGGCGGCGGCCCGCGATCGAGCCCGTGAGCACGAAGTGTCCGCCGCCCGCGTCGCGCAGGCGGGGGAGCACCGCCCGAATCGTGAAGGCGACGCCGAGGACGTTGGTCTCGACCATCTCTCGCCAGTGCTCGACCGACTCCTTCAGGAAGCCGCGTGCGGCTCCGAAGCCGGCGTTGGCGAAGACCGCGTCGAGGCGTCCGAAGTGCTCGATCGTCGCCGTGACGAGCGCCTCCTGGTCCTCGAAGGTCGTCACGTCGCAACGGCGGGCGAGGGCACGCTCTGAGCCCCCGAGCTCGTCGGCGAGCTCGCGCAGGCGCTCCTCGGAGCGCGCCGCGAGCGCGACTCGCCAGCCGTCCTCGACGGCGCGGCGGGCCGTGGCGGCGCCGATCCCGCTGCTCGCACCGGTTATGAGGAGGACCGGCGTATCGCCCGCGGGGCCGCTCATCCCTCGGGCGTCGGCCCGGCGACCGCGACCGCGACCTCCATGATCGAGTCGATGCGCTCGAGGTCCTCGCCGGAGAGCTCGATGTCGGCCGCCGGGGCGGTTCCCTCGATGTGGTCGGGACGCCGCGCGCCGACGATGGCCACGTGCACTCCCGACTGGGCCAGCGTCCACGCGACCGCGAGCTGGGCCACCGTGTGGCCTCGCTCCTCGGCGAAGCGCCCGAGCTCCTCGACCACCTCGAGGTTGCGCCCGAAGCTCTCGCCCCGAAAAAGCGGGCTCGAACCTCGCCAGTCGTCCTCGGGCAGCTCGGTGTCGCGGTCGAACTTGCCCGACAGGAGACCGTGCGCCAGCGGCCCGTAGACGAGCACGCCGATGTCGTGCTCGCGGCAGTAGGGCAGGACGTCGCGCTCGATGTCACGGCGGAAGAGGTGGAACGGGGGCTGGAGCGTCTCCACCGGCCGCCCGCCCGAGAAGCCGTCCATCTCCTCGGGTTCGAAGTTCGACACCCCGACGTGGCGGATCTTGCCCTCCCGGACGAGCTCCTCGAGCGCGCCGGCGCTCTCCTCGAGCGGCGTGTCGGGATCGGGCCAGTGGACCTGGTAGAGGTCGATGTGGTCGACGCCGAGGTAGCCGAGGCTCTCCTCCACGCCCTGACGAAGCCACTGCGGGCTCGAGTCGCGCTTGAGCTCGTCGCCCTCCATCCGCAGGCCGCCCTTGGTGGCGAGCACGATCTCGTCGCGGCGGGAGCGCAGGTCGTCCCCGAGCGCCTTGGCGAGTAGCTGCTCGGAGGCGCCGAAGCCGTAGCCCTGTGCGGTGTCGAAGAAGTTGATTCCCAGCTCGAGGGCGCGCTGCATGGCCGCGACGCTCTCCTGCTCGTCGAGCGAGCCCCAATCGCCGCTGAGCTGCCACGTGCCGAAGCAGATGCGCGACACGTCGAGGCCGGTCCTGCCGAGCTTCGTGCGCTTCATGGTCCTCCTGAGGGTGATCGGGCGGTTTGCGCGCGGGCCAGGCGACCCGACCTCCTGACCCTTCCCGACGAGGACGCGCCGCGAACCTCCTCGGTTCACTGCACTCTCAGGCGCCGAGCCGCGACTCCTCGAGGTCGAGGTCGCGCTCCACCCGCCGCATGACCTCATCGCCGATCCGGCCCTCGTTGCGGAGATCGAGCAGCGCTGCGCGCTGAGCGGCGAGCGTCTCCTGCATGAGCCGGGTGTACTGCGCGGAGCGGTGCTCGTAGGCCTCGTGGCCGTCCCCGTCGGCCCGGGCCGCGAAGCGTCGGCGGCGGTACTCGAACACGCTCCCGCACGCGCTCGACCGTATCGTCGTAGGTCCAGTTCTCGCCGGCTAGGGCGTCGACCCGCTCCACGGCGGCATCGGCGGCTCGCAACCGCGCCGTGACCTCCTCCTCGTCGTCGCGGCCGTCCTCCTCGACGCCCAGGAGGCGGATGAGCAGCGGGAGGGTGAGTCCCTGGAGGACGAGTGTCACGACGATCGTCGCAAAGGCGAGAAAGATCACGAGCTCGCGGCTCGGAAACGGGTCGCCGCCCGCGACCGTGAGCGGGATGGCGAGCGCCGCGGCGAGCGCGACCGCGCCACGCATGCCCGACCACGCGACGATGGCCACGTGCACCCGCGGGGGGCGCCCTTTGCTTCCGCGGCCCAGGCAATCCTGCGCCGCGCCCGGTGAGTACAGGGCGACGAAGACCCAGACGATCCGCAGCGCCACGACCACTCCGCTGACGATCCCAGCCTGGACCAGCAGCTCCCCAACCGACACTCCGTCGAGCTCCTCGAGGATCCCGGGGAGCTGCAGTCCGACCAGAACGAACAGCACGGCATTCAGGACGAACTGCAACATCTCCCACACCGAGTGGAGCTGCATGCGCGTCGACGGCGAGGAGACGAGCCGCGGAGCGCGCCACCCGAGGTAGACACCGACGGTGACCGCTGCGATCACGCCCGAGACGCCGAGCTCCTCGGCCGGGATATAGGCCGCATAGGCCGTGAGCAGGGAGACGGCCATCTCGGTGGGCGGGTCGTCGAGGCGGCGACGAACCTGGGCGACGAGCCAGCCCACGATCAGGCCGATAGCGAGCCCGCCGAGGCCCGTGAGCACGAACTCGAGCCCGGCGCGGGGGAGCGAGAACGCTCCCGTGACCACCGCGGCCACCGCGAACCGGTACACGACGAGCGCCGTCCAGTCGTTGGTCAGGCTCTCGCCCTCGATCACGGTGACGATCCGGCGGGGCACCCCGAGGCGGCGCACGATCGTGGCCGGAGCGACGGCGTCGGTGGGGGAGACCACGGCCCCGAGCACGAAGGCCACCGGCCACGGCAGCCCGATCGCGAAGTGGGCCGCCGCCGCGACGCCCAGCGTGGTCAGGACGACGAGGCCGATGGACAGCAGCGAGATCGATCCGACGTTGTCGCGCAGGTCGCGTAGCGAGGAGAAGAAGGCGGCCGAGTACAGCAACGGCGGGAGGAAGAGGAGCAGCACGAGGTCGGGCTCGAGCTCGAGGGAGGGCATGCCCGGGAGGAAGCCAAGTCCGAGCCCGCCGACCACGAGCGGGATCGGGTAGGGGACGCGCAGGACCTGCGCGAGCGCGGCGAGGCCCGCCACGGCGAGCAGGAGGGCGAGGAGGAGTGGGCCGACGTCGTCCACGGCTGCGATCAGGTTGGCAGGCCCGGCGGGCTAGCCGTGGATATCGTCCGTTGGGTCCTGAGATCGACCCGACTCCCTTGGGCGACCGGAGAGGAGCAGGCGATGGCGAGCTGGATCGCCATGGCTTCGGCGTCTCGTGGCAGGACACCTACCGGGCGGCGGGGTCGTGGTCAGCACCGAGATCGAGCTGACGCTCGACGTCGAGGCCATCACGACGAGGATCTCGAGCGGCGGGAGCGATCCAGTACTACCGCGACGCCGCAGGAGGTGCCGAGCGAGGGACAGGCGGGTACACCCGACGCACCGTGAGCTCCAAGCACGCACCGGGCGACGTCGCGACCGTCGGTAGCAGCGAGGTGGTGGGAAGCGCGGCCACGGTGGGCAGCGCCGCGGTCGTCGGCAGTGCCGCCACGATCGGGAGCGCCGGCGTGGTGGGCAGCGCGGGCATCGTGGGTAGCGCCGGAGTGGTGGGCAGCGCGGGAGTGATCGTGAGCGCCGGGGTGGTCGGCAGCGCTGCGGTCGCCGCGGGGCTCGGCAACGTCGGCTGCGCCGCGTGCGTGGCGTGCGTCGGCTGCGTTGACTGCGTCGGGTGCGTGGCATGCATCGGCTGTGTGGGCCTGCGGGGAGCGGTGGTGGAGATCGGAATGGTCCGCGGGCGCCGGTAGCCCCCTGCGCGGACCTCGGCCGATGGAGCGACTGCCGGGGCCGACCCGCCCGGACCGCCTGACGATCTGGCCGTTCGAGTCGGACGGCTTCGGCGTCGACGTCGAGTGGCGCGGGGCGGCGGGCAACCAGCGCGCGACGGTGGTTCGTGGTCTGCTCGAGGAGGCCGGGATCAGGCACAGGTTGCGTCAGGTCCTCGACGGGCGAACATGGATCACCTGTTTGAACGGCAGGCGGAGCCGTCCGTCGCCTCAGGCCAGCATGGTAACGTGCAGGCATGCGTGCAACCATTGACAAGGCAGGACGCCTGGTCATCCCTAAGCCATTACGGGATCGGCTCGGGCTTTCGCCAGGCGTCGTCGAGGTCGTCGCCGACGGAGCAGGTCTCCGCGTGGAGCCGCTCGCCGGCGACGGACTGGAAGAGCGGGGCGGGCGGTTGGTAATTCCAGCCGCGGGCGCGGTCATCGACGACGATACGGTCCGCTCGCTGCGCGATGCCGATCAGCGATAAGAGCGGCCTCGACCTGCTGGTCGACACCAGTGTCGCCATCGCCCTGGTAGTAAGTGACCACGAGCACCACGCCGCGACCTCGGACGCCGTGGGGGACCGCCGGCTCGGGCTCGCCGGCCACGCCGTCTTCGAGACGTTCTCCGTGCTCACTCGGCTTCCACCTCCGGCCCGCCGCACTCCGGCGGCCGTCGTCCGTATCCTGGCCTCTGGTTTCCCGTGCACGAAGTTCCTCAGCGCCGGCGCGGCGACAGGACTGCTCGAGCGCTTCGCGTCCGTCGGTATCGCCGGGGGATCGGTCTACGACGCTCTGGTCGGCGCTGCTGCGTCAGAGCACGATCTCATCCTGGTCACCCGCGATCAACGGGCGCTCGACACCTATCGCAAGCTCGATGTCCAAGTCGAGCTGATCGCTTGACTGCGCTCTGCTCCTATCAGCAGCGGGAGCGTGAGTCCCTGGAGGACGAGCGTCACGACGATCGTCGCAAACGAGGAAGATCACGAGCTCGCGGCTTAGATCGGTCCGACGTTGGCGCGCAGGTCGTGCCTACTTCCTCGTCGTGAAGCTCCAGCTCTTCGCCGTGGCGAGCGGGTTGCCCGCCAGGTCCTTGGCCCCCGTCGTGACCGTCGCGGTGTAGGTCTTCCCCTTGGCCAGCGCCGCGCTCGGGTTGAGGGTCGCGCGCCTGGCGCTCGCGCTGTAGCTCACGACCGCCGGGACCGCGCTCGTCGTTCCCCTGCGCACGAGCTTGACCGTGGTCCTGGTGACCGTGCTCGGATGCATCGCCTCCGAGAAGGTGGCGTAGACGTTGGCGGTGGTCGAGACCCCGGTCGCCCTCGAGGCGGGGCTGAGCGTGGTCACCGTGGGCCTCGTGGTATCGGCGGGCCTCGCGCGCACGACCGCCTTGGGCGACCAGTTGCCCGCGTCGTCGCGGGCGTAGGCCGAGTAGTAGTAGGTCTGTGCGTTGGTCAGAGCGGTGTCGGTGAACGACCCACCGGTGCCCTGGTAGACCTGGGTCTGGCGCGAGTTCGGCTCGGGGCTCCCGGCCGTGCCGACCGTCGAGCGCAGGACGCGGGTTGCCGTGAAGTCGGCGTCGGTCGCGTTCACCCACGAGAGCGTGGCGCGGCGGTCGCCGGAGGCCGCCTCGAAGAAGTCGACGCCGCCGGGCGGTGTCGGCACCGACAGCGCGAGGTTGTGGTGGGTGCCGGCGGCGATCGCCTCGGCTTCGTTCAGGCCCGTCGGGACGGTGGTCTGGCCGAAGCCGTTGTCGCCCCAGGCGACGAGCGAGCCGTCGTCCTTGAGCGCGAGGCTGTGGCGGCCGCCGGCGGCGATCGCCTTGACGTTCGCGGCGGCGGCGGCGGGGACGGTGGTCTGGCCCTGGCCGTTGTAGCCCCAGGCGACGACCTTGCCCGAGCTCTGCGCGGCCGCGGGCGCCGCGAGCGCGAGGCATGCGGCCAGCGCCGCGACGGGGGCGGCCAGGCGTCGCCTTGCCTTCGGCGCTGCAGCTCGCTAGGTCCTGTCGCTACTAGTCAGTATGGACGCCGAGAGGGGCTGGCCCCCGGCGTTCGCATCTGTCGCGGGTTAGCGTCGCGGAAGACAAAGCCCGCAGCGGCCAGTGCCGCATACGAAGGAGGACCAGCCCATG
>Ga0136616_10000094_pt1 | contig 33517 bp, 35 predicted proteins | sample AntDrymUQ2992106_2_FD_106648 | JGI IMG/M metagenome (GOLD analysis project Ga0136616, IMG submission 106648) | Polar desert sand microbial communities from Dry Valleys, Antarctica - metaG UQ299 (21.06) | ecosystem: Environmental > Terrestrial > Soil > Desert | place: Antarctica: Dry Valley... | reverse complement strand
TCGTCCGCATCGGGCCCGCGACGGCGGCGTGGTGGGCGGTCTGGGACCGCGCGGCCGGGCGGCTGTTCGAGCGCTCCGCCCGCAGCGCGCGCGGGATCGAGGTGACGGTGGGCCGGGTGCGCGTCGCCGGCGTGCTGGACCTCGAGGTGCGTGGCGGCCGGGCGGTCGAAGTGGTCTCGCCGCATGGGCGCCAGTACGCCTGGACGCGCAAGCACGGCGGCGCGCGCGTGCGCGGCACCGCGACGGCCGGCGGCCGTGAGCTGGCGGTCGACGCGCCCGGGCTCGTCGACGAGTCGGCCGGCTACCACGCCCGCCACACCGCGTGGCGGTGGTCGGCGGGCGCCGGCGTGACCGAGTCCGGCAGGCCGGTCGCCTGGAACCTCGTGGCCGGGCTCCACGACGCGCCGCAGGCCTCCGAGCGGACCGTCTGGGTGGCGGGCGAGCCGCACGAGATCGGGCCGGTCCGCTTCGGCGGCGGCCCGCCCGCGGGCGCGGCGACGCCGCACGACCTCGCGGCGGTCGCCTTCGCGGAGGGCGGCGCACTGCGGTTCACCGCCGAGGCGAGCCGGTCGCGGCGCGAGAACCTGCTCGTGGTCCGCTCCGACTACGAGCAGCCGTTCGGCACGTTCGCCGGCGCGCTGCCCGGGGCCGGGCGGCTGCGCGAGGGCTTCGGGGTGATGGAGCGCCATGACGTCTTCTGGTGAGCCGGCGGGCGTCGGGCCGGCGCCGGCGCCGTGGCCCGACGACCCGCGGCTGGACCCCGAGCTGCTCGCCGCCGGCGACCGGCGCAACGTCGCCGACCGCTACCGCTACTGGCGCCACGAGGCGATCGTGGCCGACCTCGACGCCCGCCGGCACCCATTTCACGTCGCGGTGGAGAACTGGCGCCACGACCTCAACATCGGCGCCGTCGTGCGCAACGCGAACGCGTTCCTGGCCGCCGAGGTGCACATCGTCGGGCAGCGCCGCTGGAACAAGCGCGGCGCGATGGTGACCGACCGCTACCAGCACGTCCGCCACCACGCCACGCTCGAGGCGTTCTCCGCCTGGGCCGCCGCCGAGGCGCTGCCGGTGCTGGGCATCGACAACCTCCCCGGCGCGGTGCCGATCGACGGCCACCCGCTCCCCCGACGCTGCGCGCTCCTGTTCGGTCAGGAGGGCCCCGGCCTGTCGGAGGCGGCGCGCGAGCTGGCGCAGGTGGTGCTCGCCATCCGCCAGTTCGGCTCGACGCGGTCGATCAACGCGGCCGCCGCCTCGGCGGTGGCGATGCACGAGTGGGTGCGCCGCCACGCGCCGGCGGCGGCCGGTAGCGCTGGTCGATGAGCCTCCCGCCCGCGGCATACGCGGGCCCGACGCACCGCGCGGTGCGCCGCTTCATCAGCGCGACCGACGGGGTCTGACCCCTCAGCGGGCGACCGACGCGGTCTGACCCTCAACGGGGCGCGACGAGGAGCGACTGGGCGCCGTAGGCGACGGGCCCGCGCGCGTCGGAGAGGACGCTGCGGGCGACCGCGGCGCCCTCGGCGGCGATCGTGGTCGCGGCGTCGAGCACGACCCACTCGCCCTCCGGCGGGCGCAGGACGTGCACGGTCAGCTCCAGGTTGATGAACAGCCACTCCTCCCAGCTCAGGACCGCGGAGACGCCGTTGCCCGAGTCCGCGACCGCGAGCACGCGCTGCAGTGGCGTCGGCGCCTCGCCGGCGACGATCGCTACGGCCAGGCGCGTCCAGACCGTCGCGGGGCCGGGGTCGTGCCAGCCGCCACGGGCGAAGCGGCACTCGACGGCGTGGCCGTAGCCGAAGTGGTGCGGCGGCGGGGTGCGCTCGTCCGGGCGGGCGACCGGCGGCGCACCGCCGCCGGCGGCGGGCGCGGTCGTCAGCGGCACCCGCCAGCCGCGGGCGGTCATCGCCGTCCGGCCGCCGGCGCGCAGCTCCGCCTCGAGCAGCTCGACGGTCCGGCCGGGCCGCAGGACCCGACTCTCGATCTCGACCTCAGCTACAGGTACAGGCCCGAGGATCTCGTAGGTGACGCGCGCGAGCAGCGTGCCCTCGCGCGGGTCCGTCCGCTCGAGCGCCCGGCCGAGCAGCGCCGCCGGCGGCCCCGCGTGCTGGCTGCGCGCGTCCCACGGCCCGGCGGTGTGCGCCGTGGAGGCGAAGCGCCCGCCGCCGAGCGGCTCGTAGAACGCCCCGCTCATCGCCGCCCACCCGGCTCGGGAGAAGCCGCTCCCGCCCCGGCCCCGGCCTCGAATCTTCCGGCCACCACGCCCGCCGCCTTCAGCGCCTCGACCTCCTCCGGCGCGTAGCCCAGCTCGCCGAGCACCGCCTCGGTGTCCTGCCCGAGCGCGGGGCCGGGCGCGCGCGCCGGGTCGCCCGGCGTGCGCGAGAGCTTGACCGGCACGCCCAGCAGCCGAACGGGCCGCTCCGCTCCGGGCTGCGCCAGCTGGGCCACCATCCCGCGGGCGCGCACCAGCTCGGAGTCCAGCGCCTCCTCGAGGCCCAGCACCGGCTCCAGGCAGCAGTCGTGCTCCGCGGCGAACGCCTCCCACTCGGCCCGCGTGCGCCCGGCGAACTCGGCCTCGACTTGGGCGTGCGCGTCCGAGCCCGGCGGGTCGAACTGGCGCTCCACCAGGTCCACGCGCCCGACGCCGCGGCACCACGCCCGCCAGAACTTCGGCTCGAGCGCACCGAGCGCGACCCAGCCGTCCGAGCAGCGGTAGGGGCGATAGCAGAGCAGCGCGCCGCCCAGCTCCAGCCCGCCCCGCCGCGGCGCCGCGCCCTCGGCGAAGTAGCGGGCGGCCACCATCGCCAGCCACGACAGCGCGCCGTCGGCCATCGAGGCGTCGACCAGCTGGCCCTCGCCGGTGCGGTCGCGCTCACGCAGCGCGGTGAGGATCCCGAAGGCGGCCATCAGCGCGCCCCCGCCGAGGTCGGCGATCTGCCCCGCCGCCTGCACCGGCGCGCCGTCCTCGTCTCCGGTCAGGCCGAGCAGCCCGACCCGCGCGAGGTAGTTCAGGTCGTGCCCGGCACGGTCGCGGAACGGGCCGTCCTGCCCGTAGCCGGTGATCGCGCAGTAGACGAGCCCGGGATTGACCTCGCGCAGCACCTCGTAGCCGACCCCGAGGCGATCGAGCACGCCGGGCCGGAAGGACTCCAGCAGCACGTCGGCGTCGCGCGCCGCGCGCATCAGCACCTCCCGGCCCTTCGCGGTCTTGAGGTCGATCCGGATCGAGCGCTTGCCGCGATTGAGCGAGAGGAACAGCGCCGAGGCGGCCGAGTCGTCGGCGCCCGCGTAGAACGGCGGCGCCCAGCGGACGTAGTCGCCCCTCCCGGTGTCCTCGACCTTGACCACGTCGGCCCCGAAGTCGGCCAGCAGCAGCGAGCAGAAGCCGCCGGGAAGCAGGCGCGAGAGGTCCAGCACACGGATCCCCTCCAGCGGGAGCGCGCTCAAGCCGGGAGCACCGCCCGCGGGCGATGCCCCGGTCGACGCAACCAATCGGGCCCGGATGGGTAGACCCTGGTGGAACTTCCCCTCCGAAAGGACACCACCATGATCGGTGGAATCATCGCAGCGATCTTCATCGGCATCCTCGCGGGCTACCTGGGCCGCGCCCTGCTTCCGGGCAAGGACAGCATGGGCTTCGTCGCCACCGTCGCGGTCGGGATCGGCGGCGCCCTCCTAGGCTTCTTCATCTTCGCCCAGTTCCTCAACATCGGCGACGACGACGTCTTCGACCTCGGCGGCCTGATCGGCTCGATCATCGGCGTGATGATCATCCTCCTCGGCCTGCGTGCGGTCCGCGGGCGCGGCGACACCACCCCGATCGCGCGCCGGTAGCCTCGGGAGGTGGGCGCCACCGTACCGGTGGCGCCCTCGCACCGTCACGCGCGAGCCTGGGGCGGAACCTACGCGAGCAGGCTGGCGTGGAGCCTGCGCAGCTCCTCGCCGGGAGCGGTCCCGAGGTCCTCCCTCAAGCGCCGGCGCAGCGCCTCGTAGGCCTGCAGCGCCTCGGCGCGGTTGCCGCGCGCGGCGAGCACCTCCATCAGCAGGCGGTGGGCCGACTCGCGGTAGGGCGCCTCGGCCACGAGCAGCCGCGCGGCGCGCTCGGCGTCGGCCAACTCTGCGCGGCCGATCCCGAGCCCGACGGCCGCCCAGCATGCGAGCGCGCGCAGGCGAACGCCGTCGAGGTGGTGGCGGCGGTCGTCGATCCACGGCGGCAAGATCTCGCGCGCGGACTTCCTGGCGATGGCCGAGGAGGAGTGACGTAGGCTGGCACCTCCATGACGAGGAGGAGCCATGGCGAACACGCACTACTTCCCGGCCGACGAGGTCCACTACACCTGGGACGCGAGCAACGAGCCGGTGATCACCGTCGACTCGGGGGACACCGTGGTGGTCCACACGCGTGACGTCAGCGACGACCAGATCACGCCGGACTCCGACACGAGCGCGATCGCCGGCCTCGACTGGGACCGCGTGTACCCGCTCGCCGGCCCGGTCGCCGTCGCCGGCGCCGAGCCGGGCGACACGCTCGCGATCGAGGTGCTCGACCTGCACACCAAGGGTTGGGGCTGGACCGCGATCCTGCCGGGCCTCGGCCTGCTGACCGACGACTTCCCCGACGCCTACCTGCGCGTCTTCGACCTCGCTGGCGGCGAGGTCGCGCACCTGGAAGGCGCCACCATCCCACTCGACCCGTTCCTGGGGACGATGGGCGTCTGCCCGGCGGGGGCCAGCGCGCAGCCGGTGATGCCGCCCGGGACGTTCGGCGGGAACATGGACACGCGGCAGCTCGGGCGCGGCACGACGCTGTTCCTGCCGGTTCAGGTCGAGGGCGCGCTGTTCTCCACCGGCGACGCGCACGGCGTGCAGGGCGACGGCGAGGTCTGCGTGACCGGCCTCGAGGCGCCGATGTACGCCAGCCTGCGCTTGACGCTGGAGAAGGGCCGCAGCCTGCCGGCGCCGCAGTACCGGACCGCCGGCCGGCCGGCGCTGCCCGGCTCGGTCTACGGGACGACCGGCGTCGGCGGCGACCTCTACGCCGCCGCCCAGGACGCGGTCCGCGCGATGATCGGGCACGTGACGGTCTCCTACGGCCTGTCAGGAGAGGACGCCTACCTGCTGGCGAGCCTGTGCGTCGACCTGCGGATCTCCGAGATCGTCGACGCCGGGCAGTACGTCGTCAGCGCGCTGCTGCCGGAGATCGTGTTCGCCTAGCCCCCACCCCGCAGGACTGAGCGCGCAGCTCAGCGCAGCAGCGGCGCGAGCGCGTCCGCGAGCAGCGGCGCGACGCCCGCCTCCTCGAGCGCGGTGACCTCGACGCCGACGATCCGGCAGGTGGCCACCAGCTCGGCGAGCTGGGCGCGCAGGCGGCGCTCGTCCCAGCCACCCGGGACGGCGAACTGGGCGGCCATCACCGACGGGTCGAGGACGTCGGCGTCGAGGTGGACGTAGACCGGCACGCCGTCGGGCACCTCGGCGCTCAGACCGGCGGCCTCGGCCTCGGCCTGCTCGCCGGGATCGAGGTCGCGCACGCCGAGCAGGTGCACCCGCCGCGGGTCGACCGTCCCCGGCCAGCCCGCCGCGTCCCAGCGCCCGCACGCGGCCGCGAGGCACATGCCGCCGAGGAAGCCGCTGGGCGTCGTCTCCGGCGTGTTGAAGTCCCCGTGCGCGTCGAGCCAGACGACGTGCACGTCGGGCTCGTGCGCCACCACCGCGGGCAGCGTGGCGATGCAGATGCTGCAGTCCGACGCCGTCAGCACCGGCAGCGCACCCTCGGCGAAGGCCGCCTCCAGCTCGGCCACGGCCGCCTCCAGCACCGGCCGGGCGGCCGGCAGGTCCTCGCTCCAGTCGCGCGCCGCCGGCTCGCCCGCCTCGCCCACGACACGGCCGCCCAGTGTCCTCGCCAGCGCCTCCGCGCCCGCGCCCGCGCCCGCCGTGCGGTCGGAGGTCCGCCCGCGCAGGCAGGTGACCCTCAGCCTCGATCCACCGATCATCCGCGGATGCCTCGCTGTCGTGGGGCGAGCCAGGAGCCACCGGCCGCGAGTTCATGTGGTGAGCCACCTGGATCGCGGCCGGTGGTTGCTGGCGAAGTGCCGCGGCGGCGAGGCGCCGCGGGAATCGGTGGATCGAGGCTCACCGCCCGCTCCACACCGGCTCGCGCTTCTCGAAGAAGGCCGCCACGCCCTCGTGGACGTCCTCGGTCGAGAAGGCGATCGTGAGCTGGGCGCGCAGGTAGTCCAGGGCCTCCAGGAACGCCATGTCCTGCTGGCGGAACAGCGCGTCCTTGCCGAGGCGCATGATCACCGGGGACTTCGCCGCGAGCTTCTCGGCCCACTCGGTCACCGCGGCCTCGAAGCGCTCGGCCGGCACGACGCGGTTGACGAGGCCGATCCGCTCGGCCTCCTCGGCGGAGATCTGCTCGCCGAGCAGCAGCAGCTCGGTGGTCTTCTTGCGCGGTACGTTGCGGTAGATCAGCGCCATGATCATGAACGGGAACGCCCCGACGTTGATCTCCGGCGTCCCGAAGCGCGCCCCCTCGCGCGCGACGATCAGATCGCAGGCCAGCGCGAGGCCGAGCGCGCCCGCCAGCGCGTGCCCGTTGGCCGCGCAGACGGTCGGCTTGCCCAGCTCGCCGATCAGCCGGAACAGGCGCGGGAAGCGCTCCGTGCCGATGTGCTTGTGCACGAGCGGCTGCTCGGCGGAGAAGCCGCCGAGGTTGGCGCCGGAGGAGAACACCGTCTCGTGCGAGGAGGTGAGCACGACGCAGCGCACCGCGGCGTCGTCGCGCGCCGCCTCGAAGGCGCCGATCAGCTCGTCGAGTAGCTCGTCGGAGAGCGCGTTGCGCGTCTCCGGCTGGTCGAGCGTGACGGTCGCGACGCCGCTGGCGGCGACCTCGTAGCGCAGCGCGTCGAAGGCCATGGGCCGGGACGGTAACGCCCGGCGGGGCCCGGCGCGGCGCAGCGAGCGCCGCGCCGGCGGGTCAGAGCCGGCGCGCCTGCAGCCTGAGCACCTGGCGCCGGCCGTCGCTCGCGCGCACCACGATCTGCACGGTGTACAGCCGCGGTCGCAGCCCGCGCGGCCGGATCGCGAGCCGGTAGTTGCGACGGGCCTCGCGCGACCGCGTGCGCTGCACGCGCCGGATCGTCCGCTTGCCGCGCATCAGGCGCAGCTCGACCCTGGCCCGCTCCCGCAGCCGGTAGCGCACCACGAGCGAGCGTCCGCGGCGGCCGCCGAACACCGGCCGGCCGAGCTTGAAGGAGGCCAACAGCCGGTTGGAGGGCCCGACGACGATCAGCGGCTTGCCGGCCGCGTCCAGCGGCGCGCCCGTGACGGTGATCCTGCGATTCGCGAACGCCGCGCCGTTGCGGCCGTCCACGGCCCGCACGCCGACGTTGTAGGTGCCCGGCGTGTCGTAGCGCTTGGAGACCGTGGCCGAGGCGCCCGCGTCGACCTCGAAGCGCCCGTCGCCGTCGAGGTCGAACGAGTAGCTGGTGATGCCGTCGTCGTCGGTGGCCGCGGCGGTGAACGTCAGCAGCTGGCCGGTCGCCCCGCTGTCGGGCCCGGCGAGGGAGACCGTGGGCAGCCGGTTGGAGGCGGTGAAGCCGTTGAACGCCACGCCGCCGACGAAGTCGTCCTCGTCGGGCACCACGGCGCCGATGCCGCAGTTCGCGGTGTCGGTCGGGTCCGGCGTCGTCGGGTCCGGGTCGGCGTCGCGGCTGCACCAGTTGTCGACGAAGACGCGGTAGGTGCTGCCCGCGGCCAGCGGCTCTGTGGCGAGTCGGTTGAAGATCGAGGCGCTCTCCTCGTTGGTGCCGCCCTGCGCGGAGCTGCCCACGGCCTCGGGGTCGAACGTCCCGTTGGGCCGCTGGCGGTAGATGTACATGTCGAGGTCCACGCGCGGGTCCTGCCAGCGGATGTCGACGGTGAACGACGCGAACGGGCCGCCCGGCGGGACCGTCACGTCGAAGTACTCGAAGGTGTTGGGGAAGCGCTGGGCGAGCGGGTCCACGAGCGCGCCGTCGGGTCCGAACCCGGACACGATCTCGGTCGCCGTCCCGTCGCGCGCGTCGTCGTGCCCGAAGTTCCCGTCGCCGTCGACGGGGCCCTGCGCGAGCGCGGCCGGGGCTGCCGCGAGGACGATGAGCAGCGCGACGAAGAGGGGACGTATGGCGACGGACCGGCGGTACACGGGCACCCCTTGCCTCGGATGAAGATCGTGGCATTATGCACCCTTTAGGAAGGCAGTGTCCGGTCGACCGACCTCCGGTTTCAGCTTGTCACCGGGGCTTTTTCGTCTGGGACGCGGCCCTTCACCGTCCGATCCCCGACCGAGGGCGTCCATGCGTTCAAGCTCAGTGCGAGCACTTCTGCTCGGGTCCGCCACGGCCGCCGCCGCCGTCCTCGCGTCCCCGCTCACCGCCTCTGCGGCCCGCCCGCTGCCCTACAAGACGGCGACCGTCTCGGTGCCCGAAACGCTGGCCGGCGCCTGCGCGTCGCAGCCGGCCGGCCGGGGCGCCGCGGTACGGCGGACGTTCCGCGCGCCCGCGGAGGGCTTCGTCCAGGCCAAGCTGCGCGGCGCGCGCTCCACGGACCTGGACCTCGGGATCTTCAAGGCGGGCTCGCGCACGCTCGTGGCCGGCTCGGCGAACCTGGCCTCCCGCGAGGAGGCCACCGGGTTCGTGGCGAAGGGCCAGAAGCTGCGCGTGCAGGTGTGCCGGCGCTCTGGGAGCGCCCGCACGGCGAAGCTGAAGGTGCGCTTCTGGAAGGCCAGGTTCGTCCGCAGCGCGGAGCGGGTCAAGCTGGTCCGCGTCCGCACCGGCACGCTGGCGGAGCAGGCGCGGCTCGCCTCGCTCGGCCTGGACACGACCGACCACCCGACTGACAAGTTCTGGGACGCGATGCTGTTCGGGTCCGGCGACGAGGCCAGGCTGCGCCGCAGCGGGCTGTCGTACACGACGCTGATCGCCGACGTCGCCAAGCAGGATCGCGCCAACCGCCGCGCCGACCGCCGCGCGGCCGCCAGCGCCTCCCAGCGCGCCCGCATCGCCCAGGCCACGCCGGGCGGGCGCACCACCTACCGCACGCTGGAGGAGATCAACGACGAGCTGAAGGCGCTGGCGCGCGACAACGCCGGCCTCGTGCGCCTGTTCGCGCTCCCGCTGAAGTCCTACGAGGGCAGGGACATCCTCGGCGTGGAGATCGCCGAGAACGTGACCAACCCGCCCGACGGGCGCCCCGCCTACGTCCAGGTCGGGACGCACCACGCCCGCGAGTGGCCCGCCAACGAGGCCACGCTCGAGTGGGGCCTGGAGATGATCAACGGCTACAAGAGCGGCAACTCGCGCCTGACGGCGATCGTCCGCAACGCGCGCAACTTCGTCGTCCCGGTGCTCAACGTCGACGGCTTCGACGTGACGATCAAGTCCGAGCAGGCCTCGATGGACGGCGACTTCAGCGATCCGGACGACTCGGGCGCCGACCCGGGCAGCTCCGGGCTGCAGGGCTTCGGCTCGGGCGCCTACAAGCGCAAGACCTGCCGGCCGCCGACGCCCGAGGAGGCCGCCCAGCCGTGCCTCGTGCGCTCGAGCCCGGACTACACGGCCGACCCGACCGACGACTACGTGGCCGACACGGACGGCGACGGCGTGCCCGACACGCCGACGTTCCTCGACCGCGGGGTCGACCCCAACCGCAACTACGGCGTCGAGTGGGGCGGCCCGGGCACCAACGGGCCGGCGCCCGGCGACGCGCCCGAAGACCGCGAGGCGGCGATCAACAGCCTCGTCTACCACGGCCCGGCCCCGTTCTCGGAGTCCGAGACGGAGGGCTTCCGGCGCTTCGTGCGCGATCTCCAGCCGACCGTGCTGATCACCAACCACACGTTCACCGGCCTGATCCTGCGCCCGCCCGGGACGGCGACGTTCGGCCCGACGCCCGACGAGCAGCGCCTGCGCGCCCTGGGTGACGCGATGGCGCGCGAGACGAACTACCTGTCGCAGTTCTCCTATCAGCTCTACGACACGACCGGGACCACCGACGACTACCTCTACGACGCGCTCGGTGCGTTCTCCTACACGCCGGAGATCGGCAAGTCCGAGTTCCACCCGGCCTACGTCTCGGGCTTCCTGCCCGAGTACGACGGGCGGCCGGAGCTCGACGACAACGGCGCGCCGTCCGGGCGCAAGCTGGGCGGCCTGCGCGAGGCGTACACGCTCGCCGGCGAGACGGCGATCAGCGCGGACTCGCACTCGATCCTGCGCGGGACGGCGCCCGCCGGCCGGACGCTGCGGATCTCCAAGAGCCTGTCCTACAAGACCAGCGAGCGGCCGAACGACAACGGCTATCAGAACCCGGTCCAGACCATCACCGAGCGCCGTCAGTCCACGCTCGTGGTGCCGGCCAGCGGGCAGTTCACGTGGCACGTGAACCCGTCCAGCCAGCCGCGCCTCAACGGCGAGACGTCGTGGCGGCTGACGTGCGAGGACGGCACCGGCAACGTGCTGGAGGCGCGCGACGTGTTCGTCGCCCGCTCGCAGGCCGTCGACCTGGCGCTCGCCTGCGGCGTGGGCGGGAGCCCGGCCGATCCGGTCGTCGTCGAGGACTCCTGCACAGCCCCGCGGGGCTTCCGCTCGGTCGGCGTCCGGCGCGCCGGCCGCGGCCTGCGGTTCTCGTTCCGCCGTTTCGCGAGCAATCCCGTCACCGTCGACGTCTTCCAGACGTCGCAGGGCCGGCGCATCTTCGCCCGCGCCGTCCGGCGGGCGCGGTTCCGCGGCCGCATCCGCTCGTTCACCTGGCGCGGCCGGGCGGCGAACGGGCGGCGCCTGACCAACGGCGTCTACTACGTCCGCTTCCGCATGCGGGCCGCCGACCGGCGGCTCGACAGCCGGCGGATCGTCGTCCAGCGCAAGAACGGCCGCTTCTCCAAGCGCGGCACGTCCTACGTGACCGACCCCTGCTAGCGGCGCCGTGCCGGCGGGCCGCCTCCGGGCGGCTCGCCGGTACGCTTCGCCCATGGCCGCCACCGATGTCCTGAAGCCCGACCACGCCGGCGCGCGCCGGCACTTCATCTTCACCGAGGAGCACGAGCAGCTGCGCGAGTCGATCCGTGCGTTCGTCGTCAAGGAGCTGGCGCCGCACGCGGAGGAGTGGGAGGAGACGACGTTCCCCGACCGGGTCTTCCCGCGCATGGGCGAGCTGGGCTTCCTCGGGCTCACCTACCCGGAGGCCTACGGCGGGCAAGGCGGCGACTACTACTGCGCGCTGGTGCTGGCCGAGGAGATGACGCACTCCGACTGCGGCGGGCTGAACATGGGCATCGCCGTGCACACCGACATGGCGACGCCGCCGATCCACCTGTTCGGCACCGAGGCGCAGAAGCAGTCCTACCTCGTTCCCGCGATCCGGGGCGAGAAGATCGCGTGCCTGGGCATCACCGAGCCCGACGCCGGCTCCGACGTGGCGGCCATCAAGACTCGGGCGGTCCGCGCCGGCGGCGAGTACGTCATCAACGGCGCCAAGACGTACATCACCAACGGCCACCGCGCGGACTTCATCGTGCTGGTGACCAAGACCGACCCCGAGGCCGGCTACGACGGCTTCACGCTGTTCCTCGTCGACATGGACCTGCCGGGCGTGGTCCGCGAGAAGAAGCTGCAGAAGCTCGGCATGCACGCCTCCGACACGGCGCTGCTCGCCTTCCAGGACGTGCGCGTGCCCGAGAGCGCGGTCCTCGGCCAGGTCGGCAAGGGCTTCTACCACGTCATGTGGGAGCTGCAGGGCGAGCGCATGATCGGCGCCGCGGGTTGCGTGGCGGCGGCGCAGCGGGTGTTCGACCGCACGCTGCGATACGCGCAGGAGCGCCACGCGTTCGGACGCCCCATCTCCAAGCTGCAGGTCACGCGCCACAAGTTCGCCGAGATGGCGACGAAGATCGAGACCGCCCGCCAGCTCAACTACACGACCGCGTGGCGCTTCGCCAACGGCGAGTACCCCGTGCGCGAGATCTCGATGGCCAAGCTCTACGCCTCCCGGATCGCCGTCGAGGTCGCCGACGAGTGCATCCAGATCCACGGCGGCGCGGGCTACATGAAGGAGTACGGCGTCGAGCGTGTGTGGCGCGATCTGCGCCTGAACCGGATCGGGGCCGGCACCGACGAGGTGATGCTCGAGGTGATCGGGAAGTCATATGGGCTCTGAAGCCGACTGGATCGACCGTGAGCGCCCGTTCTCGGGTGCGCACGCGGCGCATGGGGTCGTGAGAATCAGTCCGTCGTCAGGGCGGCGAGCGCCGTGCAGGTGAGCCCGGCGACGTTCAGCAGGTTGCGCGCCGTGTGCAGGCGATCCCACCGCGCGCGCAGCGCGAGGAACTCCGGGTCGGGCGTGTCCTGCGGCATCAGCTCGAGCAGGCGGTCGTTGAGAGGGACGTTGCGGGTCAGCGTCACCGCGAGCATCGCGCCGTAGCACGCCATTGCCCCCGCGGTGAGGAGAGATCGTCGGGAGGTGCGGTCCGGCTCCAGCGCGATCAGCGGGACGAACGAGCCGAGGGTCGCCGTCATGAAGACCGGCATGACCTGCCCGTAGCGCCGCGTCAGCGCCTGCTCGGCGTGGAGGTGAGCCCGGGGCGCCAGCTCCCTCAGGGCCGGGTGCGCGATGACCCGGCTGCCGAACTCGTTGCCGGTGAGCATGCCGGCCAGCACCAGGTTCGCGAGCCGTGTCGTCCTGTGGATCATCTGCAGCTCCTCTCTTCGCACGGGCGTGCCACATTGTCACCGCTCGGAGGGGGCGGTCGCTCCGCCCGAGGCGGGCACCGGACCCCGTACGCTCCCGGGCGTGACCGAGTTCGCCGCCGCGATCCGGGAGGCGTACGCGACCGCGGGCGCGGCGATCGACCTCGGGCGCGGCGTGCACGCGGGCGCGACGGCGGACGACGCCGTGGTCCGGCTCCCGCTGGCGACGATGAACCGTCACGGGCTGATCGCGGGCGCGACCGGCACGGGCAAGACCAAGACGCTGCAGGTCATCGCCGAGCAGCTCTCCGCCCACGGCGTGCCCGTCTTCGTCGCCGACGTCAAGGGCGACGTGTCGGGCCTCGCCGAGCCGGCCGAGACCGGCGGGCCGGCCGAGGCGCGCATGTGCGAGCTGGGGCTCCCGTTCGCGCCTGCGGGCTTCCCGGTGGAGTTCTTCTCGCTCGGCGGCATCGGCCCCGGCGTGCCGATCCGCGCGACGGTGTCGGACTTCGGTCAGCAGCTGCTGGCCAAGGTGCTCGGCGCCAACGAGACGCAGGAGTCCTCGCTCGGGCTCGTGTTCCACTACGCCGACGCGAAGGGCCTGCCGCTGCTGGACCTCGCGGACCTCCGCGAGCTGCTCACGTTCCTGGCCTCGAAGCACGGCAAGGCCGAGCTGGAGGGCATCGGCGGGCTCTCGAAGGCGACGGTCGGCGTGCTGCTGCGGGCGCTGGTCGGCCTGGAGAACGGCGGCGGCACCGAGTTCTTCGGCGAGCCCCAGCTCGAGATCGCCGACCTCATGCGCGTCGCGCCCGACGGCCGCGGCATCGTCGCCTGCCTCGAGCTGCCCGCGGTGCAGGACCGCCCGGCGCTGTTCTCGACGGTGCTGATGTGGCTCGTCGCCGAGCTGTTCGAGCAGCTGCCCGAGGCGGGCGACCTCAACGCGCCCAAGCTGGTCTTCTTCCTGGACGAGGCGCACCTGCTGTTCTCCGATGCGACCGACGCGTTCGTCGAGTCGGTCACGCGCACGGTACGGCTGATCCGCTCCAAGGGCGTCGGCGTCTTCTTCGTCACGCAGGCGCCGACCGATCTGCCGGAGTCGGTGCTCGGCCAGCTCGGGAGCCGTGTCCAGCACGCGCTGCGGGCATTCACGCCCAAGGACGCCAAGGACCTCAAGGCGGTCGTCTCGACCTACCCGACGTCGACCTTCTACGACGTCGGCGAGCTGCTGACGTCGATGGGCATCGGCGAGGCGGCCGTGACGCTGCTCTCGGAGAAGGGCGTGCCGACGCCGGTCGTGCACACGCGGATGCTCGCGCCGGCGTCGAGGATGGCGCCGGCCGCCGACGTCGAGGCCGCCGCGAAGGCGTCGCCGCTGTGGGCGTCCTACGGGGAGCGGGTGGAGGCGCAGAGCGCGCGCGAGCTGCTGGCCGGGCGGATGGCGGAGGCCGCGCCGGCTCCGGCGGGCGAGGCCCCGGCGCCCGCCCCGCGGCGCGAGCGCCTGCCCGCGCCGGCGGGCACGGCCGACACGCTCGGCGACTTCCTGACCTCGCGCCAGGGCAAGGCGCTCCAGCGCCAGGTGCTGCGCGGCGTGTTCGGGATGCTGCGCAAGCGCCTGTAGCCTGGCGCCCGATCACGACACTGGGGAGACACGACATGGGAGTCCTCGACGGCAAGGTGGCGATCGTCACCGGCTCGGCGCGCGGCATCGGGCGCGCCACGGCGGAGCTGCTCTCGGAGCACGGGGCGCGGGTGCTCGTCAACGACCTCGACGGTGACGCCGCCGAGCAGACGGCGAGTGAGATCGCCGGCGAGACGGCCGTCTACGCGAGCGATCTCACGCGCGACGGCGCGGCCGACGCGCTGGTCCAGGCCGCGGTGGACGCCTGGGGCAGGATCGACATCATCGTCAACAACGCCGGCTACACGATGGACGCGCCGATCCACAAGATGTCCGACGACGCGTCCAGAAGATGCTCGACATCCACACGATCGTGCCGTTCCGGGTCATCCGCGCCGCCGCGCCGCACCTGCGCGAGCCCGCCAAGCTCGAGCGCGAGCGCGGCGAGGAGGTCTTCCGCAAGATCGTCAACGTGTCCTCGATCTCGGGCACGATGGGGAACGCCGGCCAGGCGAACTACGCCGCGGGCAAGAACGCGGTCGTCGGCCTGACCAAGACGCTGGCCAAGGAGTGGGGCCAGTTCAAGATCAACGTCAACGCGGTCGCGTTCGGCTACATCGAGACGCGCCTGACCGCCTCCAAGGACGACTCCAACGTGATGGAGATCGGCGGCGAGAAGGTCCAGCTCGGCATCCCCGACCAGCTGCGCGGCATGGCCTCGGTGCTGATCCCGCTCGGGCGGCCGGGCACCCCGCAGGAGGCCGCCGGCGGCGTGTTCTTCCTGTGCTCGCCGTGGTCGAACTACGTCCACGGCCAGACCCTGAACATCACCGGCGGGCAGTTCACGGGGATGACGACGTGAGGGTCGCGCGCGTGGGCGAGGCGGACCTCGGCGATGTGCTCCCCCTCGCGCGCGCGTACTGCGACTTCTACGACGTGGCTCCGACCGACGAGGACCTGCTCGCGCTCTCGCGCGCGCTGATCGCCGACCCGGAGGGCGAGGGCGTGCAGTTCCTCGCGCGCGACGACTCCGGCGCGGCGGTCGGCTTCGCGACCGTGTTCTGGCTGTGGTCGACGCTGAGCGCGAGCCGGATCGGGCTCATGAACGACCTCTTCGTGGCGCCGGACGCGCGCGGGGGCGGCGCGGCCGAGGCGCTGATCGAGCGCTGCCGCGAGGCCTGCCGCGAGCGCGGCGCCGCGCGGCTGACCTGGCAGACCGCGAAGGACAACCTGCGCGCGCGGGCGCTCTACGACCGGGTGGGCGGCACGCGCGAGGAGTGGCTGGACTACTGGCTCGACGCGTAGGCTGGGCGCCATGAGAGTCGTGAAACCGAGTGAGGAGGACCGCGACGTCCCGCGCGGGGTGGTCGGCGGCGCGGAGATCTCCCAGGCGACGACGGGCGCCACCAACATCTACATGGGCGTCTTCCGGGTCCCAGCCGGCGCCCGCTCCCGGCCGCACTACCACGAAGCGTGCGAGAGCGCCGTGTACATGCTCTCCGGCCGGCTCGAGGTCCGCTGGGGCGATCATCTCGAGCAGACGGTCGAGATCGGCCCGGGCGACATGGTCTACGTCCCCCCGCGAGAGACCCACATCCTCCGCAACCTCTCCGACGCCGAGCCGGCGGAGTACGTCGTGGCGCGCGACTCGCCGACGGAGGACTCGGTGGAGGTCCCCTGGGCGGGCTGAGCGCCGGCGGAGCGGCGCCGCGGGGCGTCTACGGCGGCAGCGTGGCCGCCGGCGAAGCGGCGCCGCGGGGCGTCTACGGCGGCAGCGTGGCCGCCGGCGAAGCGGCGCCGCGGGGCGTCTACGGCGGCTGGGTAGGGAGGTGGAGAGGCCGGCGGGACCGGTGGAATCTCGGGGGTGGGCGGTTTCGTGCGGACATAGCACCCCAAGAAGCCGCCCACGCCCGCCGCCCGGAGGTGGGCGGTTTCGTGCGGGCATAGCACCCCAACAAGCCGCCCACCCCGCCCTCGGGGGGACGCCGAGCCGCTCCGTTCACCCCCTCAATGCCGCCGTTGACGTTCGCCGGCGGTGCGCCCCCGGCCGGTCGCCCCGGCTCCGCCGGCGGCGCGCCGCGCCCCCGGCCGCCCCCGCTACGCCGGCGCCGCCTTCTCCCGCCCCGAGCGCTCGGCCCGCCGCAGCTCGCGCACCCGCCGCGCCACGCCCGCGCGGCCCTCGGCCTCGAGCTCCGCGTAGAGCCCGCGGATCTCGGCGAAGATCTCGTTCGCGACCTGCTGCTGCTGCTCCCGCGTCGGATCCTCGACGCGGTCCCACACCACGGGGTCGCCGTAGCGGACGGTCACCTTCGGGAATTGCAGGCGCTTCCAGTTGCGCACCTTCGAGGAGCCGTGGATCGCCACCGGCACGACGGGCGCGCCGCTCATCAGCGCCAGCCGGCCGATTCCGCGCTTGGGCTGCTCGGACAGCTGGCCGGTGCGCGAGCGGCCGCCCTCGCAGTACATCGCCACCGTGCCGCCCCGCCCGAGCACGCCGGAGGCGGTGGTGAACGCCTCCTCGTCGGCGTAGCCGCGCCGGACCGGGAACACGCCGCCGTGGGTGTAGACGAACTGCAACGGCCGCGTGAAGAGCTGCGACTTGGCCATGAAGCGCACCTTGCGACGGATCGCGACGCCGAGGAAGAAGTGGTCCATGAACGAGAAGTGGTTGGGCGCGAGGATCACCGCTCCCTCGCCGGGCACCTTGTCCGCCGCGATCCCGCGCGTGCGGAAGAACACCCACGAATACAAGGTGGTGCAGCTGCGGACCGCCTCGTAGACCCAGTCCGGGTCACGCGTGCGCGAGCGCTGGTGGAAGCGCTCGAAGTACTCGACCGGGCGCGGGTCCTTGTAGACCTGGGCCTTCATCGGGGCGAGCTCGTGCGGCGTCTGCTGCTCCTCCATCGGCCCCGGAATCCTAGCTCTCCCGAGCCCAGCCGCGGGAGCGCTCGAGCGCCCGGTGCCAGCCGTCGAGCAGACTCTCGCGCTCGTCGCCGGACAGCCGCGGCTCGTAGCGCGCCCGCTCGTCGCCGAGGCCGAGCACCCCCTCGAGCGTGAGCAGGTCCGCGCCGACGCCCGCGAGCAGCGCGGCGCCGAACGCGGTCGTCTCGGCGACCTCGGCCACGGCCACCGGGACGCCCAGCACGTCGGCCTGGAACTGCATCAGCCAGCGGTTGGCCGTCGCCGCCCCGTCCGCACGCAGCTCGGCCAGCGGCTCGCGGCCCGTGCGGTCCATCGCGCGCACCGCGTCGACGGTCTGGTAGGCGATCGCCTCCAGCGCCGCCCGTGCGAGGTGCGCCCGGCCGCTGCCGCGCGTCAGCCCGACGATCGTCCCGCGCGCGTACGGGTCCCAGTGGGGCGAGCCGAGCCCGGTCAGCGCGGGCACGAAGTAGACGCCGTCGTTCGAGTCCAGCGACGCCGCGAGTCCCTCCGTCTCGTCCGCCGCCGCGATGATCCCCAACCCGTCGCGCAGCCACTGCACCGCCGCGCCGGTGACGAAGATCGCAGCCTCGTGCGCGTAGGTCGTGCTGCGCCCGATCTGCCAGGCGATCGTCGCCAGCAGCCCCTCCTCGGCGGCCGGCACCGACGTGCCCGCGTTGGCGAGCACGAACGAGCCGGTCCCGTAGGTGTTCTTGCCCAGCCCGGGCTCCAGGCAGCGCTGCCCGAAGAGGGCGGCCTGCTGGTCGCCCGCCACGCCGCACACGGGCACCTCGAAGCCGTGGAACGCGGCGGCCCGCGTGCGCCCCAGCTCGCCACAGCTCGGGCGCAGCTCGGGCAGCGAGCGCTCCGGGATGTCGCCGAACAGCCCGAGCAGCTCGCGGTCCCACGCCACGGACCCGATGTCGAGCAGCAGCGTGCGCGACGCGTTGGACGGCTCGGTGACGTGCTCGCCGGTGAGCTTGAAGAGCAGCCAGGCGTCGACGGTCCCGAACACCGCCCGTCCGTCGCGCGCGCGCGCGGCCAGCCCGTCGACCTCCCGCAGCAGCCACTCGATCTTCGTCGCCGAGAAGTACGGGTCGAGCATCAGGCCGGTCTTCGCCCGGATCGCGTCCTCCTCGCCCGCCTCGCGCAGCTCGTCGCAGCGCCCCGCCGTCCGCCGGTCCTGCCACACGAGCGCGTGGTGCAGCGGCTCGCCCGTCGACGGGTCCCAGCAGACGACGGTCTCGCGCTGGTTGGTGATGCCGATCGCCTCCAGCTCACCGGGCGCCAGCCCCGCGTCCTCGAGCGCCTCGCCGGCGACGGCGTGCGAGACCTCCCAGATCTCGGCCGCGTCGTGCTCGACCCAGCCGGGCCGCGGGAAGTGCTGCGTGAACTCGCGGTAGGCGCGGCCGACCGGCTCGCCGTCGAGGTCGAAGACCAGGCACGTCGTCCCGGTGGTGCCCTGGTCGATGGCCAGCAGCATGGCGCGCGGGAGGCTACCTTGCGCGAATGCCGACGCTCGCCGTCTCCGCCCTGGGGCTCGACCGCCCGGGCATCATCGCCGGCGTCGCCGAGCGGCTCGCCGCCCAGGGCGCCAACGTCACCGACTCGCGGATGGCGATCCTGCGCGGGCACTTCTCGATGACGCTGATCGTCGAGGGGGCGGAGCGCGAGCCGCTGGCCGCCGACCTCGACGCCCTCGGCCTGGAGGCGTGGTCGGTCACCGAGGTCGCCGAGGCGACGGCCCAGCCGCGCTCACAGCCCACCGCCGTGGTGTCCGTCCACGGCGCGGACCACCCCGGCATCCTCGCCGCGGTCACGCGCGTGCTGGCCGACGGCGACGTCAACGTCTGCGACCTGCAGACCCGGCTGGTCGACCGCCTCTACGCGATGGTCATCGACGTCGCCGTCCCGCCGGGGCTCGAGGGCCTCGACGAGCGCCTGCAGGCCGTGGCGGTCCAGGAGGGCGTCAAGCTCACCCTGCGCCCGGTCGACACCGACGTCCTGTAGTGGTTCCGGACGTGGGTACGTGTGCCGTCCAGGCGGCCGCTGGCGGCGGCTGGCAAGGACGCAGATCCGCAGGAATCCCTCTGGGATTTCAAGGGTCGAGGACGCCGCCAGGCGGCGATCAGCGGCCGTCTGGCGGTGCGCGTATCCGCGGCCGGGGCCACTGAGTGGCGGTCCGCGAGGTCCTGCGCCATCCGCACCCGCTGCTGACGCGGGTCGCGGAGCCGGCCGACCCGGAGACGGCGGCGCGAGTGGCCGCCGACCTGCTCGACACGATGCGCGCCTTCCCGCGCTGCGTGGGCGTCGCCGCGCCGCAGATCGGCGAGCCGGTGCGCGTGGCGGTGGTCGACTGCTCCCAGCACCCGAAGGCGACCGAGCACCACGGCGAGCTGGTCCTCGTCGATCCGGTGATCGTCGCGCGCAGCGGCGGCGAGGTCGGCCGCGAGGGCTGCCTGAGCATCCCGGAGCTGACCGCGAACGTCCGCCGCGCCACCGCAGTGACGGTCGAGGCGGCCGGCCTGCGGATCGACGCCGTCGGCTTCGAGGCGCGCGCGCTGCAACACGAGATCGACCACCTCGACGGGCTGCTGTTCCTCGACCGCGTCGAATCGCTGGAGTCCGACGTGTTCGAGCGCCGCCGGTAGCCTCTGCGACTCGGAAGCGAGGCGAGGAGCGAGCGTGGCGGACATCGAGGCCCACATCACGGGCACCGTCTGGAAGATCGAGGTGGGCGTCGGCGACAGCGTCTCCGAGGGCGACACCGTCGTCATCCTCGAGTCGATGAAGATGGAGATGCCCGTCGAGGCGGAGGACGAGGGCACCGTCAAGGAGATCGCCGTCGCCGAGGGCCAGGCCGTCTCCGAGGGCGACACGCTGGTCGTCCTCGAGTGACGAGCGACGGCGAGCCGCGCGAGCTGGCCGGCGGCAAGCTGCGCCTGGACCACCCGGCGCCCCGCGTGGCCCGCCTGACCATCGACAATCCCGCCAAGCGCAATGCGCTCGACCACGCGATCCTCGACGCGATCGCGGTCACCGTGCCCCAGCTCGACGCCCGCTGCCTGCTGATCACGGCCGCCGGCCCCGTGTTCTCGGCCGGCTACGACATCGGCGGGCTACCCGAGGAGGCGTTCGCCGATCGCGCGGAGGCGCTCGTCGCGCACCCGTTCAACGACGCCATCGAGGCGCTGGCGGCGTTCCCGTTCCCCGCGGTGGCCGCGCTCAACGGGCACGCGATCGGCGGCGGGCTGGAGCTGGCGCTCACCTGCGACCTGCGGCTCGCCTCCGAGGCGGCGAAGGTGGGCATGCCGCCCGCCCAGCTCGGGCTCGTCTACTCGCACACCGGGCTGCGCCGGTTCGTCGACGCGGTCGGCGCCGCCCGCACGCGCGAGCTCTTCTTCACCGCGAGCACCGTCTCCGCCGCCCGAGCCGAGCAGTGGGGACTGGTCAACGAGGTGCTGCCCGCCGGCGAGCTGGCCGCGCGCAGCGTTTCCTACGCAGCGAGGATCGCCTCGCTCGCCCCGCTCGCCCAGCGCGGCAACAAGCGCGTCGTCGCCGAGCTGCTGTCCGCCGCGGGCGCGCTCGACCCCGACACCGAGCGGGAGCTGGTCGAGCTGCGGGCCGCGTGCTTCCGCTCGGAGGACTTCTTCGAGGGCGTGCGGTCGTTCGCCGAGAAGCGTGAGCCGCAGTGGCGGGCACAATGAGGAGATGCCCCGTCTCGCCCTTGCCACGCTCCTGCTGATCCTGGCGGTCGTCCCCGCGGCGTCCGCGCGCACGGATCAGTCCCCGCCCGCCGTGCCCGCCCCGGTGGCGCCCGTCATCGCGTGGCGCGAGTCGACCCCCGTCGGGCTGTGGTACGCGGGGCGGCTGCGCCGCGGCGTTCAGCTCCCGGCCGACGGTCCCGACTGGTTCACGTGGGACCCCGTGCGCAAGCGCACCCCGAACCGCGGCTGGCGGCTCTGGGGGACCGACCGGCTGGTGCGCACGGTCGTCGACGTGGTGGCCGGCTACCGCCGCGCCCACCCCGAGGCGCCGCGGGTCGGGATCGGCGACCTCTCGCGCCCCCACGGCGGCGACTTCGGAGTGCGCTACGGCATCCTCGGCCACGCCTCGCACCAGAACGGGCTCGACGTCGACGTCTACTACCCGCGCACCGACGGCCGCGAGCGGCGCCCGTACAAGCCCTCGCAGGTCGACGCGCGGCTCGCCCAGGACCTCGTCGACCGCTTCGTCGCCGCCGGCGCGCGCACGATCTACGTCGGGCCGAGCCTCCCCCTGAGGGGACCGCCCCGGATCGTCGAGCCGCTCGTGCACCACGACGACCACCTGCACCTGCGCCTGCCGCTCGGGCTCAGCGCCCCTGCGGGCTGAGGCAGATCAGCCGGTCGCCCTCGCGCAGCTCGGCGACGCGCTCGTCGTCGAAGCGCAGCACGTGCTCGCCGCGCACGACGGCCACGATCGGCTCGGCGCTGGCCAGCGTCGCCAGCGCCATGCCCGCCTCGGCGGGCCCGACCTCGCGCTCCACGAGGTCGATCCCGCTGCCGACCGAGAGCAGGTCCTCGAGCACCTCGACGGTCTGCGGGCTGTGCACGGCCTGGCCGAGCAGCCGGCCCGCCGCGCCGGAGGAGAGGATCACCGAGTCGGCGCCGCTCTGCTTGAGCAGGTGCACGTTCTCGGCCTCGCGGGCGGCGGCCACGATGGTGGCGCCGGGATCCAGCTCGCGCGCCGTCAGCGTGACCAGCACGGCCGCGTCGTCGCGGTCGGTCGCCACGATCACCGCCTTCGCCTCGCGAATGCCGGCGGCCTCCAGCACCGCGGTGCGCCCCGCCGAGCCGTGGACGGCGGCCAGGCCGGCGGCGGTGGCCTCCTCGATCGCGCTCGGGTCGCTGTCGACGACGACGATCCGCTCGCGGTCGGCATCGCGGGCGAGCAGCGTCTCGACAGCCGCCCGGCCCTTGGTCCCGAACCCGATGACGATGGTGTGGTCCTTCAAGTGGCTTCTCCAGACTCGCTCGCGCACCGCGGTGCGCGTGCGCTCGGCCAGCACCTCGATGGTGGTGCCGACCAGGATGATCAGGAACACGATCCGTGCCGGCGTCACCAGCAGCGTGGTGGCCAGCCGAGTGCCCTGGGTCACCGGCGTGATGTCACCGTAGCCGGTGGTGGTGATGCTGACGGTGGAGTAGTAGAGCGCGTCGAGCAGGCCCACCGGCGTGTTGTTGTTGTCGCGGTAGCCGTCGCGCCCGAGGTAGGCGACCAGCGTCACGAACGCGAGCAGCGCGAGCGCGGCGAGCATGCGGGCGAGCAGCCGCCGCAGCGGGCTGGCGTAGCCCGCGGGCAGGGAGACGGTGGGCCGGGTCAACGACACGCGGGCGGAGGCTAGCCGTCCGGCGGCGGCCGTACCGTTGCCGCATGCTGGACCTCGACGAGCGACTCGACGAGCTGAAGGCGCTCGGCCGCTACCGCCGGCTGCGCATGGTCAGCGGGCCGCAGGGCCCGCGCGTCGTGCTCGACGGCCGGCCGGTGCTGCTGCTCTGCTCGGGCAACGCGCTCGGCCTCGCCGACCACCCGCGCGTGCGCGAGGCGGCGGCCGACGCGGCGATGCGCTGGGGGGTGGGCGCCGGCGCCGCGCGCATCGCGTCGGGGACGATGACGCTGCACCGCCGGCTCGAGGAGCGCCTGGCCGGCTTCACCGGCAGCCGCGCCGGGCTGCTGTTCGGCTCGGGCACGCTCGCCAACCTCGGCGTCATCCCCGCGCTCGCGCGCCGCGGCGAGGTCGTCTTCCACGACGCGCTGTGCCACCCCTCGCTGCTCGACGGCTGCCGGCTGGCCGAGGCGGAGGCGTTCGCCTACGGGCACGGCGACGCCGAGCACCTCGCCTGGGGCCTGCGCCAGGCGGACGGCCGCGGCGCCCTGATCGTGACCGAGGGGCTGTTCGGGCTCGACGGCGACGTCGCGCCGCTGCAGGAGATCGTCCGCCTCGCCCAGCGCTTCGACGTCCGCGTGCTGGTCGACGAGTCGCACGCGCTCGGCGTGCTCGGCCCGGGCGGCCGCGGCGCCGCGGCCGACGCCGGCCTCGACGGCGAGGTCGACGTCGTGACCGGCTCGCTCGGGACCGCGCTGGGCGCCTACGGCGGCTTCGCGACCTGCGACCGGCTGACCGCCCGCTACCTCGTCAACAGCGCCCGCACGCTGCTGCACTCGACCGCCCCGCCGCCCGTCGCGGTCGCGGCCGCGATGGCCGCCCTGGACGTGCTGGAGGAGCAGCCGCGCCGGATCGAGAAGCTGCAGGCCAACGCCGCCGCGCTGCGCGACGGGCTCGCGCGCGAGGGCTTCGACGTCTCGGGAGCGGACTCCCACATCGTCGCGCTGGTGGTCGGCGAGGCCGCCCTCGCGCAGCGGATCGTCGCCGCCGCGCTCGAGGAGGGCGTGTTCGCGGAGGCCGTGCTCCCGCCCGCCGTCCCGCCGGGCACCGCGCGGCTGCGCCTCGCCGTGATGGCCTCCCACACCCGCCCCGAGCTGCGCGAGGCCGCGTCGTCGCTGGCGCGCGCGGCGCTGCGCTGCGGCTTCCGCCCGGGCGCCGGTGTGCCCGTCGCCGCCGCCCACCTGTTCGACGGCGACGCGCTCCCTCGAGCGGCCTAGTCGCCCGAGTCGCCCGCGTAGTCGAGCAGCGACTTGTCGATCAGCCACTCGACCGGCGCGCGGTCGTCGGTGTAGACCTCGCTGCCCGCCAGGGGCGCGCCGAGCCGGTCGGCGGTGCGCAGCGCCAGCGGGCGCAGGTCGGCCGGCAGCGACGAGGCCGCGCGCCGGAGGTTCGCCGCGCTGGGCGGCGTCTCGGCGGCGACGAGCAGCGTGTTCGTCTCCTCGATCGGGTCGCGCGCGACGTGCGGGAACGCGGAGCGCAGCGTGGCGGTGAGGACCTGCTCGAGCCGGTCCGAGCCCTCCGGATGGCCGACGTTGAGCACGAGCACGCCGCCCGGCGCGAGCTTCTCGCGCGCCAGCTCGAAGAACTCCGTGGTGGCGAGGTAGAAAGGGATGTAGGGCTGGCGGTAGGCGTCGACGAAGATCGCGTCGTAGCCGCCGTCGGAGTCGCGCAGGAACGGCCGCGCGTCCTCGGCGTGCAGGCGCACCTGCGGCCGCGGCCGCATGCCGAAGTACTCCTCCCCGATGTCGAACAGCTCGCCGTCGATCTCGACGGCGTCGATCACGGTGTCGGGGAAGTACTTCGCGTAGGCGCGCACGGTCGTGCCGGCGCCGTTGCCGAGCATCGCCATCGTGCGCAGCGGCTGCGCGCGCACGGCGAACGGCTCGATCAGGTAGCCGTCCCAGACGTTGTCGGTCAGCACCGTGTCGGGCCGGTAGACGGAGTGGATGGCCTGGCCCTCGTTGAGCTCGAGGTGCCGCTCGCCGTCGGGGTACTCGACCACGCGCGCGTACTGGTACTCCGTGTCGGCCTCGTGGATCACCTGGCCGGAGCCGGCCGCCTTCACGGTGCCCACCGGCACCGCCATCAGCGCGGCAACGGCCACCGGCGCCGCCAGCCAGCGCAGGCCGAGGCCGAGCGAGGCGACGACCGCCAGCGCGACGGCGAAGGTCAGGAACGTCCGCTGCGTGCCCAGCAGCGGGATCAGCAGCAGCGCGGAGAGGAAGGTCCCCATCAGCGAGCCGACGGTCCCGATCGCGTACATGCGCCCGGCCACCTCGCCGGAGTCCTCCACGGCGCGCAGCTTCAGGCGGATCGCCCACGGCGAGACGGCGCCCAGCATCAGCACGGGGACGGCGACCAGCGCCAGCACCCCGAACAGCGATCCGGCGAACACCCCGACCGACAGCGTGTCGAAGGCGTCGACGCTGAGCGACAGGAACGGGCCGGCCACGAACGGCACGAGCCCGAGCAGCACCGAGGCCACCACCACGAGCAGGCAGAGCCCGTGCAGGTGCGGGTGGCGGTCGGCCATCCGGCCGCCGAACCAGTAGCCGATCGAGAGCGCCACCAGCACGATCGCGATCGTGTTCGCCCACACGATCGTGGAGTCGCCGAAGAACGGCGCCATCAGCCGCGCGGCGGCGATCTCGGCGCCCAGCGTCGAGGTGCCGACCGTGAAGACGAGCACCTCGAGCAGCGGGAAGCGGCGGCGCTCCATGCCGCTGAGTATGGCGAGGGGCCGATCGCCTACCCTCTCGACCCATGAGCACGAGCACCGTTGCGAAGTGGATCTGCCAGTCCTGCGGGTTCATCTACGACCCGGACGAGGGCGACCCCGACGGCGGCATCCCGTCCGGCACCGCGTTCGACGACATCCCGGGCGACTGGTTCTGCCCCGTGTGCGGCGCTCGCAAGGCCGACTTCGAGCCGCTCGAGGATTAGCGACCGGTGGCCGAGGCGCGCCCCGGGCCGGGCGAGGAGCTGCGCGCCGGCGGGGCTCCGGTGATTCCCCGGCAGGCCGCGACGGTGATCCTGCTGCGCGGCGGCGCGGAGCGGCTCGAGGTGCTGCTGGTCAAGCGCAACCCGGCCCAGCGGTTCATGGGCGGCGCGTGGGTGTTCCCGGGCGGCGCGGTGGACGCGCACGAGGGGGAGGGCGACCTCGCGCACCGGACCGCGGGCGTCCGCGAGGTGGCCGAGGAGGCGGGCGTCGCGCTGGGCGATCCGGCCACGCTGGTGCGCTTCTCACGCTGGATCACCCCCGAGGCGGTGAGGATCCGCTTCGACACCCACTTCTTCCTCGCCGCCGCTCCCGAGGGGGCCGAGCCGCGCGCCGACGGCTCGGAGACGGTGGACCTCGGCTGGTACTCGCCGCAGGGGGCGCTGGACGCCTACGGGCGCGACGAGCTGCTGCTCGTGTTCCCGACGATCAAGACGCTCGAGTCGCTGGCCGCGTTCGAAACCGCCGACGAGCTGCTGGCGTGGGCCGGCGGGCGCGAGGTCGAGCCCGTCGAGCCGCAGGTCGTGCGCGAGGGCGAGACGGCCCGCATCGTGCTCCCGGGCGAGCCCGGGTACCAGGCGTAGCATCGAGGTCTCGACCGCTCACACCGCCGACCTGGACGCCGCGACGCTGGCGACCGTTCGCGCGCTCCTGGACGACGCCTTCGAGGGCGACTTCAGCGACCACGACTGGGAGCACGGCCTGGGCGGGATGCACGCCCTGGTGAGCGAGGGCGGCGAGCTGGTGGGGCACGCATCCGTGGTCCAGCGGCGGCTGCTGCACGGCGGTCGCGCGCTGCGCGCCGGTTACGTCGAGGCCGTCGCGGTGCGCGCGGGCCAGCGCCGGCGCGGGCACGGCGCGGTGCTGATGGAGACGCTGGAGCGGGTGGTGCGCGGCGCCTACGACCTCGGCGCGCTGGCCGCCACCGACGCGGCCGCCCACTTCTACGTGGCGCGCGGCTGGCGGCCGTGGCGGGGCCCGACGTGGGCGCTGACCCCCGACGGCACCGTGCGCACGGAGGGCGAGGACGGCGGGATCTACGTCCTGCCCGGCGCCGTCGCGCTCGACCTCTCCGGTGCCCTGACCTGCGACTGGCGCGACGGCGACGTCTGGTGACGGCCCTCCGCCTCGAGGACGGCGAGACGATCACCAGGAGGAAGCGGCGCGTGCTGCTCCTGCTCGCCGAGCGGCCCGAGGTCTCGATCACGTGGTCGCACTACGCCCCCGGCGAGCGCGGGCCCGACCTGCACGTGCACCGCCGGCACACGGACGCCTTCTACGTGCTCGCGGGCGAGCTGACGTTCGCGCTCGGCCCGCGGGCCGAGCGGGTCGCGCTGACGGCCGGCGGCTTCGCGGCGGTCCCACCGGGCGTCGTCCACGCGTTCGCCAACGAGAGCGGCGCCGACGCCCGCTTCCTGAACTTCCACGCGCCGGACGCGGGTTTCGCGGGCTACCTGCGCGCCGTTCGCGACGGGACGGAGGCCGCCTGGGACAGCTTCGACGCGCCCGGCGACGGCGGGCGGTCCGCCGCGGAGGCGATCGTGACCGGCCCCGGCGAGGGCGAACGCCTGGTCTCCGGTGTCCTCAAGGGAGTCCTGCCCGACCTCTGCGTCGCCGAGTGGGCGCCCGGCCCCGCCGAGTGGCACGACCGCGGAGGCGCGTTCCGCGTGCCGCTCGACGACGGGCGCGTCCTCACCGTCCACGCGCCCGACGCGGGCTTCGCCGACGCCGTGCGCCGCGGCTAGCCCGGCGCGGGCGCCGGCTCGTCGCGCACGGCTCGGGCCAGCACCGCGGCGCCCAGGCACAGCGCGCCCACGACGGCGAACGACGCCCGCAGCGACGAGGCCTCCGCGAGCAGGCCGACGAGCGGCGGGCCGGCGAGAAAGCCGGTGTAGCCCGTCGTGGTCACGGCGGCCATCGACGCGGCGGCCGGCAATCCGGGCTGCGCCGCGGCGGCGCGCAGGCACAGCGGGTAGACGGCGGCCAGCCCGAGGCCGAGGGCGACGAACGCGGCGAGCGCCGACCCGGCGGCGGGCGCGGCGGCGGCCGCCGCGAAGCCGGCCGCGGCCACCAGCAACCCGCCGCGAGCCAGCCGCCGGGCGCCGGTCCGCGCCGCGAGCGCGTCACCCGCCAGCCGTCCGAGCCCCATCGCGACCGAGAACGCCGCGAGCCCGGCCGCCGCCGCGCCCGGCTCGGCGCCATGCTCTCTGGCCAGGTAGACGGCGCTCCAGTCGTTCAGCGCCCCCTCGGCCAGCAGGGCGCAGAGCGCCACGGCGCCGAGGGCGGCGAGCGGGCGCGACGGGCGGGCGAAGACGGGGCCCGAGCGCGCCTCGGGCGCGTCGGGCAGGAAGGCGCGGATCGCCACGCCCATCGCGACGGCCACGGCGACGGCCACGGCGGCGAGATGCGCGCCGAGCGCGACGTGCGCCTCCGCGGCGAGACCGCCGGTCAGCGCGCCCGCCAGCGCGCCGAACGAGAAGGCGGCGTGCAACGAGGCGAAGATGCGGCGCGGGTAGCGGCGCTCGACCGTGACGCCCTGAGCGTTCATGGCGATGTCGAGCACGCCGCTCGCGGCGCCGAGCAGCAGCAGCGCGCCGAACAGCCCGGCCAGCCCGGGCACGAACGCCGGCAGCGCGAGCCCGCCGGCGTAGCCGGCCGCGCCGATCACGCTCACGCGCCGAGAGCCCGCGCGCACGACGCCGGCGCCGGCCGGCACGACCGCGCCGACGAGGCCGACGGGACCGCCGAGGAGCGCGAGCCCGAGCTCGCCCTCGCTCAGCGCCAGCCGCTCCTGCACGGCGGGGAGCCGCGAGAACAACGACGCGAACAGCACGCCGTTGCCGGCGAACACGACCGACACGGCGACGCGGTGACGGAGCGAGGCCGTCGCCTCGTGCGCGGCTCGCGGCGGCGGTCCCAAGCGCTCTGTGGATCGATCCACAGAGCGAGGATACCGCTCCGGTGTGAAACGATCTACACACATGCCGCCGACCGGCCGACCCACGCTGCTCGACGTCGCCAGGGCCGTGGGCGTCTCGCGGTCGTCGGTCTCGTACGCGTACAGCCGCCCTGAGCGCGTATCGCCTCAGTTGCGCGCGCGTGTGCTGGCCGCGGGCGCCGAGCTGGGCTACGCGGGCCCCGACCCGGCGGCGGCGACGCTGCGCCGCGGGCGGGCCGGGGCGCTCGGCGTGCTGTTCACCGAGGCGCTCTCCTACGCCTTCGCCGACCCCGCGGCCGTGCTCTTCCTGCAGGGAATCGCGACGGTGGGGGAGCGCGCCGACGTCGCGCTGACGCTGCTGCCTGTGCCGCCCGAGACGCAGGGCGCGCTGGCCGCCGTCCGCGGCAGCGTCATCGACGGGGCGATCGTCTACTCGCTGCCCGAGGAGCACCCGGCCGTCCTCGCGCTCACGGCCCGCCGGCTGCCCGTCGTGCGCGTCGACATGGAGCCGGCGCCGGGCGCGGCGGTCGTGCGCATCGACGACCGCGGCGGGGCGCGCGCCGTCGCCGAGCACGTCCTCGCCCGCGGCCACCGCCACGTCGCCATCCTCGCCGACCGCATCAGCGCCGACGGCTTCCGCGGGCCGGCCGACCCTGCGCGGCGGCGCACCGCGGGCTTCCCGGTCGCCCGGTGGCGCCTGGCCGGCTACGCCGATGCGCTGCGGGCAGCCGGCCTGGAGCCGGACGCCGTGCCGCTCTTCGACTGCGCCGGCAACGGCATCGAGGACGGTCGAGCCGGCGCCCACGCGCTGCTCGAAGGCAAGCCGCGGCCCACCGCGATCGTCGCGATGACCGACCAGCTCGCCCGCGGCGCCCTGCGCGCCGCCGCCGAGCACGGGCTGCGCGTCCCCGCCGACCTCGCGGTCGCCGGCTTCGACGACCTGCCCGAGGCCGCCGCCACCGACCCGCCGCTGACCACGGTCCACCAGGACCACATGGCCAAGGGCGTCCGGGCGGCCGACCTGCTGCTGACGCCCGAGCCCGCGCCGAGCGAGGTCGTCCTTCCCACCCGCCTCGTCGTGCGCGGCTCGACCTGAGCCCGGCCGTCCGCACCACCACCACCGCCGCAGCGGCGCGGTCTACGGCGCTGCCGGCGCCGGCGGAGGAGCCTCGGCGACCAGCTCCATCATCAGCGCGTCGTGCCAACCGCGGCCGTCGGCGTCGCGCTCGGCCCGGCGCATGATCCCGACGCGCTCGAAGCCGGCCTTCTCGTAGGCGCGCACGGCGGCGAGGTTGGACGCCGCCGGGTCGATCGTGATGCGGTGGTGGCCGCGCTCGTCGAACAGCATCCGCACGACGCGCCGGACCGCCTCCGAGCCGACGCCGCGGCCGTGCAGCGCCGGGTCCACGAACACGTCGATCCATGCGTGGCGGTACTTGGGCTCGGGCTCCTCGCTGTACTGGATCATGCCCGCGATCGCGCCGTCGACCTCGATCGTGAAGCGGGTCGACTCCGGCTCGTCCCACGGGAAGCCCTCGTCGGGGAGGTCCCACCAGCGCGAGACCTCGGGCGTCTCGTGGATGCGCCGCAGCTCGGACTCGTCATCTTCGGCGAGCGGGCGGAGACGGAGGCGCATCGGGCGACCGTAGCGAGCCCCCGCGGCCGGCGCCGTAGGGGCAGCCGCACAAGCGGAACCGAGGTTCCCGACCGGCAGACACCGGTTCGCTCCGATGACCGGCGGGAGCGCAGCCGGGAGAGTCGTCACCGACCCCTCCCTCTTCCCCGGAGCCCGTACACATGCGAACGCAGCAACGTTGGACACTGGTGGTCGTCTGCGCGGCCACCGCGATGCTGATGCTCGACATCGCCGTCGTCAACACGGCGCTCTCGCGCATCGCCGAGGACCTGAACACCGGCCTCGGCGGCCTGCAGTGGGTCGTCGACGCCTATACGCTCGCGCTGGCCAGCGTCGCGCTGACCGCCGGCGCGCTCGCCGACCGGCTCGGCCGCCGCCGGCTGTTCACCATCGGCCTCGCCGTCTTCACCGTCGCCTCCGTCGGCTGTGCGCTGGCGCAGGACATCGCCGTCCTCAACAGCTCGCGGGCGATCCAGGGCATCGGCGCGGCGATCATGTTCGCCGTCTCGCTGGCGCTGCTGGCGCAGGCCTACCCGTCGCCGAAGGAGCGCGCCGGCGCGCTGGCCGCCTACGGCGCCACGATCGGCGCCTCCTTCGCGGTCGGGCCGCTGGTCGGCGGACTGCTCACGAGCGGCCTCGACTGGCAGTGGATCTTCCTCATCAACATCCCGATCGGGATCGCGTGCCTGTACGTCACGCGGCGCTACGTCGTCGCGTCGCGCGACCCGAACGCGGACGGCGTGGACTGGGGCGGCCAGATCGCGCTGACCGCCGGGCTGGGCCTGCTCGTGCTCGCCCTCCTGCGCGGCAACGAGGACGGCTGGACGAGCACGCTGATCATCGCCGAGCTGGTCGCTGCCGCCGTCGCGCTGGCCGCCTTCGTCGCGGTGGAGCTGCGCGCGGCGCAGCCGATGCTGCCGCTGCGCTACTTCCGCGACGGCTCCTTCTCGGGCGCGCAGATCACCGCGTTCGCGATCTCCGCCTCGTTCTTCGCGATCTTCCTCTACGTCACGCTCTACCTGCAGCAGATCCTGGGACTGAGCGCGATCGAGGCCGGCCTGGTCTACCTGCCGGGCACGATCGTCATGCTGCTCGTCTCGGGAGCCACGGCGCAACTCGGCTCGAAGGTGTCGGCGCGCACGATGATCGCCGGCGGCCTCGGCCTGGTGGCGATCGGCATGGGCCTGATGATGCTGGCCGGCACGGAGTCCTCCTGGACGATCATGCTGCCGGGCGTGCTGGTCGCCTGCATCGGCTCGGGCCTCTTCAACCCGGCGCTGACGAACGTGGCCCTGTCGTCGGTCCCGTCCGAGCAGAGCGGCGTCGCCGCGGGCGTCAACGACACGTTCCGCCAGGCCGGCATCGCGGTCGGCGTCGCCGCGCTGGGCGCACTGATCCCCGCCGAGCACGCCTTCGGCGGCGATCCCGCGAAGTACGTCAGCGGCATGCACGACGCGCTGCTCGCCGGCGGCGTCCTGGCCGCGGTGGGTGCGCTCGCCGGCTGGTTCCTGATCTCCAGCAAGTACGGCGCGGGCGCCGAGGCGTCCGTCGAGGAGACGGCGCCGCAGCCCGCGCTGCGACCCGCTTACGAGGCCGCCTAGCGCGCGTCCAGCCGGTCCGCCACCAGCTCCGCGATCGCCAGCGCAGCGGTGGCGGCCGGCGACGGCGCGTTGAGCACGTGCACGGCGTGCGCCGTCTCGGCGAACGCGAAGTCGTCGAGCAGCGCGCCGTCGCGACCGACGGCCTGAGCCCGGATTCCCGCGAATCCGGGCTCGACGTCGTCCAGGCCGACGGCCGGCACGTAGCGGGCGAGGTCGCGGACGACGAGACGGCGGCTCGCGGCGCTCGCGATCTCGCGCGCGCCGGTGCGCCACCAGCGGCGCACGAGCCGGGCGGTGCCGGGCCAGCGCAGCGTGGCGCCGAGGTCGGCACGGCGCACGCGGGCGAGGCGGTAGGCGTCGCGGGCCCCGGCCAGCAGGGCGGTCGGCCCGAGCAGGACCTCGCCGCCGATCGTGCGCGAGAGGTGGACGCCGAGGAACGGCAGCGCCGGGTCGGGCACGGGGTAGATCTGGCCGCGCACGAGGTGGGTGCGGTCGGCGCGCAGCTTCAGGTAGGCGCCGCGGAAGGGGAGGATGCGCACGTCGACCGGCGCGCCGGACGCCGCGGCGAGCCGGTCCGACCAGGCGCCCGCGCAGGTCACCGCCCGCGCGGCGTGCAGCGCGCCGGGCGCCGCGCCTCCGGCGGGCCCGGTCGCGGCCGGACCCAGGATGATCTCGACGCCGTCGGGGCGGTCGACGACGGCGCGGACGGCGCAGCCCGTGCGCACCTCGCCGCCGAGCGCCTCGATCTCGCGCGCGCAGGCGGCGGCGACCGCCCCGTAGTCGACGATGCCCGTCTGCGGCGAGTGCAGCGCGGCGAGGCCGTCGGCCTCCGGCTCGACCTCGCGCAGCTCGGCCGGGCCGAGCCGCCGCAGCCCCGGCACGCCGTTCTCGCGCGCGCGGTGCTCCAGCTCGTCGAGGCGGGGCAGGTCGGCCGGCCGCACCGCGACGACGACCTTGCCGCACGCCTGCGTCGGGACGCCCTGCTGCGCGCAGTAGGCGTAGAGCGCGTCGGCGCCGTCCCGGCACAGCCGCGCCTTCAGCGAGCCCGGCGCGTAGTAGATGCCCTGGTGGATGACACCGCTGTTGTGGGTCGTCTGGTGCGCCCCGATCCGCGGCTCGCGCTCGAGCACCACCACGCGCCGTCCCCGCAGGGCGAGCGCGCGGGCCACCGCGAGGCCGACGATCCCGCCGCCGACGACGGCGACGTCGGTCACGCGCCGGCTCCGGTCACGCGTCGAGCAGGTCCAGCGCGGCGCCCACCACGGACTCCGCGTCGATCTGGTGGTGCTCGTAGAGCTCCGCGATGTCGCCCGACTGGCCGAAGCGCTGGACGCCGAGGCAGGCGATCGGGGCGCCCGCCGCGCCGGCGAGGAAGGCGAGCGTGTGCGGGTGGCCGTCGACGAGCGTGACGATCGGGACGCGGCGGCCGAAGAGGCGGTCGATCGTGGCCGGGTCGCCCTCCCCCAGCCCGGCGCGCGCCTGGAAGGAGCGGAACAGCAGGTCGGCGCTCGTGACGCACACGACCTCGGCCTGCACGCCGGCCTCCTCGGCCAGCACCTCGGCCGCCTCGACCGCCTCGGGCACGAGCGCGCCCATGACCGCGATCACCACCCCGGCGTAGTCGGCGGCCCGCAGCCGGTAGCCGCCCGCGAGC
>Ga0136616_10000092_pt1 | contig 33932 bp, 39 predicted proteins | sample AntDrymUQ2992106_2_FD_106648 | JGI IMG/M metagenome (GOLD analysis project Ga0136616, IMG submission 106648) | Polar desert sand microbial communities from Dry Valleys, Antarctica - metaG UQ299 (21.06) | ecosystem: Environmental > Terrestrial > Soil > Desert | place: Antarctica: Dry Valley... | reverse complement strand
TCGAAGAAGGCGAAGATCCTTCGCCAGGCGTCCTCGACGGCGGCCGGGTCCCGGAAGTTGACCGCCGTCGCGGCGGCCAGCGGGTTGTACTTGCCCTTGAACGCCGGCGGCAACGCGTTGAGGAAGGCGTGCCCCACCGTCGGGTACTCCTTGACGTCGTTCGGCACGCCGAGGGCGTCCAGGGCCGCGCCCGCCCGGGCGGCGGACCCCCGCAGCCGCAGATCCTTACGTCCCCAACTGCCGACCACTGGGCAGGAACCGGCCAACGCGGTCTGGGCGTCCTTCGGCACCGCGCCATAATTCACCGAGGCTGCCGCGAAGTCGTAGCGCGGCGCGCACATCATCGCGAGGTCGCCCCCGAGGCAGAACCCCAGAATTCCCACCTGACCGGTGCACTCCGGGTGGGCCACCAGCCAGGACCGAGCCGCGTCCAGATCGTGGAACGCCTGGCCCTGCCGGGTGATGGCGGCCCTCATGGTCGCGATCATGCAGCCGGGCTTGCGCCCGCGTGAGTAGAGCGACGGGGCGAGGACGAAGTATCCCTCGGTGGCGATGCGGTCGGCCTGGTCCCGGACGTCCCCGCGGAAACCGAAGACGTCGTGGACGACCACGATCCCGGGCCACGGACCTGCACCAGCCGGTACGGCGAGGTAGCCCTCGAGGTCGGTGTCGCCGCTGGGAAAGCGCACGCTGGTCATGCCGCAGAGTATGGACGTCGCCTGCCATGCGCCGCCGCGCGAACCTATGCGTGGCCGAACTTCGGTTGGAGGGCACCCAGCCGGCCCGATCGGCAGACGCCCCACCAGAGGCCGGCGCCGTAGCAGAGGTCATCCAGACGGCGGATGAGGACGAACCCGGGCAGGGGTACCCGATGCCGATGCGGCCACCACCCGAGGATGCCGTCCAATACGGCGATCGTCGCAATCACCCGTCGCGCGGTCTGACTGCCGGCCGCCACCATCAGGCTGATCGGCCAGTAGTGCCGCACGACCGCCGAGGCCAGCTGCCGCCCGGCGAATGCGGTGCCCAGCGCGACGAGCCGTGTGGCCAGCGGCCACCGCGAGCCGACTCCGGTCAGCCGGTTAGCCAGCCGGGCGGTTGCCCAGGCCAGGATGGCCGCTGAGTACACGGGTCCACCCCGGCCGCCGGCGAGCAGCGCGGTCCAGGCCGCTGCGGACCAGGGTGAAAGCACCACCGGCGCGACAGCCGAGCCGTGCCGTGCAGCTAGTTTGGCTGCGCCGGTGCCGTAGAACGCTCGCCTGCGGGCCCACGCGACCACGGAGGTTCGGTGCTCGTGTGCGACCAGGGCCGTCGGCTCGTAGCGCACCCGCCAGCCGGCCGCGACTAGTCGCCACTCGAGGTCGACGTCCTCGGCGACGTGCATCGTCTCGTCGTAGCCGACACCAAGAGCCGTCCGGCGGACCAGCAGCGCCGCGCTCGGGACGAAGGGGACGCCGCCGTGCGGACCTACCGGTCCCTCCCGAGGTCCCCGGTCCAGGGAACTCGCCACTTCCTCATAGGACGCGAGCCAGCCCGGCATCCCCGTCTCCGCCGCGACGATCCGTGGGGCGGCGGCGGCGACCAGCGGGTCGTCGAGGTGGGACCGCAGGCGGTCCAGCCAACCGGGAAGCGGCACGCAGTCGGAGTCGAGGAGAGCCACGATGGGCGTCGTGGCGATGGCAAGCCCGGTGTTTCGGGCGGCGGCCGGCCCCCGGGCGACCTCGTGCCTGACAACGGTCCCGCCATGCGTGCCGCACACTCGGCGTACGGCGAGGGCGTCGCGGGAGCCGTCGTCCACGACCAGCACCGGGATCCGCCCCGCAGTCTCGCGTACGCCGGCGAGCAGCCGGTCCAAGCCGCCAGGTCGATCACGGACCGGAACCACGACGGTGACATCAGCGGTGCCCGGCGGCCCGCTCGGGCGCGGATGGGCGACACCGGTGTCGAGCAGCCGGCGGGCCAACGCGGCAGTCGTGTTGTCGCAGACCTGAAGCGTCGCCCTGCCGGCGAGCAGTCTGGCCGCGGTGGGCGACAGCCGGAGCAGTCGCAGGGGAGCCCCGCCGAGGAGCACCCGGCCGGCGTTCAGCCACCGAACCCGCGGATCTACTTCGACACAGAACCCGTTCGGCAGCTGTGCCGTTCTCAGCGGCTTCCCGACGCGGGGCGCCACCCGCTCCTCCCGGCGTTGCCCCCTGGCCGCGAGGACACGCCGTCGCCGAGCCGGCGTGTCCACGTCCTCGGGGGGCAACGCCGGAATGCGGGGGCCCAACCCCGGTCGGCGAGTCACCCGGTGAAGCCGCCGTCGGTGTGCAAGACGCTGCCGGTCACCGCGGCGGACTCGGCCGAGCACAGCCACCCGACCGGCGCAGCGACCTCGTCCGGGTCGAGCAGCCGCTCCGTCAGTTGATGCCGGGCGAACTCCTCGACGTCGTCGAGCCCGTAGAGGGACGCCGCCGCCTCCAGCATCGCGGTGCGAGTCGAGCCGGGGCTGACCGCTGTCGCCGTGACGCCGCTGCCACGTAGGTCGGCGGCCAGCCCCAGGATCAGGCCGACAACCGCGTGCTTGGCGGCGTTGTACGCCGACAGCCGCCACAGCCCGTGATGCGCGGCCGCAGAGGCGATCGCCACGAACCGGCCGGTACGCGGCTCGGGTCGGCGCAGCAGCGCCGGGACCGCGGCCCTGACCAGGTTGGCCACGCCGAGAACGTCGACATCGAGCAGCACCCGCCAGGTCTGCTCGTCGGTGTCCCACGCGTCATGACCGCCGGCGATGACCGCGGCCGCGGCGACGGCCGCGTCAAGGCCACCGAAGCTGTCCTCCGCGGTGGTGACGGCCCGGTGCATTCCGGCCAGATCCCGCACGTCGGCGACCACAGCGCGCACCGCGTCGCCGTACGGCGAGCAGACGGCGTCCAGATCAGCCCTCGTCCCCAAGGAGTAGCCCACCGCAGCGTCGTCCGCACACGCATCGACCGCGATCACGCGCCAGCCGCTGCCGGCCAGCCGGCGTACGACGGCCGCACCGATCCCCCGCGCCGCGCCGGTGACGACGGCAACCCGCGGCTGCTCCTCCACGCTGGCGCACCCTACGCGGGCCGTGAGGTCCGAGTGGCCGTGAACTATTACCTCACGCTTCTTCGGACGCCGTTCCGGCCAGCCACCGATCGACCGCACCGCACAGGTCCGCCAGCAGCTCAGCGAGCAACGCCCTGCCCTCCTCAGCCGAGGCTCCGGCTGGGTCGCCGAGCACCCCGCTCGGGCTGACCGTCGCGACGTTCGCGGCCTGAATCGACGGCAGCAGATCGCACAGCGGCGTGGTCGGCCCTGCCACTGCGGCGTCGGAACATACGGCTGCCGGGCGCAGCGCCAGCATCAGTGAGGTCTCGGTCCGACCGGCGTGGGCGTCGCCTTCCGGCAGCTGCGGCATCCAGTAGGCGGCGTCGCGTCCCTCTGAGCGCAATCGACGAACAGCGGCGTCCAGCGGCTGCAGGTTGCCGCCGTGGCCATTGACGACAAGAAACCGGGAGGCCCAACGAGAGGCGGAGCGGCCGAGCTCGACGAGGACCAGCTCCAGCGCCTCGCAGCCCACCGACAGGGTGCCGGGAAACCCTTCATGCTCCCCGCTGGCGCCGTACGCCAGCGCGGGTGCCAGCACGAACTCCGGCCGTGCCGCCACCAAGCGCTGCGCGAGTGCGGCTGCCACTGCCGTGTCGGTGTCGAACGGCAGATGATGACCGTGCTGCTCGGTCGAGCCCAGCGGTACGACGACAGCGGCGGCCGGCGTCGGAACCCTCGGCCAGGGCACCGCGTCCAGCGCTGTCACCGGGCCGACCCGGTTACGTCCGTAGGGCTGAGCGCCATACCAGCCAAAGCTACGGACGTAGCGCCAGCAGCGCTGTCCGGCTCGATCCGCGGCGAACGGGTGTGCACGCCGGCGGCCACCGTCGGCACGCCTGCCGGAGGACCGGGTGCGGGGACAACCTCGCGTGGCGGGGCGTCCTGTCCAACGCCGCCGTGCTGACGCGGTTGCGCTGTCGACCGCGCAGTGTGAGTTGGAAACGGGGGTGCCGGCACGTGACGCCAGCGTCGTTGCTGTCCGACTGTGTGCCCAACGCACTGTGTGCGTCGAGCAGGGCCGCGAACTGGCCGAGGGACGGGGCAGCCTGCTGCGCTGCCTGCGCACCGCGCACGATTGGAGGTGATTGCGGTTATCCAGCGACAGTAATCACCTCCGATGTCGGATATTCGCCGTGCTTCAGGGCGGCTCCGACCGTGACGTCGCCGGTTGCCACCGGAATCTCTGTTCTACGAGTTCGGACCGTTTTGGCGCCCACGGGTCGAACGCAGAGACGACACCTTTGGTCGCTCTCGGCGTGCCGCCGGCGGGGACATCGATGTCGCGCACGACGACGAGTGAGTAGACAACCGTGCTGAATGGCAGAGTCGACTTCGTGCTTCGTTACCTCCACCGAGACTGAAGTGCCCGTCGTTCCCTTGACCTCGATGAGTCGCCTGACGCCAGAGCTGTCGACCGCTTCCAGATCCCCCCCGAGTTTCCCGGCGCCGACGTCTCGCACTGCCGTCCAGCCGTTGCGATGACACCAGTCCTTGGCCACTGTCACAGCCCGCTGCTCGATGGCGTTCCTGATCGCAACGTCAAGCGACGCCCTTGGCCGCCCCTGCCAGCCATGTTGGAACCAGTCGGAGATGCCGGCCCAATGCCGCACCAAGCGCCGCCGCCGGTAGGTGGATGCCCCGAGAACTCAGGGCTTGGTCGTCGGTGACCCCCAACCGTCGCGGCCCAATGCAAGCTGTTCCGGCCGGGGCACGTCGACGCGTGCCAGCGGCTCGGCCCTCCAGAAGATGACGACACCTGCATCTGCCGCCCACTGAGCGGTATAGGGGTTCCCACTGACCTGGCTAGGCGGCAAGCCGCCCCAGGAGGCGATGGCGCTCACGGCCGAGTCCTTGTCTTGCCGCACCTCGGTGTGAACGTTCCGAGCTCGAACCAGCCAGGACAGGCGTCCGCCTTCCGGCCACGAGTTGAGGAGCAGGACGAGGCTTCCGTCGCGAAGCTCGTTGAAGGGCAGCTGCCGAACCTTCCAAACGTTCCACCAGCGTTCTCTACGCACCGCGCATGCGGATGCAGGCTCTTTGCGGGCTTCGGCTTCGGAGTGCTTGCAATGCTGTCAATGACAGCACTAGGCTGGGTTCGTGGCAACGCTGACGATCCGCGGGCTCGATGACAACACAAGGGCTCAGCTGCGGGTTCGGGCGGCTCGCAACGGTCGGTCGATGGAGGAGGAGGTCAGGGTCATCCTGCGGGCTTCGGTGTCCGAACGTCAGCTGCCCGACGGCCTCGGTACCCGAATCCATGCCAGGTTCGCAGCGTTGGGCGGGGTGGAACTCGAGCTGCCGACCCGGGAGGACAAGCCTCGTGCCGCGGTCTTTGACCAGTGATTGTTCTCGACACGAATGTGCTGTCGGAACTGATCCGTCACCGCCCCGACCCGGGCGTCCTGGTGTGGCTCGACTCCTTCCCCGGGAGTGAGGTCGTGACCACCGCCGTCACGGCGGCAGAGTTGTGGTACGGGACGGCCAGGTTGCCATCAGGTCGGCGCCGGGACACCCTCGCGGCGGCGGTTCGCGCTCTGCTGGACGAGGATCTTCGTGAGCGCGTCGAATCATTCGATCTGGTCGCCGCATCGCACTACGCCAACCTGGTTTCCCAACGGGAGCGGCGGGGCCGGCCGATCAGCGTCGCTGATGCTCAGATCGCCGCGATCTGCCGCAGACTCCGGGCACCGCTGGCGACCCGCAACGTCGCGGACTTCGAGCACACTGGCGTGCAGTTGGTCAACCCGTGGCGGCAAGCAGGTCGGTGAGTCCACCTCACGTTTGCTGGACGCTGCGCGTCTACCAGATATGAAGCACACGATCATCGACTCACCGATCGGCGACATCACATTGGTGGCTACGGACGGCGTACTCAGCGGCGTCTGTCTCGACGGCCAGCTGCATCGGCCGGAGAGCCCCGCATTCGGCCCACGGGTCGGCAGCGGTTTCGAGGAGATCACCGAGCAGTTGGGTGAGTACTTCGCCGGTGACCGCTGCGACTTCACCGTCCGCACTCGGGCGGTGGGCACGGACTTCCAGCGCCGTGTCTGGCAGGCCGTCGCGACGATTCCCTACGGGCAGACCTGGACGTACGGACAGCTCGCCGGCACGATCCGCCGGCCTGACAGGCTTCGCGCCGTGGCAGCGACGAACGGCAGGAATCCGTTGGTCATCGTGGTGCCGTGCCACCGGGTCGTCGGCAGCGACGGCAGCCTCACCGGCTACGCGGGCGGGCTGGTGCGCAAGCGGTTCCTGCTCGACCTGGAGCGACCCATGGCCAGGCTCTTCTGACCCGCCGACCTCATCCGACCGAGCCGAGGCGTTTGCCCACTGTGAGAGCGCAACCGTTCGAAGCGATCGTCACCGAGCACGGGCCGACCGTGCTGCGGGTCTGCCGCGCGATCCTCGGCACAACGGCGGCCGACGACGCCTGGTCGGAGACGTTCCTCTCCGCGCTGCGGGCCTATCCGGATCTTCGGCCAGGCAGCAACGTCCAGGCCTGGCTGGTCACGATTGCCCACCGCAAGGCGATCGACCAGCTCCGCGCGCAGGCGCGCCAGCCGAGGCCGGCCGCTGACGTCCCGGAGCAACCCACTCGCGACGGCGTACCGGGGAGCTGGCAGTCCGACCTGGTGGCGGCGCTCAAGGAGCTGACGCTGAAGCAACGCCAGACCGTCGCCTACCACTACCTCGCCGGCCTGCCGTACGCCGAAGTCGCCGACATCCTCGGCGGTACGCCGGAAGCTGCGCGCCGCGCCGCCGCCGACGGCATCGCCACCCTCCGCAAGACCTACCTGCCGACACCAGGAGCCACCGATGACTGAGATGTTCACCGATCTGCCCGAGATCGAGGATGCAGCCCTGCACCGTCTGCATGCCCGCCTCGAGGCGGCCGCAGCCGAAGCCCACCTCCTCGACGTCGCCTACCGCACCCTCGACACCCCGGTCGGCACGCTGCTGCTCGCCGCCACCGACGCGGGCCTGGTCCGGGTGGCCTACCCCAGCCAGGACCACGATGCGGTGCTCGATGAGCTGGCGACCCGCGTCAGCCCACGGGTCCTGTGCGCCCCCGCCCGCCTCGACCTGGCGGCGGCCGAGCTGGAGGAGTACTTCACCGGCCGCCGGCAGGTGTTCGACCTGCCGCTGGATCTGCAGCTCTCGCGCGGCTTCCGGCGTACCGTCCTGTCCCACCTCTCGGAGATCGGGTACGGCACGACCGCGAGTTATGCGGCGGTCGCGGTGGCGGCCGGCAACCCCAAGGCGGTCCGGGCGGTCGGGTCGGCCTGCGCGACGAACCCACTGCCGGTCGTCGTGCCCTGCCACCGGGTGGTGCGCAGCGACGGGACCCTGGGCCAGTACGCCGGCGGCGCGGCCGCCAAGAGAGCGCTGCTGCAACTGGAGGCCGCCGCATGAAACGCGTCGAGGCGGCCGACTGGTCGGCGATCGCCGACGAGTTGAACGCGAACGGCTGCGCGAGCACGCCGCAACTCCTCACGCCGGAGGAGTGCCGGAGCATCTCCGGGCTGTACGACGATGTGGACCGCTTCCGGTCCACCATCGACATGGCCCGCTACCGGTTCGGGTCGGGGCAGTACCGGTACTTCGCCCGGCCGTTCCCCGACCTGGTGGCCGGACTGCGGGCGGCGCTGTACCCGCGGCTGCTGCCGATCGCGCGAGACTGGGCGGCCAAGTTGGGCCGGCCCGCACCGTGGCCGGAGACCCTCGACGAGTGGCTGGAGATGTGCCACGGCGCCGGACAGGTCAAGCCGACACCGATCCTGCTGCGCTACCGCGCCGACGACTGGAACGCGCTGCACCGCGACCTGTACGGCGACCTGGTGTTCCCGCTGCAGGTCGTGATCGGCCTCGACGAACCTGGCGTGGACCACACCGGGGGTGAGTTCCTGATGGTCGAGCAGCGGCCGCGGGCGCAGTCGCGAGGGACGGCGACATGGCTGCTGCAGGGGAACGGGCTGATCTTCACCACCCGGGACCGGCCGGTGGAATCTGCTCGCGGCTGGTCGGCGGCCCCGATGCGACACGGCGTGAGCACCGTGCGTTCGGGGGTCAGGCACACCCTCGGCCTGGTCTTCCACGATGCGTCCTAACGGCAGGGCCGCAGTGAGGCTGCCGCTTGATCGGGTACGCCGGGACGTCGCCCCGGGCGCCGTGCACGTTCCCGACTGGCTGAGCGTCGAGCAACAGCGGCAGCTCGTGACGGCGTGCCTCGACTGGGCGGCCGGCCCGGTGCCGATGCGCTCCGCCCGGTTACCGGGCGGGCACCACATGTCGGTGCGGACGGTATGCGTGGGCTGGCACTGGCAGCCCTATCGCTACACCCGGACCGCGGACGACGCCGGTGGCGGCGCGGTCGCGGCGTTCCCGGACTGGCTCGCCTGGCTCGGCCGGGAGGCGATCCTTGCGGCGTACGGCGACCCGGCGCAGGCTGCGGCGTACCGCCCGGACACGGCGCTGGTCAACTTCTACGACGATGCCGCCCGGATGGGTATGCACCAGGACAAGGACGAGCGCTCGCCCGAGCCGGTCGTCTCGCTGAGCATCGGGAACAGCTGCCTCTTCCGGTTCGGCAACACCGCCAACCGCAGCCGCCCCTACACCGACGTCGAACTCTGCTCCGGCGACCTGTTCGTGTTCGGCGGTGCTTCGCGCTTCGCCTACCACGGCGTACCCAAGACCATTCCTGGGACGGCCAATCCGGCCGCCGGCCTGGCCGCTGGGGGAAGGCTGAACCTCACCATGCGCGTCACCGGACTGCCCGGATGAGTGTCAGGGCGACCGCCACGGGGTAAGCCCTGTCATGACGGACACCAAACCTCTCGCCGTGGTGACCGGTGCCTCTAGCGGCATCGGTCACGAACTCGCCAAGCAGTTCGCCGAGCACGGCTTCGATCTGTTGATCTGCGCCGAGGATGTGGGCCTGGCCGCCGCCGCGGACGGGTTGCGCGCGGGCGGAGCCGACGTGCAGACGGTGCAGAGCGACCTCAGCACGTACGACGGAGTCGAGCAGCTGTACGCCGCCATCGCCCAGACCGGTCGGCCGGTGAGCGCCGCCGCGCTGAACGCCGGTGTCGGCCAGGGCGGCGCCGTTCTGGAAACAGTTCTCGCCGACGAGCTGAAGATCATCGCGCTGAACGTCACGTCGACGGTGCACCTGGCCAAGCGGCTGCTCACCGACATGGCGGCGCTGGACGACGGCCGGATCCTCATCACCTCGTCGATCGCCGCCACGATGCCGGGCTCGTTCCAGGCGGTGTACAACGCGTCGAAGTCGTTCCTCCAGTCATTCGCCGAGGCCCTGCAGAACGAGCTGAAGGACACCGGGATCACGATCACCTCCCTGCTGCCCGGCCCGACCGAAACCAACTTCTTCCACCGCGCCGACATGAAAGACACCAAGGTCGGCTCCAGTCCGAAGGACGATCCGGCCGCCGTCGCCCAGCAGGGTTTCGAGGCACTGATGAGCGGTCGGGACAAGATCATTGCCGGCTCGGTGAAGACCAAGGTGCAAGGCGTGGCCAACAAGGTGCTGCCGGACAAGCTCAAGGCGGCCGTGCACCGCCGGATGGCCGAACCTGGCTCCGGCTCGTAGCTCTCGCTGGCTGAGCAGACTGCCGGGTGGGTCGTAGGTTGCCGCCGGATGACGGGGTACTAGCGTCGAAGCTGGCCGTCCTCAGCCGTCGGAAGGTGGACCTCGAATGGCTTCGATGTGGTTCGAGACGGTGGCCGAAGCGCAGCGGCGGGCGAAGAAACGACTCCCCAAGTCCGTATACGGCGCTCTCATCGCCGGCGGCCAGCAAGGCCGCACACTCGAGGACAACATCGCTGCCTTCAGCGAGCTGGAGTTCCTGCCGCATGCCGCCGACCTGCCGCGAGAGCGCAGCATGTCAACCACCGTGATGGGTCAGGAGATCTCCCTGCCGGTGCTCGTCTCTCCGACCGGGGTGCAGGCCGTCCACCCCGAGGGCGAGGTCGCCGTCGCGCGCGGTGCCGCGGCGGCCGGCACCGCCATGGGGCTCAGTTCGTTCGCCAGCAGATCCATAGAGGACGTGGCGGCGGCCAACGAGAAGCTGTTCTTCCAGCTGTACTGGTCCGGCGACCGCCAGACCCTGCTCCAACGCGTGGAGCGCGCCGCAAAGGCCGGGGCCAAGGGCTTGATCGTCACCCTGGACTGGACGTTCTCCAGCGGCCGGGACTGGGGCAGCCCGATGATTCCGGAGAAGATGGACCTCAAGGCGCTGCTGCACTTCGCCCCGGAAGGGATGTTTCGCCCGCGCTGGGTGCTGGACTTCCTGCGGCACGGCGGCATCCCCGACCTGACCGTCCCGAACATGGCCCGGCCGGGTGAGCCGCCGCCGACGTTCTTCGGTGTCTACGGCGAGTGGATGCAGACACCCATGCCGACCTGGTCGGACGTGGGCTGGTTGCGCGAGCAGTGGGACGGACCGTTCCTCGTCAAGGGGATCATGCGGCCGGACGACGCCGGGCGGGCCGTCGACATCGGAGCCACGGCGATCTCGGTGTCCAACCACGGGGGAAACAACCTCGACTCCACCCCTGCCACCATCCGGGTGCTGCCGGGCATCGTGGCCGCCGTCGGTGACCAGGTCGAGGTGTTGCTCGACGGTGGGATCCGCCGCGGTGGCGACGTCGTCAAGGCGCTTGCCCTGGGCGCCAAGGCGGTGATGATCGGCCGCGCTTACCTCTGGGGACTGGCCGCCAACGGGGAGGCCGGCGTACAGAACGTCTTCGACATCCTGCGTGGCGGTATCGACTCGGCGCTGATGGGCCTCGGGCGGGCCTCGATCCACGACCTCGTGCCGGCGGATGTGACCGTGCCCGCAGGCTTCACCCGAATGGCCGCTGCGTAACGCCCCAACCGCCCGAAGGCCCTATCCTCCGCGGCGATCATGACGATGTGTGGTCCGTTTCGCGGTGATTTGCCCGGATTGTGCTGGCCAGATCGTCATGATCGTCGCGGGGACGAGGGGCGAGCCCGGTGAGCGGGTTCTCGTCGCAGGCCCGGCCCGGGCGACGGGTCATCAGCGTGATCGGGACCGGCCGGCTCGACGGTGGGCCAGCCGGCACCGGCCGGCCGCGGACGGGGCCGCGGTGCGAGTGGTCGCCGGTCGGCTTCGGCACAGTCGAGCCCGCGCCGATCGCCGCCAGGGCCGCCTCGCCGTACCCCTGGACACACTCGGGGTCCGGACCGTCGAGCGGCAGGCCGGTGAAGAACTTGGCGGCCATGCAGCCACCGCGGCAGGCGTCGAACATCGAGCACGACGAGCAGGTCCCGCCGGTGTCCGGCCGCCGCAGCGAGGCGAACAGCTCCGACTCCCGCCAGACCGTCGCGAAACCACCCGGCGAGCGGACGTTGCCGGCGAGGAACTCGGCATGGATCGCGAACGGGCAGGCGTAGACATCGCCGATCGGATCGATCAGGCAGACCACGCGCCCGGCACCGCACAGGTTGAGCCCGGGCAGTGGATCGCCGAGCCCGGACAGGTGGAAGAAGCTGTCGCCGGTCAGTACACCCTCACCGTTCGCGACCAGCCACTGGTACAGCTCCCGCTGCTGCGCCGCGGTCGGGTGCAGGTCAGTCCACACGTCGGCTCCGCGTCCGGACGGACGCAGCCGGGTCAGCCGAAGCTGAGCGCCGTACCGGTCGGCCAGGGCCTTGAAGGCGTCGAGCTGCGGCGCGTTCTGCCGGGTGACCACGACGGAGATCTTGAAGCCGGCGAAGCCCGCCGCGGCGAGGTTCTCCATCGCGCGGATGGCGGTCGCGAAGGAGCCGCCGCCGCGGACGGCGTCGTTGACATCGGCCGAAGCGCCGTCGACGGAGATCTGCACGTCGACGTAGTCGGTGGCGGCAAGCCGGCGGGCCGCCGCAGCGTCGAGTTTGACGCCGTTCGTGGAGAACTTGACGCCGACGTGGTGGTCGATCGCGTAGTCCAGCAGTTCCCAGAAGTCCGGGCGCACCGTCGGTTCACCGCCGCCCACGTTGACGTAGAAGACCTGCATCCGCTCGAACTCGTCGATGACGGCCTTGCACTCGGCGGTGCTGAGTTCCCGTGGATCGCGACGGCCAGAGGAAGACAGGCAATGGATGCAGGCCAGGTTGCAGGCGTAGGTCAACTCCCAGGTCAGGCAGATGGGCGCATTGAGTCCGAGCGCGAAGTGGTCGACCAGCTTGGTCGACCGCTGGTCCACGATCGTCACGGCTGGGCTCCTTGGATGTCGCTGAGTTCGATCAGCTGGGACTTGGCGAGACCGGCGAGGGCCTGCAGGATCGCCGGACGTTGCGACTCCGGTACGGCGCAGCGCTCCAGAGCGGCATGCACCGACGGTGCGTCCGTCAAGGCTCGGACCACGTCGACCAGGACCGGCGCCTTGAGGAAGGACAGCCGCCGGGTGCCGAAGTGGTAGGCCAAGGCACCGAACTGCTCGTCGCGAAGCTCTGCCTGCCGGTGCAGCCGGTAGGCCGAATCCGGGTCGAACGGCGACGGTCCAGTTTCAGCGGCCTGCCCGGGGAGGTTCAGTAGACGCCGCACATGCCGTCGATGGATACCTCTTCCACCAGGCTCTCGCTGACCAGCTCGTCCGATTCTTCGTGCTCGTCAGTCACCAGTACGGCGGTCTCGTCCGACACCGGGCTGCTCATCATGTTCCTCCTGGGTTTTCGCGACAGCGGCCGACGACAGTGCTCCCACCCTAGGGGGGAAGGAGCATTCGAAACGTCTCCCGGCAGGCTGCCCGTCCCGTCAGGCCACGCCGAGTTCGCCTCGACCGGTGAGGGGCAGTGCCACCGAGCCGTAGACGATCTGCTACGTTGCAAACCCGTGACAGTCATCCCGCAGCGCGAACTACGTAACAATGTCAGCGATGTGTTGCGACGGGCGGAGGCCGGACAGCACTTCACGGTCACGGTCGACGGGAGGCCGGTCGCCCAATTGGGCCCGCTGCGCGAACCCCGACGGCTGGTCGCCGGGGCGCGACTTGCCGAGCTGCTCGCGACGCACCCGGTTGACGAGGATTGGGGGGCAGACCTGGCCGAGCAGCGCGCCGAGGAAGCGGCCGGCAGCGCCGATGTCTGGTGAGCGCCATCATCGACACCAGCCTCCTGGTCGGCGGTTCCTTGGAGGCCGAAGTTGACGAGGACTGGGCGGTGAGCGCAGTGACCGTGGGCGAGTTGTCCGCTGGTGTCCTGCTCGCCACGGAACCGACCCGGCGCGCATCGCGACTACGCCGCTTGACCGCAGTCCTCCAGATCGCACCGGTGCTGCCGATAGACGCGGCGGTGGCCAGCCGCTACGGCGAGCTTCGCGCCGCCTCGGGCCGACGACCGACCAACGCCCTGTGGATCGCGGCTACCGCTCTGGCGTATGGCTTCACCCTCGTGACCGCCGACCAGGAACAGGCGAGCCTGCCACTGATCCGCAGCGCGCTGGTCGCCAACTGATCAGATCAGGCCGAGCTTGCTGGCGGCGTACACCGCCTCCGCGCGGCGGGAGACCTCGAGCTTTCGCATCAGATTGCTGACGTGGAACTTCACCGTGGTCTCGGAGATGAACAGCTTCTTTCCGATCGCGATGTTGCTCATGCCATGGGCGAGGAGTTGGAGTACCTGCTGCTCGCGGTCGGTGAGCCCTTCGTGCCGGCGCTGCTGCCCGTTGCCGTGCAGACTGCGCACGACCATGGCCGCGCTGTGCGAGTCGAAGGCGCTTTCGCCGCCGTGGACCGCACGGATCGAGCGGATCAGCTCGACCGCGTCCACGTCCTTGAGCACGTATCCCTTGGCACCGTGCTGGATGGCCTGCACCACCAGCCTCTCGTCCAGGAACGTCGTCAGGACCAGTACGGCGATGCCGGGGTGCCGCTGCGTCAGGGTGCGGGCGAGTTCGAGGCCCTCGGCGTGCGCATCAGTGGACAGCTTGAGGTCGAGCAGGACGACATCCGGTTCCGTGGCGGCGACCATGGACAGGGCGCTGGGCACCGAGGACGCCTCGCCGACCACTTCTAGGCCGGCCTCGCGTTCGAGGATCGATCGCAGACCCTGCCGGACGATGGAGTGGTCGTCCACGAGCGCGATGCGGATGTCAGGCACTGCTTTCCCCCGGTGCGGACGGCAGCGGAATGGTGATCTCCACCCGGATCCCGCCGAGCCGAGCGCGCCGGAACTTCAGGCTGCCCTGCATCTCGGCGGCCCGGGTGATCATGTTGGCCAGCCCGCGATGGTAGCCGTCCCTGGCCGCGAGGTTACTGGCGGCTAGCCGGCGTAAGACGTCCGGGTCGCCATCACCGTCGTCGTTGACGGACAGTCGCAACCAGTCGCCGGCGTAGGTCAGCCGGATGATGGTGCTGCGGGCGTGGGCGTGCTGGGCGGTGTTGAACAGGCACTCGCTGGCGATCCGGAACAGCGACTGCTCCTGTTCGCGGGACAGCGCGACCGGCCGGCCCTCGACTCTGACAGTGACCGCGAGGTCGGCAGCCAGGTGGAACGTGGTCAGCCGATGCAGCATGTCGGGCAGTCCCTGGTCCGGCTCGCGGTCGGTGTGCCCGATGGCGTAGATGGCCGCGCGGAGCTGTTCGACCGCGGTGCGGGTGAGCGCCTTGGCGTGGTCGAGGCGCTGCCGGACCTCGCTGTCCGCGTCCACCTCGGCTCGGCACCACTCGATCGTCAGGCCGGCGGACACAACGTGCTGAGCGACGCTGTCGTGCAGTTCGCGGGCGATCCGGTGCCGCTCGTGGTCGATCACCTCGCGCTGCAGGGCGGAGTCCAGGCTGTGCCGGGCGTCGGCCAGCTGCCGGTGCCGGTCGGCGAGGTCCGCGGCCTGCCGCTCCGCCTCGTCGTACAGCGCCTCCGCGCGTCGGTGCAGGCGCTGGCTGCGCGCGATCAGGTCGTTGCTCTGCAATGACACGGCCGCCTGGTTGGCCAGGATCTTCAGCAGCGCCAGGTCGACCTGCTCGAGCGGATGGCTCTGCGCGAAGCAGGCGAGCAGCACTCCGAGTTCCTCACCGTCGACGACCATCGGCACGACGACGGTGCCGTCGGGCAGTTCGGTGATGCCGTCGTGGCTGCGGGTCAGCGCGTCGCGGGTGCGTCGGCTTACGGTCGGGTCGGCCTGATTCAGGTCGAGGTGCACGAGACCGGTCGGGTCGTGCATCACCTCACGGATGGCGGCATCGGGCAGCGTGTTCGTGCGCAGCGCCAGCACGGTCCACTGCGCGCCGACGTGTTCGGCGGTCGCGCGTACCACCGAGCGGCACAGCTCAGCAGGCCCCTGGGCGGTCGCCACGAGCACATTGGCGATGTGGTCGATCGCCTTGACCGAGCGCTGCAGGCTCTCTGTCGAGTGCCGGTACGCGGCGTAGAACGTCGGCTTGGACGACCGGATGCCGGTGAGCACGTCAATCCCCGGCGCATCGTGGACGCCCGGTCGGCCGGTGTTCCTGGTTGGCTCAGAGCGCGGCACGGAAGATGGCCGAGATCTCGTCCTGGGAGGCGTCCCGGGGGTTCGTCGTCAGACAGGCGTCGCCAAGGGTGTTGATCGACAGCTGGTCGATGTCCTCCGCCGTGACGCCGAGATCGCCGAGCCCCTTCGGCACGCCGACACTGTCGGCCAGCTCGCGTACCCGGTCCGCCGCGGCGTAGGCAGCGTCCTGGGCGGACAGCCGGTCCACCGACACTCCCAGCGTTTGTGCGACGGGCACGAAGCGCTCGGGGCAGGCGCCGGCATTGAAGCGCATGACATGGGGGAGCAGCACGCCGTTGAGCACGCCGTGCGGCAGGTCGAGTGCCCCGCCGACCTGGTGTGACATGGCGTGGGTCGCGCCAAGGATGGCGTTGGTGAACGCCAGCCCGGCCTCGAGACTGGCCTGCGCCATCCCGGCCCGGGCGTCGGTGTCCTCCGGGAGGTCCATCGTCTGCAGCAGGTTGTCCGACACCAGGCGGATGGCAGTGAGCGCATGGACGTCGGTGAGCGGGCTGGCCGCGCGGGAGACGTAGGCCTCGATCCCGTGTGTCAACGCGTCGAGACCGGTGGCGGCGTTGAGCTCTTCGGGCATTGTCACCAGCAGCCGAGGGTCGGTTATGGAGATGTTCGGCACCAGGGCCCGGCCGATCAGGGTCGCCTTGATCCGCCGCACCGTGTCGGTGATGACGCAGAACTGAGACAGATCCGCCCCAGTCCCCGACGTACTGGGGATCATGATCAACGGCGGGATCGCCTGGGTGACGCGGTCGACGCCCTCGTAGTCGAGGATCTGCCCGCCGTTGGTCGACAGCACCGCGATGGCCTTGGCCGCGTCGATGACCGAACCGCCGCCGAGGCCGATGATCACATCCGCACCGGACTCCCGGTACGAGCGGTGACCCGCCGCGACCTCGTGATCCTTGGGATTGGGCGTCACGCCGTGCCAGACCACATAGGGCAGGTCGACGTCGTCCAGATGCTGCTGCAATTCGGTCAGCCAGCCGGCCTCGACGATTCCGGGGTCGGTGACGATGAAGACCCGTCGGGCATCCAGCCGCCGGGCGGCGAAGCCGGCTTCGGACAGCGCTCCGTGGCCGAAGACGATCTCGGGTACCAGGAACTTCGACACTCGGTCCGGGCTGCGGGCCACTACAGAGGACATCGCACCCCCTAGTTCATTGGCTGCGCACACGGTACGCCGGGTGCTCGGGACGCGGTAATCATCCGGATCCTTTTGGCAGCCCAGCGCGGCACCTTGTAGCCTCGTGCCGCGGTGGCCGGCTCACTCCGGGACCCGCTGGAGGCTTCGCCTAGTCCGGTCTATGGCGCCGCACTGCTAATGCGGTTGGGGTTCACGCCCCTCCCGGGTTCAAATCCCGGAGCCTCCGCTCGGGGGTGTGAAACACTGATCCTTCCGCGCTCGTAGCTCAACGGATAGAGCACCTGACTACGGATCAGGAGGTTGGGGGTTCGAGTCCCTCCGAGCGCGCCCATGGTCATGCTGAACCGGGATCCCGTCGAGTAACTCGCGGAGCATGTGCATAGCGAGCGTGACCGACCGGGTCCGGATGTCGGCCCGTGTGCCAGGCAGCACCACCTCGCGCGCCAGCTGCCGCGCGGGTCCGGCCACACAGAGATGCACCAGGCCGACAGGCTTTCCTGGACTCCCGCCACCAGGGCCGGCGATGCCGGTGATACCCACGCCCAGGTCGGCGCCGAGGCGGGCCCGCGCCCCCTTTGCCAGTGCCGCGGCCACCTCGGCGCTGACCGCACCCACCTGCTCGAGCAGCTCTTGGGGGACGCCCGCGAGCTCGCGCTTGGCGGCGTTCGAGTAGACGACCTGCCCGCCCAGGACCCACTCCGACGACCCGGCTCGCTCGGTGAGCCGACCGGCCAGCAACCCCGCCGTGCACGACTCAGCCGTTGCGATGGTCAGGTGCCGCGCCAGCAGTGCCTCGGCGACGATGTCGTCCACGGTCCGCCCGTCGGCGGAGAACAATGCACCCGGGTACGCCGCCTGCATGGCGACCACGAGGTCGTCGTACGCCGGCTGCGCAGCCGGCGAATAGCGGGTGACGACCTCCAGCTCGCCGCCGCGCAGGCAGGTCGTGATCTCCAGCCCGCCGAGCGTCGGTCCGAGATCGCGCAACGTGGCCGCTAGCTCGGACTCGGGCGTGTTCCACAACCGCAGCGTCCGCTGATGCAGCTCCGCACGGCCGGCGAGCGCCCGTTCCACCGCGGGATCGGCCAGTGCTGCCGGCCACATCCCCTGCAGTTCGGCCGGCGGCCCAGGCAGCACCACCACGGGCGGTCCGCTGCGCCCGCCGCCGGCAGGCACGACCAGTCCCGGCGCCGTACCGACCGGTTCGAGAACGGCTGCGCCGCGCGGCACCAGGGCCTGCTTTCGAGTGCTGGCCGCGGTCGCCGCGGGGTCGACCCGCCAGCCGCGCCGGGCCAACAGAGCATCGACGATGCGGCCGATCCGTCGTTCGAGATCCGGATCGAGTTCTGAGGGCCGGCCCTGCACCTCACCGACCACCTCTGCGGTCAGGTCGTCCGCAGTCGGCCCCAGACCGCCGGAAGTGATGACCAGGTCGACTCCGGAGGCGACCTGAAACAGCAGAGCGGAGCGCAGATCCTCCCTGCGGTCGCCGACGATGAGGACATGAGCCACGTCGACGCCAGCGGTGCGCAGCTCCTCGGCCAGCCACGGGCCGTTGCGGTCGGCGATCCGTCCGGTCAGTACCTCGGTGCCCGTGACGATGATGCCCGCGCGTGCGCTCACCGCTGCAGCGTAGGACCGGCTAGATGTCGCCGGAGAACGTGTCGCAGGCGCCGGGGTCGCCGCTCTGGTAGCCGGTCAGGAACCACTGCTGCCGCTGCTCGGAGGACCCGTGCGTCCAGGTGTCGGGGTTGACCTCCCCCTGGAACTGCTCCTGGATCCGGTCGTCGCCGATAGCGGCTGCGGCGTCCAGGCCGTCGCGGATGTCGGCCTCGGTCAGTTGAGAAAGGATCGACTGATCGGTGTCCGCCGCGTACGCCGCCCAGACCCCCGCGTAGCAGTCGGCCTGCAACTCCAGTCGTACGGCGGCGCTGTCGGCGCCCTGCCGATCCCCGCCGACCTCGTCGGTGGTGCCGAGCAGGTTCTGCACGTGGTGGCCGTACTCGTGGCCGACGACGTACGCCTGGGCGAACGGGCCACCGCTGGCACCGAACCGAGTCTGGAGATCCTCGAAGAAGCCCAGATCCAGGTAGACCATCTCGTCGCCGGGGCAGTAGAACGGCCCGACCGCAGATGAGGCGGCCCCGCAGGCGGTGCTGACCTGGCCGGTGAACAGCGTGGTCTGCGCCTCCCGGTAGGTGTTGCCGGAGTCCGCGAAAGTCTGGGTCCAGTAGTCCTGCAGGCTGTTGACGACCGCCACGATCTGGCAGTCCTGTTGGGTGTCCGCGTCCGCCCCGGTGTCGCAGTCCTCGAGCCCGCCGCTGTCGGCTCCGGACCCGAGCCCGTTAGCGGACTCGCCACCGCCGAGCCCGTTGAACAGCAGCACGATGAGTAGCCCGACGATGCCCAGTCCGCCGCCGCCGACGGCGATGCCTCGACCTCCGCCGCCCCCGCGCATGCCACGGCGGTCCCGGACCTGCGAGGTGTCCAGCCGGGCCCGGTCGTCGAAGTCCATGCCGCACCCTCTCAGACCGGGACGAGCACCGACAGCGTGTCGGCGCCGACCCGCTCGATCCAGCCGCCGCGACGGCCCAGGTCGAGCAAGGCGTCGGCGTCACCGATCGGGACATCGGCCGGCACAGCGTGCCGGTTCTCCCAGGCCAGGCGGGCGTGGTGCCCGGAGAAGATCAGCGGACCGGGATCGCCCTGCGCCACCTGCAGCCGGCGGACGGTGTCGGCAGCTGCGGCAGCGACAGCAAGGCGGTTGGCCCGGCACATGGACGTCGGCAGCTCCGGTGCGGTCGCGGCGACCCGGGTCCCGTCCCGAAAGGAACCGGCAGCCAGCGTCAGCGCCAACGGCCCGGCCTCGGCCGCGGCGGCCGCGAGCGCGGCGGCAAGCAGGTGCGGCAGGTGACTGATCCGGGCCACTGCGGCGTCGTGGTCGGCTGCCGTCGAAGGCACCACCCGCGCCCCGATTCCGGTCACTGTCCGAGCCACCCGCAGCCACGACGCCAGGTCGGTGTCCGGCTCCAGGCAGAGCACCCACGCCGCCCCGTCGTACAGCCCCGGGTCACTGGCGGAAAAGCCGGACCGCTCGGTGCCGGCCATCGGATGTCCTCCGACGAACCGTCCACCGAGGCCCTGCGCCCGTACGGCGACGTACAGCGGCGACTTCACCGAGCCCACATCGGTCACCACCGCACCCGCTGACAGCGCCTGACAGACCACAGTGGACAGTGCCGGAAGCGGGACCGCAGCGAACGCGACCGATGCATCCTGAACTGCCTCCGCCAGTTGGTCTCGGACGGTAAGACCCGCTGCGCGGGCGAGGTCACGGGTGGCCGGGGCGGCGTCGTACCCGATCACTTCGTGCGACCCGGCCAGTCGGCGCGCGAGCGAACCCCCGATCAGGCCTAGCCCGATGACTGCGATCCGCTCGCTCATGTCGAGCCGAGGAGCGGGGTGTCCCGGCGGATGACCCGCCCGATGCAGGTGGCGACGTGTGTTTCCCCGGCGTGGACCTCGATCCGGTAGACGCCGGTGCGCCGGGTGCAGGCCAGCTCGCTGCCCTCGCAGACCAAGCGGGCGCCCACCCCCGCCGTCGCGAGCAGTTCGGCGTGCACCTCGACCGCGACGGCCACCGTTCCGTGGCTGTTCGAGGCCGCCGCATGCACGATGTCGGCCAACGCGATGACGACGCCGCCGTGCAGTGCTCCGTGCGCATTCGTGTGGCGCGGCTCGATGTCCAGGACCGCACGGGCGTAGCCGGGGCGGATCTCCTCCAGTCGTACGCCGAGGTCAGCGGCGTACGGGTCGCCCGCGAGGTGGTCGAACAACCGCTCGTCGATCACCTGCGCGACGCTAGACCGTCCGTCCTAGGGTGGGCGGGTGACCCCGACCCCGCCCACCTCCGTCCAGTCCGCGCCTGCTGTGTGCTCCTGGACGGAGGCGGGCTCATGACACCGAAATCCTTCCTCCTGTCCGACGAAGTCCACCGCTACCTGCTCGACCACACCGAGCCGATCGACGATGTGCAGGCCGATCTGATCGAGGAGACGGCCGGTCTGGGTGACATCTCACGCATGCAGATCGCACCCGAGCAGGGTGCGTTCATGACGATGCTGACCCGGTTGATGGACGTGACGTCGGCCATCGAGATCGGGACGTTCACCGGATACTCGGCCCTGGCGATCGCTCGGGGCCTGCCGCCCGGCGGCCGGCTGCTCTGCCTCGACGTCAGTCCTGAGTGGACGGACATCGCCAAGCGGTACTGGGACCGGGCCGGTATCGCCGACCGGATCGAACTGCGACTGGGACCGGCGCTGGAAACCATGCGCTCGCTGCCGCAGGATCCGGCGTACGACTTGGCCTTCGTCGATGCCGACAAACCCGAGTATCCGGCGTACGTCGAGGAGCTGTATCCCCGGGTGCGGACGAACGGGCTCATCATCATCGACAACACGCTGCGCGACGGGAGAGTGATCCCCGGCCACGAGACCAACGAGGATGACCGGATCATCCAGGCGTTCAACCACACGCTGGCCGTCGACCAGCGATTCGACACTCTGCTCCTGCCGCTCGCGGACGGCCTGACGTTCCTGCGAAAACGGTGAGTACGTCGGTGCGGGCGGAGCTGGAGGAGAAGCGAGCCGAGCTGCAAGCCGAGCGCGCCGACTTGTCCGCATCGACGGGAGAGACCGGGGGGATCTCCTTCGGCAAGCGGGTCGGTGAGGGCACCAGCTTCGCCGTCGAGCGGCTGTCACAGGTCGCAGCGCACGATCGTCTCGGCGCGATGCAGGCCGAAGTGGTGCGCGCGCTGGCGAAGCTGGACGAGGGGACGTACGGCCGTTGCGATGTCTGCGCGGAGCCGATCGCGGCGGATCGGCTGGAGGCACGGCCGTGGTCCATCCGATGCATCCGGCATGCCGGCTGAGCGCCGCCGGGCTTTGCCCGTGCGGCTGCGTCTGCGACCATCCGCGGCAGGCCCTACCGCCACGACAAAGTGAGGCTCCATGACTGTGAACCCTGACGGAGGCGGTCTCATGACCTCCGATGGGTTCGCGGTCGCGGTCTGCCGCGGGGACGGTCGCTGGCGCTGCGACCTGTTGCCGCCGGCCGTCCTGGGCGACCTCGAGCACTGCATCGCCGCGCTTCGTCAACAGGAGAGCGAGGGTGGTCCCCTCGCGCTGCTCAACGTCGAGGACGAGTTCTTCGTCGCGCTGCGGATCCGGCCGGACACCAGCGTCGCGTTGTTGCTGTCGGACGTCACGGCGGCGCTGGACTGGGAGTTGGCCGGCCAAGCGGCCAAGTTCCTCGGTGCGGACGTCCCCGACGATGCCCCTGACGATGAGATCTGGCCGGTCGGAGACCTCGATCTGTTCGCCGACCTCGGGCTGCCGGCCGAGGAGATGCGGCTGATCGTCGACGACATCGAGCTGTACGCCGACGAGATGCTCGCGCAGGTCGCCGGAAGCCTCGGCTTCGGTCCCGAGTTCGCGGCAGTCGTGGGGCCGCTGCCGTCACGATGACGGGGGACGGCCAGTACGACGACCCGATGCTCCGTGCGCTGGATCTGGCGCGGCAGTCCATGCGGTGGGGGGACGTGCCGGTCGGTGCGGTCGTGGTCGGCGCCGACGGCGTGATCCTGGGCGCCGGCGGTAACGAACGGGAACTGACCGGCGACCCGACCGCGCACGCCGAGATCCTGGCGCTTCGGCGGGCCGCGGTCGCCACCGGATCGTGGCGGCTCGAGGGTGCGACCCTGGTCGTCACCCTGGAGCCGTGCACGATGTGCGCCGGCGCTCTCGTACTGGCGCGGGTGGCGCGCTGCGTCTACGGCGCTGCCGATCCCAAGGCCGGAGCGGTCGGATCGCTGTGGGACCTCGTCCGTGACCGGCGACTCAACCACCGGCCGGAGGTCCGGAGCGGTGTCCGGGCTGGTGAGTCCGCCGAGCTGCTCAGTGAATTCTTCGCCAGTCGTCGAGGGTGATTCACCTCCGGGGCGCCCAGTCGATGACACAGTCGGCGCACAGGTCGTAGCCCGGCACCCGGACGATGTTGCAACACGTACGCCGGGCGTAGCGCAGGCCTTGTGGGGTCGGTACCCATTGCCCCAGCCCGGCCAGCTCCGCTGGCTGCGCCCAGGTGGACTCGACGAGTTCGTCCAGCGCTGCGACGCCCGCGCGGTCAAGGCTGCCGAGCGAGCCGGCCATTGCGGCGGCCACGTTGCCCCAGAGCCGGCGCGCCCCGGCCCGGCACCGGTCGTCCACTGCTGCGATCAGCGGTTCCAGGTGGTGGGCAATCAGTCGTCGCCAGCCAGCCGCGGGTTCACCCAACGCCGGGTCGGTGATGCCGATCTCGACCGGGGCAGCCTCGACGAACCGGTATGCCAGGTTGGCGGCGGCGAGATCTGGTACCCGCTCGGCGAGCGCGATGCAGCCGGCGAAGACGGAGGTGAGCCGGCCGGCCCAGCCCTGCACCAACAGCGAGCCGGCGATGTCACGACGGCTGGTGGCCAGGCGTTCGGCGTACATGTCGATGGCTGCGTCGGTGGTCCTCGGGTCGTCGAGTAGCTGGTGCACGGCGGTCCAGCCTGGCTGGCGGCCCGGGTGCAGGGCGAAGAACGGACCCAGCTCGGCGAGGTCGTCGAACGGAACCGTGGATGCGGGCACCCGTCCATCGTTGCGGCTGAGGCGACCCGGCGGTGCAGTACCCTCGGCGGCGGTGGCGTGTCCGAGCGGCCGAAGGAGCACGCCTCGAAAGCGTGTGAGGGTTCACGCCCTCCGTGGGTTCAAATCCCACCGCCACCGCAATGGGATGTCTCAGGAGGTACATTCGCCGACTCGCTGCAAGACATTGGTAACATTGGCCGCGGACCGGTCTGAGGAGATCATGGCCAGCCCGTCAGGGTCGACGCCTGCGGCGCGGCCGGATCCCAGCAGCGCCGACGTCCGGCGCTGGCGTCGGTACCTTGCCGCCGAGCGTGCCGAGGCGTCGGTCTACCGCGATCTCGCCGGCCGGCGATCCGGCGAGGAACGCGACATCCTGCTCGCACTGGCCGAGTCCGAGCGGCGCCACGAGGCGCACTGGACGGCGCTGCTCGGCGAGCACATCGGCTCCCCGCGCCGGCCCGACCTTCGCACCCGGACGATGTCGTTCCTCGCCCGCCGCTTCGGCTCGGTTTTCGTTCTGGCCCTGGCACAGCGTGTCGAGGCGCGGTCGCCGTACGAAGGGGACACCGACGCCACCCGCGGCATGGCCGCCGACGAACGGATCCACGAAGAGGTCGTCCGCGGCCTGGCAGCCCGGGGCCGCAACCGGCTGTCGGGGACATTCCGCCCGGCGATCTTCGGAGCCAACGACGGATTGGTGAGCAACCTCGCCCTGGTCCTCGGCATCAGTGCCAGCGGTGCGTCGTACCAGGTCGTCCTGGTGGCCGGTCTGGCCGGGCTCCTGGCCGGGGCGCTGTCGATGGCCGCGGGTGAGTACGTCTCGGTTCGCTCGCAACGCGAGCTGCTCGACGCATCGATTCCCAACCCGCGCGCCGAGACGGCGCTGCGGCACCTGGACATCGAGGCGAACGAACTCGCCCTTGTCTACCGCGCCCGCGGCCTGTCAGCGGCCGAAGCCGACAGCAGAGCCGCCGAGGCGCTGGGTGGCACCACCCCGAGCACCGCCGCAGCGGCTGCCGGTTCGGACCACGAGGAGATCGGCACCGGCACCCGAGCTGCGGTGTCGAGTTTCTCCTTCTTCGCCTGTGGTGCAGTCATCCCGGTGCTTCCGTACCTGTTCGGGCTGCGGGGGGCCACCGCCCCCGTCCTCGCGATGGTGCTCGTCGGTATCGCGCTGCTCAGCACCGGAGCGATCGTCGGGCTGTTGTCCGGTGGCCCGCCGCTTCGGCGCGCGCTGCGGCAACTCGGCATCGGCCTTGGCGCCGCAGCCGTCACCTACGGGTTGGGGTCACTGCTCGGTGCCGCACTCTCCTGAGCATGCGGTCAGGAGCATCGGGTGTCGCTGGTTAGCCTGAAGCTCGGCAGAGGAGCTGATTCATGACTGATCCGCCCCGCGCGACGCCGCCCGCCGCCGCCGTCCCGCCCGCGGTTCGCACCGCCTCGATGCTGCTCTGGGTGCTCGTCGCACTGATGGCCGTACGGACGTTGTTGACCATCGTGCTGCTGGATGACCTCGTCGACGCGTACGCCGAAAGTCTCCGAGGCGGCGCGGCGCTGCCCCGCGATGTCGTGGCGGACGGCGCGCCGGCGTACGTGCCCGTCGCATTGTTCTCGCTTTTCGTCTTCGGCGGTCTCCTCGGGCTGTGCGCGGCCTTTGTGAAGCGGGGCGCCGCATGGGCACGGATCGTCGCAACGATGTTCGCGTCCCTGGCAGCGCTCGGCGGACTGCTCGTGCTGCTGCAGCCCAGCACCGTGCTGTTCACCCTGCTCGGTGTGCTGAGTGCGGCGGTCGCCGTCGCTGCGGTGGTTCTGCTCTTCTCCGGTCCGGCTAAGGCATTTTTCCGCGCCCAGCGGCGCCGAACGTCCAGCGGTCACCCCATGCCCTGATCCGAGTCGGGAACACCCGAGGCTGCAGCAGGAGGATCGGGTAGGGCAGGCTCAGCCGGTCGGCCAGCGGGACCGCCAGGACGGTGGCCGCCAAACGGCGAGCACCACCGTCAGTTCGGCCATGGTGTGCGAACCCGAAACGTCAGGCGGACTTGCGGCTGGCGGTCTTCTTCGCTGCGGTCTTCTTGGCGGTCTTCTTCGCTGCCGTCTTTTTCGCTGGAGCCTTCTTCGCCGGGCTCGCCTTGGCCGCAGCAGCCTTCCCGGCGGGCTTCTCGGCGACCTTGCCGCCCGCTCCGCGTTGCTGCTTGGCGGCGTCCACACTGCGCCGAAGGGCGTCCATCAGGTCCAGCACCTTGCTGTCGTCGACCTCGGGCTCAGCCGGCCGGGTGACCTCGCGGCCGGCGGTCTTGGCCTCGATCACTTCTTGCAGCGCCTCGCGGTAGTCGTCGGTGTACTGGTCGGGTTCGAAGTCACCGGCCAGCGCATCGACGTACGACTCGGCCATCGTCATCTCCTGCGCGCGGATCGTGACGTTGTCGTCCAAAAAGGAGAACTTCGGTTCGCGGACCTCGTCGGGCCAAAGCATGGTCTGCAGCACCAGTACGCCGTCGCGGGGGCGCAGGGTCGCCAGCCGTTCCCGGTTGCGCAGGGCCACCTTGACCACGGCGACCTTCTCGCTGTTGTCCAGGGCGTCACGGAGCAGGACGTACGGCTTCGCGTCGCCGGTGGGCTCGCAGTAGTACGGCTTGCCGAACTGCACCGGGTCGATCTGCTCGGCGGGGACGAAGGTGAGGACATCGACCGCGCGGCTGGTCGAGATGGGCAGGTCGGCGAAGTCCTCGTCCTCGAGGATGACCATGTCGCCGTCGGGCAGCTCGTAACCCTTTGCGATGTCGGAGTAGGGGACCTCCTCGCCGTCCACCGAGCAGACTCGCTTGTACTTGATCCGGCCGCCGTCGGCGGCGTGCACCTGGCGAAAGGAGACGTCCTTCTCCTCGGTGGCCGAGAACAACCGAACAGGGATGGAGACGAGCCCGAAGGAGATCGCGCCCTTCCAGATGCTGTGCGGCATATCCGCCTCCCGGTGCGTCGTACGAGGTCAGGGCTGGCTCCATGATCGTCTCATCGGAGCTCGGCCGCGCAATCAGTACCCGGTTCGCGACTTTCGACACACCGGCGTGGGCAGCGCGAGATTGTCGGTGGGCCGTGGCACCTTGCACTGAGGAGGTGTTGAGGGTGTCCATGACAATTGCGTCCATCCAATGGTGTACGACGTGCAGCCGCGACGGGAGCTTTGAGCAGCCGGTCTGCTCCGAGGGGCACGGGGCGGACTGTCCCGAGTGGTTCTGCATCGACTGCGGACTTGCGGTCGTCCTCGCAGCCTGGGCCGCCGACGACCCGGCTGTCCCCGATCGCAGCGCCGCCTAGGGCAGCGCTACCAGCACGACCGCTGCAGCGGCCAACCCGAGGCCGCAGGCCTGGGTGCGGTTCATTCGTTCGCTCAGGAACACCGCGGCGAGCGCGACGGTCAGCGCCGGGTAGAGCGAGGTGAGTACCGCTGCTACGGACACCAGCTGCGACCTGGCGGCGAGCTGGTAGAGCACGGTGGCCGCAGCCGCGCACAGACCGACGGCGCCGGCGGCGGCAAGCAGCCGGGGACCCGCCGACCGGATCGGCGCGGTCACGATCCGCGCACCGACGGCGATGACGATCAGGGCAACCGTCTGCCCGATCGCCAACGGCCAGAGGCCCGCTTCTTCCGGCACCTGGCCGAGCGCGACGAACAGCAGCCCGAAGCCGGCGCCCGCCAGCAGACCGTCCCGGACGCCGGCGCCGGGGCGACCCGCCTGCGTAGCCACCTCGGTGCCGGCCCGGGAGACCAGCCAGATGGCCGGTAGCGCGCACCCGATGCCGATCCAGGTCAAGACGGCCGGGCGCTCACCGAGAGCGACCCCGACCACCACGGGGACAACCGCCGCACCGAGAGCTGACAACGGTGCGACGACGTTCATCTGCCCGCCGCCGAGCCCGCGGTAGAGAAAAACTGTGCCCATGCCGCTGCCGATCCCGGACGCAGCGCCCCAGACGACGTCCGGCGTGGAGAGGTTGGCGGGGACCGTCGTCGCGGCGACCGACACAGTGGCCGCGCCGACGAATTGTGCGAGCAGCGCGACGGTCCACGGGCTGATCCGACGGGACAGCAGGCCGCCGAGGAAGTCCGACAGGCCGTACGCGAGGGCCGCCGCGAGCGCGAGGGTGATGCCCATCAGGCGCCCCTCCCTTGCCCGGTCGGGGCGGACCGGATGACATGGCGGAGGATACGAGATTCGAACTCGTGAGGGGTCTCCCCCAACGCGCTTTCCAAGCGCGCGCCATAGGCCAACTAGGCGAATCCTCCGCCGAGCAGGATACCGTTGCGTGAGTGGTACCGTATCCAGTACCACTTGGAGGCCCCATGGCGATCACCGCATCCGAAGCCCGCAAGAACCTCTTTCCGCTCATCGAACAGGTCAACGCCGACCGCGTACCCGTGGAGATCATGTCCCGGCGCGGCGATGCCGTCCTGATCTCGCGAGCGGACTACGAGGCGCTGGAGGAGACCGCGCACCTGCTGCGCTCGCCGGCAAACGCTCGGCGTCTGCTCGAGAGCTTGGCGCAGGCGCAGGAGGGAAATCGGCAGGAGCACCCACTCACGCCATGAGGCTCGTCGTCACGCCCAACGGCTGGGAGGACTACACGCACTGGCTGTCCGCCGACCGCGCAACGCTCAAGCGAATCAACAGGCTGATCGCTGACGTGCTGCGGGATCCGTTCGAAGGCATCGGCAAACCCGAGCCGCTCCGACACGCCTTCGCCGGCAGCTGGTCGCGCCGGACCGGCGAGGAGCACCGACTCGTGTACCTCGTGGACGGCGACGACATCGTCATTCTGCAGGCCCGCTATCACTACAGCTGACGGTGCCGCGCGCGCGATTACGGGGAAGTACACCTGTCCCGCCAGATCGAAGGGCGGCAAACCCACAATCGCCGAGCCAGACCTGTGCCGAGTCTGTTTCGAGCACTTCCACTTCGCGCGCTTTGCGGCGGTCACGCACCCGGCGGAGCCGCTGTAGGGTAGGCCGAGACCCCTCGTGCGGCGTCACCCTGTGAACCTCCCCAGGGCCGGAAGGCAGCAAGGATAAGCGGGCTCTGTCGGGTGTGCGAGGGGTCCTCGCTGTCCACCCGCGTCCTGTCGGAGCTCTCCAATAGGGTCGTGCAGCGCTCGTACGACGGGAGGTTCGCGTGGCTCTTGCGCTCTACCGCACCTACCGCCCGGCGAGCTTCGCCGAGGTGGTCGGGCAGGAGCATGTCACCGAGCCCCTGAGCCAGGCGATCCGGACCGGCCGGATCAACCACGCCTACCTGTTCTCCGGCCCCCGCGGCTGCGGCAAGACCTCCAGCGCACGGATCATGGCGCGCTCGCTGAACTGCATTCAGGGACCGACTCCCGACCCGTGCGGCGAGTGTGACTCGTGTGTCGCGCTCGCGCCGGACGGTCCGGGAAGTCTGGACGTCATCGAGATCGACGCGGCGAGCCACGGCGGTGTCGAGGATGCACGTGAACTGCGCGAGCGCGCGCACTACGCCCCGGTCAGCTCGCGATTCAAGGTGTACATCATCGACGAGGCGCACATGGTCACCACGCAGGGCTTCAATGCCCTGTTGAAGCTCGTCGAGGAGCCACCGGACTTTCTTGTCTTCATCTTCGCCACGACGGAGCCGGACAAGGTCTTGCCGACAATCCGCTCGCGCACGCATCACTACCCGTTCCGGTTGCTGCCGCCCACCGTCATGCGGGGTCTGCTCGCGCGGATCTGCGCCACGGAGCAGGTGCACGTCGAACCGGCGGTCTTTCCGCTGGTCGTCCGCGCAGGCGGCGGCTCGGCACGGGATTCGCTGTCCATCCTCGACCAGCTCTTCGCAGGCGCCGGGGACGTGGGCGTCACGTATGCCCGGACGGTCGGACTGCTCGGAGTCACCGACGCCGCCCTGCTGGACGACGTCGTCGACGCCCTCGGCGCACAGGACGGCGCAGCCGTCTTCCGGTCCATCGATCGGGTGGTCGACGCCGGGCACGATCCGCGGCGGTTCGCCGGAGACCTGCTCGAACGGTGGCGCGATCTGATCGTCCTCGACGCAGTTCCCGACGCGGCCGGCAAGGGGTTGTTGGACTATCCCGCCGATCAGCTGGAGCGGATGACCGACCAGGCCGCGCGGCTCGGCACCGCCACGCTGTCCCGGCTGGCCGACATCGTGCACCTCGGGCTCACCGAGATGAGAGGTACGACGTCGCCTCGGCTGCTGCTGGAGTTGATCTGCGCCCGAATGCTCCTGCCCGCGGCGAGCGGTGACTCTGCCGCGCTCCTGCAGCGCCTGGAGCGGCTGGAGCGGCGCATGGACATCCGGCCCGACGCCCTCACCGCCGCTGCACCGCCGCCGGCTCGCCCCGCTGCCGCCGCCCACACCACAGCCGGGGCGGCCGCGCAGCGGGGCGACGACGGCTACTCGGACACCGGACCCGCCGTGCTGGAGCCCAGCAGGCCCCGGGTGGACGGTGCGGGCGCCACCGCGGGCACTCCGGGTGAGCCGGCCGACAGGGCGGGAGACGGCGCTGCGACACCGGACGGCGAGCGGCCGACGAGTACGGCCGCCGCCACCTCCGACGTGTCGTCCGCCGGCGTCGGCCCGGCCGCTGGTGGCACCGCTGCGGCGGCCGGGCAGATCGACGCGGCCGCCGTCCGGCAGGTCTGGTCGGAGCTGCTGAGCATCGTCAGACGCCGCCGGCGGTCAACAGAAGCCCTGCTGACGAACGCGACCGCCCTTTCGGTCGAGGGTGGCGTGCTCAGGCTCGGCATCGCCTCGGCGCCGCTGATGCGGCGGCTGTCCGAGCAGGACAACGCCGAGATCGTGCAGCTGTCACTCAAGGACCTGCTGGGTGTCGACTGGCGGATCGAGACCGTCGTACAGGCGCCGACGCTGGCCGACGCGCAGGCCGCTGAGCCGGACCCCAGGGACGAGGACCCCACCCCGAAGCCGAACGAGCGATCCGTCGAGCGGGACCCTGAGGCGGACGCCATCAGTCTGGTCCAGTCGCAACTCGGCGCACGGCGGATTGATCCCGCCTCCTGAGCTACCGACTACCCTGGGCCGATGCAGCCGGGTGGACCGCCGAACATGCAGGACCTGCTGAAGCAGGCGCAGCAGATGCAACAGCAACTGGCGGAGGCCCAGGACAAGCTGGCCACCGCCGAGGTCGAGGGCAGCAGCGGTGGTGGCCTCGTCCGCGCCACGGTCAGCGGCAGCGGTGAACTCAACGCGATCGTCATCGATCCTTCCGTCGTCGACGCCGACGACGTGGAGTCCCTGCAGGACCTCGTCGTCGCCGCGGTCCGGGATGCGAACCGCGCAGCGTCCGAGCTGGCCCAGCAGGCAATGGGGCCGCTCGCCGGCGGGCTCGGCGGGCTCGGCCTGCCCGGGATGTAGGGGTGTACGAGGGGGCCGTCCAGGACCTCATCGACGAACTCGGCCGACTGCCCGGGATCGGGCCCAAGGGGGCTCAGCGGATCGCGTTCTTCCTGCTGACGGCCGATGCAGCCGACGTCACTCGGTTGATGGCCGCACTCCAGCGGGTCAAGGACGACGTGGCGTTCTGCAAGATCTGCGGCAACGTCTCCGAGGGCGAGCACTGTCGGATCTGCCGCGATCCCCGCCGCTCCCTGGACGTGATCTGTGTCGTCGAGGAGCCGAAGGACATCGTGGCGATCGAGCGGACGAACGAGTTCCGCGGCCGGTACCACGTGCTCGGCGGCGCGATCAGTCCGATCGAGGGGATCGGACCGGACGAGCTGCGGGTCCGCGAACTCATGATCCGATTACAGGACGACTCCGTCACCGAGCTCATCCTGGCCACCGACCCCAACCTTGAAGGCGAGGCCACCGCGACCTACCTCGCCCGGCTGGTCAAGCCGATGGGACTGACCGTGACCCGGCTGGCCAGCGGGCTTCCGGTGGGCGGCGACCTGGAGTACGCCGACGAGGTCACGCTCGGACGGGCTTTCGAGGGCCGTCGGCGGGTCGAGCTGTGAGCGTTGCGTTCCGGTATCAGTCGGGAGCGGCGTCTCGCCACGGGCAGGACAAGGCGACTAAGGTCCGCTCGACCGCGAACGACCGGCACGAGGGTGCCGGCACTGAAGGAATGGGCAGGTGGGCAATGCAACGACGCAGAAGGCGCCTCGCGATGATCGCATCGACGGTGGTCGCGGTCATGGCGGCCAGTGCGTGCGCTTCGAGCGACCGCGAGGAGCCGACGGGCGAGGGCGACCAGCCCACCGGCGGCACCCTGGTCTTCGGAGCGGCGGGCGATCCCAAGGTCCTCGACCCGACGTTCGCCAGCGACGGCGAGACGTTCCGGGTACTCCGTCAGCTTTACGAGGGGCTCCTTGCCTCCGAGGAGGGGTCCACGGAGTTAGTGCCGTCGTTGGCAAGCGATCTGCCTGAGATCAGCGAGGACGGCCTGAGCTACACCTTCCCGCTGCGTGAGGGCGTGAAATTCCACGACGGCACCGACTTCAACGCCGAGGCGGTCTGCTTCAACTTCGACCGCTGGTACAACTTCACCGGTATCGCGCAGAACCCCGGGGTCACGCCGTACTGGCAGGACGTCTTCGGCGGGTTTGCCGACACCGCAGAAGAGTTTCCGAGCAGCTTCGAGTCCTGCACCGCCGAGGATGAGTTGACTGCGGTGATCCAGCTGACGAAGGTGACCAGCCGCTTCCCGGCCGGACTGGCGCTACCGTCGTTCTCCATCTCCAGTCCCGCCGCGCTGGAGGAGTTCGACGCTGACAACCTGACCGGTGAGGCCGACTCCCCGACGTACCCCGCCTACGCCCTGGAGCACCCGACCGGGACCGGCCCGTTCATGCTCGACAACTGGGACCGCGCCAACGGTGAGATCACGATCGCCCGGTACGACGACTACTGGGGTGAGCCGGCCATCCTGGACGAGATCATCTTCCGGACCATCCCCGACGGGAACACCCGCAAGCAGGAACTCGAGTCGGGCTCGATCGACGGCTACGACCTGGTCGCCCCCGGTGACATCCCCGACCTCGAGAGCCAGGGCTTCAACGTCCTGACCCGCGACGCCTTCAACATCCTCTACCTCGGCATCAACCAGGGCCAGTTCGAGGGCGCCGCCGCGGCCGGGATCAACCCGGCGCTGGCCGACATCCGGGTGCGGCAGGCCATCGCGCACGCCATCGACCGCGAGTCGCTGGTGACCTCGCAGCTGCCTGAGGGCGCGACCGTGGCCACCCAGTTCATGCCGGACACGGTGGACGGGTGGAGCGACGCGGTCACGGAGTACGCCTACGACCCGGACCTTTCCCGTCAGCTGCTCGAGGAGGCAGGCGCCGCCGGTACCACACTGAAGTTCTACTACCCGACCGATGTCAGCCGGCCGTACATGCCGGATCCGGGCGCGATCTTCGAGGTGATGAGCCAGAACCTGAAGGACGTAGGTTTCGTGATCGAGCCGACCGCCCTGCCCTGGAACCCGGACTACCTCGAGGCGACCGCCAATGGCCTGGCCGATATCCACCTGCTCGGCTGGACCGGCGACTACAACGACGCCTACAACTTCATCGGCACCTTCTTCGACGCCAAGGCCGGCGGCATTGCGAAGCTGGACTTCGGTGGGTACGTCAACCAGGAGTTGTTCGACGCCTTCGCAGAGGCCGATTCCGAGCCGGACCCGGCCGCCCGGGTGTCGCTCTACGAGGACCTCAACGTGCAGATCATGGACTTCCTGCCCGCAGTCCCGATCTCGCACTCGCCTCCTGCGCTTGTGGTGGCAGAAGGCGTAGAGGGCCTGGTGCCCAGCCCGCTGACGTCGGAGGATTTCTCTACGGTCACGTTGAACAAGTAGCTCAGCACAGCTGAATGCTCCGCTTCATAGCTCGACGACTGCTGCAACTCATCCCGATTCTGTTCGGGTTGTCGGTGCTGCTGTTCATCTGGCTGCGAAGTCTCCCGGGAGGTCCCGGTCGGGCCCTTCTGGGGGAGCGGGCGACCCCCGAGGCCATCGAGGCCATCAACGATCAGCTCGGGTTGAACGACTCGCTGCTCGTGCAGTACGGCCGCTTCCTCGGCCGGGTCGTCCAGTTCAACTTCGGTACGTCGATCCAGACCGGCCGGCCGGTCACCACCGAGTTCCTGCAGCGCTTTCCGGGGACGATAGAACTGACGGCGTTCGCCATCCTGTTCGCCGTCGTCATCGGCATCCCGCTGGGATACCTGGCAGCCCGGCGGCACGGCGGGGCACTGGACAGCGCCGCGGTCGTAGCCTCGCTGCTCGGCGTCACCATCCCGGTGTTCTTCCTCGCCTACCTGCTGCGGTTCTACTTCTCGGTCGAGCTCAACGTCTTTCCCGGTTCCGGCCGGCAGGACGTTCGCATCGACGCGACGCACCCGACCGGCTTCTTCGTGCTGGACGGGCTGCTGACCCGGGAGTTCGACGCGGCGCTGGACGCCTTCGCGCACCTCGTGCTTCCGGGCATCGCTCTGG
>Ga0136616_10000091_pt1 | contig 33996 bp, 31 predicted proteins | sample AntDrymUQ2992106_2_FD_106648 | JGI IMG/M metagenome (GOLD analysis project Ga0136616, IMG submission 106648) | Polar desert sand microbial communities from Dry Valleys, Antarctica - metaG UQ299 (21.06) | ecosystem: Environmental > Terrestrial > Soil > Desert | place: Antarctica: Dry Valley... | reverse complement strand
TTCGTGAGCGCCCTGTTCACGATCCCGTCGATCGCCTTCTACCTGATCCTGCTCAACGTCACGGGCCGCGGCTTCACCACCGCCGTCATCGTCCTCACCGCCTACACGCAGGTGCTGATCTACCGCAACGTGACCACAGGGCTGCAGGAGGTGCCGAGCGAGATGGTCGACGTCGCGCAGGGCATGGGGCTCAGCCGCCGGCAGATCCTGTTCGGCGTCGAGCTGCCGATGGCGCTGCCGACGATCTTCGCCGGGCTGCGCATCGCCGCGTCCTCGACGGTGGGCATCGCCGGCTTCGCGTTCTTCGCGGGCGCCGGCGGCCTCGGCGCCGAGATCTTCGCCGACCCGACGTTCCGCGGGAACGTCGTGGCCGCGTCGGTGCTGATGATCGTGCTCGCCGCGATCCTCGAGTTGGTGGTGCTCGCCGTCCAGCGGGCGTTCACCCCCTGGGAACGGGCGGTGTCGTCATGACCTTCGCCGTGCTGGGCCCCTTCGGGGACGCGATCGACTTCATCTTCGAGCGTCGCGTGTCACAGGCCGGCACCGTCGAGGTCGGCGGCCTGCAGGAGATGGGCGAGCTCACGCTCACCCACCTGGAGCTCTCGCTCGCCGCGACGCTGATCGCCACGCTCATCGCCATGCCGCTCGGCGCGTGGCTCGGGCACATCGGCCGCTACCAGTTCCTGGCCATCAGCACCTCGAACATCGGGCGCGCGGTGCCGGCGCTCGGGCTGGTGGTGTTCTTCATCGCGTTCCTCGGCGTCGGCTTCCTCAACGTCTGCGTCGCGCTCGTGCTGTTGGCGATCCCGCCGATCATCACCAACACCTACGTGGGCATGCGCGGCGTCGACCCCGAGACCGTGGACGCGGCCAAGGGCAACGGGCTGACCGGATTCCAGGTCGTCCGGCAGGTCGAGCTGCCGCTGGCGCTGCCGACGATCATGGGCGGCATCCGGATCTCGCTGGTGTCGGTGATCGCGACCGCCACGATCGCGCCGCTCGCCAACGTCGACACGCTCGGCCGGCCGATCATCAGCCCGAACGTCTACGGCACCGCGGGGCAGCTCGCCGCCTCCATCGTGGTCGCGATCGTCACCTTCGCCGCCGACGGCCTGTTCGCCGCGCTCCAGCGCGCCGTCACGCCGAGCGGGATCAAGATCAACGCCGGGGGCCGGCCACGTGGCCGCCTCTCCTTCCTGTCCACCAAGAGGAGCATGCCGTCAACGTGAAACGTCGCACACACCCCATCCTGGCCCTGCTGGCCGTCCTCTGCCTCGGGCTCGCGTTCACCGCGTGCGGCGGCGACGAGGAGGAGCCGGCGTCGACGCCGTCCGGCTCCGGCTCCGGCGGCGGCGAGAGCAGCGGCAACGAGATCCAGCCGGTCGCCGGCGCTGAGACCAAGCCGGTCATCACCGTCGGCTCCAAGAACTTCACCGAGCAGTTCATCCTGGGCGAGATCTACTCCCAGGCGCTCGAGGCGGCGGGCTTCAAGGTCAAGAAGCAGCTCAACCTCGGCTCCGAGCTGATCGCCTACAAGGCATTGCAGGGCGGCAGGGTCGACGCCTACCCGGAGTACACCGGCACCGCGCTGACGTCGTTCTTCGACGTCAAGACCGCCGACGTCCCGCGTGACGCCCAGCAGGCGTACGAGGACGCGAAGGCGGGCTTCGCCGAGAACGACATCACCGCCCTGGCCCCGACGCCGTTCGAGAACACCTACCGGCTCGGCCTGACGAAGGAGAAGGCGGCGGAGATCGGCAACCCGAAGGTCATCAGCGACCTCGCGAGCAGCGCCGCCGACCTCTCCGTCACCGGCTTCCCGGAGTGCAAGCAGCGTCAGGACTGCCTGCTCGGCGTCCAGGACTCCTACGGCCTGAAGTTCGGCAAGTTCGTCTCGAGCGAGCAGAAGTACCAGGTGCTCGACTCCGGTGACGCCGACGTCGCCTTCATCTTCACCACCGACGGTGACCTGGCCAGCGGCAAGTACGTCGTCCTCGATGACGACAAGGCCTTCTTCCCGCCCTACAACGTCACGTTCAACGTCCGCAACGAGACGCTGGAGGCGCTCGGCCCGGACGGCCAGAAGATCGTCGAGATGGTGCAGGAGCCGCTGACCGAGAAGGTCATGCAGGAGCTCAACGCGCGCGTCGACGTCGACAAGGAGGAGCCCGAGGAGGCCGCCGCGGCCTACCTCGAGAGCGCCGGGTTCGTCCCCGCGAGCTAGCCGCGCACGTTGCGGGACCCGGGCTCCGCGCCCGGGTCCCGTGCGCGCCCTGCCGCCGCCGGAGCGGCTAGCGTCCGTGCATGGCCGTCGCCACCGCCGAGTTCGAGGTCGTGCTCCTGCACCCCGCCGCACGGGCGCCGGAGCGCGCCCGGCCGGGTGACGCGGGGTACGACCTGAGCTGCCTCGAGCCGTTCACGCTCGCAGCCGGCCAGCGTGCGGCGGTGCCGACCGGCGTCGCGGTGGCGGTGCCCGAGGGCGCCGCGGGGCTCGTCGTGCCGCGCTCCGGCCTCGCGGCGCGCCACGGCATCTCCGTGGTCAACGGGCCGGGGCTGATCGACCCCGGCTACCGCGGCGAGATCAAGGTGGTGCTCGTCAACCTCGGCGCCGAGCCCTACGCGTTCGAGGCGGGCGACCGGATCGCCCAGCTGCTCCTCGTCCCCTGCCTCACGCCCGAGGTCCGGGCGGTCGCCGCGCTGCCGCCGTCGCCGGACGGCCGCGGCACGGGCGGCTTCGGCTCCTCCGGGCGCTAGCGGCCGTCGCCGTTGACCGCGTAGCGGTCGAAGCGGTCGGCCAGCACGGCCGGGAGGCGGGCGGTGACGAGGACGCCCTCGGCGGTGTCGGTGCGCGAGAGGTCGCCGGCGACGTCGTGGAGGTCCGACAGCGTGCCGCCCTCGCTGTAGGGCACGAGCAGCGCGACGTCGCGCAGCGTGCGCTCGAACTCGGCCGCGATCCGCTCGCGCAGGTCGTCCAGGCCCTCGCCGGAGACGGCGCTGACCAGCACGGCGTCGGGATGGCGGAAGGCCAGCTCGGCGCGGCGCTCGGCGGCGAGCGCGTCGGCCTTGTTGAGCACCAGCACGCGCGGGCTGTCGGAAGCGTGGATGTCCTCCAGCACGTCCTCGACGGCGCGGGTCATCGCCTCGAGGTCCTCCTCGGGCTCGCTCGCGTCGACGACGTGCAGCACGAGGTCGGCCATCGCCGTCTCCTCCAGCGTCGCCGCGAACGCGTCGACGAGCTGGTGGGGGAGCTTGCGGATGAAGCCGACGGTGTCGGTCATCAGGAACGTGCGGCCCTGGAGCTGCAGCGTGCGGGTCGTCGGGTCCAGCGTGTGGAAGAGCCGGTCGCGTACGCCGACGGTGGCGCCGGTGAGCGCGTTGAGCAGCGTCGACTTGCCGGCGTTGGTGTAGCCGGCGAGCGCGACGCTGGGCAGGTGGGCGCGCTCGCGCTCGGCGCGCTGGATCGCGCGCGTGGAGCGCACGTGGTCCAGCCGCCGCTTGAGCGCGGTGATGCGGTCGCGCGCGAGGCGGCGGTCCGTCTCGATCTGCGACTCACCCGGGCCGCGGGTGCCGATGCCGCCGACGCCGCGCCCGGCGCCGAGGCGCTCGAGGTGCGTCCACAGCCCGCGCATGCGGGCCATGTTGTACTCGAGCTGGGCCAGCTCGACCTGGACCTTGCCCTCGGCCGAGTGGGCGTGCCCGGCGAAGATGTCGAGGATCACGGCGGTGCGGTCGAGCACCGGCACATCGAGCGCCTTCTCGAGGTTGCGCTCCTGGCGCGGGGTCAGCTCGTCGTCCGCCACGACCAGATTGGCGTCCGCCGCCGTGAGCAGCTCCTTCAACTCGGCGACCTTGCCCTGGCCGAGGTAGTGGTTGGGATGCGGGGCGTCGAGGTGCTGGACCAGCTCGCCGACGACGGCCACGCCCGCGGTGCGCAGCAGCTCCTTGAGCTCGGAGAGGTCGCCGGGGCCGGGCGTCGCGGCGATGCAGTACGCGCGTTGCCGCGCTCGGCCCCCGGCCTGGCCGGTGGCGGCGCTGGTCTGCGCTGTGCGTCCGTTGCGGCTTCTCGGCATTCCCTGCGCCCCAGTGTAGGCCGCTCCGGACGGCCGGTATGGTGGCGGCCCGTGAGCGCTGAAATCGGCGACGGCGAGCTGGGCGAGCGGCTGGCCGCGCGCACGCTGGAGCTGGTTGACATCCCGTCCGAGTCGCGCGGCGAGGCGGCGATCGCCGCGCACGTGGCGGGCGTGCTGCGCGGCGCCGGCGCGCCGGTGCGCGACCTCGGGGACACCTGCGTGCTGGCGGGCGACGGCGCGCCGCTGCTGCTGGCGGGCCACCTCGACACGGTGCCCGCGCAGGGCAACCGCCCCGGCCGCCGCGACGGCGAGCGCGTGCACGGGCTGGGCGCCAGCGACATGAAGGGCGCGGTCGCGGTGATGGTCGAGCTGGCGCTGGCCGGTGCGCGCTTGGACTGCCTGTTCTTCGGGCGCGAGGAGCTGCCGATGGACGAGAGCGCGCTGACGCCGCTGCTGGCCCGCGAGCCGCTCGCCGCCGAGCTGGTGGTGATGATGGAGCCGACCGACAACGCGCTGCACGCCGGCTGCCTGGGCAACGTCAACGCGACGTGGACCTTCACCGGCCGCGCGGGGCATTCGGCGCGGCCGTGGGACGCCGACAACGCGATCCACTCCGCCGCGCGCGCGATCGCGGCGCTGGCGCGGCACGAGCCGGAGGAGCACGACTTCGGCGGCCTGCGCTTCTACGAGGTCGCCTCGGTCACGCAGGTCGCGGGCGGGATCGCCGCCAACGTCATCCCCGACCGCGCCGAGTGTCACGTCAACTACCGCTACGCCCCCGGCCGCTCGCCGAAGGCCGCCGAGGCGCGCCTGGCCGAGCTGTGCGCGGCCGGCGGCGGCGAGCTGGTGGTCACCTCCAACTCCCCGTCAGGGCCGGTGCCGCTGGAGAACCCGCACCTGCGGCGCCTGCGCGAGACGCTGCCGATGGCGCCCAAGCAGGCGTGGACGCCGGTGGCGGAGTTCGGCCTCGCCGGGCTCGACGCGATCAACTTCGGCCCCGGCGAGCCGGCCCGGGCGCACCGCCGCGACGAGTCCGTGCGGATCGCCGCCCTGGTGGAGGCCTACCGCGTGCTGGAGGCGTTCGCGGCGTGAAGCTCTCCCCCGTCCTGGCCGGTCTGCGCACGTACCCGTTCCTGCGCCTGACCGAGGCCAAGCAGCGGCTCGCGGTGCAGGGCGTGGACTTCGTGGACTTCGGCATCGGCGAGCCGCGCGAGGAGACGCCGGCGTTCATCCGCGAGGCGCTCGCGGCGGCGATCGAGCCGCTCTCCACCTACCCGTCGTCCGACGGGCTGCCCGAGCTGCGCGCGGCGATCGCCGGCTGGGCGGCGCGCCGCTTCGGCGTGGCGCTGGACCCGGACGCCGAGATCGTCCCCACGCTGGGCTCCAAGGAGGCCGTGTTCGGGCTCGCGCAGGTGGTCGGCGGCGACCTCGTGGCGATGGGCACGCCCGCGTACCCGGTCTACGAGCGCGGGGCGGCGTTCGCGGGCAAGGACGTGCGCGAGCTGCCGCTGCGGGCCTCGGCCGGCTTCCTGCCCGACCTCGACGCGATCGACGCCGCGACCTGGGAGCGGGTCGGCGTGCTGTGGCTCAACTACCCCAACAACCCCACGGCGGCGACCGCCCCGCTGGAGCTCTACGAGCGCGCCGCCGCGCTCGCCCGCGAGCACGACTTCGTGCTGGCCTCCGACGAGGCGTACTCGGAGCTGTACTTCGGCGCCGAGCCGCCCGCCTCGGCGCTGCAGGTCGCCGACCGCACGAACGTGCTCGCCTTCAACACGCTCTCCAAGCGCTCGTCGATGCCGGGCTACCGCACCGGCTTCATGGCCGGCGACCCCGAGGTGATCGCCGCGCTGCGCCGCTTCCGGCCCAACGCCGGCGTCGCGCCGCTGGAGATGGTCCAGCGCGCCGCGGTGGCGGCGTGGGGCGACGAGGCACACGTCGCGGAGGTGCGCGACCGCTACCGCGCCAAGCGCGACCTGCTGCTGGGAGTGCTCGAGCGCGCGGGCCTGCGCTCGGCGGGCGGCGACGCGACGTTCTTCCTGTGGCTCGACGCGGGCACGGAGGCCGAGGCCTTGGCCGCACGGCTGACCGAGGGCGGCGTCGTCGTCACGCCCGGCTCCTACTTCGGCCCGGCGGGCGAGGGCTTCATCCGGCTCGCGCTCGTTCCGTCGGTGGCCGACTGCGAGCGCGCCGTCGGCATGCTCGAGCGCCTGCTCTAGCAGTCCAGCACCGCGCCGGCGGCTCGGCACAGCTCATGCGTCCGAGGTCCGAGCGTGCCGAGCCGGCGGACGAGCAGCGCCTTCGAGAACGGCTGCAGGTTGTCGAACGAGGCGACCGACTCCGCCGGCAGCCCCTCGTCGGCTCCGACCCGAAGCTCACTGGGCAGGCCACGGACTCGCCGGGTGACCGGAGCGACGAGCACCCGCTGCATCACCGCGTTCGCCGCGTCCCGGCTGACGACCAGGTAGGGCCGGCCCTTCTCGTCCGGCGCCTCGCCCCACCACAGCTCGCCGCGCTCTACCACCACCGTTCCCAGGGCTCCTCCTCGATCGACTGCACCGAGAGACGCCTGGCCTCGGCCAACTCCTCCGAGGTCTCGGGATGCCGCGCGAAACCGTTCCGATACTGCCGATCCAGATCGTGGCGGCGCCCGTTCGCCACGATCGCCTCGAGGCCACTCCGTATCGCATGCGAGCGGCTGTCGAAGGCGCCGCGATCCACCAGCCGATCCAGCTCACCCAGCAGCGCATCGGGAAGCTTGACGGCGATCTGCTTGGTCATACGACCAGCATACCCGCAGGTGATGCGCGCTTCGCGTCAGTCGTTGGCGTGCAGGGCAGCGTTGAGGCCGCTCCAGGTGCCGCTGCGGGGGGCGACCTCGACCGCGCCCGACTGGGAGTTGCGGCGGAACAGGAGGCCGCCGGCGCCGCTCAGCTCGCGCGCCTTGACGACCTCGCCGTCGGGCGTCGCGACCTTGGTGCCGGCGGTCACGTAGAGGCCGGCCTCGATCGTGCAGTCGTCGCCGAGCGCGATTCCGAGGCCGGAGTTGGCGCCGAGCAGGCAGCGCTCCCCGACCGAGACGACCTCGGTGCCGCCGCCGGAGAGCGTGCCCATGATCGAGGCGCTGCCGCCGACGTCCGTGCCGTCGCCGATCACGACGCCGGCGCTGATGCGCCCCTCGACCATCGAGGCGCCGAGCGTGCCGGCGTTGTAGTTCACGAAGCCCTCGTGCATCACGGTGGTGCCCGCGGCCAGGTGGGCGCCGAGGCGGACGCGGTCGGCGTCGGCGATCCGCACGCCGGGCGGGACGACGTAGTCGACCATGCGCGGGAACTTGTCCACGCCGAAGACGGTGAGCTGCGCCCCGGCGGCGCGGAAGCGCGTGCGCACGGCGGTCAGCGCGGCGGGGTCGACCGGCCCGGCGCTGGTCCAGGCGACGTTTCCCAGCACGCCGAAGATCCCCTCCAGGTTGGCGCCGTGCGGGCGGATCAGCCGGTGCGAGAGCAGGTGCAGGCGCAGGAAGGCGTCCGCGGCGTCGGCGGGCGGCTGGGCGAGGTCGGCGATCACGGTGACGATCGGCGTGCTGCGGGTGCCGCGCAGCGCGTCGCCGCGGGCGGCGCCGGCGAGGTCGCCGGCCTGCGCGCCCAGCACCTCGCCCGTTCCCGGCTCGGCGGTCGCGCCGTCGAGCCCGAGCCGCGGCTCCGGGAACCACGCGTCCAACAGCCGGTCGCCGGCGTAGGTGGCCAGGCCGAGCCCCCAGGCGCCGCCGGTCTCAGTCATCTGCGGCAAGGTACTCCAGCAGCTCGACGCTCAGCTCGCCGCGGTAGACGGGCTCCGCCCAGCCGGTCAGGTCGACGTGCAGCGCCTCGTCGACGTCGACCTCCAGCTCGCCGCCGTCGAGCCGGACGGTGACCGGCGAGTCGCCGCCGCCCAGGACGTGGGCGACCGCCGCGCCGCAGGCGCCCGTGCCGGAGGAGAGCGTCTCCCCCACGCCGCGCTCGAAGATCCGCGCGCGGATCGCGCCCGGCGCCAGCTCGCACCAGAACGACGTGTTGGTGCGATTGGGGAACCGGTCGTCGGACTCGATCTCCGGCCCGATCGCCCGCAGGTCGAGCGTCTCGAGGGCGGCCTGGTCCGCGACGCGGATCGCGCACTGCGGGTTGCCGATCGACACGTGCTGGAAGCGCCAGCGGCGCCCGCCGGCGGTCAGCTCCCCGGTGCCGTCGTCCGGCCCGCCCGGGAAGTCGTTGGAGACCAGCCGGGCGCGACCCATGTCCACGCGACAGGTGCGCTCGCCGGTGATCGTCGGCCGGATCTCGCCCGCGACGGTCTCGATCGAGAAGACGTCGGCGCTCGTCCAGCCGCTGCGGCGCAGGTAGAGGACCGCCTCGCGCGCCCCGTTGCCCGACAGCTCGGCCTCCGAGCCGTCCGGGTTGAAGATCCGCAGGCGGGCGACGAAGCCGGGCTGCCGCGGCGGCGACAACTCGAGCACGCCGTCGCCGCCGGGGCCGAAGTGCGGGTCGCACAGCCTTCGCACCCGCTCGGGGCTGAGGGCGAACGGGAGCGCGGGCGCCTCGACGATCAGGTAGTCGTTGCCCAGCGCCTGCCACTTCTCGAAGCGCACGGGCGGGATCATGCCTCGCTCGCGCGCAGCTTCGCGTGCAGCTCGTGCGCGACCTCGGCCGGCTTGCGGCCCGTGACGTCGATCGTCGTCACGTCCGGCAGCTTGCGCATCCAGGTGAGCTGGCGCTTGGCGTAGCGGCGCGTCTGCGCCTTCATCGCGTCGACGTCGCCGCGCAGCAGGGCGTCGAAGCCGAGCGCCTGGCGGGCGCCGGGCGACGCGCCGGCCGCGTCGGCGGCCCGGACCTCCTCCTGCGCGCCGGCGCGGACCATCGCGTCGACGCGCGCCTCGATGCGGGCGGCGAGGGCGTCTCGTTCGAGCGTCAGGCCCGCGAGCAGGGTCGGGCGGCGCAGGGCGGCGGTCCACAGCCGCGACATGGCGGCGCCGGGCGGCGGCTCGTGGCCGGCGTCGAGCAGCTCGAGCGCGCGGACGACGCGCTGCGGATCGGTGGCGCGCACGGCCGCCGCGGTGGCGGGCGCGCGCCGGGCCAGCTCCTCGTGCAGGACGGGGGCGCCGTGCTCGGCGAGCTGGCGGCGCCGGCGCTCCCGGACCTCCGGCGGCACGGGCGGGCGGAAGTCCAGCTCCGTGAGCGCGGCGCGCAGGTAGAGGCCGGTGCCGCCGACGACGATCGGCCGGCGGCCCCGTGCGAGCAGCGCGTCGATCTCCTCGTGGGCGCGGCGGGCGAACGCGCCGGCGCTGGCGGCGCCGGTGACGGGCAGGATGCCGAGCAGGCGGTGCTCCAGCCGGGCGCGCTCGGCGTTCGACGGGACTCCGGTGAGGACCTCGAGCCCTCGGTAGAGCTGCAAGGCGTCGGCCGAGATCGCCGCGGGATCCTCGCCCTCGGCGCGCAGCCGCTCGGCGAGCGCGACGGCGACCGCCGTCTTGCCGACGCCGGTCGGACCGAAGATCGCGACGACGAACACGGCGCGGAGTATCGTCGGTGCGGCATGCCCGTCCGCATCGGCACCGGACTCTCCACCGCGCCCGACGCGCGCGAGGCCGCGCTCGAGGCCGGCGCCGCCGCGCGCGCCGGCCTGGACGGCGCGGCCTGCGACCTCGCCGTGGTGTTCGCCTCCGGCACGCATCTGGCCGCTCCGGAGGCGACGCTCGAGGCCGTGCACGAGGCCCTGGCTCCCGACGAGCTGATCGGCTGCGGCGCCGGCGGGGTGATCGGCAGCCGGCGGGAGGTCGAGAGCGGCACCGCGGTGTCCGTCTGGGCCGCCCAGCTCGGCGAGGGCACGGCCACCGCCTTCCACGCCGCCGTCGAGGCGCTCGAGGAGGGCGCGGGCGCGCTGACCGGGATGCCCGACCTCACGGACGCCGGCGCCGCGATCCTGCTCGCGGATCCGGCCACCTTCCCGACCGACGCGGTGCTGCGCTTCCTCTCCGACGGCACGCCGACGGTGCCGCTGCTCGGCGGGCTCGCCTCGGGCCGCTCGGCGGACGGCGCCGTCGTGCTCTTCCACGGGACCGACGTGATCACCGAGGGAGCGGTGGGCGTCCGCCTCGACGGCGTGGAGGTGCTGCCGTGCGTGTCCCAGGGCGCCGCGCCGATCGGCCCGGAGCTGACGATCACCGCCGCCGAGGGGAACATCATCGACGAGCTGGCGGGCCGGCCGGCGCTGGAGAAGCTGCGCGAGACGATCGAGACGCTGCCCGCCGAGGACCTCGAGCTGGTGCAGGGCGGCCTGCTGATGGGCATCGTGGTGGACTCCAACAAGCCCGACTACGTGCAGGGCGACTTCCTCGTCCGTGGCCTCGTGGGCGCCGATCCGGCGACCGGCAAGGTGGCCGTGGCGGCCGACGTGCACCCCGGTCAGGTGGTCCGCCTCCACGCCCGCGACGCCGACAGCGCCGACCGCGACCTGCGCGAGGCGCTGGGGGTCCGCATGGCCGCGCTGGGCGGCCGCACGCCGGCGGGCGCGCTGCTGTTCTCCTGCAACGGCCGCGGGCGGGAGATGTTCGCGTGCCCTGACCACGACGCCGCCACGCTCGCCGAGGAGCTGCTCGGCGCGCCCGCCGCGGGGTTCTTCGCCGCGGGCGAGATCGGGCCGGTCGGCGGCGAGTACTTCCTGCACGGCTTCACCGCCACGGTCGCGGTCTTCCCGTAGCGTCGCGCGGCGATGGAGCTTCGCGGCAGCACCGTCCTGCTCACCGGCGCCAGCGGCGGCCTCGGACAGGCGATCGCCCGCGCGCTGGCCGGGCGGGGGGCGGTGCTGGTGCTGTCGGGCCGGCGCGCCGAGGTGCTCGAGCCGCTGGCGGCGGAGACCGGCGGACGCTTCGTGGCGTGCGACCTCGCCGAGGCCGCCGAGGTGGACCGCCTGATCGCCGAGGCCGGCGCGGTCGACGTGCTGGTCACCAACGCGGGGCTGCCGGGGAGCGGGCACATCTCGACCTTCGATGTCGAGGAGATCGATCGCGCGCTGGCCGTGAACCTGCGGGCGCCGATGGTGATGGCACGGAGGCTCGCGGAGCCGATGACGGCTCGCGGGTCCGGTCACCTGGTGTTCGTGTCGTCGCTGGCGGGCAAGGCGGCCAGCGGCGGCGGCTCGGTCTACTCGGCCACCAAGTTCGGTCTGCGCGGCTTCGCGCACGGGCTGCGCGAGGACCTGCGACCGCACGGGGTCGGCGTCTCCGTCGTCCTCCCCGGCTTCATCCGCGACGCCGGGATGTTCCACGACTCGGGCGCACGGCTCCCCGGCTGGGTCGGCACCAGGCGCCCGGACGACGTCGCGGCCGCGGTCGTGACGGCGATCGAGCACGATCGCGCGGAGATCGACGTCGCTCCGTTCGCCATGCGCGCGGGCGCGCGCTTCGCGGGCCTGGCGCCCGAGCTGTCGGCCACCGTGCAGCGCCGGCTCGGCGGCGCGAAGGTGTCCGAGGACCTCGCGGAGGGCCAGCGCGACCGGCGCACCTGAGCCGGCGCCGGCGCCGCGTCAGCCGGCCCCCCGGTGGGGCGCCGAGTCAGCTCGCCCGGCGATGCTCCTCGTCGGGCTCCTCGCGGGTGATGGCGGCCACGACCGCGAGCACCTCGTCGGCGAGGCGGGGCCCGTCGGCGTCGTTCACCGGCGTGGCGCCGATCCGCACGACGACCTCGTCGGAATCGATCTCCTCGAGCGAGATATGGGGCTCGCCGCGCACGGGCGTGTGGATGTTCTCCTCCAGCAGCGCCTGCACGTCGCTGGGGCGCACGTCCGGCCGCAGCCGCGCCCGCAGGTCGACCGCGGCCGGCTCGCGCAGCGGCACGACAGCGGCGCTGAGCACGATGTTGTTGGGCACCATGATCGAGTCCTGGCCCTGCGCGAAGGTGGTGTAGAGCAGGCCGAGCGAGGCCACGACGCCCTCGAGCTGCCCCGCCAGCCCGCCCGCCTGCAGGCGCACGCGGTCGCCGACGCGGAACGGCCGCGCGGAGATCAGCACCATGCCGGCGATCACGTTGCCGAGCGTCTGCTGCGCGGCGAGGCCGAACACGACCGCGGTGATGGCACCGCCGACGGCCAGCGTTGCGGGCTGCAGGCCCGCGACCCGGAGCGCGAGCAGGCCGGCGATCACGATGAAGAACAGGCGGATGAGGAAGCTGACGGTGCCGGCGGTGGCGGGGTCCATCCGCCGGAACAGCGCGGGCGCCGCGAACCGCCCCACGTCGCGCGCGAGCGCCCAGCCGAGCGCCAGCATCACGAATGCGGCACCGACGCGCACCGGCGTGTCGGTGCCGAACAGCTCCTCGCGCCGCAGGTAGGCGAACACGGTCGCGGCGATCAGCGGGACGATGACCAGCAGCTCGACCTTCGCCTTCCTGGCGCGCTGGGCGGTCTGCACGGTCAGGCTGCGGGCGCGCGCGGCGGAGGCCATGGTCGGGACGTTCGGCTTGTGCAGTCGAGGCATCTCCACAGGCAACACTGTCACCCCGCAGCGGTTTCAAGGCCTGTGCGCGCCATCACGGTCGGAGCGCAGCCGCGCGCGGGTCGGCCCCGGACGCCGCTTGTCACCTCAGCGCCCTCAGAGGGCGCCGAGGTGACAAGCGTCCGTCTCAGAACAGCGCCTCCTGCACGCCGTTCGCCCTCCGGCGCTCGGCCGCCTCGGCCGCGCGCAGCCGCTCGGCCTCCTGCAGCGCGCGGCGGCGCTCGCCGACGCGGTGCTTGAAGCGGTCGGGGTAGCCCTTCCCGGCCCACGGCGCCCCGGCGGAGCGCTCGATCGTGCGGCGCTCCGCCTCGGGCAGATACGCGCCGCGGCGGTAGAGCGCCTCGTAGCGCGCGACGAGATCCGGCCGGTGCTCGCGCAGCCAGTCGAAGAAGATCTCCCGCACCGAGCCGCGCAGGAAGAGCGTGTTGCCGCCGATGTGCACGGCGCCGGCCTCGGTCGCCAGCGCGACGATCCGCTCGACCTGCTCCGGCGCGTCGTTGATGCCCGGCATCAGCGGCGCGATCAGGATGCCCGTCGGGATGCCGCCCCGATTGAGCTCCGCCACCGCCTCCAGCCGCGCCCGCGGGCTCGGCGTGTGCGGCTCGGTCGCCCGCCACGCCTTCTCGTCCAGCGTCGGCACCGACAAGCACGCGCTCACCTCCGTCACCTCGGCGATCTCCTTCAGCAGGTCGAGGTCGCGCAGCACCAGCGGCGACTTCGTGAGGATCGAGCACGGGTTGCGCGCGTCGCGCAGCGCCTCCCAGATGCCCCGCATCAGCTTGTAGCGCCCCTCCACCCACTGATACGGGTCGGTGTTGGTCCCCAGCGCCACCGCCTCGCCCTTCCACGACGGCCGCGCCAGCTCCGCCCGCAACACCTCGGGAACGTTGACCTTGACCACGATCTCCCGCTCGAAGTCCTCCGCCGCGTTGAAGTCCAGGTACTCGTGCGTGGGCCGGGCGAAACAGAAGGCACAGGCATGGGAGCAGCCGCGGTACGGGTTCACCGTCCAGCCGAACGGGAGGCGGGCTCCACCGGGCACCTTGTTGAGCGCGGACTTGGCCTGCACCTCGTGGAAGCGGGTCTCGAGTGCCTCGGGCGCGTCGAAGCGGCGGACGACGGCCTCCTCGTAGCCGGGAAGGCGGTTCTGGCCCTCCTGCTCGACCGTCTGCGATGACCAGCGCACGAACACATGTTCGCACAGCGTCGCGACGGAACGTAGGGGCGCTCAGCGGGCGGCGCGGGCGAGGAGCGATTCCTCGCCGATGAGGGTCTGGCTGGTGGCGCCCGTGATCGTGACGGGGACGATCTCGCCGGGTGACGCGAGGCCGTCGAAGTTGACGACCTTGTTGTAGGTCGTGCGGCCGCGGACGCGGCCGGCGTCGGTGCGGGAGGTGCCCTCGACGAGGACGTCGAGCGTCCGGCCGACGAAGCGCGCGGCGCGCTCGCGGGCGCGGCGCTGGACGACCTCGACCAGGCGTTCCATGCGCTCCACGCAGACCTCGTGGGGGACGAACTCGTCCATGAAGTCCGCGGCCTCGGTGCCGCGCCGCGGCGAGTAGATGAAGGTGAAGGCACCGTCGAAGCCGACCTCCTCGGCGACCTCGAGCGTCTCCTCGAACTCCGCCTCCGCCTCCCCCGGGAAGCCGACGATGATGTCCGTGGTGATCGCGCAGTCCGGAACGTGCTCGCGGATCAGCGCCACGCGGTCGAGGAAGCGCTCGCGGGTATAGGTGCGGCGCATGCGCTTGAGCACGCGCGAGGAGCCGGCCTGCAGGGGCAGGTGGATGTGCTCGCACACGCCCGCCAAGTCGGCGTGCGCGCGGATCACGTCCTCCTTCATGTCCGAGGGGTGCGGGCTCGTGTAGCGGATGCGGTCCAGGCCGTCGATGCCGTCGAGCGCGTGCAGGAGCTCGGCGAACGAGGAGCGCGGGCGCAGGCTGCGGCCGTAGGAATTGACGTTCTGGCCGAGCAGGGTCACCTCGCGGACGCCGTCGGCGACGAGACCACGCACCTCGGTCACGAGCTCGTGGAGCGGTCGCGACATCTCGCGCCCGCGCGTCGAGGGCACTATGCAGAACGCGCACGCCATGTTGCAGCCGGCCGAGATCTGCACCCAACCCTGGAAGTCACGGGCGCGTTTGGCCGGCAGATGCCCGGTGAAGCCCTCGAACTCGAAGAAGCCCTGCGCGGTCAGCGAGTCGCTCGTGAGGAACTCTGCGAGCTTGTGCACCTGCCCCGGCCCGAACGCCACGTCGACGAACGGAAACTGCCTGAACACCTGCTCCTTGACCGACTGCGCCCAGCAGCCACCGACCCCGATCACGCGCTCCGGGTCGCGCCGCTTGAGCACCTTCGCCTCGTGCAGGTGCGCGACGAAGCGCGAGTCGGCCTTCTCCCGGATCGAGCAGGTGTTGAACAGGATCAGGTCCGCGTCACCCCGGTCGGGCACCTCGCGGTATCCGAGCGCCTCGAGCATCCCCTTCATCCGCTCGGAGTCGTGCTCGTTCATCTGGCAGCCGAACGTCGTGACGTGGAAGCGCTTCACGGCCGACATGCTAGGCCCCGCCGCCTCCTCCACCTCCGCCGTCGCCGCCGCCCCCTCCGCCGGAATCGCCGCCTCCGCCCCAGTCGCCGCCCGCTGCCGCCGCGCCGCCCAGTCCGGCCAAGGTTCCCGGACCGCTCAGCCTCGAGCGCGAACGCGCGGCGCGGTCTGGCAGCGGCCGCCCGTCGAAGCCCGTCCGCTGGGGGCTAGGGACGTCCTCGGGGGTCAGGTCGGGCGCCCGGTCGGGTCCGTCCCACTCAGGTGATGGGCGTTCGGGCCGGCGACGGCCGAGGAGGCGATCGAGCAGGCTCATCGCGCGTAGTCAGTCGCCCTGGACTCGCGGATGACGGTCACCTTGATCTGGCCGGGGTACTCCAGCTCCTTCTCGATCTCGCGGGCGATCTCGTGGGAGAGCAGCACCGCGCCGTCGTCGTCGAGCGCGCCCGGCACCACCATGACGCGGATCTCCCGGCCCGCCTGCATCGCGTAGACCTTGTCCACGCCCTCGTGGCGCGTGGCGATGCCCTCGAGGTCGCGCAGGCGCTTGACGTACTGCTCGAGCGACTCGCCGCGGGCGCCGGGGCGGGCGCCCGAGAGCGCGTCGGCCGACTGGACGATGACGGCCTCGACGGTCTGGGGCTCGACCTCGTTGTGGTGCGCCTCCATCGCGTGCGCGACCGCCTCGGACTCGCCGTGGCGGCGCGAGAGGTCGCCGCCGACGAGCGCGTGCGGTCCCTCGATCTCGTGCGAGACCGCCTTGCCGATGTCGTGCAGCAGGGCCGCGCGGCGGGCGGTCTTGGCGGAGGCGCCCAGCTCGTCGGCCATCATCGCGGCCAGATGGGCGCACTCGACCGAGTGCGCGAGCACGTTCTGGCCATAGCTGGTGCGGTACTTGAGCCGCCCGAGGATGCGGATCAGCTCCGGGTCCAGGCTGCCGACGTTGGCCTCGAAGGCGGCCTGCTCGCCGGACTCGACGATGTGGGCCTCCAGCTCGGACTTGGCCTGGTAGTAGGTCTCCTCGATCCGCGCCGGGTGGATGCGCCCGTCCTGGAGGAGCTTCTCGAGCGTCATCCGCGCGATCTCGCGCCGGACGCCGTCGAAGCCCGAGAGGATGACCGCGTTGGGGGTGTCGTCGATGATGAAGTCGACGCCGGTGAGGTGCTCCAGCGCGCGGATGTTGCGGCCCTCGCGGCCGATGATGCGGCCCTTCATGTCGTCGGCGGGGAGCTGGACGACCGAGACGGTGGTCTCGGCGGCGTGGCCGGCCGCGAGGCGCTGCATCACGACCGAGAGGATGTTGCGCACGCGCCGGTCGGCGTCGCGCTTGGTCTCCTCCTCCACCTGGCGCACGAGGCGGGCGGAGTCGTGGCGGATCTGGTCCTCGAGCTCCTTGAGCAGGTGGTGCTTGGCCTGCGAGGCCGCCATGCCCGACACGCGCTCGAGCTCGCGGACGAGCTGCTCGCGCTGCTCGCTCACCGCCTGCTCGCGCCGGGCCAGCGCCTCGCTCTGGCGCTCGAGCTCGCTCAGCCGGGTCCCGAGCACCTCCTCGCGGCCGACGAGCCGCTCCTCCTGGCGCCCGATCTCGGCGCTGCGCGCCAGGGCGTCGGCGTCGTCGCGCGCCGCCGTCTTGGGCGGCTTCTGCGCACCGGCGGCCTGGGCCGCGCCGGCGAAGCCGGGCACGCGCTTGGCGAGCAGCAGGGCAGCGACCACCAGGCCGGCGGCGAGCCCCAGGGCCACCACGACCGCCGCGATCACGATTTCCATTTCCGTTCCTCTCCCCCGCCACGGCGGCGAGCCGCCGGGCGCGAGTCCGTAGTCCCTCGTTGGCAGGCGGCAGACCGAGCCGTGCCCGGCAGGAGCGGAGGAAACGCAGGAAGGCGGCCACGGCCGCCCGTCAGTAGGCGGCTAGGTGCGCAGTTGGGTCGGTGTGCCTGGGCGCGCCGGCCCAGGTCTCGGACGTGCTCGCCCGAAGTGGATGTCGTCGATCGCCGTCACGTCTGAAGCTGCAAGTCCGCTGGAAAAGATGATGATTTCCTGGTGTTTTCAGGCCGTGGTGGCCCGGTCTGTCGCTTTGCCGGATCGTAGTACCGCGAGGCGTCATGCGCAAACCCCGCAACTCGCCTTTCCGTCGATTCCCTCTCGTACCTCGGGGCGCGGCGCCGTGGGCCGAGCGCGGCGGCTGCAACGGCGGCGGTGAGCGTCAGTCGAACAGCTCGTCGCGGACGCCGGCGTGGCGGCGCAGGGCGTCGTGAGCCAGCTCCAGCCCGTAGCCCTTGCGCAGCAGGACGCCGAGCGCGCGGTCACGGTCGCGCGGGGTCTGCGGCGGCTCGGGGAAGCGGCGGGCGAGCAGCTCGAGGGCGGCGGCGAGCTCACCCTCGTGGTCCTGCGCGCCGGCCGCGGCGGCGACCAGCTCGCGGTCGATGCCGAGCGAGAGCAGCCTGCGCTCGATGCGCTCCGCGCCCCAGCCGTCCAGGCGCCGACGGTCCTCGGCGAAGCGCTGCGCGTAGCTCGCGTCGTCCAGGTAGCCCTGCTCGGACAGCTCTGCGACGACCGTCTCGATCGCCGCCGGCTCCACCCGCTTGGCGGCCAGGAGGCCCGCGAGCTCGGCCACGGTGCGCTCGCGGCGGTTGAGCGCACGCCAGGCGAGGTCGCGCGCGTGCTGGAGGCGCGCCTCGGGGTCCTCGATCCGGATCGTCATGGATCGTGCGCCGCGGGCGAGGCCGGCCGCGGACCGCCGGACACCAAGTCCGCCCGGCGCCGCGCGCCGCGGCCCTACGCCGCCGCGATCTCCGGGACCGGACCCGCCTCGGGCTCGTCGCCTGTGCCCGTCGACGCAGGCGACCGGGCGGTCGTGCCCGGCGACGGCTCGCCCGGTGAGGACGCGTCCGCGCCCGGCGACGCCTCGCTTGCGCCCGACTCGCCCGACTCGCCTGCGCCCGGCGACTCGATCGGGACGACGAGCCCCTGCTCGTCAAGGCCGAGCGCGGCGTAGATCTTGACCTCGATCTCCTTGGCGACCTCGGGGTGCTCGTCCAGGTAGACCTTGGCGTTGTTGCGGCCCTGGCCGAGCCGCTCGCCGTCGTAGGAGAAGAACGAGCCCGACTTGGCGACGACGTTGTGCTCGAGCGCGAGGTCCAGGATGCAGCCCGAGGTGGAGATGCCCCTGCCGAACTCGATGTCGAACTCCGCCTGGCGGAACGGCGCCGCCACCTTGTTCTTGACCACCTTCACGCGGACGCGGTTGCCGATCGCCTCCGTGCCGTCCTTGAGCGTCTCGATGCGGCGGATGTCCAGGCGCTGGGACGAGTAGAACTTCAGCGCGCGGCCGCCCGGCTGGGTCTCCGGCGAGCCGAACATCACGCCGACCTTCTCGCGGATCTGGTTGACGAACAGGCACAGCGTCTGCGTGCGGTTCAGGTTGCCGGCGAGCTTGCGCATCGCCTGCGACATCATCCGCGCCTGCACGCCGACCGTCTGGTCGCCCATCTGGCCCTCGAGCTCGGCGCGCGGCGTCAGCGCCGCGACTGAGTCGACCGCCACGACGTCGACCGCACCGGAGCGCACGAGCATGTCGGCGATCTCGAGCGCCTGCTCGCCGTAGTCGGGCTGGGAGACCAGCAGCTCGTCGATGTTGACGCCCAGCCGGCCGGCGTACAACGGGTCCATGGCGTGCTCCGCGTCGATGAACGCGCAGACCCCGCCGAGCTTCTGGGCCTCGGCGATCACGTGGTAGACGAGCGTCGTCTTGCCCGAGGACTCCGGGCCGAAGATCTCCACGATGCGCCCGCGTGGGACGCCGCCGATGCCGAGCGCGAGGTCCAGCGACAGCGCGCCCGTGGGGATCGCGTTGACCTTGACCTGCGCCCCCTCGTCACCCATCCGCATGACGGTGCCCTTGCCGAACTGGCGCTCGATCTGTGTCAGTGCGCCCTGAAGGGCGGCGTCGCGCGCCTTGCCGGGCGCAGCATCCTGCATCCTCATCGGGCTGCTCCTTGGAAGTCTCGTCTTGTGATCCCGCCATTCTGGGGACGGGACCGGACGGAACGAGAGCCTGTCAGCGAGTGGGTGAAGGAACCAGGCGCGGGTGTGACGACTTGCGCGCAGGAGTCGCGCGGATGACGCTCGCCGGGTCGCTCGCCCCGGCCCTCGCCCCCGCCGCCGCCGCCCCGAAGCCCGGCAGCCGCACGCTCACCCGCCGCCCGCCGAGGCGCCCGCGCAGGCGGCCGCCGGAGCGCAGCGTGACGCGCCCGTGCGCGGCCGCGCGGCCGCCGACCCGCAGCCGCAGCCGCCCGCGCCGCGATGCGCCGGTCACCCACACGCCGCGGATGGCCGAGAAGCGCCGAACCAGCACCCGCCCCCCGCGCACGGCGAACGAGCCGCCGCGCAGGCCACCGCCCGAGTAGGCCAGGAACGCCGGCGAGAGCGAGAACGCGAGGTCGTCGATCGTGACGCCGACCGCGGCGGCGGTGCGGCCGACCCGCCCGCGCAGTCCACGCAACGGCGCGACGCCGCGCAGCGAGACCGGCGGCAGCGCCGCGGCCGGTACGCCGGTGCCGACCCGCGCGCAGTCACCGCCGGCCGGCCGGCCGGCCAGGAAGCGCCGGAGCGCGCGCAGCCCGCAGCCGCTGGGATCGCCGCCCACCACCGCGTGCCCGACGCCCGGCACGACCACCCGCTGCGCCCCCGGGACGGCCGCCGCCACGCGGGCGGAGGCCTCGGGCGGCGTGCGCAGGTCCTCGCCGCCCTGGAGGATCAGCGTCGGCACCGCCGGATAGGGAGCCGCCGGCGCGGGCACGCGGCCCGAGGGCACGCCGGGCCAGCGCAGGCACAGGCCGATCTCGTCCGCGGCGGCGGTCCGCAGGTCGAAGGGAGCGAAGGCGGCCGGCCCGAGCGCCGCGGCCCGTCGCTGCGCCTCGGCGAGCCGCTCGGCCACGGGCGTGGACAGCTCCCACGGCAGCGGCGTCTCCTCGCAGACGGTCGCGTAGCGGCCGCTGGAGAAGGACCGCGGCGACGGCAGCGAGGCCAGCCCGGCTCCCTCCGCCGCGAGCCGCACGAGCGGCGCGGCGTCCCCGCTCAGCGCGGCCCGCACCGCGGCCGGCATCGCGGCGCGCAGCGGCGGGTTGTAGTCGGAGTCGTAGAGCAGGTCCGCGAGCGCCGTCGGGCCGAGCGAGCGCCGGTGCCGCCGCCCGCGGCGGTCGTACCACGCGCCGCGCAGCCGCTTCGTGCCCAGCCGCGCGGCGAGCGCCACGACGTCGGCGAGCGGGTCCCCGCTGACCCCCTCGCAGCGCCGCGGGCAGAGGCCGGCCAGGCTCGGGCCCATCGCCCGGAAGCCGGCCAGGCCGAACGGGTCGCGGTCGTCGGGATCGACGACCGAGTCGAGGAGCAGCCGGTCGACCCGATCGGGATGGACGCGGGCGTAGGCGAGCGCCAGCTCGGTGCCGTAGGAGATGCCGAACAGCGTCAGCCGCCGGACGCCGAGCGCCCGCCGGATCGCCTCGAGGTCGGCGACGGAGTCCGGCGTCGTGTAGAAGCGCCGCGCGGGCCCGAGCCGGCGCGCGCAGGCCGCGCCCGCGGACGCGCTGCGCAGCCGCGGGTCGCGCTCGACCGCCGGGCAGCGCAGCAGGCCGGAGCGCCCGGTGCCGCGCTGGTCGAAGCCGACGACCCGATAGCGCTCGGCCAGGCGCGGCACCAGCGGCACCACGGAGAGCATCTCCTCGATGCCCGCCCCGCCCGGGCCGCCCGAGAGGTAGACGAGCGTCGGCCGGGCGGCCCGCGCGTCGAGCCGGGCCAGCCGCAGCGGCACCCGCCCGGCGAGCCCGCCGGAGCGGTCCAGCGGCACCCGCAGCGTCGCGCACTCGGAACCGCTCACTCCGGGGCAGTCACGCCAGTCGAGCGCCCACGACGCGCTCGGGAGCAGGAGCGGGACCAGCGCGACGACCGCCCCGAGGGCACAGCGCGTGAAGCGAGAGCGGGCGCCGGCCATCGGAGAGCGGAGGGTAGCCGCGCGCGAGCGGCGCGCAAGGCGGCCGGACGATCTGACGAGCGAGCTCGAGCGTCGACTTCGTCCGGCTCAGGCCGACGAGTTCGACGCTCAAGGTCGTTCGAGTGGCACGCGTGCGAGCGGCTCGTAGCCGGAGCCGCCGCGGGCCGGGCGGGAGTGGAACAGCGTCAGCCACTCGCCGCGGAACGCCACCGCCGCCGGCCCCGCCGACGGCGGCTCCCGCGGCGGCCGGGCGCCCGGGCGCAGCCGCGCGACCGTCGCATGGGCGCGGAACGGCCGCTGCTCCGCCGCGTAGACGCCCGCCTCCACGAGCGCCGCCGCCACGCGGGCCTGGAGCGCCCCCAACTCGCCCGACGGATCCGCCACCTCCGCGCACAGCACCCGCGCTCGCCGCCGCGGCGGCAGCAGCAGCGCCCCGCCGAGCGTCAGCGAGGGCGCCGCGCCCGCGCACCGGGCCAACACGTCCGACACCACCGCCACGTCCTGCGCCCCGCGCGCGCCCAGGAACGCGAGCGTCACGTGCAGCGCCTCGTCGCGCACCGGCCGCCAGACGACCGGGTCGACCGCGTCCCGGAACGCGGCCAGCGCCTCCCGCGCCACGGCCGGCAGCTCCAGCGCTACGAACAGCCGCAGCCGCTCAGCCACCGAGCAGGCGCCGCAGCAGGTGCATCGCCACGGTGGTGGTGCGCTCGCGGACCGCCGCGCGACCGCCGGGAAGCTGGACCGTCCGCTCGATCCGCCGCCCGCCGTCGCGCGAGGCCAGGCACAGGCAGACCGTGCCGACCGGCTTCTCCGCGCTCCCGCCGCCCGGGCCGGCGATGCCGGTGATGCCGATCCCGACGTCCGCCCCGAAGCGCGCCACCGCCCCGTCCGCCAGCGCACCCGCCACCTCCGGGGAGACCGCGCCGTGGGACTCGATCAGCGCCGCCGGCACGCCGGCGAGCGCCACCTTCGCCGCGTCGGAGTACACCGTCACGCCGCCGAGCGCGTACGCCGAGGAGCCGCCGCGCTCGGTCAGCCGCGCCGCCATCAGGCCGCCGGTGCAGGACTCCGCGGTCGCCACCGTGCGCACCGGAGGACCCAGCAGCGCGCCGATCACCAGGTCGTCGATCGTCTCGCCGTCGCGCGCGAACACGGTCGCTCCGTGGCGCTCGACCACGGCCGCCTCGAACGCCGCGTAGTCCTCGCGCGCACCGGGCTCGAACACGGTCGCGATCTCGATCTCCCCGCGCCGCAGGCAGGTGGTGATCTCCAGCCGCCCCAACGGCACCCCGGCCGCCTCGGCGTCGCGCAGGGTGCGCGCGATCTCGGACTCCGGCGGCCCGAACATGCGCATGATCCGCTGCTCGTAGACGCCCGCCTCGGCGAGCGCGCTGCGGACGGTCTCGCTCTTCAGCGCCGCGCTCCACATCGGCTGCAGCTCGCCCGGCGGGCCGGGCAGCACCACCACGACCGGCTCGCCACCGACCACCAGCCCGGGCGCCGTGCCGACCGGCTCGAGCACCTCCGCGCCCGCGGGCACCATCGCCTGCTTGCGGTTGCCGGCCCGCCACGCCCCCTCGAATGAGCTGCCCCGTGGGGCATCCGGCCCCACGTCCTGATCGCGACGATCGGCATCCGGCCGATCGATCGTGTGAAACCGCGAGCGCAACCGCGCAAGGATCTCCGCTATCCGGCCCTCGAGCGCCGAGTCGAGCGCCATCTCCCGGCCCGTGAACTCGGCCACCACCTCGGCGGTGAGGTCGTCGGCCGTCGGGCCGAGCCCGCCGCTGGTGACGATCAGGGTCATCCCCTCGCGGGCCAGGAACTCGAGCGCCGCGCGCAGGTCCTCGCGCCGGTCGCCGACGATCATCACGTGCGCCAGCTGCACCCCGCGCTCGCGCAGCCGCTCGGACAGCCACGGCCCGTTGCGGTCGGCGATGATCCCCGACAGCACCTCGGTGCCGGTGACGACGATGCCTGCGCGCGGCGTCACGTGCAGGTGGCGAGGCCGCTCTCGAGGCGCCGCGGCCCGCGGCCCGGCCGCATCTCGTAGCCGACCGGCTCGGCGCTGGTGGCGACGCGGTAGCTGCGCCCGTTCACGCGCATGCGCGCGTTGGCGGTGCCGAAGGTCACGCGGAAGCGCCGTCCGCGGAACGTGCGCGTCGACTCGCCGGCCGCCAGCTGCACCTTGTCCACCACCGCGCGCCCGCCCGCGTCCTCCATGCAGACGTAGACCGGCCCGGTGGCGGCGATCCGCACCCGCACGCGGCGCGGGCGCTCGCGCGGCTCGCTGCCGCCCCGCTCCCCGTCCCCGTCGCCGTCGTCGGCCGCGGCGGGCGTCGGCGTCGTCTCGACGCGCGTCGGCGCCTCGGTGGCCGCGTCGTCGCGGCCGACGCGCCCGAGCGCGTAGAGCGCGGCCAGCAGCACCACCACGCCGAGCACGATCACCAGCCCGGGCCCGATCGCCGGCGCGACGCGCCGGCGGCGGCGCTGGCTGCGCAGGTTCAGCGGCGTCAGCTCCATGCCCGCCGGACGCTCGAAGCGCTGCTTGTACTCCTCCACCAGCAGGCGCGAGTCCAGCTCCAGGTAGTCCGCGTACGTGCGCAGGAACGTCTTGACGAACGTCTGCCCGGGCAGCAGCTCCCACTCCTCGCTCTCGAGGGCGCGGAGGTACTTGGCGCGGATCTTGGTGGCGGCCTCGACCTCCGTCATGTCGATCCGCCGCCGCATCCGCGCCTCGCGGAGGGTCTCACCGATCTCGGGCATCAGCCCCGAGAACGTTAGTCGTCGTCCGAAACGGCGACGGCGCTGGGATCGAGCGACGCCAGCACAAGCGGGAGGTCGGCCTCGGTGACGAGCACCTGGCGCGGCTTGGAGCCCTCGTAGCCGGAGATCACGCCGCGCCGCTCGAGCATGTCGATCAGCCGCCCCGCGCGCGTGTAGCCGAGCCGCAGGCGGCGCTGGAGCATCGAGGTCGAGGCGGTCTGCATCTCGGCGACCAGCCGGATCGCGTCGCCCAGCAGCGGATCCTCGTCGGGGTCGCAGCCGGCGCTGTCCACTTCCGTGTCGGCAACCGCCTCCACGACCTCGAGCAGCTCTTCGCGGAACTCCGGCTCGCCCTGGCGCCGCCAGCTCTCGGTCAGCTTCTCGATCTCGCTCTCGTCGATGAACGCGCCCTGGATGCGCTGAAGGCGCGAGGAGCCGACGGGCGAGAACAGCATGTCGCCCATGCCCAGCAGCGACTCGGCGCCGTTCTGGTCGAGGATCACGCGCGAGTCGGTCTGCGAGGAGACCGCGAAGGCGATCCGCGACGGGACATTGGCCTTGATCATGCCCGTGATCACGTCCACGCGCGGGCTCTGGGTGGCCAGCACGAGGTGGATGCCGACCGCGCGCGCCTTCTGGGCGATCCGGATGATCGAGTCCTCCACGTCGGCGGGCGCGACCATCATCAGGTCCGCGAGCTCGTCGATCACGCACAGCACGTAGGGCAGCGGGGGCTCGCCGCGGCGTTCGCGCACCTTGTTGAGCTCGATCAGGGAGCGAGTGCGCGCGAGCGACATGTAGGAGTAGCGCTGCTCCATCTCGCGCACGAGGTTCTGCAGCGCGGTGGCGGCCTGGCGCGGCGAGGTGATGACCGGCGTGAGCAGATGCGGGATCGAGTCGTAGTGGTTGAGCTCGACCTGCTTGGGGTCCACCAGGACCATCCGCACCTCGTGCGGGGTGGCGCGCAGCAGGATCGAGGAGAGCATCGCGTTCACCGCGCCCGACTTGCCGGCGCCGGTGGTGCCGGCGACCAGGAGGTGCGGCATCTTGGCCAGGTCGGCGCCGATCGCGCGGCCCGCGACGTCCTTGCCGAGCCAGACGGTGAGCGGCGACCAGTCGGCGGGCGGCTCCTGGAAGACGTCGCCGAGGTGGACGGTGCGGCGGCGGGCGTTGGGGACCTCGACGCCGACCGCCTGCTTGCCGGGGATCGGGGCGAGGATGCGGATGTCGGCGGCGGCGAGCGCGTACGCGAGGTCGTCCTTGAGCTGCGCGACCTTGCCGACCTTGATGCCCGGCGCCAGCCGCAGCTCGTAGCGGGTGATGTGCGGGCCGGCGACCATGCCGATGACCTTGGCCTGCACGCCGAAGTGCCCGAGCGCCTCGATCAGCTGCGCGGCGGTCTTCTCCTGCCCCGCCGTGTCCGGGCGATTCGCCTCGGCGCTTGAGCGCTTGAGGAAGCGGGGGTCGGGGACGGTCCACTCGAAGTCGGGCGCGTCGGTGACGGCGGCTCGGTAGCGGCCCTGGGGCGTGAGGTCGGCCGGGTCGGTGGACCGTGTCACGCCGGGCTCGTCGGTCTCGGGGTCCTCGGCCAGCTTGGGCTCCTCCTCCGGCTCCGGCAGCTCCACCTCCGGCGCCGGCGCCTCCCCGCCGTAGAGGTCCGGGAAGCGGTCCTCGCCCGACCAGAAGCTCGGGTCGCGCTCCTCCTCCACCTCGCGCGGCGCCCCCGGCTCGAACTCCGGCGGCTCCTCGAGCACCGGGTCGTCGGCGACCGTCACGTGGCCCTCGTGGGCCTCCAGCTCGCGCAGCTCCTCCGCGGCGGCACGCCGCCGGGCGACCACCGCCGTGCTCTCGCGCAGGACGCGCGTCGTCGAGTCGCTCGTGGCCTTGACCACGCCCGCCACCGAGGCGCCGGTGAGCAGCAGCACACCGGCCAGGAACAGGAACACGGCCAGGATGTGGGACCCGACGCCGCCGAGCAGGGTCGAGGTCAGCCAATAGAGCGCCTCGCCGGCCATGCCCCCGCGCGTGCGCACCCACTCCCCGTCCCAGAAGCCGGGCCGCCCGCCCTCGGGGCCGAGGCCGAGCGTCCCGGCGGCGAGGCCGAGACAGAGCGCGGCGAACAGGCACACCGCGCCCGCGCGGAACGGCCGCACGGCGGGCAGCACCGGGCGCAGGACGAGGATCGCCCCCGCTGCGAGCAGCGCGATCGGCACGCCGTAGTGCACGGCGCCGAGCAGCCAGCGCAGCGAGTCGACCGTCCAGCCGCCCGCCTGGCCGCCGTCTGTGCGCAGGTAGACGAGGAAGGCGAAGAAGACCGCGAGCGCGATCAGGCCGAGCCCGAGCAGGTCGAGCTGGCGCTGCCCGAGCTCGGGCAGGCGCGGCAGCGCCGGGCGCGGCAGGGCGCGCCTGGCACGGGCCTTGCCGCGGCGGGCGGGGGTGGGACGGGCGGGCATCGGGCCGGACCCCCTTCGACGGCGATCCGCCGCCTCCTGCGTCCGCGGTCCATGCCCGAACGCGAGAACCGGGTACGAGACGAGCCATGGACGGCTTCGACCTGTTCCGCTACCCCGCTCGCATTCGTGGCCTTCGGGCTCTTCTACGCGGCCAACGGCGTCCGAGCGCTGCTGGCGGGGCGGCGCTTCGAGCGGGCGGCCCACCGCGCAGAGGGCACCGTGGTCGACGTGCGCAGCCGCGTCGTCCGCCGCTCGTCCTCCTCCGGCCGCGGCTCCCGCAGCCGCACGATCCACATCCCCGTCGTGCGCTTCGCGATCCCCGACGGGCGCACCGTGGAGACGGAGTCCGGCGGCGGCTCGAGCTTCGCGCCGACGATCGGCTCCGCGGTCACCGTGCTCTACAACCCGGCCGACCCCGCGCGGGCGCGCCTCGAGGACACGCCGGGCGCCGGCGGCGCGCTCGTGGACCTAAACCGCGCCTGAACATCCGTCGCGTATCGAGGCTCGCGGGCCTACCATCAGCGGGATGGACACCGCCAGCCGCCCCGTCCGCGTGCTCGTCGTCGAGGACGACGAGGAGATCGCCCAGGTGCTCCAGCGCTCGCTGCGCCTGGAGGGCTACGAGGTCAAGCTGGCGGGCGACGGCGTGCAGGGCCTGGAGGAGGCCACCGCCTTCCTGCCCGACCTGATCGTGCTCGACCTCGGGCTGCCGCGCCTGGACGGCGTCGACGTCGCCAGGCGGCTGCGCGACGGCGGCGACGCGGTGCCGATCCTGATGCTCACCGCCCGGGACGCGCTGGAGTCCCGCGTGGAGGGACTCGACGTGGGCGCCGACGACTATCTCGTCAAGCCGTTCGAGCGCCAGGAGCTGCTCGCGCGCCTGCGGGCGCTGCTGCGCCGCCGCCCGCCGCGCGGGATGGCGCCGCTGCGGGTCGGCGACCTGATGCTCAACCCCGACACCCACGAGGTCTCGCGCGGGGACCGCCGGATCGAGCTGACCCAGCGGGAGTTCGAGCTGCTCGAGTACCTGATGCGCAACGAGCGGCTCGTCATCTCGCGCCAGAAGCTGCTCGACGAGGTGTGGGGCTATGACCCGTTCTCGATCACCAACACGATCGAGGTCTTCGTGTCCAACCTGAGAAGGAAGCTCGAAGCCGGTGGCGAGCCTCGGCTCCTCCATACGGTCCGCGGCGCGGGCTACGTCCTGCGCGTATAGGCGCCTGCCGATCCGCTGGCGACTCGCCGGCGGCTCCGCGGCCCTGACGCTCGTGATCCTGTGCGGCTTCGCCGCGATCGTCGGCGTGCTCACCACGCGCCGCCTGCAGTCGGACTTCAGCCGCCAGGTGGCCGACGCCGCGGACGAGCTGTCGCGCGAGGTCAAGCTCCGCTACGGCCAGCGCGGCGACGGCACCCGCTACCTGCGCAAGATCGGTGGGCCGAAACTCGACGACTACGCCTCCGGCCGCGACGCCGTCGTGCGGATCATCACCCCGGCCGGCGACTACGTGACCGGCAGCGACGGCGCGCCGAGCTTCGGCCCCTTCATCACCACCAGCGCGAACGTCGAGGGCTGGCGCGTCGAGTCGCGCCGCGTGGAGGTCGTCAACTACATCGACCCGGTCGTGATCCAGTACGCGCGGCGGCTGTCCCAGGTCGAGGCGACGGCCAACCGCGTCAAGGTCTTCCTCTCCTTCGGCGTGCTCGGCGGCTCGCTGCTGGCGCTGCTGGCCGGCCTGGCGACGGCGCGCCGCGCGATGGAGCCGATCGCCGAGCTGACCGCCGCCGCGCGCGAGGTCGAGCGCTCGCGCGACCCGACCGTCCGGATCCCGCACACGCAGTCCGACGACGAGGTCTCCGAGCTGGCACGCACGCTGGAGTCGATGCTCGCGGCGCTCGACGACGCCCGGACGGAGACCGAGGCAGCGCTCACCCGCCAGCGCGAGTTCGTCGCCGACGCGTCGCACGAGCTGCGCACGCCGCTGACCTCCGTGCTGGCCAACCTGGAACTGCTCGAGGAGGAGCTGACCGGCGAGCAGCGCGAGACCGCCGCCTCGGCGCTCCGCTCCTCGCTGCGGATGCGCCGGCTCGTCGCCGACCTGCTCCTGCTCGCGCGCGCCGACGCCGGCCGCGTCGCGCCGCACGAGCCGATCGACGTCTCCTCGGTGGTGATGGACGCCGCCGCCGAGCTGGAGCCCGTGGCCGGTGGCCACGACATCTCGGTCGCGGCGCCGCCGGGGATGGCGGTCATGGGCGCGCGCGACGAGCTGCACCGGCTGATCCTCAACCTGATGGAGAACGCGCTGCGCCACACCGATCCCGGCACGGCAGTGGAGGCGCAGGTGACCCGCGAGGACGGCAACGTCGTGCTCGCGGTCGAGGACGACGGCCCCGGCATCCCGGAGGAGCTGCACGACAAGGTCTTCGAGCGCTTCTTCCGCGGCTCCAGCGACCGCGGCGGCTCCAGCGGGCTGGGACTCTCGATCGTCCGCGCCGTCACGGAGTCCCACCTCGGCTCCGTGCGCCTGGAGCCGCCGCTCGACGGCCGCGGCGCCCGCGTCGTGGTGCGCCTGCCGGCGCACGAGCGGGCGCGTGCGCCCGCCGGCGCCGGCTAGGGCTCGTCGCGCACCAGTCGCCCGCCGCGGAACGTGCCGGCGGCGATCACCATGCCGGCGGCGACCAGCACGATGTCCTTGAGCACGTACTGGCCGGCGAGCGTCGGCGCGTGGCCCGGCCCCCCGAACAGCTCGCCGCTGAGCAGCACGAGCGGCGACAGGATGCCGACGAACTGGACCGCGAGCAGCCAGATCGCCAGCCGCATCCAGCGGCTCGCGAGGAAGCACAGCCCGATGAAGCACTCCAGCGTCGCAACCGCCACGAGCGCGACCGAGCCGGGCACCATGCCGAGCGTCAGCATGTCCGTCGTCCGCTCCACGAGGTCCTGGGCGGGACTGACGCCGGGGAAGTACTTCAGGAAGCCGAAGAGCAGGAAGATCAGCCGACCGACACCCGCAGCGCCGGGATGCTGAAGGCCACCAGCCGGCGATGGAGCCCGTTCTCGAACTCGATGAAGCGAGCCATGGCCTGGTTCATGCGACCTACTGCGACGTCCCCGTCGCCGACGGTTCACAAGGTGGCGCGCCGCCGGTCCGCCCTCGTCCGAGCGGCCACCGGGCTCAAGGCGGTCCGGCTGCGGCCGATGCAACCCGTCGAAGCCCATGTTCGACCCGCTCTCGCATCCGCTCGTCCAGCCCTCGCCCGTCGGCGACGACTACGCCGCCCTGTGCGAGAAGGTCCGGCTGCTCTGCGGCATCGATCTGATGCAGTACGAGCGCGAGCAGATGGAGCGCCGGGTGCGCACCTGGGTCCAGCGCCGCGGCGCAGCGCGGCTGGAGGTCTACGGCGACCTCCTCCGGCGCGATCCCGACGAGCTGGACGCCTTCCTGGACCGCGTGACGATCAACGTCTCGCACCTGTGGCGCCACGAGGAGCAGTGGGACGCGCTGCGGACCGACGTGCTCCCCGCGCTGGCGAGCCGCGGCGGCCGCCTGCGGGCGTGGAGCGCCGGCTGCTCCTACGGCGCCGAGGCGTTCACGCTCGCCGCGGTCTGCCGCGAGGCGGTGCCGGAGAGCGACGTGGGCATCGTCGGCACCGACCTCGACCGCCGCATGATCGCGCGCGCCCGCACCGGCGAGTTCTGCTCGGAGGAGGTGCGCACCGCGCCCGCCGCCTTGCTGCACCGCCACTTCGAGCCGCTCGAGGGCGGCGCCTGGCGTGCGAGCCCGGCGCTGCGCAGCCTCGTCCGCTTCGAGCAGGGCGACCTGCTGCGGATGCCCGTCCCGCGTGGGCGCTACGACCTCGTCATGTGCCGCAACACGCTGATCCACTTCAACGAGGACGTCCGCAACGCGCTGCACGCGCGGCTGGTGGACGCGCTGGCGCCCGGCGGGCAGCTCGTGATCGGCACCGCCGAGCGCGTCGCCGACCCGCGCGCGCTCGGCCTCACCGCCACGCACCGCTTCATCTACCGCAAGCGCTGACGGCGACCCGGCGCTTCCGCGGAAGCGCTCGTGTTCGGACACGCGCTCGTGTTCGGACACGGACATCTGCAGCGGTTCTTGCAGCGCGGCGGCGCACCTCGAACCTGAAAGAGGTCGATCGTGCGCCTGGGCCAGGAACGTCACCCTTCAGCCGACGAAAGGCGGGCCGCACCCCGAGGATGCGGCCCGCGACTGGACGGATGTTCTATTACGCCCAGCTGACCCCCGCCTTAGTTTTCGCGCCGTCAGGCACGCGAATCGACTCCGGAAGCGGTGACAGCCGCGGCCGGAGCACTACGCAGGGGGCAATTATGGGTTTCCGCAACTAGCCGTCACGGAGCTGTACATGAGAAGAGCGCCTGGATGGCGCTCTTTCTCGTTGCGCAAGAGTCTTCTCGGCCGCGAGCGCGATCGGCTGGATCGAATACCCGTCTACGCGACGGCGGTACGCGGTCTCGCGTAGTCCTCCACCCGGCGCTCGAACGCCAGCTCGCTCTCGAAGTCCGCCTCGTCGGCGTGCCGGAAGCCGATGCCGCGCTCGAGGATCATCGTCTCGAAGGTCAACACCACCGCCGGGTCGAGTTGACTGCCGGAGACGCGGCGCAGCTCCGCGAGCGCCGCCTCCGAGCTCACGGGCCGGCGGTAGGAGTCCCGCGACGTCATCACGTCATAGGTGTCGGCGGCGGCGATGATCCGCGAGCCGAGCGGGATGCTGGCCAGGGGGACGTCGTAGTAGCCGTTGCCGTCGAAGCGCTCGTGGTGGCAGTAGATGATGTCCGCGACGGGCCCGTAACCCTCGATGCGCCGTACGAGCTTCGCGCCCTGCTCGGGATGGAGCTTCACGATGCGCCACTCATCGTCGGTTAGCTTGCGGTCGGCGAAGAGGATCGAGTCGGGGAAGATGAACTTGCCGATGTCGTGCAGCAGCGCGGCGGTGTGCACGAGGTCCTGGTCGCGCTCGCCGAGGCCCATCATCCTCGCGACCTCACGGCTGTAACGGGCGACCGCGGCGGAGTGGCGAGCGGTCATCGCGTCGCGCATCGAGAGGGTCTGGAGCACCGTGTTCAGCAGGCCCACCTGAAGCGAGGCCAGCTCGCGGGTTCGCTGCTCGAGCTCCTCCCCACGCTCGTAGGCCTGGACGCCCGCCCGGAGCAGGTACTGCACGACGAACAGCACGACGGCTGCAAGCCCGACGGCGCCGACGCCGATCTGGTAGTAGCTGTAGGCGACACCGGCGGTCAGGAGCCCGGTGGCGAACTCCGACGGCAGCACCACGAGATAGACGGACCGCACAGCGTCGCCGTACGGCGTCCCCTGCTTGGCGAGGTTGAAGACCGCGACGAGCGTGAAGTTGAGGAAGTTGGTGAGCATGAAGACCACGAGGACGACGAGGGCGAAGCCCAGGCCACCGCCCATCCCCGGTGCGACGTCTCCGACGCTCAGGTCGATGATCACGCCGCCCACCAGCGGGAAGATCATGTAGTTGACCGTGTTCATCAGCGTGTTGGCGAGCGGCCGGCGCGCCAGCAGCCCGTCGATGGCCGACGACGCGGCTCCGATCGCCGCGGCGGGAGCCGGCCCCAGCAGGGCCATGGCGAGCACGATGGCGAGGAAGGAGCCGGAGATCCGGACGTTGCGGACCTCCACGGCCATCTTGTCGCTGCCGATCATCAGCACGAGCAGCAGGAGGAGCAGCTCCCGTGGCCGCCAGTCCGACGGTTCCGAGAGCACAAAGGCCGCGCTCGTCGCGGCGCCCAGCGCTGCGATCAGTCCGAACAGAATGAGCGCCTGGCGTCTCGTCACGACCCTCCTGTAATCGGCATGTCGAGGAGCCGACTTGACCGTGAGACCCCGCGTACGCGCGCGTTGAGACCGGACATTCGTCCAGTCAGCGGTGCGATGGGCCAAGGGATAGGATCACTCCGCGTGAAGGGGAGGCGCTTCGCTCCGTTCGGCGTGCGGCCCTTCGGCCGCCTGCTTGCGTCCTACACGGTCAACGAGGTCGGGGATGCGGTCGGGATCGTCGCCCTCGCGGTGCTGGTCTACGACCGCACGCAGGCGGTGGCGCCCACCGCGGCGTTCTTCGTCGTCGCGAAATTCCTGCCGGCGCTGCTGGCGCCGGCGCTGACCGCCCGCGTGGACCAGCTCGCGCTGCGCCGGACGCTGCCCGTGATCTACGTCCTCGAGGCCGCAACGTTCGCCGCTCTGGCGTTCGTCGCGGACGGCACGTTCGTGCTCGCGCTCGTCCTCGCTCTGGCGCTCGTCGACGGTACGCTCGCGATCACGGGGCGCGGCCTCACGCGCGGTGCGGTGGCCGCGGTGCTGCAGCCCGCGGGCCTGCTGCGCGAGGGCAACGCGCTGATGAACCTCGGGTTCGCGCTCGCATCGGTCGGCGGCGCCGCGCTGGCCGGCCTGCTGATCGGGACGCTCGGCATCGCCACCGCCCTCGCCGTCGACGCCGCCTCCTTCCTGGTCATCGCGGCGGTGCTGGCGGCCACGCGCGACCTGCCCGCGGCGGACGTCGAGCAGGAGCCGTTCCTCGCGCGCTTCCGGGGCGGTCTGCGCTACGCCCGCGACGACGCCCCGGTGCGGGTGCTCCTGGCGGGCCAGGCCGTCGCGCTCGTCCTCTTCACGCTGATCATCCCGATCGAGGTCATCTACGCCAAGGAGAGCCTCGGGACCACGTCCGCGGGCTACGGGATCCTGCTCGCCTCCTGGGGCGCGGGCATCGTCGTCGGCAGCGTGCTCTACCTCCGCGTCAAGAACCGCTCGGCCTGGCTGCTCGTGACCGTCTCGACGCTGGCGATCGGCGTCGCCTACCTCGGCCTCGCCGCCGCCGGCACGCTGCTGGTCGCGTGCCTGATCTCGGTGGTCGGCGGCGCCGGCAACGGCGTCCAGTGGATCGCGGTCATGACCACCCTGCAGGAGCGGACCCCGCCCGGCTACCAGGCTCGGATCACCGGCCTGATGGAGTCGCTCGGCGCGGCGATGCCGGGCGTCGGCTACCTGCTCGGCGCCGCCATCGTCGCCCTCGCCTCCCCGCGGGCGGCCTACGCGGTCGCGGGCATCGGCGTGCTCGTCCTGGTCCTCGCCGCGCTCCCGCTGCGCTCCCGCCTGCGCGGCGGCGGACACGCCGCCGCCGCCCGGAACGGTCACGCGAGCGGCGTGGACCAGCCGCTCCCGGACCCGGTCATCACCGTCCCGCCGGCCGAGGCCGTCACCCGCCGCGACCGCTGAGGGGCGCCCGCTCAGCAGCTGAGGGCGTCGCGCAGGGAACGGCAGCCCCCGCTCATCCGCCCGGCGGACAGCACAGCCTCGCGAGCGAATCGACGCGCACTCGCGCACAGCGGTTGTCTAGGCTCGTGCCATGGACATCCTGGGACGGCTGGCGCGAGAGCTCGACGGTCCGGCCCCACACCTCGCGCATCGGATCAGATGGGAGCGCCGGCGCCGCAGCGACCCGGGCGTCGCCGCGATCTGCCACCTCTTGCCGGCGAGCGGGTGTGGCGTCGACATCGGGGCGGCCGAGGGCCTGTACTCCGTCGGGATGCTCGCCGCAACCGGTCGACGGGGGCAGGTCCACGCCTTCGAGCCGAACCCGGTGAACCACGCCAGACT
>Ga0136616_10000090_pt1 | contig 34190 bp, 38 predicted proteins | sample AntDrymUQ2992106_2_FD_106648 | JGI IMG/M metagenome (GOLD analysis project Ga0136616, IMG submission 106648) | Polar desert sand microbial communities from Dry Valleys, Antarctica - metaG UQ299 (21.06) | ecosystem: Environmental > Terrestrial > Soil > Desert | place: Antarctica: Dry Valley... | reverse complement strand
TGGTCGTCGAAGTGATGGGCCGGCACGCCGGCTGGATCGCCCTGCATGCCGGCCTGGCCGGCGGCGCGAACGTGATCCTGGTGCCGGAACGGCCGTTCAGGATCGACGAGGTGGCCGCGTACGTCGAGCGGCGGTTCGAGACGAAGTACGCCTGCATCGTCGTCGTCGCCGAGGGCGCCACTCCAGCGGAGGGTGACATGAGCCTGCAGACCGGTGAGCTGGACGCGTTCGGCCACGTGCGCCTCGGCGGCGTGGGGCAGCGGCTGGCCGAGGAGATCGAGGCGCGCACCGGCAAGGAGGCGCGCGTCGTCGTGCTGGGGCACATCCAGCGTGGTGGTACGCCGACCGCGTTCGACCGGGTGCTGGCGACCCGCTTCGGGCTGCACGCCATCGACGCCGTACACGAGCGGGACTGGGGCGTCATGGTGGCGCTGCGCGGGACCGACATCGTGCGGGTGCCGCTGGCCGAGGCCACCCGGGAGCTCAAGACGGTCCCCGACCATCGACTGGCCGAAGCCGAGGTCTTCTTCGGCTGATCGCCTCGGCGCTTACGTCCGTACGGTTGAGCGGTATGGCAGCCGAACCTACGGACGTAAGGGTTGCCCTACGGGGTGCGAGGTCGGGCCTGAGTTGGGTGCGCATCGTCACAGCCGGCTGCGTGGGGGCGGTGCTGGTCGCTGCCACCGCCTCGTCGCTGGTGTGGGCATCGACGCCACCTCCGAGTCCGACCCAGCTGGAGCAAGCAGTTGCGGAGCTGACCGGCGCGGACACCGCATTGGCGGACGTGAGCGAGCTCTCGGTCGACTCCACTGGCCTCGGGCCGCGACAACTCCGCGGCACCTTTCCTGCCGCCCTTCCCCTCGATGACACCGGGATCGAGCGCATCCAGGCCAGTGCGCGGCACGCGGGCTGGCAGACCACGGTGTTCCGTGACCCCGACGGCACATTCGTCCGGGCCACGAAGGGTGACCTCGTGGCGGACGTGTCCAGGTCTCAGATCGACCTGGCCACGATGGTCCCGCTGGCGGTGAACGTCGCCGTCGCCGTCGGCGGTGTCCTCGGCGTCCTGCTCGGCTGCTGGCTCAGTCTGCGCCGGCAACGACGCGACGAGACGCTGCGCGGGCAGCGGTGGCGGCGCGCGGTGGCCAGCGGCCTGCTGCCGCCCTTTGCCGTCCTCACCGCTGCCCTGCCGGTCTACGCCGTGCTCTCCGGGGCGGCCAGGACGGTGGGCGACTACGGCTCGCTGACCGTCGGCGTGTTGATTCTCTTTGCCGGTTTGTGGGTGCCCGTGGCCGTGCTCATTGCCGCAGCAGTCTGGTTCTGGTCGGGACGACGGGCAGGCCCGTCGACGGTGCGATCATGATCGTCAGGCCAGGATGGTTGGCACAGAGCCACTCCGCCCTGACGATCATGAGTCTGTGGACAGCCGCAGCGGGTCGACCGCCATTCGCTGCATGCTCGGTAGGTGTCGGTCGAGTCCGTGTTCGCTCGCGGTGGCGGAGTCGCCTCGCGCAGTGAACTCGGCATGGCTGGCTGACCAGAGGGCGGCTGCGCGGCGCCGTGGATCGCGGCGCGTGGCAGCTGCCCTTCCCCGGCGTGGTTGTGAATCATGGTGGCCCGCTCGGCGTCGATCAGCTGCGGCGTTGCGCGCTGGTGTACGGCGGCCCGCAGTCGGTGCTCAGCCATCACACCGCCGGGGCAATCCATGGCCTATCCGCGGGAGCGACCAGAGACAGTCTGGCCCTGACTGTGCCGAACGGTGGGCACAGGCGCGGTGTGGACGGGCTGAAAATCCATCAAACAACGCGGCCGGTGAACGTCTGGTACGCCCCCGGCCTGCGCTACACCCACCCGGCGCGCACGGTTGTCGACATGGCCTTGCAGTTGCAGTCGCTGGATGACGTCGTCGCGATTGTCTCGGCGGCTGTACAGCGGCAGCAGACGACGCTTCGGCTCATCCAACACGAGGCGCGGCGGCTGCCGCGACATGGCTCACGCTGGCTGCGGATCGCCTTGGCAGAGGTCGGAACTGGTGTCCGCTCCGCGGGGGAAGGACTGTTCCTTCGGCTCGTGCGGTCCGCCGGCTTGCCGGAACCCGAGCTGAACGCGCCCGTGCTGACCGCCGCCGGCACCGTCTACCTGGATGCGCTGTGGCGGCGGCAGCGGGTGGGCGCGGAGATCGACGGTCGCGGGTATCACCTCGGAGCCTCGGCATGGGCACGTGACCTGGCGCGGCAGAACCGAATCATGGCGCTGGGCATCACCTTGCTCCGCTTCCCGGTGCGGCGGCTGCACACGGACCCGGACGAAGTTATTGCGGAGCTGCGCGCTGTGCTCCTGGGGAGATGATCGTCAGGCGGAAGTGGTCTGCCAGGAGCCGCTGTGTCCTGATGATCACAGCGGTCCCGGGGGTGGCGGCTGGCGGTGGCGAACTACGCTGAACCATGTGAGTGTCGACCTCGACGGCTGGCGGGAACTGCCGGCGAGCCAGCAGCCGTCCTGGCCGGACGAGCGGGCGTTGCGCGCCGTACTGGCGACGATGGAGACGGTTCCGCCGATCGTCGCGCCGGCCGAGGTCGACGCGCTCCGGTCGAAGCTGGCCGAGGTGGCGCACGGGCGGGCGTTCCTGCTGCAGGGCGGGGACTGCGCGGAGACCTTCGACGACAACACCGAGCCGCACCTGCGCTCCACCACCCGGACGCTGCTGCAGATGGCCGTCGTGCTGACTTATGGCGCCAGCATGCCGGTGATCAAGGTCGGCCGGATTGCCGGGCAGTACGCCAAACCCCGCTCGTCCGACCTCGACGCCCTCGGCCTGAAGTCCTACCGCGGGGACATGGTCAACTCGCTGGAGGCGACGCCCGAGGCCCGGGTCCACGACCCGAACCGGCTGGTCCGGGCCTACGCCAACTCTGCGGCCGCGATGAACATGATCCGCGCGTACGCACACGGCGGCTTGGCTGACCTGCATGCCGTACACGACTGGAACAACGAATTCGTGACCCGATCCCGGGCCGGTGTGCGCTACGAGACGATCGCCCGCGAGATCGACCGAGCGCTGGCCTTCATGGCCGCCTGCGGAGTAAACGACGAGGCGCTGCGCAGCGTCGATCTGTACAGCAGTCATGAGGCGCTGATCCTGGAATACGAGCGGGCCCTCACCCGGCTCGAGGACGGAACGCCGTACGACCTGTCCGGTCATTTCCTGTGGGTGGGGGAGCGGACCCGGACGCTGGACGGTGCGCACATCGCGTATGCGGCCATGATCGCCAACCCGATCGGAGTCAAGATCGGACCGGCCTGTACGCCGGAGGTGGCGGTCGAGCTCGTCGAGCGGCTCGACCCCGACAACACCCCGGGTCGGCTCACGCTGATCAGCCGGATGGGCAACGGGCGGGTCCGTGACAGCCTCCCGGCCATCATCGAGAAGGTCGAGGGGACCGGCCACCGCGTCGTGTGGCAGTGCGATCCCATGCACGGCAACACGATCGAGTCCTCCACCGGCTTCAAGACCCGGCACTTCGACCGGGTCGTCGACGAGGTGATGGGCTTCTTCGAGGTGCACCGCGCGCTCGGCACTCATCCCGGCGGGATCCACGTGGAACTCACCGGTGAGAACGTCACCGAGTGCCTCGGCGGGGCGGAGGACATCAGCGACGACGACCTGTCCGGCCGGTACGAGACCGCATGCGATCCGCGGCTGAACACCGGTCAGTCACTCGAACTCGCGTTCCTCGTCGCGGAGATGCTGCGTGGATAGGCGCAGCTCCGCAGGCGTCGCCGCGCATGTGGCTGATCCGTTCCGGCGGCCGGCCGTCGACCTGCGGTCGGACACCGTAACGCGGCCGACCGCCGCGATGCGGCAGGCGATGGCCGACGCGGACGTCGGCGACGACGTCTACGCCGAGGACCCGACTGTCAACGCGCTGGAAGCCGAGGTCGCGGCCCTGTTCGGGCACGAGGCGGCGCTGTTCGTCCCGTCCGGGACGATGGGCAACCAGATCAGCCTGCGGCTGCTGGCCGAGCCCGGCCAGGAGATCCTCTGCGACAGCGACGCGCACATCGTCACCTACGAGATGGGTGCGGCGGCGGCGCTGTTCGGTCTCAGCACGCGCACGATCCCGGGCGGCCGAGGCCGGTTCGAGCTGGACGCCTACGTCCCGCAGGTGCGCCCACCGGACTGGCACACCGTGCGCACCGCCGTCATCGCGGTGGAGAACACGCACAACCGCGGCGGCGGCTCGATCCAGCCGTTCGACGAACTCAAGGCGCTCCGGGCGTACGCCGCCGAGGCGGGCCTGTCGGTGCACTGCGACGGTGCCCGGATCTGGAACGCGCACGTGGCCACCGACATCAGCCTGGCCGAGTACGGCGGCCTGTTCGACACCCTGTCGGTGTGCCTGTCCAAGGGCCTGGGGGCGCCTGTCGGGTCGCTGATCGTCTCGACCCGTGGGCGGATCGCCAGCGCACGTGTCCTGCGCAAGCGCCTCGGCGGCGGAATGCGCCAGGCCGGCGTCCTGGCCGCGGCCGGCCGGCATGCGCTGCACCACCACGTCGCGCGGCTCGCCGACGATCACGGCCGGGCGCGGCGGCTGGCTGAGGCGCTCGACGGCCACCTGAACGCAGGTCCGGAAACGAACATCGTCGTACTCGACGTCGCGGGCGAGGCGCACACGTTGGCCGCCGCCGCCCGGGACGAGGGTGTCCTGATCTCGGTGGTGAGCCCGACCCGGATCCGGCTCGTCACGCATCTCGACGTCGACGACGACAGCATCGACCGCGCGGTCGGCGTGCTGACGTCGCTGTTGGGCGGTGCCCCGGGTGGTGCGAACAGGGCGGCGAGGTGACCTGGGCTAGGGCGAGGGTTGCTCCACCAGCTGCGCGAGGTACAGCGGCTCACCGAGCGCGTCGATCAGCTCCAACTGCGTCTCGAGGTAGTCGATGTGGTGCTCCTCGTCGGCGAGGATGTCCTCGAAGATCCGGGCGGTCGTGACGTCGCCGACGCCGCGGCAGTAGTCCACCGCCGGGCGCAGCCGCTCGACCACCTCGAGCTCGATCTTCAGGTCGCAGTCGAACTGCTCCTTGACTGTCTGCCCGACGCGAAGGGACAGCAGCCGCTGGTAGTTGGGCAGTCCCTCGAGGAACAGGATGCGGTCGGTCAGCACCTCGGCGTGCCGCATCTCGTCGAGGGACTCCGCGCGGGTGTGCGCTGCAAGTCTGGTGTAGCCCCAGTTCTCCTGCATCTTGGCGTGCAGGAAGTACTGGTTGATCGCGGTCAGCTCGCTGGTCAGCTGCTCATTGAGCAACTCGATGGCGCGGTCATCACCCTGCATGGAGCCTCATTTCGGCTGGCGGTGCGGTCAAGCCGACAGCGCTACGGCGCTGCCAACCAGGTGCCCCGCGTCTGCTGCGGTCAGCCGGTCACAGATCCGCAGCAGGCATCCGCCGCATCCGGTCCCGGCGCCGGTGACAGCGCCGACGTCGTCCTCCGTCGTGGCACCCGCGGCGATGGCTGCATCGATCTGCCGGTCGGTCACCGCGTGGCAGATGCAGACGTACATGCGGCTCTCCTCGAGGAAGGCAAGGCGTCCCTAAGTTAGCTCAGCCTCACCTAACCTGACAAGAGGTACCGCAAGGGTCCGTCCGGTCAGCGCCGGGAACGCCTGAACCGCCGCGGCCAGCGCGGCCAGGCTCGCACCGGCGAGCGCTTGTGCTCCGTCCACCAGCGCCGCCTCCGGATGCGGGTGTACGTCGACGATCAGCCCATCGGCTCCCGCGGCCAGGCCCGCCCGCGCCAGGGGCAGCACCAGATCGCGGCGGCCGGCGGCATGTGAGGGGTCGACGATGATCGGCAGGTGGCTCATCGAGCGGATCATCGGGACGGCCGCCACGTCGAGGGTGTTGCGGGTCGCGGTCTCGTAGGTGCGGATGCCACGCTCGCAGAGCACGATGTCGAGGTTGCCCCGCTGCGCGATGTACTCGGCGGCCATCAGCCATTCCTCGTACGTCGCGGTCAGTCCGCGCTTGAGCAGGACCGGCCTGCCGGCGCTTCCCACCGCCTGCAAGAGCGTGAAGTTCTGCATGTTCCGGGCGCCGACCTGGAGCATCGCGGCGTGCTCGGCCACCAGGTCGACATCGGCGGCGTCGACCACCTCGGTGACCGCCGGCAGTCCTACCTCGGCGCTGACCTCGGCCAGGATCCGCAGCCCCTCGCGACCGAGACCCTGGAACGCGTACGGCGACGTACGCGGCTTGTAGGCGCCGCCGCGCAGCAGCGCCGCGCCGGCGTCGCGTGCCATCAAGGCGGCCGCGAGGGTCTGCTCGGGCGTCTCCACCGCGCAGGGTCCGGCGATGAGCGTCACCGTGTCGGGGCCGATGGGGACGCCGCCCACCGTGACCGTGGAGGTACCGACGTGGTGCTCGCGGCTGACCAGCTTGTACGGCGAGGTGATCCGGACGACCTCGGCGACTCCGGGCAGATGGCCGAGATCGATGCTCTCCAGCACCCGTTCGTCACCGACGACGCCGACGATGGTGCGGTTCACTCCGCGAGAGACGAACGCGGCGCCACCTGCCGCCTCGACGTGCGCCACCACCTCGGCGACGTCGCTGTCGCCGCCCGCGGGCGCCATGACGATGACCATGAGGACGTCAGAAGGTGGCGAGCAACGAGACGGTGGACCCGCGCAGCGCCAGGTCCCCGCCGTCCGGATCCTGCAGCGTGACCGTCCCGTCGGAGCACAGGAAGCAGGTGCTGTCTACGACGAAGCCTTCCGCCTCGAGTATTGCCGTCGCTTCGGACAGCGGCAGAGTGTCGACGTCCGGCACCAGGACCAGGTCCGGCCCCTTGGACACGACGATCGTCACGGTCGTCCCGCGCGCCACCGGGTCGGCGTCTGGCGTCGGGTCCTGGCTGATGACCAATCCCTTGTCCACGTCGTTGCTGAACTCCTCGACCACGTTCGGGTTGAGGCCGCCGCCGCGCAGCGCGTCAGCCGCCTGGACCCGCTCCAGCCTGACGACGTCGGGAACCTCGACGGGAGCCGGTCCCCGACTGACCACGATCGTCAGGGGGTCACCGCGGCGTAGTTCCGTCCCGGCCGGAGGCTCGAACCCGGCGACCGACCCGGCCGGCACGGACTCGTCGTACGCCTCGGTCTGCGTGACGTCGACCGGCGTACCGGCAAGGACGTCGAGCACGGCCTGGACCGGCCGGCCGAGCAGGTCCTGCCCCACGGTGAACCGCTCCGGCCCCTTGGAGACGGTGAGGACAACCTCGGTTCCCCGGACGACTCGGCTACCGTCGGCGGGATCGGTCGAGGTCACGCGGCCGGCCGGCACCGTTTCGCTGAAGACGGTGTCGGTGAAGGTGACGTCGACGCCGGCGTCCTGGGCGGCGGTGACGGCGGCGTCCTCGGTCAGTGCGACCAGCGCCGGCACCTCGGTGTAGCGACCGCTGCCGAACCACCAGCCGGCGCTTCCGGCGACGAGGCCGAGGGTGAGGACGACACCGAGCGCGATCAGGCCGGAGCGCCGTCGACGGCCGCGCGGGACGGGGACCGGCTGGGTGGCGCGTTTCATTCGGGCGGCCGGGGTCGCCGTCCCGCTGTGCTGCGGCGTCTGCCACAGCGTGTTCCGGGTGGCGCCGGCGCGGGACGGGGGCGCCGTCCGGACGCGTCGCGTCGGGACGGGTACGCGTTCCAGCCCGACGTCGGTGCGGGCGTCCCAGAGTTCGGCCAGGAACACGCCGGCGTCCAGCGGACGACCCGAGGGCTCCCGTCGGGTCGCCTCCACGGTGAGTTCGGACAGCCGCGGCGGAATCGTCGGGACGATCTCCGATGGCGACGGTACGTCGGAGTGCACATGCCGGTAGGCGATCGAGATCGCCGTCTCGCCGGAGTACGGCGGGCGACCGGTGAGCATCTCGTAGAGCACGATTCCGGCGGCGTAGACGTCGCTACGTGGGCTCGCGGCCCCGGTCTGGATCTGCTCGGGGGACAGATAGGCCACGGTGCCGATGAGGACATCGCCGCTGCGGCTCGCCGCACTCCCGGCCGCGACGGCGCGGGCCAGCCCGAAGTCGGCGACCTTGACGACACCGTCGTCGGAGATGAGCACGTTCTCCGGCTTGATGTCGCGGTGAACCAACCCGGTGCGGTGGGCCGCGGTGAGTCCGGCGAGAACCGGCTCCAGGACGGCAACGGCTTCGGCCGGTGTCAACCGGCCGCGTTCCACGAGCAGGTCGCGCAGGGTGTGGCCGTGCACGAGTTCCATGACGAGGAAGGCGTGCCCCTTGTCGGTTCCCTGGTCGAAGACCGACACCACGTTGATGTGTGACAGCCGGGCGGCGGCGCGCGCCTCCCGGCTGAAGCTGTCGACGAAGGCCGGGTTGCCCGCCAGGCTCGCAGACATCACCTTCACCGCGACCGTGCGCTCCAGTCGGAGGTCGGTACCGGCGTACACGGTGGACATCCCGCCGTCGGCGAGTCGATCGTCGACCCGGTACCGCCCGTCCAGCACGACGCCGAGCATCGCGTCGGTCAGCGTCGCGTCCACAACCGCCCAGTCTACGTTCGGCGGAGCGCCGTGGCCGGAACGCGACACCCCGACAATGATCAGCTGCGGAACGCCGTGATGACGGGGGCAAAGTCTGCTACCGCGCTCGCGGTTGCGAGGTCGGCCAGGCTGACGATCGCCGTGTGGACGCCGGCTTCGGCGAGCTCGCGGAACCGGCCGATGTGGTCGTCCACGGTTCCTGCGTTCACCGACTCCGCGAAGGCCTCGGGTGTCGTGCCCGGCGCTCTGGCCGCCTCGGTGCGGTCCCGAAGCGAGCTGCGATCGGGCGCGCACAGGACGGTCGACAGGTGCGTCACCTCGATGTCGTCGAGGGCGCGGCTTGCGGCTGCACAGTGCCGGGCCAGTACGCCGAGCTTGTGCCGCACGGTGTCCGGGCCGCCGAAGAGGTTGCAGGCATCGGCGTACTGCGCGACCAGCCGCAGGGTGCGGCGCTCGCCCTGGCCGCCGACCAGTATGGGTATCCGTGCTTGGACCGGCCGTGGGTAGCAGATCGCCTCGGGGATGCGGACCCGGTGTCCCTCGAATGGCGGCGATCCGGGTCCCCACATCAGCGGGAGCAGCCGCAGGGCGTCCTCGAGCAGGTCGAGTCGGTCCCGGCGAGTCGGGAAGTCCCAGCCGTACACGCGGTGCTCGCGCTCGAACCACGCGGCGCCGAGGCCGCAGACGACCCGGCCGCCGGACAGCACATCAAGGGTCGCGACGATCTTGGCCAGGTGCGCGGGGTTCCGGTAGGTCACGCCGGTCACGAGCGCGCCGAGCCGGCAGGTCTTCGTCACGGCGGCGAGAAACCCCAGAGTGGTGTAGCTGTCCAGCATCGGATCCCACTCCCTGCCGACCTGCGGGATCTGCAGCATGTGGTCCATCACCCAGAGGCTGCTGAACCCGGCCTCCTCGGCGTCGACGGCGAGCGCGGCCAGGCCATCGCGCAGGTCGCCGGCCCAGGTGAAGCTGGGCACCTGCAGTCCGAACCGCAGGGACATCGGGTGGTCCTCCTGTCGGCTAGCGGCAGCCGGTGCGGCGAGCATCGCGGCGGGCACGACGACGACGGGGCCGGCGTCGTGGACTGCGTCGAATCCCTCTCCCGCCAGCGCGGCCCTGGTGTTGCCGTGGGCGCGGATCTGCTCGGCCAGCACCTTGGCCGGAACCGGCCGGTCGCGCGCCCGGTTGCGTTCGCGACACAGCGCGGCCGGTGTGTCGAAGAGCACGGCGTGGCAGGCCATCCCGTGCTGCCGCGCGAGCCTCAGGTAGGCCGTGCGGCGAGCGGCGTCCAGGCCCAACGTGTCGACCACGGTGAGCAGCCGGCGGCTCACCCGGCGTTCGAGGACCAGGTCGAGCACCTGGAAGGCATCCTTGCCGGCCTTTTGGTCGTGCGGTCCCTCGCCGACGAGGGCGCGCAGCCGATCGGAGGAGACGACCTGCTCCGGACGGAACTGCGACTCCGCCCAGGTCGACTTGCCCGATCCGGACGGCCCGACCAGCACCACCACGCACGCGGTCGGCAGCCGGATCGTCACGCCGGAAGGGTAGGGCCGCTGCCCCGAGCGCTCATAGATTGGCACCGTGCTCGACACGAGTGCCTGGCCAGGGCTGACACTGCTCGAGCGTCTGGCCGGAGGCGCTCGCAGCGCCGTCTTCCGCGCTCGCCGCGGTCGCGAGGATCTCGTCGTACGGCGTTCCGGCCGGCCAACGGACGCCCTGGACTGGGAGCTCGACCTCCTCGGCTTCCTCGACGGGAACGGCATCCGGGTCCCGGCCGTCGTCCCGGCCGGGGACGGGCAGCGGCACGTGAACGGGGTGCTGGTGCAGCGCTGGCTGCCGGGCGGGCCGCCCAGGACAGCGGCGGACTGGGCGGCCGTGGTCGCCACTGTGCAGCAGGTCCATGCGTTGACACGTGGCTGGCCGCAGCGTCCCGGCTTCGCGTCCAGCCGGCAGCTTGTGGATCAGGACCGCGGTGGCGATGTCGACCTGAGCGCGATGCCTGCCGACGCGGCAACGTTGGTCCGGCGTGCCTGGGAGCCAGCGATGGTCGGTGCCGAGTGCGCGATCCACGGCGACGTGGGCGGCAACAACCTCCTCGTCCTCGAGGGCCGCGCGGCGCTGCTGGACTGGGACGAGGCGCGGGTCGACGTCCCCTGGTTCGACTTCGCGCACCTCCCTGCTCAGGTCACGGTATCGACTCCGGTCCATCGGACGGACCTGACGACCGCGGGTGTTGCCTGGGAGGCGGCCACGTGTTGGATCGCCGAACCGCAGTACGCCGCGCGCCGGCTGGCCGAACTGCAGCGACGGCTAGGGGCCGGATAGCCGCACTTGTGGGTCCGCTGTTGCGCTACGCCCGGACGACGAGGTCGGCCGGGACGTCGTGGACGTCGCTCACGCCGCACAGCGCCATTGTCAGCTCCAGGGCGGCGCCGAGTTCGGTGAGGACGTCGCGAACGCCGTCCGCGCCGCCGGCGGCCAGTCCCCAGATCGTCGGCCGCCCCACGAACACGGCCCGGGCCCCCAGTGCGAGCGCGGTGAGTACGTCGGAACCTCGGCGTACGCCGCCGTCGGCGTATACCTCCACGTCCGGACCCACCGCGTCCACGATCTCCGGCAGCGCGATCGCCGAGGCGATCGCCGGGTCGACCTGCCGGCCGCCGTGGGTGGAGACCCAGACGGCCGAGGCGCCGGCGTCCAGGCAGCGCTGCGCGTCGTCACCGCGGAGCACTCCCTTGACGACGAGCGGCATCGACGTCAGGGCCGCGAACCGAGTGACGTCCTCGAAGGTCCACGTCGCGGTGGCGATCGTTCCGAGCGCCTGGTTCAGCCCCCGCTCGCCGTACGCCTGCTTCGGCGGGTGGTTGGCCATCTCGATGCCCTGGGGAAGCTGGAACTCGTTGACCAGATCGCGCAGCCGGCGGCCGAGAAACGGGAGGTCCACGGTCATCACCAACGCCCGGTAGCCGGCCTCGGCGGCCTGCCGGACCAGGTCGTCGGTGTACTCCGGATCCTTGACCCGATACAGCTGGAACCACTTCGGGCCGGCCGAGGCGGTCGCCACCTCCGCCAGCGAGACCGTGGCCGTCGTCGACACCGTCATCAGCGTCCCCGCGGCTGCCGCGCCTCGGGCGGTCCCCGCTTCACCGTCGGGGTGAGCCATCCGTTGCAGCGCCCAGGGCGCGACGCCGATCGGCATGGACACCGGCGTACCCAACAGGGTCGTGGTCATCGAGACAGCGGACACGTCACGGAGCATCCGCGGCCGCAGCCGCCAGCGCTGCCAGGAAGTCACGCTCTCGCCGAGGGTCACCTCGGCCTCGGTGCCGCCGGCGTAGTAGTCGTACACCCCACGGGGCAGCCGCGCTCGGGCCTGGTCGTGGACAGCATCGAGTTCCATCTGTGAAACCCTAGGGCGGCCCAGGATCGCAGTGCATGAAAGGCTCTGTCGCTGTGATGGACGACATCTGCTGGCTGTCCGTCCCTGAGGTGGCGCAGCGGCTCGGCGTCCAGGTGACGCGGGTGCACCAGCTACGGCGGGAACGACAGCTCGTCGGCTTGCGCGGCGAGGACGGGTTGCGGATCCCGGCCGATTTCCTGGACGGTACGGCGATCGTCAAGCACTTGCCCGGCGTACTGACGCTGCTGGTTGATGGCGGGTTCAGCGACGAGGAAGCGGTCCGCTGGCTGTTCACCGCCGAGGAGTCGCTGCCTGGTACGCCGATCCAGGCGTTGCGGGACAACCGCGGAACCGAGGTCAAGCGCCGGGCGCAGGCCAGCGCGCTGTGACCGATCCGTCGGGCTGAGCATCCGTGCGTTTCACCTACCTGGCCGTCCTGGCCGGCTGCCTGCTCGGGACGCTGCCGCTGGAGTTGTTCCTGCAGGCGCGCGTGTACCACCGGTGGCGGCGATGGCTGCTCGCGCTCTGCCCGGGCTTCATCCTCTTCCTCGCGTGGGACGTCTATGCGATCGCCCGCGGGCACTGGTTCTTCGATCCGGCCCAGACCATCGGTGTCATGTTGCCGGGCGGCATCCCCGTGGAGGAGGTGCTGTTCTTCGTCGTGATCCCGACGTGCGCACTGCTCGCCTTCGAGGCCGTTCGGCGGACGACGGGCTGGCCGGCGGGCGACGAATGAGTTACACGATTCTGTCGCTGGTCGGGGTGGGCGCCGTCCTGATCCTCGACCTCGTCGTGCTGCGCACCCGGCTGGTGCGGCGACGGCTGTTCTGGACGGCGTACGCGATTGTCGCGTTCTTCCAGCTCCTGACCAACGGGATCCTCACCGGCCTGCGGGTGGTCAGCTACAACGCCGCGGAGATCCTCGGGCCGCGGATTGCGTTCGCTCCGGTGGAGGACCTGCTGTTCGGGTTCGCGCTGATCCTGCTCACGCTGTCGGTCTGGGTCTGGCTCGGCTGCATTCGGCCACCCGATGCAAGCCCGCCTCAGCGCTGAGTCATGTTCGGTCGCGCGCTGAACGCCGGTCTCCTGGTGCTCGTAAGCACCGTTGCGTCGGCAACAAGCTCGGCGATCGCACGCGCCGCCGAGGGCGGTTGGCGCGACAGACGGAGCAATTCAAGCGACACAAGGCAGTTCTGGGCTTGGGGGATGCGCGACTATGAGTGCTTCTCCGAGGAGAGCCGCATCGCCAACCTGGTGCTCGACCCCGAGGCATTCCCCACTGCGGTGCGACTGCAACGGGAGCAGCGCTTGGCCGGTCTATGACATCGACTCTCCTGCGGACCCGCGTTTCGCGGACTACGTCAACAACCGCAATTTCGACGGCGATCCGGAGGCCGGGACGGCGGGAGATCTGGGCCCCCGAGGGAGTCACGTTCATCCGCGCCGCAGACAGTCCCATCCGACTGCCGTTGCTGGCCGTCGCCAACGAAGTCAGCGGTACGACGACGATCTACAAGGTCGTGCCCGTGCTACGTCGCTAGCCCAATCTCGCCGGTTTGAGCCGCCCACGGGCCAGCATGGCTCGGGCCAGGCCGGGTCCGGCCACGGCCAGTCGGTGGCTGCGGCTGACCTGCGCGCGCCCCGTGAAGACGTCAAAGTCGGCCCTTTCGATCTCGACCAGAATTCGCTTGTAGAGCCGCAGTGCGGTACCGACGCAGTCCCGGCTGGTCGGGTGCAAGAGGCTGATACCCGGCTCGGCTCGGCGATACAGGGCGCGAGTGCGGTCGATCTGGAAGGCCATCAGCCGGCGGAAGGGTCCGTCAACGACGCCCGCTTCCAGGCTGCTGATCGTGACGCCATGGGCGGCCAGGTCCTCCTCCGGCAGGTAGACCCGGCCGCGACGGAGATCGTCGCCCACGTCACGCAGGAAGTTCGTGAGCTGGAAGGCCTGCCCGAGCGCCACGGCGTGGGGGGCGGCCTCGTCGGTCGGCACGAGCGGCTCGAGCAGCGGGAGCATCTGCAGCCCGATAACGGCCGCGGACCCCCACATGTACCGCTCCAGGTCGGTGTACGTCGGATATCGGGTCCGAGTCAGGTCCATCCGCATGGACAGCAGGAAGTCCTCGATGAGCCGGAGCGGGATGTCCCACAGCCGCAGTGTGTCGACGACGGCGCGGCCGATCGGATCCGTGGAACTGCCGGCCCGCAGCTCGGCGAGCAACCCTCGGCTCCAGGCGTCGAACTCCGCGGCCCGGTCGCCCGGGCGGTCGTCATCGACGATCTCGTCGGCGTACCGAGCCAGCGCGTAGAGCGCGTGCACGGCCGGTCGCTTGTGCGGCGGGAGCAGCAGGGTCGCGAGGTAGTACGTCCGGCCGTGCCGGGCGTTGAGCCGCCGGCACGTCTCGTACGACGCCGTCAGCGCCGGATCTACCGCCACGCGCGGGATCGGTATGACCGGTCCGGGCCGATGATGCGCTCGGCGGCGAGCCGGCCGGAGATCAGGACCATCGGCACGCCCACCCCCGGCTGCGTGGCAGAGCCGGCGAAGACGACGTTGTCGAGACCTCGGGCGAGGTTCGACGGGCGGAACGGGCCGGTCTGGGACAGGGTGTGCGCGAGGGAGAACGGTGCGCCCGCCGCAAGTCCCATGTCCTCCCAGTCTCGGGGCGTCACCACGCGTTCAACCTCGACCGCGTCTCCGAAACCGACGTAGCCTCGACTGTCCATTGTGGACATCAACTCGTCGCGGTAGCGCGGGCCGATCACGGCCCAGTCGATGTCCCAACCGGTGTGTGGCGCCGGGACCAAGACGGTGTAGAGCTGCCGCCCCGGCGGCGCCAACGAAGAGTCGCCCAGGCTCGGATTGCTGACGAAGAAGCTTGGATCTCGCATCAGCCGCCCACTGTCGATGAGGTCGGAGAAGATGCAGCGCCACGATTGTCCGAAGTGGATGTTGTGATGCGCGATCTGCGAGTACGTCGCTCCCGAACCCACCTGGATCAGCACGCAGGAGGGGGAGTACCGCAGCCACCGCAACCGAGCCGGCCGACGACCCAGAAGGGTGGGCCAGGCTACCGGCAGGTCCACGGTCAGCACGACCGCGTCGGCCTCGACCGGTTCCCCGTCCGCGGTGATCACGCCGGTCGCGCGGTTTCCCTGAACGACGACGCCTTTTGCTTCTCGGCCGTATTGGATGTCGACGCCGTGCTTGGCTGCCGCACCTGCCAACGCCGTTGGCACTGCGTGCATGCCACCCACAGGGACAAACACCCCCGCGACCGAGTCCATGTAGGCGATCACGGCATACAACCCGAGTGCGTCGTACGGTGACAGTCCGGCGTACATAGCCTGGAAGGAGACCAGCCGACGTAGCCGAGGATCCTTGAGGTATTGACCGACTTTCGGCGCCAGCCGGCGCAGACCGCCGAGCGCCACCACGCGGGCCAGAGCGGGCACGGACAGCGAGAGTGGCGAATCAAGGTTGCGGTCGATGAAGTGACGCATCTCGAGCTGGTAGAGCCGCGACACGAACTCGACGAATCGCCGATAGCCCGCCGCCTCCGCTGTGCCCGCGACCCGCTCGACCTCCCTGGCCATCTCCTCGACGTCGGCGTGAACGTCCACAGTGGATCCGTCGGGAAAGAATCCTCGGTACGCCGGCCGCACCGACCGCAGCTCGAGCCAGTCGCACATCCGTTCACCGACGCAGTCCAGCGCGTCCTCGATGAGCTCGGGCATCGTCAGGACGGTGGGGCCCGTGTCGAACTCGAACCCTTCCAACGACACCCGGCCGGCCCGTCCGCCCGGGATACTTTCCCGTTCGAGCAGGGTCACCTGCCGACCGGCTCCGGCCAACCGCAGCGCCGCCGACAACCCGGCCAGGCCGGCGCCGACGACGACTACGTGATCCGTCGGACCGGTCACCGTGCGCATGTCCGCACCCTAGGCCGGACTCAGGCTGGCTGGTTCGGATCGAGCGCAGCGAGGTCGGTGCTTGGGTTGTGATCGGCAACCCCAAGCAGTGGGCCTACTTCGACGATTTACGCAAACTTAGGCTGGGTCGTGGAGACGTTCGTGGTCACAGCTGGTCCTTGGTCCCGAGCTATCGAGTCGACCTCATCGAGCCCCGGGGATCTAATCCTGCTGTGGCTGGTTTCCTTCGGGAAGTCGGGCGTCTACGAGCTGGGGACGGATGAGTGACCTCGTGCCCGAAGCTGAGAACGTCATCGATCCGACCAACCTGCTGGACGAGTCCAAGCGGCACCAGCTCTACCGGTTCGTGGGATTCGAAGCCTGATTCTGCCAGACCACCTTCCAGCCGGGCGCCTGCGAGCCGAGCCCGCTCTGGCCGGCTGCGAGCGATTCAGGGCGCCTCAGGTGGCGAGCCCCTCGTTTCTCACTGTGCCCGAGACATTGGCACTTGCGGCACACGTCCCCAAGCCGCAATTGAAGCTTGCCGGCTGGGCCAAGCAGCTGAAGCCCTGGAAGCGCGGTGCTGTGGATTAGGCGCTGCCGATCGCTGCCTGGTGCAAGCGGATGCGATACGCCGCCGCGATCTCAGCTCGGACCGCAACCGGCTCCGCAATCAGCCGCCGGTAGCTGTATCGCAGGATCAGCCAGCCGCAGGTGGCGAGCCAGGCGTCGCGACGCAGATCGCGCTCCCGTTGCGCCCGGCCGGTGTGCGCGGCCGCCCCGTCCAGCTCGACCCCAAGAAACACATCGGGCCATCCCACGTCTAGATGCGCCACCCGCGCCTCCGCGGCCACTCTGATCTGGTGCTGCGGTAGGGGAATTCCGGGGATGACAAAGACGCGCTGCAGACCCCAGATCTCCAGCTCGCTGTGACAACCGTGCTCGAGAAGGCGCAACAGGTGTCTCAGTTCGCTTGCCGCGTGAATGTTCGGGCGGGCCGCCAGAGCAGCGCCAACGCGGGCCGGAGTGGTGAGGCGGTTGCGGATGGCGTCGATGACGGGGCCGCGACGCCTTATCGGTCGAAGGCTGGTCCAGGCATCGACGAGGGATCTTTCAAGGTTGACGACCGGCAAGCCGTCCCGGCTCACCGTGCGCGGCATCCGGAGAAGAACCCGGTGGCGATGATGCCCTCGCGGGGGGATACGCGATGCGCGACTTCAATGGTCACGTGCCGCGGCTCATCGTCGGTGAGGGTGTGCAGTTGCCAGCTGGACAGCGCCGTCTGATGGCTGAGCGCGCCGCTGGTCGTGCGGACGACTGCGCTCGTGCTCGCCGCCAGGTGTCCGTTGCCGGCCGCCGCGTAGATGCGGGGATGCAGTCGAATCAGCTCTCCCCGCGCGATCGCGCGCCGCACCGAGCGCTCGGGAACTGCCCGGAGGAGTTCATCGATGGCAGCCAGCCCCCCACCTTCGGCCAGCACCGCCGTGATGTCCGCTCTCACGAGGGTCGATTTTGACCGCCCTGAGGTCTCCGCTGCGCACCTACCGCCCGCCTGTGGACGCGTTCCCGCGCTGTGGACAACGTGAATGGCATGGTTCGGTGCAGTGCCGGGGGCTCCGCCTGGCGACCTGCACCGAAACGTGCCACGGAGCGTCGTAATGTGGCCCTTCTCGGTGCAGCGCTTGTCATGACCCACACGGCGTTGCACCGGAACGTGCCATGTGCCGCTCAGGCGCGGCGGACCGTCGACATCTCGGCCAGCTCGGCCAGCATGGCAGCCGCCTCGGGCTCGACGTGACCCACTTCGAGCGCGGACACCCCCTGCTCGAGCCGTTCGGCGATCAGCGTCTCTACCCGGCGCCGCGCGCCGCTGGTCTCGATCGCCTCCCGCAACGCCGCGACACCGGCGGCGTCCAGCAGCGGGTCACCGAGCAGCCGTTCCACCAGCGCCACGTCGGCCGCGCCGCCGTACTCAAGGGTCAGCGCGATGAGTGCGGTGCGCTTGCCTTCCCGCAGATCGTCGCCGGCCGGCTTGCCGGTGACACCCGGGTCGCCGTAGACCCCGAGCAGGTCGTCCCGTAGCTGGAACGCCTCACCGACCGGTACGCCATACTCGGAGTAGCAGTCCAGCAGCGCCACCGAGCACCCGTGCAGGAGCCCGCCGACGTGCAGCGGCCGTTCGACGGTGTACTTGGCACTCTTGTAGCGCGCCACCCGCAACGCTCGGGTCGCGCTGACCGACGGTTGCACCTGCGCGAGGACATCCAGGAACTGGCCGGCCATCACCTCGGTGCGCATGGCGTCGTACGCCGGCCGAGCCCGTTCGACGGCCTGGAACGGGAGCCCGGAGGCGGCGAGCATCTCGTCGGCCCACACGAGTGTCAGGTCACCGATCAGGATGGCCGCGGCACGACCGAAGCCGGTCGAGGACCCGGCCAACGCCGACGACCGGTGTAGATCCGCGAACTGCTCGTGCACTGACGCCGTCCCACGCCGGGTGGCCGAGCCGTCCATCACGTCGTCGTGTATGAGGGCGCAGGCATGCACGAGTTCCAGCGCCGCTACCGCTCTGACGACGGCGGCGTCCGACGTGGCCGTCCCCCCGGCCCCACGCCAGCCCCAGTATCCGAACGCCGGGCGCAGCCGCTTCCCCCCGTTCAGCACGAAGCTCCGGATCGTGGTCGCCACCGGGTCGAGCTCCACGGAGATCTCCGCGAGTTCCGCGGCACGCTCGGCCAGGAACGCTGCCAACTCCGCGGCGATCCGCTCCCGCAGGCCGTCGCGGTCCAGCAGCGATGAACTCACCTGCTCAGTATCTCCACCGGCCGGTCGTCATCCGACACCGGAGGCGTACGCACTAGCCTGGTTGGATGTCTCGGACCATCGCTGAGCGGCTGCGCAGCGCCGATCCGAGCTTCTCGTTCGAGTTCTTTCCGCCCAAGGATGCCGCAGCGGAACGCCAGCTGTGGCAGGCCCTCCGGGAGCTGGAGCGGTTGCGGCCGTCCTTTGTCTCGGTCACCTACGGCGCCGGCGGGTCGACCCGCGAGGGAACCGTACGGGTGACCGAGCGGATAGCGACCGACACCACGATGTTGCCGATGGCGCACCTGACGGCGGTCAACCACTCGCAACGCGAGTTGCGGCATGTCCTCGGTAGATTCGCCGCGGCCGGCGTACGGAACATCCTGACCATCCGGGGCGACCCGCCGGGCAACCCAGAGGCCGAGTGGGTCAGGCACCCAGAAGGCTTGGCGTACGCCGAGGATCTGGTCCGCCTGACCAAGGCCTCCGGAGACTTCTGCGTCGGCGTCGCCGCTTTCCCCTACAAGCATCCGCGGTCGCCGGACCTCGCCGCCGACGCGCACTATCTTGTCCGCAAGATTCGGGCCGGCGCTGATTTCGCCATCACCCAGATGTTCTTCGTCGTCGAGGACTACCTGCGGTTGCGTGAGCGCGTGTCGGCGCTGGGCTGCGGTGTCCCGATCATCCCGGGCATCATGCCGGTCACGACGATCGGGACGATCGAGCGGTCGGCGCAACTGTCGGGCGCTGCATTCCCGGACCGGCTCAGGTCCCGGTTCGAGGCGGTGGCTGATGATCCCGCAGCAGTCCGTGCAATTGGCATCGAGCAGGCCAGCGAGCTGTGCCAGCGCCTGCTGGACGAGGGCGCACCGGGGATCCACTTCATCACCATGAACAGGTCGACCGCGACACGGGAGATCTGGTTCAACGTGCAAGCGAGGGTCAGTGTCTGAGGCAATCACCGTTCAGGGCGTCGGACGGGTCGAGGTCCGGCCCGACGTCGCCATCCTTGAACTCGGGACCGAGGCCAGAGCCGAGTCCGTCGAGCAGGCGCTGTCCGCGGCGTCGCAGGCGCTGACCACGATGGTGGCCGCCCTGCACGCGAACGGAGCGACCGAGACGGATCTGCGCACTGAGGGCCCCTCGACGTACACCATGACCGACGACGTCGGGCGGGTGAACTCCTACGTCTGCTCGTTCCGGCTGACGGCCCGGGTCACCGATCCGGCGCGGGCCGGCCTGCTGCTCGCCGACTGTGTGGCGCAGGCAGGTGACGGGGCGCGCGTCCACGGGGTCAACTACACGCTGCAAGACCGCGCCGACCATCAACGACAGGCCCGCGTTCTCGCCGTCGCCGACGCGCGCGCTCGCGCCGAGCAGCTAGCCGAGCTGGTCGGCCGTCCACTCGGGCGGGCGACGAATGTCGTCGAGTCGAACTCTCCTGGCGGCCCGATCCGGCCGATGCGCGCCATGTCGCTTGCCGCCGACTCGGTCGAACTCGAATCCGGGGTCGAGCAGGTGACCGTCGGCATCGAGGTGACCTGGGTCTTCGCCGACTGAGCGTTGTGGCGTTCACGCCACAACGCGTTCAGCGGATAGCTGCGACCGCCTCTACCTCGACCAGCTGGTCGCGGTAGCCCAGCGCCGCGACTCCAAGCAGGGTGCTGGGAGCGTCGTGATCTGCGAACGCAGCGCTGATCACCCCCCAGGCGGCCAACAGGTCTTCCTGTCGGTGGCTGGCGACATACACGGTCGTCTTCACCACGTCGGTCAAGCCGGCGCCGGCGGCCCGCAGCGCCGTCACGAGATTAGCGATGGCCTGTTCGGCCTGGCCCGCAACATCGCCGACCGCCACAATCGCGCCGCTCTCGTCGAGCGGCACGCGCCAGCGGTGAAGACGAGTCGGGAGACGTCCGCAGCCACGGCAGCGTAGGCGTACGGCGCTCGCTCGGTGAGCTCGGCACACCGGATAAGACTCACGTGACCTGGTGTCATCACGGCAGTCTTACAGCGCGACGAATACTGCCGAGAGGGGCGCCCGTGCCCACGGGCCTAGTCTCTTCGTGCCTGCCATTCCAGTTCAGCCAGGCGTCGCTCGAGGCCCTGGAGTCGCGCTTCAAGGTGGGGTGGTGGCTGCGGATCGCTGTGAGCGGCGCGCTGCACATGGTCATTGGCCAGATCCGCCAGGCCCTCCGCGATTCCGGCCATGAGTTCGGACGCCTCATCCGGTACCAGGCGCACGGTGCCCACGCACTCGTCGGCCTTCCACGTGCTGAGGATGAGAAAGCCCGCCTGCGCATGCGCCGAGACCCGGACCGCACGTCCCTCGCCGCGCAGATCCATGGCCCACCGTCCGTACGGGTGCAACGGCAGCGGATCCATCCCGCCAGAGTGTGGTCTGCCCGAGAACAAGTCAATGGCCGGGCTGACGTTCAGACCCCGCGAGCCCGCACAGCGAAGAGCACGTATCCGTAGGACAGCCCCAGTACGTCGGGGTGCCCTGAGAGCCACGGCGTGACCACCTCGTCGGGAAACTCCATCCGGAGCACAGCCTCGAAGTCCCCGCGCCGGTCGAACTGCCAGCGGCTCATCACCTCGACACGACGCGCTGCCCGGGCCTCCCACCAGGCGTCCGTGGCGTCCGCTCGGCTCAGCGCGGCAGCCCAGGGGCTCGCGGCCAGCAGATCCGCGAACTGACCATGCCGCTGGTCGTTGTCCACCACGACGAGCGCACCCCCCGGCCGCAGTACCCGCATCACCTCCGCGAGGCCGGCGTCGCAGTCGGGAGGGAAGAAGTAGGTGAACCGAGCGTGGACCACGTCCACGCTGGCATCGGCAAGCGGAATGTGCTCGGCGGATCCCGGCAGGACCCGAACCTCCGGGCAGCGGTCAGCCGCGAGTGGCAGCAGAGTCGGGTCTGGCTCGACACCGATCACCACAGCAGCCTCAGCGGCATAGCCGGGCAGCCGATAGCCGCTGCCGCAGCCGAGGTCGAGCAGGGTCTGACCCGCCCAAGGGGCGAGCTCACGCATGGCGGCCAGAACAAGTCCACTGCGGTCGAAGGCCTGATTCTCCAGTTCGTACAGCTCCGGGTCCTGGGCCTGGTTCGGCGAGCGGGCGAAGTCTGAGAAGTCCCGGACAGCGCTACGGTGGCCCGGTTGAAACCCCTCGTACGCCGAAAATGAGAAAACTGTCATCTTCCCCTCACTGCCCTCTCATCTCGCCGCGGCTGAATAGCAGGTATGACTCTGCGCCGTGTCGCGCCCTTCGTGGCCGCACTCGCCCTGATCGCACCGGTTGTGACGCCTGCGGCGACCGCGGCTGCCGACACCCGAATGGTGTCGGTGATCGTCAGCGAAGTGGTGGCTGAGACGTCGCTCGCGGAGGACGCCGTGCGTGGGGTCGGTGGGCGGGTGGGCCGGCTGTTGGCGCTCGTCGACGGATTCGCCGCCAGCGTCCCGGCAGCCGCCATGTCACGTTTGCACGCCACGCCGGCCATCGCCGAGGTGTGGCGCGACGAGTCGGTGCGGATGAGCGACTACGACGCCAACCTCGAGCAGTACGACCCGCTGCCGCCGAACCGGGTGTGGCGCCAGGCCATCGGGCTGACCTCGATGCCCCCGACGACCAACGGCGCCGGCGTGACCGTAGCCGTCCTCGACACCGGTGTCACTCGCCACACCGATCTGAACAACCGCGTACGCGCGCGGGTCGACCTGACCCCGGACGGCGGCGGCTACGACACCTTCGGGCACGGCACGCACATGACCGGACTCGTGGCCGGCTCCGGTCAGAGTTCCGGCGGGCAGTGGGCCGGCGTCGCGACAGCGGCGGGCATCGTGTCGGTTCGGGTCGGTGAATGGAACGGCGCGACCGACATCTCCGAGGTCTTGGCCGCGCTGGAGTGGATCCACAACAACGCAGCGCGCCACGGGATCAGAGTCCTCAACCTGTCCCTCGGCACCGACTCCACCCAGAAGCACCAGCTGGACCCGCTGAACCACGCGGTCCAGCGACTGTGGCAAGCCGGGATCCTGGTCGTCGTCGCGGCCGGCAACCGAGGCCCTGGCGGGCAGAACATCGACAAACCCGGCGACGACCCGTTTGTTGTCACAGTGGGCGCCGCGGACACGAACGGCACGGTGAGCACGACCGACGACGTACTGGCCGAGTTCTCCAGTCATGGGCCGACGGGGGAGAACGTCGCCAAGCCCGACCTCGTCGCACCCGGCATCAGCATCGTGTCTCAACGTGCCCCTGGGAGCACGCTGGATCAGATGCGTCCGACAGCCCGGGTCGGCACCCAATACTTCAAGGGGCACGGCACATCCCAGGCCACGGCGATCGTCTCCGGAACCGCGGCACTGATGTTCCAGGCCGCTCCGGCCATGACGCCGGACGAGGCAAAGGCGGCTCTTGTCGGTACGACGTCGCCCGGCCTCGATGGCCAGCCCGGCGCGGGGGCCGGGTTGGTCAACGCGGCCGAGGCGGTGGATGCGGCACGCACCCGCGCCTACCAGCACGACCCGGCCAATGTGGGTCTGGAACGCTCTTCCGGCACCGGGTCGATCGACTCCACCCGGGGAGGATCCAAGCCGTACACCGATCTCAACGGCGACGGCGTTCCGGAGCAGGTCTCCGGAGACATCGACGCGCTCGGCAACGTCTTCGACAGTGGTGCCTGGGCCGCCCGTCCCTGGAACGCGAGCACGTACCGCAGCTCGCCGTGGGCCCCGCTGACGCATGTCTCACCCGGCTGGCGGACGACGCCATGGAGCCCCGACGCCTGGCCCGGTCTGGGCTGGGACGAGGAGAGCTGGGCGGCTCAATCGTGGCAAGAGGCCGGCCTGAACCCGGGAAACTGGACAACCAAGTACTGGAAGTCCGAACTGTGGAACTGACGCTGATGTGAGTGGCTGGAGGAGCTGGTCGACGTCGGCTCGTGCGCTCATCGTGGGGGTCATCGTTGCGGGCCTCGCTGCGACCATGGCCAGGGTGCCCCAAATCCAGGCCTGGACCGGCAAGGAGCTAGGCCTGTTCGCCGGGTTTGCGCTCGCTATCGCGGTCGGAGAGTTCTTCCAGTTCGAGCTGCCCTACCGCACCGAGAAAACCGCCTACGTGGTTACAGAGGCGCTGTGGACTGCGGCACTCTTCCTGGTCTCGCCGAGCGTACTCGTAGCGGCCCTCCTGGTCGGTGTTGCGGTCGGCCAGGTGGCACAGAAAGACTCGCCAATAAAGATCGCCTTCAATGCCGGCCAGGTCATTCTGGCGATCAGCGTGGCGCTTCTTGTGTATCAAACGTTTGGTGCGCCTGCGGTGACCGAGCCCCAGGGGTGGCTGGCGGCAGCGGCGGCCATGGCCGCGTACCAAGCCGTGAATAACGTCCTCGTGGACGCCGTCATTTCAGCGATCGAACATCAGCCGTTCTGGCAGGTGGTCTTCGTGACCACCGGCATCCTGCACTGGGTCGGCAACCTCGCCATCGGCATTCTGGTAGCGCTGCTGTGGGTGACGCTGCCGCAGGCGCTTCCGCTGCTGGCGGTGCCGCTGGTGCTGACCTTCCTGGCTTACCGGGGCTGGTTGCGCAGTATCGAGGAACGCGACGCGATGCATGAGATGGCTCGTACCGCGGAGGACATTTCCCGCAGTGGTGACGTGACGACCCGGCTGAACCTTCCGCCGGCTCAGGACGACGCCCGGGCGCTGGCGACCAGGCTCAATGTGATGCTGGGCCGGCTAGATGCGGCCTTTCAGCGAGAGCGCCTCTTCATCCGGGAGACTTCCCACGAGCTGCGTACTCCGATCACGATCTGTCGAGGTCACCTGGAGCTGTTGGACCCTGTGCCCACGGCAGCAGAGCTACAGGACACCGTCGAGCTGGTCATCGACGAGCTCGACCGGATGGCCCGCATCGTCGAGGACATGAACACCCTGGCCCGGATGGAGGACCCGGCGTCCTTGCGGCGGGAGGATGTAGACGTCGATGTGCTCATCGCTGACGTCGCCGCCAAGGCGGCGACGCTGACCGACGGCAGGTTGCAGGTCACCTCCGCCCCGGCTGCCGGTCGGCTCCGAGCCGACCCGCAGCGGCTGACGCAGGCGCTGATCAACCTGCTCAAGAACGCGGCGCAGCACACGCCCTCGGACGCCAAGATCGAGCTTCTGGTGTCGGCCGTCGACGACCGCTGGCGGTTCGAGGTCACCGACCATGGCGACGGCGTGCCGAAAGCCGAGGAGGAGTCGGTCTTTCTGCCGTTCTGCACCGGAGGTTCCCGGGCTGCCGGCAACGGTCTGGGACTGGCTATCGTTTCTGGGATCGCCCGAGCGCACGGTGGTACGACAGGCTTGGACAACCGTCCCAGTTCGGGCGCGACGTTCTGGTTAGAGGTGCCGCGGTGAAGGTGTTGGTGGTCGAGGACGAGGAGCGCATCGCGGCTTTTCTGGCGAAGGGCCTGCGCCAGCGCAGTCATACCGTCGACGTGGTCGGTATCGGCGCGGAGGCTTTGCAGGTGCTGCTGACCGCCTACCCCGGACACGACGTTCTGGTGCTCGACCTGGGGTTGCCGGACATCGACGGTCTCGAAGTCCTACGCCGCGCTCGTGAGCAAGGCGTTCAGGTGCCGGTCATCGTGGTGACGGCAAGCACCGGAGGCGACGATCGCGCCCAGGCACGGGCCCTCGGCGTGGACGACTACCTGGTCAAGCCGTTCCCGATGAACCAGCTGCTGGCGAGCCTGGACCGGCTCGACCCAGGCCTCAAGGAGGCCGCTGTCAGTTCCTGAGCCGGCGTGGACCGGACAGTCGGGACGCCAGTGGCAGCGCGATCAACCCCATGCCGATCGCGCCCCACAGCGCCGCGTACGCGAGGCCGAAGAAGATGATGTGCACGACGATGCTGGAGAAGTACACCCACAGGAGCAACCCGAGCGGCACGATGTCCAGGCGTTCGGGGACGTCACGGCTGCCGGCGAACGGCGCAAAGGCCAGCATCAGCAGCACCGCGACGACGAGCCAGCCCAGGTGATTCGTCAACGGTACGCCGTACACCCCCGGTAGACCCGGCTCGGGATCTGCCCATGTCCAGTACCCGGCGCTGACCATCTGCGGGTCCAGGAACAGGTCCCAGGAGGCCAGCGTCCAGGCGGCGACTGCGATCCTCGACCGACGGCGGGTCGCCAGCCGACCGGCGGCGATCCAGCTCGGCCAGGCCATCATTGCCCAGGCCAGCCCGATCACCAGCGGAACGCCGAACAACACCGGCCCGAGCCCGTCGCCGTACGTGTATCGCCCGAACGGGAAGCCGGTCGCCAGTCCCGCGACGTGCACGAGGAAGCCACCACCGGCGAAGACCGCGACCAATACCAGTGCGGTCCGTGCGCCGCGGGTGAGCGCGGCATGCGTTACCGACGCGGCGCAGAACAGCGCCACCGACGCGACGGTGAGCAGAGCCCGGGCAGCGCCGTACACCAGGGGGGAGAAGAGCTGCGCGATCACCGCGCCTCCGGCCAGCAAGACGGGGGACGGGTGGATCAGCTCGGCTCTCATTCCTGCGCCTCCGCGGCGGAAAGTACGTCGGCGCGCACGTCACGGCGGAGTGAGGTCGACCAGCGGCGCGCCCCGGTCGTTCAGTGCGGTTTCGGTCCGCTCGCGCGAGAAGTCCGGTGCGATACGGATGACGTCCGAGGGTGCGTCCACGAAGGTCGGCACGTAGCCGACCTGCTCGATGTCGTAGCTGCCGTCCGTCGCCACCGCGAACGTCACCTCGACCATGACTCCGTCACGATGGGTCGGCGTCGGATCGCCGCTATAGACCGTCTGCTGGGCGAGAAAGTTGCCGAGACCGTAGATCACCCAGCGGCCATCGGGCAGCCGCTCGACCGGCTGGACGACGTGGGCGTGGTGGCCGACGATCAAGTCGACCTCGGGGGCCTGCATGATCTCGTCGACGACCTGCTCCTGATAGCTCGACGGGTCCTGGTCGAGCTCGTTCCCGAAGTGCAGGCTGACCACGACAACGTCCGCGCCCGACTGCTTCAGCCGGGCCGCGTCGGCGCGGATCGTCGGCGGATCGATCAGGTTGACCGCCCACGGGGCGGGGGACGGAAGTCCGTTCAACGCGTAGGTGTAGGACAGGTGACCGACCAGAACCCCGAGTACGTCGTAGATCGCGGGCTGCGCATACTCCTGCTGACTGCGTGCGCTGCCGGTGTGTTGGATCCCCACCCGATCCAAGGTGCCCAGTGTGGCCTCGATCCCGTCCAGGCCGAGATCCACGGTGTGATTGGAGGCCGTGCTGCAGGCATCGAACCCGATCGCCTGCTGGTCCTCGGCCAACTCGTAAGGCGCATTGAACAGGGGATATCCGGCCAGGCCTACGTTGTCGTCGGAAACCGGCGTCTCCTGATGGCACACCGCCCAGTCGGCGGCGGCGACGATCGGCGCCACCTCGGCCAGCATCGGCATGAAGTCGAAGCCGCGCCCGCCGGCGTTGCGGCCGGCCTGGTCGCGGAGCTCATCGCTGGGCAGCATGTCGCCGGTGAAGAGCAGCCGGATCGATTCGGCCACCTCCGAGGTCGCCGTCGTCGTCGCCGGCGGCACGATGGCCACCGTCATCCCCGGCGACTCCTCCGGTGCGTCTTGAAGCACGGCGGAGCAGGCCGTAACGAGCACGGCGGTCGCGGTTGCGGTGACGAGCAGCCTCATCGCGGACTGCCCGATCGCAGCCAGCGGCGACTGCTGCGAGCCCGATCCTTGATCACCAGCCGGGCCACCGTGCGACCGCTCGATCCGAACACTCCGCCGCCGGGATGCGTGGACGCACCGGTCAGATACAGACCGCCGACACCAGGAACGCGGTGCCCGGCCAGTTCCGGCAGTGGCCGCCAGCTGAACATCTGGTCCAGCGACATGTCCACGTGCATGACGTTCCCCTTGAGGAGTCCGAGCTCGCGTTCCAGGTCCACCGGGGACTGCACGTGCACGTGCTCGACTGTATCCGCGAAGCCGGGCGCAGCCGCGCTGATCACGTCGACGAGTCGGCGCGCCTCGCGCTCGGCGATGTCTGGCCAGCGTTCCGTGCTCAGTTCGTAGGGGTACCACTGACCCCAAACGGTCACGTTGTGCCGTCCCGGTGGCGCGATCGTGTCGTCGAACGCGGAGAACGTCATCGCCAGCGCCGGCGGATCGACCGGCGGCCGCCCGGCGAGGTGACTGGCGTACGCCTCGCGCAACGCGCGTCGTGACGGCGCGATGAGTTGGATCGCCCGGTACGACGACCCGTCGGCGGCAGCAGCCGGGTAACGCGGCAGGTCCGTCGTACCCAGCCGGACGGCCAAACCGATCCCGTTGCCGATCCGGACGGTACGGCGGACCCGATCGGTCAGCGCGCTTGGCGCGTACGCACCGAGCAGGTTCATGGTGGTGAGGACGTGGCACCCTGCGACGACCGTGGCCGACGGCAGGACGTCACCGGAATCGGTGCGTACGCCGGTCACCCGACCGTTCGCGGCGAGCACGCCCGCGGCGCCGTCGCCGAGCCGGATCTCGCCGCCGTCGGCTCGCAGACGGGAAACCAAGGCTGCGGTGAGCATCCCGCTGCCGCCCCGCGGATGGCCCGGGGGCTGCCGGTGCATGAGACTCGTCCAGCCGACGAGGTTGGCGGTGGCCGGCTCATGCAGGGCGGGTCCGGATTGCGACCCCAGCCACGCCAGGGCGGTCTTCAGGCGTTCGTCGGAGAAGTGCGCATCCAACAAGGCGTCGCCGCTGGTGAGGAACTGGCGGGACAGCTCGACGCCACCCAGAGCGCTACGCCGCCCGAGCCCCCACAGCGATCGGGCGATCCGCGCCGGCGTGGGGGCGGCCGCAAAGGCCTCGAAGACCGACTCGTTCCTGGCCGCCCAGTCCGTCGCGAACAGCCGATACGCCTCGGCGTCCTGCGCTCCGCAAACTGACTCGATAGAGGCGCAGGTGCGGTCGAGGTCAACGAAGAAGGTCAACGCCACCTGTTCCCCGTGCTGATTCCAGAACGGTGCGAAGCCCCATGGGTCCATGTCCTGGTACTGCAGCCCGTACTTGGGCAGTTCGAGTTCCTCGACAATGCCGGTCAGCCGGATCATCATGTGGGCGCTGGATCCGCGATCCATCAGGTAACCCGGGAAGCGCTCCACTGTGGACACTGCGCCGCCGGGCACGGTGTCCCGTTCCACGACGACCACCGACAGTCCCGCCTTGGCCAGGTAGCAGGCGCTGACCAGAGAGTTGTGGCCGCTGCCGATGACGACGACGTCAGGCATCGTCCGGCGGTTCTTGCGGAGCTGCCGCTAGTGGCAGCCGCGCTCCGAGCACTGCGAACGGTCGGGAGTCACCTGGAAACAGGTGGCGCCGAGCCAGATCGACGAAGCCGAGTGAGCGGTACAGCCGCCACGCCCTCGTGTCACCCTCTGGAGTGGACAGCAGCACCGCGGGATGCGGCGCATCTTCGAGCAGCCTGAGCAGAATCGTTCGGCCGAGCCCCACTCCCTGCCGGGTCGGCGTCACGTGCAGTTCGCAGAGTTCCAGGCCCCCGCGCAGCCACTGCTCTTCCGCCTCGCGGTCGACCGCCCCGACGACCTGGTCATGCCACCACTGTCCTGGCTCGGAGGTGTAGCCGTAGCCGAACCCCAGCAGGACGCCGTCCAGGTCGACAGCGGCGACTGCCCGGAAGCCTGGTCGGTCGGCATGCCCGCTGGCGTATCCGGCGCGGTTGTCGACCACGCTCGGTGAGTAGCCCATGGCCTCGGCGTAGATCGTCATTGCCTCGCGGACCCGAGCGACGAACTCCGCCCGTTCCCACCGCACGACATGCGCATCGTGCAGATTCAGAGTTCGACTCACACCAGAAGCGTATTCGTGCCCGGCGATCAGTCGCCCACTTCTGCAGCACTGCCGGCGGTAATTCGAAGCAGTTCGTCGTACGTCGTCGGGAACACCGCGGATGGATGACCGGCCGCTGCCCAGACAACGGCGAAACCAGCGAGTGCGACGTCGACCAGCGTCCCGATCGGCGCCGGGTGCCCGATCGGAGCGACGCCACCGATGGGTTGTCCGGTGTATCGGCGGACGAACTCGGGGTCGGCCCGGTCCAGGGCGGTTATCCCGAGCAGGCGCATGACCCGAGCGGTGTCGACGCGGTGGGCGCCGCTGGTGAGAATCAGCAACGGCGAGCCTGCGGCGTCGAACAGCAGGCTGTTCGCGATGGCTCCCACCGGTACGCCGAGCTGCTCGGCGGCCAGAGCCGCCGTCCGGGCGGTGGCCGGCAGTTCGCGTACCTCGCCCGCCGAACCCGCGGCACGAAGCGCTTCGGCCACGGCCACGACGTTGGGGTGCACACGCTCATCTTGGCGCAGCGGGCGCCTCGCTGTCGTCGCGGTCGGCCCACTCCAGCAGCGTGTCCAGCGAGTATGCGGTGTCGTCGATGCCGGCGTGCAGATCGCCCAGTCGAGCGAACCGATCCGGCACCGTCGCGATGGTGAAGTCCCGCGGGTCGGCGTCGGCGATCTCGTCCCATCTGACCGGCGTCGAAACGACCGCCGCTGCCACCCCGCGAACCGAGTAGGCGGCGCGGATGGTGTGGTCCCGGGCGTTCTGGTTGTAGTCCACGAAGACCGTCGCCGGGTCGCGGTCGCGGCGCCACCACGTCAGGTCGACCAGATCCGGGAGGCGGCGTTCCACCTCACGGGCGAAGGCCCAGGCGGCCCGGCGTACGAGCGGGAACTCCCACCGGGGCTCGATGCGCACGTAGATGTGCAGGCCGTTGCCGCCCGAGGTCTTCGGCCACGCCTGGACATCGAGCTCGTCGAGTACCTCGCGGACGACGACGGCTACCCGTTGCACGTCGGCGTACGTGGCCTGGGGCATCGGATCGAGGTCGATGCGCCACTCGTCGGGCTGCTCGACGTGCCCGCGGCGGGAGTTCCACGGGTGAAACTCCACTGTGGACATCTGCACGGCCCAGACCACGTCGGCGACATGCGTCACACACAACTCGTCGGCGTGCCGTCCGGACGGGAAGTCGACCCGGACGGTCTGGATCCAGTCCGGAGCCCCGCGCGGCAGCCGTTTCTGGTGCACCTTCTCCCCGGACACCCCTTCGGGAAAACGGTGCAGCATGCACGGCCGGTTGCGCAGCGCGCGGACGATGCCGTCCCCGACGGCCAGGTAGTACCGCGCCAGATCAAGCTTGGTCTCACCGCGGCCTGGGAAGTAGACCCGGTCAGGATTGCTGATCCGCACCGTGCGGTCGGCGACCTCCAATTCGACCGCGTCGGCCACGGTGACAGGTTGCCATGGCTACAGGTGGAAGACCACAACCGCCGCGATGCCGCCCATGATCGCCAACACGACGCCGAGCAGCCGCATCTTCGGGCCGTCCAGGGCCGGCACCCGCATCGCGAGGCGGCCGGGTCCGGTCAGGATCAAGGCGAATGCAGCGCCGACGTAGAGCAGTTCGAGTTCGGGACCGCCGGTCCCGGCGAAGAAGTCACCTTCGGTACTGGCCTGGATGGCGGCGTACGCGCCGACCATGTTCGCCACGACCGCGGCGGCGGCCAGCGGAAGGGCGAGGCCGACGGTGATGAGCAATCCGCCGCCGAACTCGACCAGGCCGCTGAGGATCGCGTAGGGAGTGCCCGGCGAGAACCCGAGCCCCTCGAAGAATTGAGCCGTCCCGTCGATACCTCCGCCGCCGAACAGCCCGAACAGCTTCTGAGCGCCGTGGGCGGCCATCCCGAGCCCCACGAAGAGCCGCAGCACGAGCAAACCGAGACTGAGGTAACCCGAGTCGGTGTCTCGGGCCGGAACCGAGTCTTGCTGCCGATCAGTGACCGTCCTCATGCCCGCCTTCTTGAGTCGAGTACCTCCGCTTCGTGACACGGCGGCTACGGGGCGTCGGTTCAGCGGTGCGAGTATCGCCTCGTGGCTGCCCCTCGCTCGTTACCGCGCGAGGTGTACGTCCTCGCCAGCGTCGCATTCTTCGTGGCGGTCGGCTACGGCATCCTGGCGCCGGCAATCCCAGATTTCGCACGGGACTTCGGGGTGGGACGCACCGCTGCGGCTCTTGTGGTCAGCGCCTTTGCCTTCATGCGGCTGGTATCTGCCTTTGGCAGCGGCGGACTGGTCGACCGCTTCGGCGAGCGCTGGGTCATGGCCATCGGGATCGGCATCGTCGCCACGACCAGCGCTGCTGCCGGGCTCGCCCAGAACTACTCGACCCTGTTGATCCTGCGTGGCCTCGGCGGTGTCGGATCCGCGATGTTCACGGTGTCCGCGGCGGCGTTGCTCATCCGGCTCGTCGGCAATGAACAACGGGGCCGGGCCAGTGGAATCTTCGCCGGTGGCTTCCTGACCGGCGGCATCATCGGCCCGGTCTTCGGTGGTCCGCTCACCGAGATCTCGCTTCGGCTGCCGTTCTTCGTGTACGCCGGATCCCTCACTGTGGCGGGTCTTGTCGCGGCGGTGGCGCTGCGGAACACTGCGCTGTCCACCGCCCCGGTCGAGCGGCGCGGCCTGCGCGGCAGCGGCGTCGGGACCGCGCTGCGTGATCCGGCGTACCGGGCGGCTGTCGGCGCAAACCTGGCCGTGGGTTGGACGGTGTTCGGAGTCCGGTTCGCGACCATCCCGTTGTTCGTCACCGAGGGACTACGGCTTGGCGCGGTCTGGACCGGCGTCGGTCTGGGCCTCTTCGCCGCGGCGAATGCGCTGCTGCTGTGGCCGGCCGGGCGTTTCACCGACCGGCGCGGCCGTCGTCCCGTCCTCATCGCCGGTACGACGACGTGCGGAGTGGGGCTGGCCTTGCTCGTGCTGCCTCCGGCGCTGCCGCTGTTCCTCGCAGCCATGGTCGTCGCAGGAGCCGGCTCCGCGCTGTTGACGGTGGCGCCGGCTGCGGTCCTGGGTGACGTGGCGCCCGCGCGCAGCGGGTCGGTGGTCGCGGTGTTCCAGATGGCCGCCGACGTCGGCGCGATGACCGGCCCGCTGCTGGCCAACGCGTTGGTGGACTCCCTCGGCTACAGCGCCGGATTCGGCCTGACGGCGCTGGTCATGTTTATCGCTGCTGGACTCGCGGTGTTCATGCCGGAGACCCGGGACCGCAACGTTCCGAGCCAGGGGCAGGCATAGGCTCCAGCCGCCTTGGAGGACCGCTGAGGAGAGAGGCTCCGTGACTGTGTCCATACATCGTTGTTCGCGAAGGTTGGTCTGTTCTCTGGCGGCCGTTGTCGGCGCTGCCCTGACATCGATTCCCGCTGCGGCCGATCCGTTGCCAGACATCGGGCCTGCATCGTTTGTCGGCGAGGACCTCCTTCCCACCGGCTTGATGTTCCGGGGAACGGAGGTCGGCGGCCTGTCCGGGTTCAGCTACGACGCGGCCCGCGGCGTCTACTACGCCATCTCCGACGACCGCAGCACCATCGATCCGGCTCGGTTCTACACGCTTCGGATCAGCCTGGCCGACGGCTCACTCGACGACGGCGACGTGTCGGTGGTGGGCGTGACGAGGCTGCGCGACCCGCGTGGACGGCTCTTCCCCCCTGGAAGCTTGGACCCGGAGTCCATAGCACTGACGCCGAGCCGCACCCTGGTCATCACGTCGGAGGGCGACGCGAGTCAGCTCATCGACCCGTTCGTGCGCGAGTTCAGCCTGTTCGGGAGGCAGCTCAGCGACGCGCCAGTGCCCAGCTACTACGACCCGACTGCCGACTTGACATTCGGCGTACGCACCAATCTGGGCTTCGAAAGCGGCGGGTTCACGCCTGACGGCAGGTTCTTCTTCACCGGTACCGAGAACGCCCTGGCTCAGGATGGGCCGACGGCAACCCTGATGACGACGAGCCCAGCCCGGATCCTGCGCTTTGACCAGGCCGGCAGTCCGGACCAGGAGTTCGTCTATATCGTCGAGACGGTGCCGGACCCGCCGATACCGCCTGACGCCTTCTCCACCAACGGCCTGGTCGAGCTGTTGCCGCTGAGCCCGACCCGGTTGCTCGCCATGGAACGCAGCTTTTCCACCGGAGTCGGTAACGACGTGCGGATCTACCTGGTGGACACCGCCGGCGCCACCGACACACTTGGCCTGCCAGCGCTGCCTCAGGATCTCTCCGGCGTACAGGTCGCGCAGAAGACCCTCGTGCTCGACCTGGACGTGTTAGGTGTCACGCTGGACAACCTGGAAGGGCTGACCTTCGGTCCCGTGCTGCCAGATGGACGGCAAAGCCTGCTCATCGTCAGTGACAACAACTTCAGCCCGACCCAGGTGACCCAGTTCCTCGCCTTTACGGTCTGACCCTCGTGCCCTCTCCCAGCCAGACGAGGCTGGCTGCGGGACGAGGTCGGCGTTCCGCAGAACAGTCAACGGGCGCGGCGGGCTGAACTCGACCGTCGGTCGAGAAGTACGTCGCTCCGTAGTACACGGGTCCGAAGTGCTGTCCCGGTTTTCCACAGGTCTTTAGGCCGGCTGCTTTTGTCGGGGGCGGGTCGTATAATCGAACAT
>Ga0136616_10000089_pt1 | contig 34222 bp, 37 predicted proteins | sample AntDrymUQ2992106_2_FD_106648 | JGI IMG/M metagenome (GOLD analysis project Ga0136616, IMG submission 106648) | Polar desert sand microbial communities from Dry Valleys, Antarctica - metaG UQ299 (21.06) | ecosystem: Environmental > Terrestrial > Soil > Desert | place: Antarctica: Dry Valley... | reverse complement strand
GGGAGCGAGCCGTTCGCGCAGCGCGAGCACTCCGTAGAGCGCGGGCACCACCGGGTATGCCGCAGCGGCCGCGGCGGTCGTGGCCGCCTCCCCAAGATCGGCCCCGCGATTGAACATCAGATAGCCGGCGACCTCGAGCACCCCTGCGGCGCTCGCGAACGCGAGCGCCCGCCCGTCGAGGCGCAACGACCCGCCGCGGCGGGCGGCCAGCGTCGCGAGCACGACGAGGCCCCCGCTGCGGGTCAGGAGGATCGGCAACAGCCAGCCGAGGTCCTCGACGAGCACGACCAGTCCGAACAGGTAGCCGCCGAAGGCGATCGAGGCGATCGCAGCCAGCCGCGGGCCGCCCGGCCCGGTCGCGCCGCGCCCGCGCTCGCTGCCCTCCGTCCCCGCCAGCACGGCGCAGGCGAGGACCACCGCCGCACCGAGCGCCTGCACGCCGCTCAGCGAATCGCCGAGGATGAGCACTGCAAGCCCCACGACCAGCACGCCGTTGGCCGAGGCGATCGGGCTCACGATCGCGACCGGACCGAGCCCGAGCGCCTTGTAGAACGTCAGGTAGGCGAGCCCGGAAACGGGACTCAGCGCCACGACCAGCGCCCACTGTGCGCCCGTCACCTCCACGCTCTCGCCGAGCGCGAGCGCCAGGCCCACGAGCATCACCACCCCGGTGCCCTGCACCGCGATGGTGACAGCCAACGGGCTCGCACGCCGGGCGAGGACCGCCACGGTCACGTCGACGATCCCCCAGGTGAGCGCGGCGCAGAAGCCGAGCGCCGCGCCGGACTCGAGCACTAGTGGGCCACTAGAAGCGCAGCAGTACCTTGCCGGTCTTCCCCGGCGCGGCGAGATGGTCGAAGGCGGCGGGCGCATCCGCGGCGTCGAAGACCCGGTCGACGAGCGGGCGGATCGTCCCGGCCGCGAGCCCCGGGACCACCTCGCGCTCGAACGCACGCACGGCGGCGCCCTTCTCCTCGATCGGCCGCGCGCGCAGCACGGTGCCCTTCAGCGTGGCGCGCTTCTGCATCATGCGCAGCAGCGGCAGCTGCACCTCCTGGCCCGCCGCGACACCGACGATGACCATGCGGCCGCGCACGGCCAGCGCCTCGAGGTTGCCCGGGAAGTGCGGCGCGCCGACCAGCTCGAGCACGACGTCCGCGCCGTGGCCCGCGGTGTGCTGCGCGACAGCCGCCGCGAAGTCCTCGTCGTCGATCGGTGTGGCGCCGAGCGAGCGCATCAGGTCGCGTCCGCGCTCGTGCCGCACCACGCCCATCACGCGCGCCCCCATCTGGACGCCGATCTGCACCGCGGCGCTGCCGACGGCGCCCGCGGCGCCGTGCACCAGCAGGTGCTCGCCGGGCCGCAGCGCGGCCTGCACCGCGACCGCGTCGTGCGCAGTGATGAATGCCTCGGCGACCGCCGCGGCGGACTCGTCGTCGAGCGTGTCGGGCACGCCTGCGACCGCGCGCTCGTGGACCAGCACGCGGTCCGCGAGCCCGCCGCCCCCGACGAGGCCGAAGACGCGGTCACCCGGCTGCCAGGCCTGCACGCGCTCGCCGCATTGCTCCACGGTGCCGCAGACCTCCAGGCCCGGGATGTCAGCCGGGTAGCCGGGCGGCGCCGGGTACCTGCCCGCGCGCTGCTGCAGGTCGGCGGGGTTGAGCCCGGCGAACGGCTGGCGGACGATGACGTCCTCGGGGCCGGGCTCCGGGTCGGGTCGCTCCTGCAGGTCGACGACCTCGTTTCCCCCTGCTCCGGTGAACACGATGCAGCGCATGGTCAGCCCTCCTCGTCGATGAGCCCGCGAACGAGCGAGAGGCTGCGGCGCAGGCGCTCGACCTGGTCGCGGCGGTCGGCACGATTGTCGAGCCCCTCGACCGAGAGGTGCAGGTCGCGGTCGCCCAGCGCCGCCAGCAGCCCGCGCAGGTCGGCGACGCCCTCCCCCGGATAACGCCAGAGCACGTTGAAGCCGCGCCGGTGGTACCGCCCCTCGGTCCAGATCGAGTCCAGCGCATAGTCCTTGACATGGCCGGCCACGGCCAGCGGCGCGAGCGCCCGTACGATCGGCTCGGGATCCTCGAGGGCGGAGACCGGGTTGATCAGATCGAGGAACACCTTCACGTCGCCGGTCGCCTGCAGGATCGAGCGGTATTCGGCGACGGTGAAGTCGGAGTGGTTCTCGATCGCCAGCACGATCCCGGCCTCCCGCGCGGCGGGGAGCGCGCCCCCCAGCGCCTCGATCGTCCACTCCCGCTCGGCCTCGATCGCTCCCGGGCGCGAGGCGAGATCGGCGCGGTAGAAGCCCGATGCGACGCGCAGGATCGGGCTGCCGAGCGCCGCGGCCCGCTCCAGCCAGCCCACGACGCGCGTGGTCGCGGCGGCCGGCGCCTCGCCGCGATGCGCGCCTCCCAGGGGGTCGCCGGACACGAGCAGCTCCAGGCCGAGGTCGCCGGCGCGGCGCGCCAGTGCCGGCAGTTGGCCCGTGGCGTGTTCGCGCGCGTGATGTAGTGAGAGCTGGACGAAGCGCGCCCCCGCTTCTGCTGCCTCCTCGAAGCAGCTCTCCAGCGTCAGGTCGCGGTGCTCGAGTCGCAGGTGCCAGCAGAGCGTGTCCGCGCCGAGCACGAGCGTCACGGGCGGATCACCGTGCCGCCGTCGGCGATCAGCGACGTCCCGGTCACGAAGCTCGCCTCGTCGGAGGCGAGAAACAGGATGCAGTTCGCGATCTCCTCCGGCGTGCCCATGCGGTTCATCGGCGCGACCGCGCCGTATTCCGCCGCGAGCGCCTCCGGATCCTCGGCGCGATCGAGGAACTCACGCGTCAAGGGCGTGTCGATCACACCGGGGCAGACCGTGTTCACGCGGATGCCGCGCGCCACGACGTCGAGCGCGAGCGCGCGGGTGAACTGCAGCACCGCGCCCTTGGAGGCCGTGTAGGCGCCATCGTTCTCCCACGCCACGAACGAGTTGATCGAGCCGATGGTGACGATCGCCCCACCAGCGGGCATGTGGCGCAGCGCGGCCCGGCAGGTGCTGAACATCCCGGTGACGTTGACGCGGAAGACGCGCTCCCACTCCTCGTCGGTCGTGTCCATCAGGCTCGGCGCGTGCGCGAGTGTGAAGCCGGCATTGGCGACGACGATGTCGATGCGGCCGTGGCGCCCGGCGACCTCGTCCACGACGCGATCGACCGTCTCGCGGTCGCCGACGTCGAGCGCGACCGCGAGCGCCGCGGCGCCCGAGGCGCGCTCGACCTCGGCCGCGGTCTCCTGGGCGTGCGCGAGCGTGCGCGAGCTCGCCACCACGGTGGCGCCCTCCTGCGCCAACCGCACGCACGCGGCGCGGCCGATGCCGGTACCGGCGCCGGTCACGAGCGCGACCTTGCCGGCCACCCGCCCGCTCACGCCGCCGCCTTCGGGGCATCGTGACGGCGGACCTCGACCGGGCGCTCGACGGCTTCCCAGTCCGTCGTGCGGAAGCCGGCGGTCATCCCTCCGTCGACGGCGACGACGGCGCCGCAGAGGTAGGAGGCGTCGTCTGAGAGCAGGAACGCGATCACCGCTGCGATCTCCTCGGGCCGCGCCGGGCGGTCCATCGGAATGTGCGTGCGATGCTTGGACCACTGCCCCGGGTCGCTGACGATGCCGGCGTTCGCCGGCGTGTCGACCCAGCCGGGCGCAACCGCGTTGACCGCCACGCCGTAGGGGGCGAGGTCGAGTGCCAGCGAGCGCGCCAGCTGCATCACCGCTCCCTTGGAGGCGTTGTAGCTCGCTTGGCACTCCTCGCCGAGATAGGAGGCGGTCGAGGCGGTGCACACGATCCGGCCCACGCCCGCCGAGCGCATGACGCGCGCGGCGGCCCGGACCATCAGGTACATCCCGCGCACGTTGACGTGGAACGTGTGGTCGAACTGCTCGACGGGCGCGTCGACCGAGTCGCCCCAGTAGGCGATCCCGGCGTTGCTCGCCAGGCCGTCAAGACGGCCGAACGCGCGCAGCGTCTCTGACACCGCCCGGTCGGCCGTCGCCTCCTCCCCCACGTCGGCGGCCAGCGCGACCACATCGGCGCCCTGCTCGCGCAGCCCGTCCGCAGCCTGCTCGAGCGGGTCGGCGTCGAACGGCGCGGCGACGAGGCAGAGCGCCGCGCCGTCGCCCGCGAGCCGGCGCGCGGTCGCCAGCCCGATGCCGCTGCTGGCGCCGGTGACGATCACGGCGCGGGTCGTCACAGCGTCTCCTTGCCGAGCGTGGAGTACATGCCGGCGTCGACGAGTGCCACCGGGCCGTCGCCTGCGTCCAGGTCGCGCGCGATGCTCTCGAGCGCGGCCCAGTCGGGCAGGCTCCAGAGCGCCACGCCGCGCGGGTCGGGAGCGAGCCGCCCGATGCGGTCGGCGGCCAGGTTCAGCGTCAGCTCGCCGTGCGCGCTCCGGCGCTCCTCGAAGCTCGCACGCACGTCGTCAGCGGTCGCGCCGTCGACCCAGTCGAAGTACTCGAGGTAGTAGCGCTCGGACTCGCCCGGCACCGGCTCGATCAGCGGGGAGTAGCTGCCGCCGCGGTCGATCCGCGCGCCGATCGAGAACGGCTCCTCGAACTGGTCGGCGGCGCCCGAGCGAAAGATCCGCTCCCAGTCGTCGAAGCGGTCAAGGCCCTGGCGTGGCGTGTACCAGATGCCCATGTACTCGGGCTCGGGGCCCGTGCGCCACGAGCGCCCGATCATCGCGATCAGGACGTCGTCGGGGTTGTCGCCGGCCCAGCCGGTCTGGCCCTGGCCCGCGACCGCGTGGAACTGCTCGAGCGAGACGTGCGGACGGCGGCTGATGAACTCGATGTAGACGAGCATGGGTCTCCAGGCGGTCGGGGGTCAGTCGGTCGTCGTGTCGACGGAGGAGCCGAAGCCGGAGTTGGCTCCGTGGGTGCTGTAGCCGCCGTCGACCACCAGCATGTGCCCGGTGATCCACCCGGCCCGCTCCTCGTCGCACAGAAAGCGGACGGCCTGGGCCACGTCGGTGGACTCGCCGACTCGGCCGAGTGGGCACGCTCCTGCCTCGGCCGCCTCCACGCCGGGCTCGGCCAGCTCGCCGGCCGTGGCCGGGGTGCGGATCGTGCCCGGCGCGACGGCGTTGGCGCGCACGCCACTCGGCCCGAGCTCGTAGGCCATCCCGCGCACCAGCCCGTTGATCGCCGCCTTGGACGCGAGGTAGTGCGTGCTGTCGTCCCACGCAAGCCAGGCCGCGGTCGATGCGATCGCCACGACGCTGCCGCCGCCGTTGGCGGCGATGCGCTCGGACGCCACACGCAGGACGTTGAACGTGCCGTCCACATTGACCTCGAGCACCTGGCGCCAATGGTCGGGGCGCATCTGAAGGAACGGAACCATGCGGTAGACGCCCGCCACCTGCACCGCCGCGCGCAGTGGCCCGAGATCGCGCTCGGCGGCGTCGGCGACCGCGACGACGGCATCCCAGTCGCGCACGTCGCAGTCATAAGCGGCGGCGCGCCCGCCGGCGGAGCGGAGCTCCTCGGCGACCGGCTCGCAGCCGCGCACGTCGGCGACGGCGACCGCGAAGCCGTCCTGCGCGAGCAGCCGCGCGACCTCCGCCCCCATGCCGCGAGCCGCGCCGGTGACGAGCGCCGTGCCGCTCACGCGCGCGCCTGCGCCGGATCGGATTCGGGCTCGGATGTGACCGGGGGCGGCGGCGTGTCGTCGCCGCGCTCGCGCGGCAGCAGCCAACACGACTCCGGCCGCCAGTCGATCCCCACCTCGTCGTCGACGTCGAACGGCGGCGTCGCGCCGCGTCCTTCGGCCTTGACCTGCGCTCCCAGCGCGGGCAGCTCGATGCGACAGCCGAAGCCGGTGCCGCGGAAGGCGACGTCGCGCACGATTCCCTGGAGCGTTCCGGGTGTCTCTTCGGGCGTGCCGGCGCGCATCTCGACCGCCTCCGGACGCAGCACGAGCCACGCCGGACCGGGCTGCGGGCGCGGGCAGCGGACCTGGTGGCGGGTGTCACCGAGCTGGACCGTCGACTCCTCGTCGCCCGCTTCGACGACGTCGACAGGGAGCACGTTCGCATCGCCGACGAACTGGGCGGCGAAGACCGACGTGGGACGGCGATAGACGTCGGTCGGCGCGCCGATCTGCTCGATCCGACCCGCGTTCATGACCGCGATCCGGTCCGAGAGCGCCATCGCCTCGCGCTGGTCGTGCGTCACGTAGACGAAGGTGGCGCCCGTCTCGCGGTGCACGCGCCGCAGCTCGACCTCCATGTCCAGCCGGATCTTGAGGTCGAGCGCGGACAAGGGCTCGTCGAGCAGCAGCACCTTGGGCCGGTTGACCAGCGCACGGGCCAGCGCGATGCGCTGCATCTGCCCGCCCGAGAGCTCGTGGCTACGGCGCCGCTCGTAGCCCTCCAGCCGCACGAGCTCCAGCGCCTCGCGCACGCGTGCGCGCTGGTCAGCCTTGCCGACGCCCGCCACCTGCAACCCGAAGGCGACGTTGGCGAACACGTCCAGGTGCGGGAACAACGTCGGGCGCTGGAAGACCATGTTCGTCGCCCGCTTGTGGGCCGGACGGCCGGTCACGTCCTCGCCGGCCAGCAGCACGCGGCCGGCGCTGGGACGCTCGAAGCCCGCGACGATCCGCAGCAGCGTCGTCTTGCCGCAGCCCGAGGGCCCGAGCAGCGTCACGAACTCGCCGTCGGCGATGTCGAGCGAGACGTCCTCGAGCGCCGCGACCGCGCCGTAGCGATGGCTGACGCCCTCGATGCGCACTCGCGGGTCGCCGCTCACCGCGGCTCCTGCGCGCCGGTCAACACGAGCGGATCGACGGTCCCGCGCCGGCGCCGCTCGCCCCAGCTCGTGAGCGCGAACGTCACCACGAACAGCAGCACGGTGAAGGCCAGCAGCAGCGTCGAGATCGCGTTGATCGACGGGTCGATCGTCCGCCGCAGGCTCGACCAGATGAACAACGGCAGCGTGGGATCGGGCCCGACCACGAAGAACGTGATGATGAACTCGTCGAAGGACAGCGCGAAAGCGAGGCAGGCCGCGCCGACGAGCACGGGCCAGACCTGCGGCAGCGTCACCCTCCGGAAGATCGTCCAACCGGTGGCGCCGAGGTCCGCGGCCGCCTCCTCGAGCGCGGGATCGAGGCGCTCGAGCGCCGCGCGCGCGAGCAGGAAGAAGAACGGAAACACGTAGACGAGGTGCGCGACCGTGACCGTCACGAGCGACAGGGAGTACTCCAGGCGCGAGAAGGCGATCAGCAGCGCGATGCCGATGAAGAGCCCGGGCAGCGTGATCGGGAGGAAGAACAGCAGCGACAGCGGCGCCCGCCAGCGCGAGCGCGAGCGGCTCATGCCGTAGGCGGCGAGCGTGGCCAGCACGAGCGTCACCAGCGCGGTGCTCGTGGCCACCACGAGCGAGTTGCGCGCCGCCGCCCGCACCTCGGGGCTCTCGGAGATGCGCTCGTACCAGCGCAGCGAGAAGCCGTCGAACGGGAACGAGAGCGAGGCGGTCGTGTGCAGGCTGAAGAGCACGACCACCAGCAGCGGCAGCCAGAGGAAGAGCATGCCCGCGACGGTCACCAGCCCGGTGAAGCGCCCGGGGCTCACGAGGCGAACCGCAGCCGGTCGAGCCTGGCGAGGCGCAGGCCGAGCGCGACCAGGCCGTAGCAGACCAGGAAGCCCGCGAGCAGTGCGAAGGAGATCGCGGCGCCGCCGGCGTAGTCGCCCGTGCCCTGGAACGCGACCTGGACCTGGACGCCGATCATCACGCTCGCCGTGCCGCCGAGAAACTGCGGCGTCACGTAGTCGGCGGCCGAGAGCACGAACACGAACAGCAGCGCGCTCCCCACGGGCGCCGCCACCGCCGGCAGCACGACGCGCCGCCAGCGCTGCACCCAGCCCGCGCCGAGGTCCTGCGCCGCCTCGAGGTAGGCCGGCTGCAGCGGGCCCAACCCGGCGTAGATCACGAGGATCACGTAGGGCAGGTAGATGTGCACGAGCGCGAGCGTGACGGCGAAGCGGTTGAAGACGAGGAACGTCAGCGGCTCGTCCACGATCCCCAGTGCGCCGAGGCCGCTGTTGATCACACCCTCCGCGCCGAGGATCGTCCGCCACGCATAGATGCGCACGAGATAGCTGGCCAGGAACGACGCCACGATCAGGAAGAGCACCAGCGTCTTGGTCCTGCTCGTCGTGTAGCGCAGCCAGTAGGCGATCGGCAGCGCGATCACGACCGAGCTCACCGCGGCCAGCAGCCCGACGATCAGCGAGTTGCGCGCGAGCTTGCGGTTCAGCTCTGACTGCGCGATCTCGCGGTAGTTCTCGAGTGTCAGCGGCCCCGAGACCTCATAGAGCGAACCCGTCAGGAACGAGTACACGGCGAACGCGGCGAGCGGCGCGATCAGGAACAACAGCAGCGTCAGCGCCGCAGGCAGCGTGAGCAGCACCGGCCCGAGCCGCAGGCCGCGCTCCCGCGGGGCGGGAGCGCGGGCCGGCGAAGCGGCGGGAGGCTCGGCGACCGCGCTCATCCGCTGGGTCAGGACTGGGCCCCGGCCTTGAGCTCCTGCCAGTTCTTGAGCACTTCCTCGAACGTCACGAACTCCTCGGACTCGACCGGCGGGTTGTTGTAGAGCGGCGCCTTCTCGAGCACCTCAGCCTGCTGGTCGCGCGGGTAGAGCTTCTGCACGTCCTTCGAGACGAGCGGGAACGCGTCGCCGACGGTCACGCCGCCGACCACGTAGTCGGCCGCGGCGGCGTGGACCTCCGGCTTCATCGTCTCGTTCATCCACGCGTAGACCGCGTCGTCGTTGTCGGAGGTGGAGGCGATCGCCCAGCAGTCGCAGGCGGTGAAGCCGCCCTCCTTCGGCAGCGTCCACTTGATCGTCTTGGTCCCGGCGTCGGCCGCGAACTTGTTGACCGCCGACCAGCCCTGCCACGCGACGAGCGCATCGCCCGACGTGAGCTTCGTGGTGACGTCGCCGAACGACGGCGAGACACCGGAGGACTGGGCGATCATCTGCGACAGGAAGTCGTTGACCTTCGCCAGGTCGGCCTTCTTGATCTCGTCGGGCTTCATGCCGAGGATGTGCGTGCTCATCGCCCAGGCGCCGGTGGGATCGTCCACGATCGCGACCTTGCCCTTGAACTTGGGGTCCAACAGGTCGTAGTTGGAGGCCGGCGCCTCGACCTTCGCCTCGTCGTAGCTGATCCCGAGCGCGGTCCAGGTCCACGGCACGCCGGTCCTGGTGCCGTCCGGATCGACCCAGAAGTTGCCGAGGTCCTTGCCCCAGAACTCGTCCAGGTTGGCCAGCTCGGGCAGCTTGGACTCGTCGATCGGCTTGAGGATCTTCAGCTGCGCATAGAGCTGCTTGTAGCCCTGGTAGTAGGTGGTGATGTCGAACCCGCCGGCGCTGCCGCCGGCCTTGATCTTCGCCTGGATGTCGTCGTGGTTGGCGATGTAGTTCGTCTTGATGTCGATCTTGTTGGCCTGCTTCCACGCCTTCAGGGCATCCGGGATGTCGTAGCCCTCCCAGGAGAGGTAGTCGAGCCGCCCGGTGGCGGCGGGTACCTCCGCGGGCCCGGCCGTCTTCTCGGCGGTCGCCGTGGACCCGCCCTCCTCGTCGTCGCCGCATGCGGCGAGCAGCCCCGGCAGCGCCAGCGCACCGACGCCCAGGCCCCCCGCGCGCTGCAGAAAGCGGCGGCGGGTGGCCCGTCGGACCATTGCCTGCAGGATCTCCTCGTTGGTCACTGTCTCTCCTCCTCCGCTGGTGAAAGCCCCATCAACCCACCCGCACGAGCTCGGTCGCCGCGCGCGCGATCCCGTCGGCCGAGGGGAGCAGCGCCGCACGCAGGCCCGGCGCGGGCGGGATGCGCGAGTCGAGCGCGCCTAGGCGCCGGACGGGCGCATCGAGCGCGTCGAACCACTGCTCGCAGACCCGCGCGGCGATCTCCCCCCCGAACCCCCCGGTGACGTTCGCCTCGTGCGCGACAAGCACGCGCCCCGTCCGCTCGACCGCCGCTGCGATCGCGGCGTCGTCGAGCGGTGAGAGCCAGCGCAGGTCGAGCACCGTCGCCTCGATGCCGTCGGCCGCGAGCTGCTCGGCCGCCTGCTGCGCCAGCAGCACGGTGGGGCCCCAGCAGACGATCGCGACGTCATCGCCCGCGCGGCGCAGGCGCGCGCCGCCGACGCCCTCGCGCTCCCCGCCCAGGCAGACGTTCCCCCTCTGCTGGTAGAGCGCACGCGACTCGAAGAGGATCACCGGGTCGTCGTCCGCGACGGCCGCGCGCAGCATCGCATGGGCGTCCTGCGGCGTCGCCGGGATGCCGACGCGCAGGCCGGGGATGTGCGCGAGCAGCGCCTCGAGGCTCTGGGAGTGTTGGGCGCACGAGCCGGGCGTCGCGCCCTGCTGGGTACGCACCACGAGCGGCGCGCAATGCTGCCCGCGGCTGACGTAGCGCACGTTCGCCGCCTGGTTGACGAGCTGGTCGAGCGCGACGAGCAGGAAGTCTCCCCACATGATCTCGACGATCGGGCGCAGTCCCTCGAGCGCGGCCCCGACGGCCGAGCCGAGGATCGCCGACTCGGCGATCGGGCTGTCGAAGACCCGGTCGGCGCCGAACTCCTCCTGCAACTGGCGCGTCGCGCCGAAGATGCCGCCCGAGGCGCCGACGTCCTCGCCGTAGACGACGACCTCCGGACGCGCTCGCAGCTCACGCCGCATCGCCTCCGTGACCGCCTTGACGTACGTGAGCTCCTGCTCGCCGGCCGGCTCGCCGGTGCCGGCCGCGGCGGCGGGCCTCCCGTGCACGTGCTCGCGCGCGCCGGAGGGGTCGGGATGCGGTGCGGCGACGGCGGCGTCACGGGCCGCGTCGAGCTCCTCGGCCACCGCGCGCTCCACGGCCGCGAGCTCGCCCTCCTCGGCCCCGTCGGCCAGCAGCCGGCGGCGCAATGCGGCGACCGGGTCGGCGGCGACTGCGGCGTCGCGATCGGCCTGGGGCCGGTAGTGCTCCACATCGCCGTTGTAGTGGGCGCCCAACCGGTGACAGCGCGCCTCGACGAAGCTGGGCCCACCGCCGCCGCGCGCGCGCGCGGCCGCTTCCGCGACCGCGTCCCGCACGACGCCGGGATCGTCGCCGTCGATCGTCACGCCCGGGATCCCGTAACCGGCGGCGCGCGCGGAGAGGTGCTCGACCGGCACGATCGCGTCGATCGGGGTCATCTCGGACCAGCCGTTGTTCTCGCACATCACGATCAGCGGCAGTTGCTTGAAGGCCGCGAAGACGAGCGCCTCGTGCAACGCGCCCTGGCTGGTCGCGCCGTCGCCGACGCTCACGATCACGACCTGATCGCCGCCCGTGAGCTGCGCCGCCAGCGCGGCGCCCGCAGCGATCGGCACGCCGGCGGCGACTATCGAGTTCTCGCCCAGCAGGCCGTGGGCGGGTGACATCAGGTGCGCCGAGCCGCCGCGCCCGCCGTTGACGCCGGTCTCGCGCTGGCAGACCTCCGCCATCAGCGCGTCGAGCGGAACGCCGCAGGCGATCGCCCAGCCATGCCCGCGGTAGGTCGCCACCACGCGGTCGGTCGGCTCGAGCGCGCTCAGCGCTCCGACCGGGATCGCCTCCTGCCCGGTGGAAAGGTGGATCGAGCCTGCGATCTCGTCCGCCCGGCGTAGCGCGAGCGCCCGCTCCTCGAAGCCGCGGATCGTGATCATCGACCGGTAGGCCGGCAGCACGGACATCTTCGTGAGCTCGGAAACGGTCATCGGCGCGCGCCGTCGACGCTACTTCGTCGTCGTCATGATTGTCAAATAAAGAGTGCCATCTCAAATAGTGAGACGACTGCTACCTGGCGGACGACCCGCCCGCCAGCGCGAGCAGCGTCGTCAGGTACTCCACGTGCAGGGCTTCGTAGCGCTCGCGGGGCGCCGACATCGCGAGCGCGTAGGCGGTGCCGCCGCGCCCGAGCGGAGCCGCCAGGCAGCACACGCCCTCGTGGAACTCCTCCGCGTCGAAGGCGTGGCCGGCCGCCCGGATGTCATCGAACTCGCGCAGCAGCGCGGCGCGCGAGGTGACCGTCGCCCGCGTCACGCGCGCCAGCGGATGGGCGGCGAGGTAGCGCTCACGCGCGTCCTCGGGCGCCAGCGCGAGCAGCAGCTTGCCGCTGGCACGCGCGTGTCCGTTGTCGATCGGCCCCAGCGGGCTGTTGGCGACGGCGACCTGGTGATGCCCAGGCACGCTGCAGAGCAGCACCAACTCGGAGCCCTGCCGCGCCGCGACGTATGCCGACTCGCCCGTGCGGGCCGCCAGCGCGCGCGCCAGCGGCAACAGGTCATCGGGCAGCACGTGGCGCTCGAACGCCTGCACGAGCGGGCTGATCCCGATCGCCAGCCGGTAGCGATGCTCAGACCCGCGTGCGACATAACCTGCGCCGGTCAGGGTGTGCAGCAGGTGGTAGGTCGTCGCGCGGCTCAACCCGACCGCCTGGGTCAACTCCTGCGCGGTGCGCCCGGCGGGGCTGTGGGCGATCTCGTCCAGGAGCGAGAGCGCGCGTGCGACGGACTGGATGCGCGGCTTCGACGCAGACGGGGCGGGCGGTGCGTCCACGTCGCGCAACGTAGCACCATCTGAACTGCGTCATTTCTATTTGAACAAGCGCGCCGGGTCTGTACGATCGCGCCGATGCCCCTCGCCGGCGAGCTCCATGCGCTCGGGATCGACGTCGGGATCAGCGGCGTCCGGGCGGCCGTCACACGTGCCGACGGAACGCTCGCAGGCACTGCACGCCGCGCGCACGAGCGGGCGATCCGCTCACCGGGGGTCGCCGAGCACGATCCGCAGGACTGGCTCGACGGGATGCGGGAGACGGCGCGCCGCGCGCGAGACGGCGCCGGCTCCCCGCCCATCGGGGCGGTCGGGATCGCGGCTCTGGGTCCGGCGCCGCTGCTGGTCGACGCGGGCGGCGCGGCGCTCACCCGGGCGCCGCTGTTCTCGCTCGACGGGCGCGCGCATCCCCAGCGTGCCCGCCTCGATCCCGACGGAGGCGCGCGCGTGGCCGACCATGCCCTGCCGCACCTGCAGCGGATCGTCGAGGAGCAGCCGGAGTTGCGCGCGCGAGCCGCCTGGGCGCTCGATGCCACCGGCTTCCTCGTCAGCCGCTGCATCGGGGAGCCCGTGATGGACACGGTGACCCGGGCCGACCATGTCTGGCCGGGCGCCGAACCGGTCGCGCCGCTGCCGGTGCCACTCGCCCCGGGCGTCGTCGCAGGGCGGCTCGACGCGCCTGGAGCGGAGCTGCTCGGGCTCGACGTGGGCGTGCCGGTCCTCGCGGGCACCTATGACAGCTTCGTCGACCTCGCCGGCGCCGGGGTGGCCGCGCCCGGGGATGCCGGGCTGGTGCTCGGCAGCACCATGATCGTGGGTGTGGCGCGGACCACGGCCGAGCCCGTCGCGGGGCTCGGCGTGTCGGACTACCCGGGCGACGGCGTGCTGCTGGGCGGCTGGACCCTGAGCGGCGGGATGGTGCTCGAGTGGGGCGAGCGCACGCTGGCGGGTGAGCCGGAGGAGTTGCGACGCGCCGCGGCAGCGCTCGCTCCGGGCTGCGGCGGCATCCTCGTGCTGCCTTACTTCGCGGGCGAGCGGACACCGGTCTGGGACCTCGCTGCGCGCGGCGCCGTCATCGGTCTCAATCTCGACGTCTCTGCCGCGGAGCTCTACCGCGGCCTGGTGGATGCACTCGCGCTGGCGGTGCGGGACCACGTCGCCCGCCTGCCGGGTCCGCCGCCCGCGCGCTGGCGCGTCACCGGAGGAGGCGTTCGCAACGAACCCTGGCTGCAGGCCACCGCCGACGCCGTCGGCGCGCCGCTCGACATCGTGGCCGACGCCGGGGAGGCCGTCGGCCCGGCGCTGCTGGCCCTTGCCGCCATCGGGGCGCCCGTCGCGCGGGCGATCGAGCGCAGCGTGCTGCCTGACAGCTCCGATGCCCGCCGCTTCGACGTGCTCTACGACGCCTACCGCGGGCTGCACCCGCTGCTCGCGGGAGCGGCGGCGCGGTGAGCGGCGCGACGATGCGGGTCGCCCGCCTGCACGGCATCGGCGACGTGCGGGTCGAGCGCGTGCCGATCCCCGAGCCGGCGGCCGGCGAGCTGCTGGTCCGGATCGAGGCCTGCGGCGTCTGCCCGACAGACGCGCGCAAGTTCGCGATCGGGGTCAACGACGGCGAGTACCCGTTCAACCCGGGGCACGAGTGGGTCGGGCGGATCGCGGCGGTCGGAGCCGAGGTCGCGGGTTGGGAGCTCGGCACGCGCGTCTACGGCGACACCTACGCCGGCTATGCCGAGTTCGCGACGATCGCAGCGCGACCGGGTGGATGGTCGCGCGGCGCGCTGGCGATCGGCGAGCTGCCGGTCGAGCGCGCCGTGTTCGTGGAACCGCTGGCCGACTGCCTGCACTGCGTGCTCGACCAGGGCGCCGTCGGGCCCGGTCGCCGCGTCGCGGTGATGGGGCTGGGCGCCATGGGTGTCCAGCTCGTGGCAGTCGCGGCGCGCGCGGGCGCCGACGTGCTGGCGGTGGAGCCGCGCGCCGAGCGCCGTTCACTTGCCGCGCGGTTCGGCGCGGCCGCTGCCGCGGAGCCCGCCGGGTGGCGCGACGCAGCCGCCGGACGCTGGGACGGAGCGGGACCCGACGTCGTGATCGTCGCGGTCGCAGCCTCTTCGCTCGCCGTCGAGGCGATCGCGGCGTGCGCGCCCGGCGGACGCGTCGTGCTGTTCGCCGGCTTCGGCGACGATGGCGTCGCGGCGATCGATCTCAACCGGATCCACTACCAGGAGATCGCGGTGGTCGGCAGCGAGTGGGTCGGCACCCCGCCGCACCAGCGCCTCGAGCACTACGAGGCCGCGCGCGACCTGCTCGCCTCGGGCGAGCTCCCGCTCGAGCAGCTCGTGAGCGACCGCACCGGGCTCGACGGGCTCGGGGCCGCGCTGCACGCGGTCCGCGACCAGCGCAGCCTCAAGACGGTGCTGCTGCCATGAGCCTCGCCGGCCGCCTGCTCGCGCCGGACGGCCGGCTGCTCGTGGTCGCCGTCGACCACGCGCTCTACTCGTGGCCGTGCCACGGGCTGGAGGATCGCGACGCGCTGCTGCGCGGTGTGAGCGCCGGGGCGGACGCGATCATCTGCTCCTACGGCACGCTGCGCGATCACCGCGAGGCGTTCGGCGCGGCGAAGCCGATCCTCAAGCTCGATCTGACGACGGTCGCCATCGGCGGCTCGTATCCGATCAGCGAGTACGTCCTCGCATACACGGTGGACGACGCGGAGCGGCTCGGCGCGGCGGCCGTGCTGACCTACGTGCAGCTCGGCGCGGCCTTCGAGCTCAGCGCTCTGCAGAACGCCGCGCGGGTGGCGGCCGCCGCCGACCGAGCGGGCCTCCCCTACGTCTGCGAGATCATGCCGGTCGGCGGGCCGCAGTACCCGCAGCTCGACGCGCCGCTCGCGATCGCCGCGGCCGCGCGCACGGGCGCCGAGCTCGGAGCCCATGTGGTGAAGACGACGCTGCCGAATCCCGCGCGTGCGATGGCCGAGGTGGCCCGCTGCGACGTCCCGGTGATCCTTGCGGGAGGTGACCTCACCGGTGACCGCGACGGGTTGCTCGCCACGGTGCGCGCGGCGCTCGCCGCGGGCGCGGCGGGCGTGGCGCACGGGCGCAACGTGTGGGGCAGCGCCGACCCGGTGGGCGCGGTCGCCGCGTTGCGCGCGGTGGTTCACGCGCGGGAGCCGGCGCGTGCCTGAGCGCGTCGCGACAGCACAGTCACGTGGTGTGGCGAGCCGGGAGACGACGGCGCGTGCCTGAGCGTGTCGCGCTCGTCACCGGCGCGAGCCGCGGCATGGGCCGCGCGATCGCGATCGCCCTCGCGCGCGGGGGAGCTCGGGTGATGGCGGTGGCGCGCGACGCCGATGCGCTCGAGGCGCTGCACGCCGAGCAGCCCCGGATCCGGGTGCTGGCCGCAGATCTCGAGGATCCCGCCGGCTGCGAGCGGGCGGTCGACGAGACGCGCACGCAGCTCGGGCCGATCACGATCCTGGTCAACAACGCGGGTCGTGGCGGCTGGCATGACCGGCCGATCTGGGAGCAGGACCGGGAGGGCTGGTCAGCGTCGCTCGCGATCAACCTCGACGCGCCGTTCGAGCTCACGCGCCGCGCGGTGCCCGACATGCTGGCCGCGCACTGGGGGCGGATCGTGATGATCTCCTCGACCGCCGGGCAGCTGGGCGCGCCGTCGCTCGGTCCGTACTGCGCGTCCAAGCACGGGGTGATCGGGCTGATGCGATCCGTGGCCCAGGATGTCGCGCCGTTCGGCATCACCTGCAATGCGGTGCTGCCGGGCTGGGTGCGCACGGAGATGGCCGAGCACGACGCCGAGCGCCAAGCGCGCGAGCAGGGCGTCGACGTCGAGTCGGTGTGGGCGCAGCGCGCGACGGAGAACCCGTCGGGCCGGATCGTCGAGGAAGAGGAGATCGCCGGCGTCGTCAGCTTCCTCGCCGGCGACGCGGCGAGCGCGGTCAACGGCGAGGCGATCACGGTCGCGCTCGGGAGTCACTGGTGACGCGCGCGGATCCAACGAGCCGCGCGCGCGGTGGCAGCGCGAGCGCTGCGGCTCACCCCGGCCAGCTCGGCGTACCCGTGCAACTGCGCGGGCAGCACGTCGAGCGACACCTCGTTGCCCGCCTGCTCGAGCCGCCGTCCGTAGGCGAGTCCCTCGTCGCGCAGCGGATCGTGGCCGGCGATGCCGACATATGCCGGCGGGACGCCGGCGACGTCAGGGGCGAGCAGCGGCGAGACGCGCGGGTCACGGGCAGCCGCCGCGTCGGGCAGGTAGTGCGCGCGAAACCAGCGCATCAGCCCGGCGGTCAGCCACGGGCCGTCCTCGAACTCGGCATAGCTCGGGTGCTCGCGGCTGACGTCGGTGACCGGATAGAGCAGCACCTGAAAGGCGACGGCGTCGCGCAGCGCCAGCGCCGCCACCGCGGCGAGGTTGCCGCCGGCGCTGTCCCCGCCGACCCCGATGCGCAACGGGTCCGCACCGAGCTCGGCCGCGTGCGCGTGTGCCCAGCGGACGGCCGCGACCGCGTCGTCCGCCGCGGCCGGGAACGGGGCCGAGGGCGCGCGCCGGTAGTCCACGGCCAGCACGCTCGCTCCCGAAGCGCGCGCGAGGCGCCGGTGGAGCGCGTCGTGGGTGTCGTGGTCGCCCAGCACCCAGCCACCGCCGTGCAGCCACACGACCAGGCTGTCACCGCCGGCGGCGTAGAGCCGCCCCGCGAGCGGGCCGGCCGGCCCCGGGAGCTGCAGCGCGCGCACGTCGGCGCGCAGCCTGCGGCCCGCGAGCACGGCCGCCTCGCGCCGCGACTCCGCGTGCGCGGCAGGGGCCGACATGCGCTCGAGATCGGGCCAGCGCAGCCGGCCGACGAGCCGCAGGAGCAGGGCGAGGTCGGGCTCGAGCGGCCCGGCGCCGCGATCCGGCGCAGGGGCGGCCAGTCGCCGCGCGACGACGACGGGCAGCGTCCCGGCGGCGCGCACGGCAGCGGCTTGGCGCCGGTGGGGCATCGACTGCATATATCACTCCCCGAGGCGAGGACGTGACCCCGCCACCGGGCCCGATCGGAGTCGGGTTCGTCGGTGCGGGCAACGTGCTGCCCGCCTACCTGCAGGCGCTCGACCGGCTGATCCCGCGCGGGCTCGCGCGCGAGGGCCCGATCCACGCGCGCCGGGCCCAGGTGCGCGACGCCCTGGTCGCACGCCGGCCGGAGGCGGTGGTGGTCGAGCACGTCGAACAGGTGCTCAACGCGGAGGGCGTCGACCTCGTCGTGATCCTCACCCCGCCGGCGACCCACGCCGAGCTGGTGCGCGCTGCGCTGGACGCCGGGCGCCACGTGCTCTGCGAGAAGCCGCTCGCGCCGACCGCCGCAGCGGCACAGGCGCTGTTCGACCACGCGCAGGCGAGCGGCCGGATCCTGCTCGCGGCCCCGTTCGTGCAGCTCAGCCCGACCCTGCGGCGCTTGTGGACCCTGATCGCCGACGGCGCCATCGGGCACGTGCACGCCGCGCGCGCGCATTACGGCAACGTCGGGTCGAGCGGGGCGGCGTGGTACCACCAGGACGACCTGGCCACGCTCGGCGACGCAGGGATCTACAACCTCAAGTCACTCGTGGCGCTGCTCGGGCCGGTGTCCGAGGTGCACGCGGCCACGGCCCACGCCCGGCGCGTGCGCGAGATCGGCGGGCGGACCGTCGTCGCTCACGATCCCGACACGTGGCAGCTGCTCTTGCGTCACACGGGCGGCGCGCTGTCGTCGATCCTCGCCTCCCACGCAACCGTTCGCTACCGGCGGCCTGCGATCGAGCTCTACGGCACCGAGGGGACCGCGAACCTGCTCGGCGACGACTGGGATCCGCAGGGCGTCGAGCTGTGGCGCGAGGACGCGCAGACCTGGACGCTGCGCGAGCCTGACGACGCCACCTGGGTCTGGACCGACGGGCTGCGCGAATGCGTCACCGCGCTGCGCGGCGGGCGCCCGCCGCTCGCCGACCCGGCGATCGACGTGCACCTGCTGGAGGTGATCGCCGCCGCCGGCGACGCCGCTCGCACAGGCAGCGCCGTCGCGGTCAGCTCGCGCTTCGAGCCGTTCGCGGCGCTCCGGCTGCACGACCGGCCCGGCGCGCACGTACACGACCGCACGCGCGCCGCCGACGAGCAGTGAGCGGTCACGCCGCGTCGCGTCCCAGCCGCGCCACCGCGTCCACCACCAGGTCCCAGAAGCGCTCGACGTCGAGCTCGATCGCGACGCGCGCGTTGGGCTTGCGGCGCAGGCGCCCGCGCAGGTCGACGACCGTTGCGCCGCGCGTCCAGCGGCCCTCGGTCTCGATCGCCATGAAGCATTCGACGCAGCGAACGACGCCCGGCTCCGCGGCCAGCGCGACCGCGCACGGGTCGTGGACGGGCGCGGCGTCGGCGCCGAACAGCGAGCGGTAGGTCGCGCCGAAGAACTCCAGCCAGCCGGCGACGGTCTCCCCGAGCGGCGTCCCAAGGGCCTGCATCCGCGCGATCACGTCGGCGGTCGCGCGCGCCTGGTGGGTGAGGTTCAGCCCGACCATCGTGAACGGGACTCCGCTGGCCAGCACGGCCGCGGCGGCGTCCGGGTCGACCCACGCGTTGAACTCGGCGTAGGGCGTCCGGTTGCCGCGCTCCGTCGAGCCGCCCATCCAGACGATCTCGCGGACCTGCTCGTGATCGATCCGCTCGAGCGCGGCCGCGACGTTCGTGAGCGGCCCCGTGGCGATCAGCATGATCGGCTCCGCCGCCGCCGCGAGCTCGTCAGCGATCAGCTCGTCCGCCCGCCGGGCGTCGAGCGGCACGTCGGGCGACGGCAGCTCGGGACCGTCGAGCCCGCTCTCCCCGTGCACGTCGGCCGCCGGCTCCAGCGTGCCGCCCGCAGGCCCCTCCGCGCCACCCGCGATCGGCACATCGCGGATGCCCGCCAGCGTGCAGACGCGACGCGCGTTGAACGTCACCTTGTCGAGCGGCGCGTTGCCGCCGACGGTCGTGATCGCCCGCAGCTCGAGCGCCGGATGGGCGGCAGCCAGCAGGATGGCGATCGCGTCGTCGTGACCCGGATCGCAGTCGAGGATGCAGGGGACAGGCATCTCAGACCACCAGCGGCACCACGCGGGCGGCGACGACGTCGACCAGGCCGCGGTCGGTCAGCTTGAGGTCTCCGATCACCGAGAGGGCGAGGAAGCTGAGCGTCATAAAGGGCGCCTCGCTCGCCACCCCCTGCTCGAGCAGCTGTTCGAGCAGCTCGTCGATGCGCTCGACGACGGCTTCGGCGGGCTGCTCGGAGAGCAGGCCCGCGACCGGCAGCGCGAGCTCGCCGCGCAGCTCCCCGCGGTCGGCCACGACGATCCCGCCGCCGAGCTCGACCAGGCGCCGCGCGCAGGCCGCCATGCTCGCGTCGTCGATGCCGACGACGACGATGTTGTGCGCGTCGTGCGCGACCGTCGAGGCGAACGCACCGCTGCGCAGCCCGAAGCCACGCACGAGCCCGGTGCCGATGCGTCCCGTCGCATGGTGGCGCTCGATCACCGCGAGCTTCGCGAGGTCGCGGCACGGGTCGGCGACGATCCGCCCCTCGCCCAGCGTGGGCGGCTCCTGCGCTGCGATCGTGACCAGCTGGCCCGGCACGATCTCGATCACGCGCACGCTGGCGCCCGCCGGCCCGAGGTCGAACGCGTCGGCGCCGAGCGGCGCGGCGTGAACGCTGTCGCGCACCCAGTCCGGCACCGGCGGTGTGTCAAGCGGCAGCGCGCGTCCGTCTCGCGCCGCGACCGCGCCGCCGGCGATCACGACCGCGGCGCGGAAGGACTCGAGGTCGTCGAGCAGCGCCATGTCCGCGTGGTACCCGGGCGCGATCGCCCCCAAGTCGTAGAGCCCGTGGCAGCGCGCCGGGTGCAGTGTGGCCATCAGGAGTGCGTCCTCAGGCGCAATCCCCTCCGCCACGGCCCGGCTGCACATGCCGTCGATGTGCCCCTCGCGCATGAGCATGTCCGGCTCGCGGTCGTCGGTGCAGAATGCGCAGTGTTCAGGGCCGTGGCGCCGCACGAGCTCGAGTAGCGCGCTCAGGTTGCGGGCGTTGGAGGCTTCGCGCAGCAGCACCCAGAGCCCGCGACGGCGCTTCGCGAGCGCCTCCTCCCAGGTCGTTGACTCGTGATCGGAGCGGATCCCCGCGGCCGCATACGCGTCCAGCGCCGGGCCCGTCACCCCCGGCGCGTGACCGTCGACGTGGGCGTGCAGCGCCACCTTTGCGAGCACGTCCGCATCACCCGCGATGAGCGACGGAAAGTCCATCAGCTCGGCGACGCCGATCATCCGCTCGTGGCGCAGCAGCTCTGTCATCTCGCGCGCGCCCAGCGCTCCGCTGGAGGACTCGAGCGCGCTGGCAGGAACGCAGGAGGGCGCCATCGCGAAGACGCGCAGCGGCAGCCCGGCGGCGGCATCGAGCAGCCAGTGCACGCCGGCGACGCCGAGCACGTTCGCGATCTCGTGCGGATCACACACGATCGTGGTCGTGCCGCGCGCGACGACGACGCGCGCGAACTCGGCCGGCAGCAGCTTGGATGACTCGAGGTGCACGTGCGCGTCGATCATTCCCGGCACGAGCGGGCGCCCGGCGCCGTCGATCCGCTCACCGCCGTCGAAGCGCCCGACACCCGCGATGCGACCGTCGGCGACCGCGACGTCGCCTTGCAGCCACTCGCGCGTGAAAGCGCTGAACACGCGCGCACCGGCGACGACCAGGTCGGGCTCGGTATCACCGCGGGCGACGGCGAGCAGGCGCGAGCGCGTGCCGGTGGTCATGCGGCAAGCCTATGCGGAATATCGGCCGGCCAACGTCGTCCTGAGGAGTGATCCCCCACCGAGAGATGAGAATCCCGATGCTCCCCTTCCAGATCAGCATGCAGCTCATTCGCCATCGGCAGCCCGGCGCTCACCCGTCAGGCCAGGTGACCGCTGATCAGGCGCGTGACGTCACTCGCGCGTTCGACGGCGGCGATGTGGGCCGACGGCGAGAGCAGCTCCAGGCGCGCGTCCGGGATCGCCGCGGCGATTCGCTCGAGGTGCTCGGGCGGCGTCGCCGGATCCTGCGCGGCCGCGACGACCAGCGTCGCCGCCCGGATGCGTGGCAGGTCCGCACGCAGGTCCATCCGCCCGATCGCGCGACAGCAGGCGGCATAGCCCGCGGGCGGGCATGCGACGAGCATCGCACGCAGCGCCTCCAGCGCCTCAGGGCGTGCCCGCGCGAACTCCGGCGTCAGCCAGCGCGCCAGCACCGCATCCGCCACCGCCTCAGTGCTGCCCGCCTGCTGCACCGCCGCGGCGCGCTCGGTCCAGGCCTCGGCCGGCGGGAAGTGCGCGGACGTGCAGAGCAGCACGAGCCGATCGATCCGGCGGGGCGCATTCGCCGCCAGCCACATGCCGACCATCCCGCCGATCGACAGCCCGCAATAGGAGGCGCGCTCGACGTCGAGCGCATCGAGCAGGGCGAGCACGTCGCGCCCGAGGTCGGCGATCGCGTACGGCTCCGGCGGGACGGGCGAGCCGCCGTGTCCGCGATGGTCGAAGCGCACGACCCGGAAACGCTCTGACAGCCGGGCGACCTGCCCATCCCACATCGCGAGCGTGGTGCCCAGCGAGCTGCCGAGCAGGACGACCTGGCCGTCCTCGGGGCCGGTCACCTCGTGGTGGAGCGCGACGGAGCCGTCGATCGTGGTCACGCCCTGAACGATCGCATGCGGCCGGCGATGAGTTCGCGCGCCCGCAGCGGTCATCATCGGAACATCGACGAAGGGAGCGACACATGTTCGCCGACACGAAGGCCTTCAGCGGCTTCGCCGTGGACGACATCGACGAGGCGCGCAAGTTCTACGGCGAGACGCTGGGGCTCGAGACCTCAGACGAGAACGGGATGCTGACGCTGCACATCGCCGGCGACCGCGCCACGCTGGTCTATCCCAAGCCGGATCACACGCCGGCCGACTACACGATCCTGAACTTCCCGGTCGACGACATCGACGCGACCGTCGACGCGCTCGCCGCCCGCGGCGTCCAGTTCGAGCGCTACGACGACTTCGGGCAGGACGAGAAGGGGATCTTCCGCAAGGGGGGTCCGGAGATCGCCTGGTTCAAGGACCCGGCCGGCAACGTGCTGTCCGTGCTCAAGCTGGACTGAGACTACGCGGCGGCGCGGGCGGCGGGGACGAGCCGCAGCCGATCCGGAATGAACGGGATCACGGCGCGCTTGACGTACTCGGCCCCGCCGCTCACGACCGCCTTGCGCACGATCGCGGGGGGCAGCGACGCGAAGCGGTACTGCTCGCGGATGCGATCCGGCAGCAGTGCGATCGTGATGAAGTTGACGGTCTCGAGCAAGGGCCGGGCCATCCACGGCACGGGCGGCTCGAGCACGATCTGGCGAGCGCGCTCACGCGCCCAGTCGCTGACGTAGAGGCGCTCGCCGTCGAGCATCTCGCGGCGATAGCGCTCCAGGTCGCCGAGCGTCTCGGGCATATCGCGCTCGCGCAGGCCGAACAGCCGCCCGACGACGCGGTAGTCCTGCCAGAGCGCCGCCTCCTGCTCACGGCTCATGCTGCCCACGTACATGCGGTAGACGACCACGGCGGAGTCGACGAGCGTGAACAGCACCCACAGCAACAGCTCGGGATCGTCGGCGCGGTAGCGCGCGCCGGCCGGGTACGGGCCGACGGGGTGCGCGATCGCGCCGCGCACCCGGCGGTGCATCGAACGTACGCGCGCGGTCACGCGATCGGCATCCTCCCGGGAGCCGAAGCCGATCGTGCTCAGCACCTTGGCCGTCCGCGCAAGGCGGTCATAGGGCTCGTCCAGCGCCGTCGAGTGCGCGAGCAGGCCGGAGACGGCGAGCGGGTGCGCGGCCTGCATCAGCAGCGCGCGCGGGCCCGCCAGCGCGAGCGCGCGCTCACTGTTGACGCGCCGCAGCATCGAATCGTCCGTGAAGTAGCCGTCCGTCATGCCGCTCGGTGGCCCGATCAGCCCATCGCTCGCAGCGTGCGTGTCGTGATCGCGCTCGCAAGACGTAGCTGCTGGTCGGAGATCGGACCGGCCGACAGCTTCAACGCGTCGTCGGAGAAGCGTTCGGCGAGCTCCGGCGACGCCCGCCGCATGAGGCCGAGGCAGACCTGCGAAGCGGCGCGCACCGCTGCGGGCTCGACGCTCCAGAGCACCTCGAACTCGCGCGCCGCGTCACGCGGCGGTGTCAAGACGGGCAGCTCGAGCCCGACCAGGCAGACAGCGTGGCCGGGCGCGTCGCACACGACCGCCCATTCGCGGGTCAGCGGGCCCGCGCGATCGATCGGCAGCTCCACCGGGCCGACCTCGGGCATGTGTGGGCGATCGAAGTCGGCGAACACGACCGCGAGCTCCGCGGTGCGGGCGAAGTCCTGCCAGCGCCGCTGCGATTGACGGAAGTAGCGGACGCGCTGGAACGAGCCGAACAGCAACGGGCGCTCGGCTTGGGCGCAGCTCTCGTCCTCGATCGCGCGGCTGAGCGCGAGCACGACATCCTTGCGCAGCGAGATCGGCTGCAGGTCCGGAAGGCTCCGGCGCAGGCCGGCGAAGATCGACCCCTCGACACTCGTGGCCGATTCGGTCACGCGCGCGATCGCGGCGGCGAGCGACATGCCCGTGGCGCGCTCACGCACCACGCTCGCGACGAGCTCGACGTCGGACTCGCTGTAGCGCCTGTGGCCGCTCGCGAGTCGCTCCGGCACGGGGAAGCCGTGCCGGCGCTCCCACACCCGCAGCGTCCCCTCGCTGACGCCGGTGCGCTCGACGAGCTCACCGATCGCCAGCCCGTCGTCTGCGGGCTGCTGCTTCAAGCCGCCTCGCTCAGATGCCCGCGCGCACGGGAGAGGCCCAGGCGGATGCGGCTCTTCGCCGTTCCGAGCGGCACGTCGGCGCCGTCGGCGATCTCGCGCGCGGTCTGCCCGCCGCAGTATGCGAGCACGACCGCCTCGCGCTGCTCGGAGGGCAGCTTCACGATCGCGGACAGCAGCTCCCGGCGACGTTCGGCATCGAGTGCGCGCTGATCGGCGCCGTCCGTGCTGTCACGCACGCTGGTCCGCGCCTCGGTTGCGAGCCGCTCGAGCGCGGCACGCTCGGCCGCGCGCGAGCGCCAGCGATCGATCGAGCGGCTGCGGGCGACCATCGAGACATAGCTTTTCATCTGTCCGCGCGCGGGGTTGAAGGAGCCGGGGTTGCGCCACAGCTGGAGGAACATGTCCTGGACGACATCCTCGGCCGCGGCCGGGTCGTCCAAGACCTTCTTCGCGACCTGGAGGCCGAGCGGCGCGTAGCTTCGGTAAAGGGCTTCGAAGTCGTCAGGATCTGTGTGATTGCTCATGGGGTGAACATAGTGTAGAGAAAAATCTAGACATTGTGTTCACGTTTCTGACAACGGCTGCGCAACGATCAATGAGCGATGGAAATCAACTGCGCGGCGCAAGGTCGTGAGCCCGGTGCACGACACGCAACGACCTCGTGGCGACCATCGGCGATCGTCAAGATGGCGGCGTCGTGCTGGGCTACTCGTACTCCGCCCGTGTCCTCGCTCACGATCCGCCTCCCCCGGCGGTGCGGATCGCGGGACGGAGCTTCACGCTGGGCAGCGCGAACGTCGCCCAGGCAGTGCTGACCGCGCAGGCGCACGACCTCGTGGAGCGCAGTGCGCTGGGCAGCCTGCTCGCGCACATCGAGCCCGTGCCGGCGCCCGAGGAGGCGCTGCTCGCGGTTCACACCGCGGCGTATCTCGACCGCCTCCGCGCCGCCTGCGCGGGCGGGCCGTGGGATGGCGACCACGCTCCGGTCACGCCGGCCACCTGGGACGCGGCCCGGCTGACCGTCGGTGGGGTGCTGGCCGCCGTGGACGCGGTCCTCGACGGCGGCATCCGACGGGCGCTCGTACACGCGCGCCCGGCCGGACACCACGCCGAGCCTGACCGGGCGATCGCCTCGACGTACCTCAACAACCTTGCGTGCGGTGCCGAGCACGCTCGCGCCCGGGGCGTCGAGCGCGTGGCCATCATCGACTGGGACGTGCATGTCGGCAACGGCGCCGAGCGCATCTTCTGGGATCGCGCCGACGTGCTCGCGATCTCCCTGCATCAACGGGACTGGTACCCCGCTCACGCGGGCGCCCTGAGCGCGACCGGCGGATCCGGCGCCGAGGGCTGCACGGTCAACGTGCCGCTCCCGCCCGCGACCACGGATGCCGGCTATCTGCTCGCCTTCGATGAGATCGTCGCGCCGATCGTGCGCAGATTCCGGCCCGGCCTGATCATGGCCGCCGCCGGCCAGGACGCGTCGGTCTTCGACCCGACGGGCCGGATGCTGGTCTCCGCGGGCGGCTTCCGCATGCTCGCGGAACGTGTCGCGCAACTCGCGGAGGATCTCACCGGCGGGCGCCTCGTGGTCAGCACGGAAGGTGGCTACAGCCCGATCTACAACCCGTTCTGCCTGCTCGCCGTCCTCGAGGGACTCGCCGGGGAGAGCGGGGGCATTCCCGACCCATGGCACGACGACGCCACCGTGATGGCCGCTCGCGCTCCGGCGGACGAGCGCGTACGAGCTGCGGCCGCCGCGGTGCGGCGCGCCCAGCCGCGCTGGTTTCCCTGAGGCGGCTTACGACCGCATCCCGTCCCATCCCCACCGCGGCATCGCCGCGTGCAACTCGCCCTCGGGCGGCTCGGCGCGCGCGATACCGGCGCGTGTCGAGCACTCCCGGGCACAGTCGAAAGGCCGGCGCGGCGCCTTCGATCGCGTCGATGCATCGGGCCAGTGACCGGGCGGCGGGGTCGGCCTGGTACGTGCTGCCGGAGGGTTGCTGTTGCAGCACGTCGATGTCGACCTTGGCGCCGGCGGCGTCGGCCGCCCCGGTGATCATGTCGGTCAGTCGCTCGAGCTCCTCGTCGAGCTGTTCTTCGGGGTTGAAGCGGCGGTCGACGGAGAACCATGCGGACCCGGAACGGCGTTGAAGCCGGCGCCGGCGCCGGCCTGTCCACCGACGACGAGCATCGACCCACCGGCTGCCTCGCTCTCGACCGCGAAGCTGGTTCGCTTCTCGAGCAGCTCGTGGGCGAGCGCGGTCAGCGGCTGGGCGATTCGGATCATGTGCTCGAAGGCGTTGACGCCCTGGTGGACGTAGCCCACGTGCGCTTCGCGGCCATGGGTTCGGACGCGCAGCGTGATGGCGCCGCGGCACGCGTGCCAGATCACGCCACCGGTCGGGGCGAGCTCGATCAGCTCGGGCGAGAAGCCCAGCCGCTCCATCGCGTCGCGCAACACGCCCGCGCACCGCCCCAGCTCGCGACCGGGCGGGTTCTCGGTGGGAACGCGCACGAGCGCTTCGAGCAATGTCGCCAGCTCGTCGGCCCGGCCGTCCAACCAGGCCTTCAACTCGGCAGTGCGATCCGTCACGTCTCCTCCTCGTTGGGCTGGTGACACCGATGCTCGCGTAGCGCGAGCACGGCGAGCCGGCGCTCAGTCTCCGAGCACGCCCGGATCGCCGGGGACGTCGACGGCGTGCTGCTGGAGCGCGTCCAGCGGAACGATCTCGAGCGCCCGCTCATGCGTGGACGCCAGCACGACGTAGGCACCGGCGCCGTCCTGATGCGCCCGCAGCCAGTTGGCCGCCGTGACGCACCAACGGTCGCCGGGCACGAGCCCAGGAAAGTGGTACTCGGGCATCGGGGTGCTCAGGTCGTTGCCGATGCTCGCCTGGTGCTGGAGGAACTCCGCCGTCACCACTGCGCAGATCGTGTGGCTGCCCCGGTCGTCTGGACCCGTGCGGCAGCACCCGTCCCGGAAGAAGCCGGTGAGCGGGTCGGTGCCACACGCCTCGAGCTCCCCACCCAGCACGTTGCGATCGGTCATGGCGCCTCGCTTGCGCTGATGTGGTGCAGCTCGACGTCGGCGGCCGTCACCGCGATCCGATCCTCCCGCTCGGGGCCGTCGCCCGCACGGTAGGTCAACAGGTCGTCGTGCGAGCTCCAGCGCTCGTACACGTTGATACGTCCCAAGTCGACCGGATCGGCACTCAGCGAGAAGTCGAGGCAACCTGGTGCCTGGCGTGCGTGAGCGAGGATCGGCAAGCGCGCGGCGAGGAATGCTGCGCGCTCTGCGGCGTCGACGTGGAGTTGGACCGACACGATGATCGTCATCGCAGGAACGCTAGAGGACGATGCCCGTAACGCTTCCCGGACGGCGGAGCGGGAGACTTGCGCCGTGCGCCGATCCGGCTTGAGCTGGGTCCTCGCCGGGCTGACCGTGGGCTGGCCGTTGCCCGCCTCGGCCTCGTGCTCCCCGTGGACCGCGGGATGCGCGCGATACCCGCGCATCCAGCGGCGGCCGCTGAGCCTTGCAGGGTGTCGCGGATGGTGCAGAACTCCGCCTCGGAGACCGCTGTGAGCGCCGTCAGCAGCTTGAGTCGTGCGGGTGCGACGCGTCGGTGAGCGCTGCTGAGGCTTCTGCGGCGGTGGCGTTGTCGGCTCCGCGTGGGGCCGACGCGAGGGCAGCGAGCCTGCACGCGTCTGTCACCTTCCTCAGCATGAACGACAAGGTCCATCTGCTGAGCGAGGGAGCCAAGGTCACCGAGCTTTGGGGACGCGTGACTCCGACTCGCTTCAACGACTACGAGGTCCACGTCAACCGCATCGAGGGTGAGTACGTCTGGCACGCTCACGCGGACACCGACGACGTCCTGATGGTCCTCTCGGGTCGTCTGATCGTGCAGCTTCGCGACCGCGAGGTGCAGCTCGGGCCGGGCAAGATGTTCGTCGTGCCCGCAGGAGTCGAGCACCGGCCGGTCGCGCCCGAGGAGACGGTGATCATGTGCATCGAGCCTGCGGGGACAGCACCCTCTGGCGACTGAGCACTTGATACATACTCATATAGGTATATATTGTCGGCATGGCCCGAGCAGCGACCACGACCGACGCGTTCAACGCGGTGGCCGAGCATCGCCGGCGGCAGATCATCGATCTGCTGGCCGGCGGGGAGCGTGCGGTCGGCGACCTGGTTCGCGAGCTCGGGCTCGGCCAGCCGCAGGTGTCCAAGCACCTGCGCGTGCTCAGGGAGGTGGGTTTGGTGGAGGTGCGCGACCAGGGGCGGCGGCGGCTGTATCGCCTCAACGGTCTCGCGCTCAAGCCGATCCACGACTGGGTCAAGGGCTACGAGCGGCTCTGGTCGGAGCGCTTTGAGCTGCTGGACGACGTCCTGGAAGACCTCAAGAAGGAGCGGGAAGATGGCAGCGGCGACTAGCGGCACGGCGAAGGTGTCCCTCCCGGCCGACGATCAGATCCTCATCGAGCGCGAGTTCGCGGCCCCCGCGCAGCTGGTGTGGCGCGCGCTCACCGAGCCCGAGCTGGTGGGGCGCTGGTGGCACGCCGGCCGCGGAGGGATGACCGCGTGTGAGATCGACCTGCGCGTCGGCGGCAGCTGGCGCTACGCGATGCGCACCGAAAGCGGCGAGGAGATCGCCTTCTACGGCGAGTTCCACGAACTCGTCCCGAACGAGAAGATCGTCCAGACCGAGACGTTCGCGCCGTTTCCCGACGACGCCTCCACCAACACCATGACGCTGACCGAGCGCGGCGGCGTGACACTGATGCGCACGCTTGTGCACCACCAGACCGCGCAAGCACGCGACATGCACATCAACTCGGGCATGGAGGCCGGCATGCAAGACGCCTTCGACCGCCTCGAGCAGGTCGCGATCTCGCTCGCCTGACCTGCCCGTCCCGTCAGCCGCGGCCAAACCCCGTGCCGGTCCCCGACCGGAGGCATCCCCACCATGCCGTTCGCCTCCGGGAGGGACCGGTCACCGGCCGCGCCCGCCGCTACGCGCGCGTCAAAGGCGGCGCCTCGCCGGCCGGCACCTCGCGGTAGTCCGGCAACGTCTTGAGCACCTGCTCGGCTCCCGCCGGCGCGTAGATCGCCAACAGCACCAGCGGCTCCCAGCCCGTGTTCACCGTCGAGTGAAAGGCGCCCTCGGGAACCCAGATGGCCTGACCCGGGCGGACCGCGAACGGCTCGCCATCATCGACCATCTGGTCGCCGGCACCGGCGAGCACGTAGAGGATCTCGTCGGCGTCGGGATGGTTGTGACGCTCATGACCCTGCCCCGGCAGCAGAACCACGTGCATCAGCGAGACGCCAGGGTCGGAGACGTTGTGCGCGGAGACCAGCGGCTTGATCAGGCCCCAGTCGAACGTCATCGTCGGCAGCTCGGCCGGGTCGATCAGCTTGGACGGCATCTTGGTTGACTCCCTCTCAGGCGTTGGACAGCGCTTTGAAGCGGCGCATGTTCTCGGTCATCGCGACCTCCGTCGGCAGGCGCTCCATGCTCGACGCGCCGAAGAACCCGACGATCCCCCCGGTGCGGTCGAGCACGTACTGCGCATCCTCGGGCTCCGCCAGCGGGCCGCCGTGGCAGAGCACGATCACGTCCGGGTTGACCTGCACCGCAGCGTCGCGCATCGCCTGGATCTCGACGACGCAGTCGTCGAGCGTCTTGGCGGTCTGCGCGCCGATCGTGCCCTTGGTGGTCAGGCCCATGTGCGGCACGAGCACGTCGGCGCCCGCCGCGGCCATCGCAGCGGCGCTCGCCGGGTCGAAGATGTAGGGAGCCGTCAGCAGGCCGAGCGCGGCTGCCTCGCGGATCATCTCGACCTCGAGCGCATAGCCCATCCCGGTCTCCTCCAGGTTGGCCCGGAACGTGCCGTCGATCAGCCCGACCGTGGGAAAGTTCTGCACCCCGGCGAAGCCCGCAGCGAGCACGTCGCGCAGGAAGTTCGGCATCAGCCGGAACGGGTCGGTGCCGCAGACTCCGGCCAGGACAGGGGTGTCGCGCACGATCGGCAGCACCTCGTGACCCATCTCCATCACGATCGCGTTCGCGTCGCCGTAGGGCATCAGCCCGGCCAGCGAGCCGCGGCCCGCCATCCGGTAGCGGCCGGAGTTGTAGATGATGATCAGGTCGGTGCCGCCCGCCTCGGCGCACTTGGCCGACAGCCCGGTGCCGGCGCCCGCGCCGATGATCACGCCGCCGCCGGCCAAAGTCGCGCGCAGCTTGGCGCGCGCCTCGTCGCCGGTCATGCCGCCGCCTTCAAGAACGAGTCGAGCTTCTCCGCCATGGCGTCGGCGAACGCCTCGTCGTTGACGTTGTTGTCGAGCTCGATCAGCTCGACGTTCTCCCCCAGGCCCTCGCGCAGCGCGCCGAACAGGGCCGCGTCAGCCCCGGGGTCATGGAACGGTTGGCCTTCGGCGTCGATCATGGAGACGCCGCCGAGCGGGACGAACAGAGCCACCGGCCCGGTCGCGGCCGAGAGCTTGCGCGCGATCCGCCGGCCCAGCTCGGCGCACTCCTCGGGCGTCGTGCGCATCAGCGTGATCGACGGGTTGTGCACGTAGAGGTTGCGGTCCTCGAACTTCGGCGGCACGGTCGCGCGCGCACCGAAGTTGACCATGTCCAGCGCGCCGAGCGAGACGACCTGCGGGAGCCCGGCGCGGCCGGCGGCCTCGAGCCGGTCCGGGCCGGCGGACAGCACACCGCCGACGAGCTCGTCGCAGAGCTCGGTCGTGGTGGCGTCGAGCACGCCGGCCAGGAAGCCGCCGGCGACGAGCGCCTCCATCGCGCGGCCGCCCGTTCCGGTGGCGTGGAAGACGAGCACCTCGTAGCCACGCGCCTCGAGCTGCTCGCGCGCGCGGGTGACGCAGGGCGTGGTGACGCCGAACATCGTGGCGCCGACCAGCGGTCGCGACTCGCGCGCCTCGACCGGCGGCGCGAGCACCATGCCGGCCATCGCGGCGGCGGCGTTGACGAGGATCTGGCGCGAGATCGAATTCAGGCCGGCGACGTCGGTGACCGAGGCCATCAGCGTCACGTCCGAGCCGCCGACGTAGTCGCGCGTGTCGCCGGCCGCCACCGTCGAGACCATCAGCTTGGGCACGCCGACGGGCAGCGCCTGCATCGCGTGCGTCGCGATCGCCGTGTTGCCCGAGCCGCCCGCGGCGAGCACGCCGTCGATCCGCCCCTCCTCGTGCAGCCGGCGCGCCAGCGCGGCCGCCGCCCCGCTCATCGCCGCCACGGCCTCGCCGCGGTCGGTCAGCGCGCCCAGATCCAGGCCGGCCGCGCGCGCGACCTCCTCGCGCGCGATGTCGGGCTCGCAGCCGTGCGGCGGACCGCCCGTGCCGACGTCGGCGACGAGCACTTGCGCGCCGCCGAGCTCCAGCCGCTCGCGCAGGTACGCGTACTCCTCCCCCTTCGTGTCGAGCGTGCCGAGCAGCAGGACGGTCGCCATCAGCGGTAGCTCACGGTCTCGCGGCCGCCGCCCTGCGCCGAGCGCAGCATCGCGTCGCAGACCTCGGCCGCCCGGTATCCGTCCTCGAGCGTGGCGCCGTGCGGAGCGATGTCGCCGTCGTCGCGGATCGCGGTGAGCAGGTGATGCAGCTCGTGCACGAACGTGTGCTCCCAGCCGATCAAGTGACCCTGGGGCCACCAGTGCTCCCAGAACGGGTGGTCGGCCTCCGACACCAGCACGGTCCGGAAGCCGGCGTTGCCCTCGGAGTGCTCGAGCTCGTTGATGCGCTCGAGGTCGAAGGCGAGCGAGCCCTTCGAGCCGTTGATCTCCCACGCGAAGTGGTTCTTGCGCCCCTGGCAGAAGCGCGATGCCTCGATCGTCCCGACCGCGCCGTTCTCGAACGCGACCACGGACTCGACGGCGTCGTCGACCTCGCGCCCGGGCTGGAAGGTGGCGGTCATCGCCGAGACCGCCTCGATCTCCCCCACGAGGTAGCGGGCTAGGTCGATCACGTGCGCGCCGAGGTCGCCGAGCGCGCCGGAGCCTGCGAGCGCTTTGTCGAAGCGCCAGATGTTGCCCTCGGTCGTGCCCCACTCCTGCAGGTAGGAGCCGCGGAAGTGCTGGATCTCGCCGAGCTCGCCGGCCTCGATCAGCTGGCGCGCGAGCCGCACGGCCGGCACGAAGCGGTAGTTGAACGCGCACATGTGCTTGACGCCGGTCGCGGCGACGCGCTGCCAGGTCTCGTGGGACTCGTCGGCGTCGCGCCCGAGCGGCTTCTCGCAGATCACGTGCTTGCCGGCCTCGGCCGCGGCGATCGTCGGCTCGGCGTGCAGGTTGTTCGGGCCGGAGTTGTCGAAGAGCTGCACCCGCTCGTCGGCCACGAGCGCCTTCCAGTCGGTCACGTAGCCGTCGAACCCGTAGCGCCGGGCGGCCTCGGCGACACCCTGCTCGTTGCGACCCGCGATCGCGACGAGCCGGGGCATCAGCGGCGGCGGCCAGGTCATGTACGCGAGCGTCTTGTAGGCGTTGGAGTGCGCCTTGCCCATGAACGCGTAGCCGAGCATGCCGACGCCGATCGGCTGCACCTCGCCGTCGCTGCGGGCGGCTCCCATGGTGATGAACCCGACGTCCTTCGATGACATCACGCCTCCTTGGCGAACGCGGCGTCGAAGGCGACCGACGACGGCGCGAAGTCGGTCCGGCGGACGAACGCCAGCGCGTCCGGCGCGCCCCAGTCGCGGTCCATGCCCGAATCCTCCCACTCGATCGAGAGCGGGCCGTCGTAGCCGATCCGGTTCAGCGCGCGGATCATCGCCTCGAAGTCGACGTCGCCGTGACCCGGCGAGACGAAGTCCCAGCCGCGCCCGGGCTGGCCGAAGTCCAGGTGCCCGCCGAGGATCGACGAGCGCCCGTCCAGCCGGCGCTTGGAGTCCTTGATGTGCGCGTGGTAGATCTTCGGCCCGAACTCGGTGATGAAGCCCGCCGAGTCCAGGAACTGGTGCTCGAAGTGGCTCGGGTCGAAGTTGATGCCGAAACCGGCGCGGTCGCCGAGCGCGTCGAGCGCCTTGCGGGTGGTGCCGAAGTCGTACGCGATCTCGGTCGGGTGGACCTCGAGCGCGAAGCGCACGCCCTCGGACTCGAACACGTCGACGATCGGTCCCCAGCGCTCGGCAAACTCCTGATAGCCGGCCTCGACGACGGTCCAATCGTTGGGCGGGAACGAGTAGAGCAGATGCCAGACCGGTGAGCCGGTGAAGCCCGTCACGACGTCGACGCCCAGCGCAGCGGCCGCGCGCGCGGTGTCCTTCATGTAGTCGGCGGCGCGCCCGCGCACGCCCTCAGGGTCGCCGTCGCCCCACACCTCCGGCGGCAGCACGGCCTGGTGGCGGGCGTCGATCGGGTCGCAGACGGCCTGGCCGACCAGGTGGCAGCCGATCGCCCAGACGCCGAGCCCATGCTGCTCGAGCAGCTTGCGCTGCCCGGCGGCGTAACCGGAGTCGGCGACCGCCTGGACCGGGTCGAAGTGATCGCCCCAGCACGCGAGCTCGAGCCCGTCGAAGCCCCACTCACCGCACTTGGAGGCGAGGTCGGACAGCGCCAGGTCGGCCCACTGGCCGGTGAACAGGGTGACGGGGCGGCTCATGGTCCCTCCTCGGGGTTGGCGATCTCCAGCCGCACACCGGCGGCGCGGTACTCCTCGGTCTCCTGCGGAGTCTCCAGCTTGGAGTCATGCCAACCCGGCGTCTGCTCCGACGGCTACCGGGCGTCGATTGCGTCGATCCGGCAG
>Ga0136616_10000088_pt1 | contig 34279 bp, 35 predicted proteins | sample AntDrymUQ2992106_2_FD_106648 | JGI IMG/M metagenome (GOLD analysis project Ga0136616, IMG submission 106648) | Polar desert sand microbial communities from Dry Valleys, Antarctica - metaG UQ299 (21.06) | ecosystem: Environmental > Terrestrial > Soil > Desert | place: Antarctica: Dry Valley... | reverse complement strand
TAGAACGACAGATCGGCCTGCTCACCGGTCTCGGGCGCCGCGCCCGGGTACAGGACGGCGTCGCCGGCCCCGAACCCGTCGCAGTTTTGATAGAGCCCGTGGTCCGAGGTGAAGGTCAGGTTGCCGTAGTCGGCGGCCCAGAACATCTTTACCCGGTCGATCCGATAACCGTCCGTCTCCTCGACGTAGATGCCGTGCTCCAGGGCGCCGCGCGCCGTGAGGTTGTGCACGACGAAGCCGTCGGCGCGGTCCACCCGGATGATCACGTGCTTGTTGAGGGTGCGCGGCCGCGCCTCGACGTCGTTCGACTCGTAGTCGGAGGCGCCGTCGACGATCACGTCGGTGGGCGAGACGCCGCTCCCTTCGAGCTGGAGGTTGCAGCGGACGCAGGGGCCCAGGTCGGGGATGCCCTGCCGGCTGGCCAGCGGCGGCTGCGGCGGCGGTGCATCGGCCACCGCGCGTCCCGCCACATGAACCAGGTTCTGGTCGTTGGGGCAGGTGACCTGATAGCGATAGCTCGGTGTCTTGGCGCCGCCGGAGTCGGTCTGGGTCAGGTCCGCGCAGCGCGGGTCGTTGAGGGGCGCGGCGCGCGAGGTGGGCTCGGTGTAGCGGCCCGGCATGACCACGACGCGGTCGTTGTTGTGTGAGGCGGTCACCGCCGGCTGGATCTCCTTGTAACGGCACTTCTTCGCCAGCTTGCGATTCAGCTTGTAGAGATCGCGCGCCTCGTGACGGGAGAGGAAGATCCGCGGCTGGCTCGGGCGCACCCGATAGCCGTAGAAGCGCGCCTTGGCGATGGTCGCGGCTAGGTATTGCAGCGACTTCCAGCCGCCGTAGCCCTGGCAGACCACGCGCACGCGGCCGGGGCCCTTGCGGTAGACGGCCGACTCGAGCGAGCGCAGCTTGGGCACCTCGCCTCCCGCGGGCGGGTTGACCGCCGTGTCGGGAGACGGGTCGGGCCAGTACGAGGGACGCTCGAGGTGCGCGAACGCCACCGCGGGAAGCACAAGCGATGCGAGGACGGCCACGATCGTGATCGGCCACCGCGGGCGAATACTGCGATTCATGCGCTCCCCCTCCTAGACCCCACGAAGCCGGGACGCTACTCCAGCGGCACGGGTTTCGCCAGGGACAACGCTGCGAAAGCGTCAGCGTCCGGCGTGGCGCTGGAAGAACGCGGACACGTTCGCGCCGTACTCGGCGGTGAACTGGTGCACGGCCAGCTGGACCGCCGTCTCGTTCTCGATCTCCTGGCGCTGAGGGGCCACGGATGTGGGGAACTGCGCGCCCGAGGCCCGCGCGACGGCCTGCTGGATGTCGTCGACCACCCGCTCGCCGTCCGCGTCCCACACACCCGTGGCCTTGAGCGCGTCCACGATCCCCTCCGCCTCCCGCCCGTCGATTCCCGGGATTCGCAGATACGGCAGCGTCCCGAGGCGGCGCTCGGACGACACGTACAGCTCCGTCGGCGTGCCCGCGTCGCGCGCCGTGGCGTAGCTGGCGAAGATCGGCCCTGGGGGCGAGGTGAAGTCGTTGATCGCGGTGGAGAACACCACCGGGACGGTCAGCCCGCCGGGCGCCGCGACGGCCGGGGCGGTGCGGCCCATGCTCGCCCAGATGGCCCCCACCGGATTCCCCGCCTCCGTGACGCGCTGTCCCCAGAGCGTCACGAAGCGCGCGCCGTTGGACATGCCGATGCCGAAGAGGGGGGTCTGCGGGGTGACCGGCGTCGTGGCCACCAGGTGAGCCTGGAGGCGCGAGAGCCGGGTCAGGTCGGGATTGGTGGCCGCCGATCCGTTCAGGGCATCCCAGCGCCGGTCGCCGGTGCGCTCGGTGCTCGAGGTCGAGACGAAGCCGTAGCCCTGGCCGATCAGCCGATTGAGCACGGCCACGGTCTCGACCCGCTCGGCGAAGGCGGCGCTGCCCCCGCTGCCGTGGAACAGGTAGACCAGGCCGCGGGGGTTCTCCGGCACGTGCGAGATCACCTCGAAGCCCTCGAATGTCGAATGCGTGAACGGCACCGCCGGTCGCACGGCGCAGCCCGCGAGGGCGAGGGCGACGGCGGCCACGGCCAGCCCGCGGAGGGGGTGCGCCATGGCCCGTGAACCCGCGCCGTCGCCGAAAGGTGCGGGCCCGCCCGGCGGCGGTGTGCTCACGCCCGCGTGGGGCCCGTGGGAAGTCGAACCGGTTTGGCCCTTCCCTGGCCTCGCAGGTCGGTTAGCGTGTCGGGGCCGCCCACGGGGCGGATTGCTATGCGGGGGAGACCAAAGATTTCGTGCCTTGTCGCGGTGCTGCTTGCGCTACTGGTCGCTGCGCCGGCGCAGGCACAGCGCCAGCCGTACCGAGCCAACGACTATGGGGGCTTCCGCAGCGTCCTGCCCCCGGGCACCGACGGCGTGTTCAACGCCACGGACTACACCGCGTTCTTCGGCACGGGCACCTACCCCAAGCACGCCCGCGACCAGCTCGCCATGTACGGCGACCTGATCTACGCCACGCCGCTCGCGTCCGGGGACATCGCCACGTACTTCAAGGACGCGAGCTTCGGCGTGCCCGTCGGGCAGGAGGAGCGCACCTACAACCCGCGGCCGGGGGTCACCGTGGTTCGCGACAACGCGTACGGCGTCCCGCACGTCTACGGCACCACGCGCTCGGACACGCTCTTCGGGGCAGGATACGTCGGTGCGGAGGACCGCCTCTTCTTCATGGACGTGCTCCGCCACGCCGGCCGCGCGCAGCTGTCGGGGTTCGCGGGAGGTGCGAACAAGGCGATGGACAAGGAGGTCTGGGAGTCCGCCCCCTACACGGAGGCTGACCTCGAGAAGCAGATCGACCAGCTCAACAACCTCTACGGCGCCGAGGGCTTCTTCCTCCAGCAGGACGTGGCGAACTACGTGGCCGGGATCAACAAGTACATCGCCGAGGCCCGGCTGGACCCGACGAAGCTGCCGGCGGAGTACGCGGCGGTGGGGGAGACGCTCGAGGACTGGAAGGAGACCGACGTCGTGGCCACCGCCGCGCTGGTGGGCGGGATCTTCGGCAAGGGCGGCGGCTCCGAGGTGGAGAGCGCCGAGGTCCTGGCCGCGGCTCGCGCCCGCTTCGGCCCTGTGTTCGGCACCCAGGTGTGGAACGACTTCCGGCGCGCGAACGACCCCGAGGCCCCCACCACGGTGCGCGGCCAGGCCTTCCCCTACCAGGCCAACACGAGCCAGAACCAAGCCGCGGTGGCCAAGCCCGATCCGGGCTCGCTGGTGGACCCCAACGGCCCATCCCCGAGCCAGGCCGCGCTGGCCAAGAGCCTCGTCGCGCCGGTGGGCATGCTGGGGGGCAACTCCAACGCGCTCCTGGTTTCGGGCCAGCGCTCCACGACGGGACGCCCGCTCGCCGTGATGGGACCGCAGGTGGGGTACTTCATGCCCCAGATCCTGCTGGAGCAGGACCTCCACGGGCCGGACATCGACGCCCAGGGCGCGTCGTTTGCCGGGGTCAGCCCCTACGTGCTGCTCGGGCGCGGCCAGGATTTCGCATGGTCGGCCACCTCGGCGGGCCAGGACATCATCGACACCTTCGCCGAGGAGCTGTGCGAGCCGGACGGCTCGGCGCCCACGGTCCAGTCGACCCACTACCGCTACAAGGGCCAGTGCCGGCCGATGGAGATCCTCACGCGTACCAACGAGATCACCCCCAACCCGGCCGATCCCTCGCCGGCCGAGACCTACACGCTCACCGCCCAGCGCACGGTCCACGGCATCGTGCACAAGCGCGGCACGGTCGGCGGCAAGCCGGTGGCGTTCGCGCGCCAGCGCTCGACCTACTTCCACGAGGTGGACTCCGCGCGCGGCTTCGCGGCCCTGAACAAGCCGTCTCAGGTCAACGACGTGCAGAGCTTCCAGCGCGCGGTGGCCAAGATCGGCTTCACCTTCAACTGGTTCTACGCCGACGACCGCGACATCGGTTACTTCAACTCCGGCGACAACCCGGTCCGCGCCCCGGGGGTGAGCTTTGCCGTGCCCAACTGGGGCACCGGCGAGTGGGACTGGCAGAACTTCAACCCGACCAACCGGACGGCCACGTACACGCCCGACGCCGAGCATCCGCAGACGATCAACCAGTCCTATTTGACGTCCTGGAACAACAAGCAGGCGCCCGGTTTCGCCGCGTCCGACAGCAACTGGGGGTACGGGCCGATCTACCGCTCGCAGATGCTCGACGTGAACATCGACCGCAGCATGTTCCTCGGCGCCAAGATGAACCTGGCTCAGCTCGTGAACGCGGCCGAGGAGGCGGGGAGCGTGGACCTCCGCGGCCAACGCGCCGCCATCTGGATGCTCAAGGTGATCGGCCAGCCCTCCGAGCCGGCGCTGGCCGACGCTGTGAGGACCCTCAACATCTGGCTCTACCGCGGCTCGCACCGACGCGACAAGAACCGCGACGGCGCCTATGACGACGAGGACGGGGTCCGCATCATGGACGCCTGGTGGCCGCGGGCGGTCGATGCGATGTTCAAGCCCTCCCTGGGCAACGACCTGTTCAACAAGATCACGGGGATCATCGAGGTGGACAACGAGCCGAACAACCACGGCGCCCACCTCGGTAGCGCCTACCAGAACGGCTGGTACGGCTACGTCCAGAAGGACCTGCGCAAGCTGCTCGGCGAGTCCGTCCAGGGCCCCTTCTCCCGCGGTTACTGCGGCAACGGCGACCTGGCCCAATGCCGCACTGCGCTGACCGACTCGCTGCGCGCCGCCATCGCCGTGCCCAAGACCCAGCTCTACCAGACGTCCGGCTGCACCGACGGCGACCAGCCGTGCTACGACGAGGTGCGCTTTCGTGCCATCGGCGCGATCACCGTGCCGCCCATCCCCTGGATCAACCGGCCCACCCATCAGCAGGTGGTCGAGGTCCAGGGGCACCGTCCGCGCTAGCCGCGGGAGGCCTAGTTTGGTCGAGCCTTCACGGGGTGTCACGTTTTTCTTCCACCCCTGGAAAGGAAACGCGAGACCTCCCGGGCCGAGGCCGGCTGGTGCGCACTTTTTGACCTTGCCGTCATCTAGGTAAAGGAGTCGTGCGCTGGTGGCCGGCCGCCAGCGGCGATGGAAGCCGGCTGCGTAGGGGAGAGCGAGTCACCGTCCTGCCCAAGGGTTCGCATGCGCCCCCCAGGCAGGACGCTGGGGCAAGGACCAAGGGCATGCCGTTCCGGCCGCCCTCGGCGCCTACGGGTACAACGGCGTGCGCCGGTAGCGGTCCCTCACGAGGCCGAAGGCCGGCTTGAGCTCCCCGTCGTAACCGATCAGCCCCTTGTGGTGTCGCGTGTTGGGCGAGAACGGCGCGGGCCGGCGGCCCGCGCCGCCGGTCCAGCCGGGGTAGATCTCGAACTCGCGGAGCGTCCAGTAGATGGCCCCCGACAGCACCGGTGAGCGGTCCACCACGTCCAGCGTGCGCGCGGCGTGGTTGGCCTGGAACGAGTAGCTGCCCTTGAGGTCGGCCGGGGCCGATGCCAGCTCGGGCCGGGCCTCCGCGCCCCACTCGGTCATCACGAGGGCGGTGCGCGGGTAGTGGTCGCGCATCTCGTAGATGAACGGCTCGAGGTCATCGAAGTTGGCCACCCAGCGGTACCACCCGAAGTACTGGTTGATCCCGAGCAGCTCGAATCGCCCGTAGGTGAACTGCTCCCCGTAGTTCGGGCGTCCCTTGATGTCGACCGAGATCGGGACGGTGGGATCCAGGTCCTCGGCCAGCACGCGCGCCTGGTCGAGGAAGCGGCGGGTGCCCGGCTTGGAGTCGGGGGTGAAGGACAGCTCATTGGCCACCGCGTGGGTGAGCACCGACGGGTGGCTGCGCGCCGCCTTGACCGTCCGGGCCACGGTGACGAGCGCCCGCCGGCGCTCGGCGGGGCGCCAGAGCAGACGCGCCCCGTGGTCGCGCTGCCAGATCGGAGCTTCGTTCCAGACGAGTATCCCCGCGCGGTCAAACCGGGCGAGCAGGCGGTCGTTCAGCAGGTAGTGCGCCCGCGTCACGTTGGCACCTAGGTCCTTCAGCTCGGAGACGATGCGGTCCATGTCGGGGCCGGTCAGGGCCGCGCCGCGGCCCGGCATGTCCTCGTGGATGGAGGCGCCGCGCAGGTTCACGCGCCGGTTGTTCAGGAACAGGTGCGAGCGCTTGACCGCGATCGAGCGCAGCCCGACCCGTCGCTCGGTGACCTGCTGCACGGAGCCGGCGTCCCGCAGCGTCAGCCGAGCGGAGTAGAGGCGCGGACGCTCAGGCGACCACAGCTCGGGTCGCGGCACCGGCATCGACAGCCTAATTCGGCTGCGCGTCGCGGTCTGGCGGCCCAGCGAGAACGTGCGGGCGGTGGTGCGCCCGGCGGGTGAGCGCAGCCGGACTTCGAGGCGCGGCGCGATCGCCCGCCCGCCCGCCCGCTCGAGGACGCCGTCGATCAGCAGGCTCGCGTGGCAGCGCCGCGCCGCGCCGCGGCAGCGCACCTGGGACATCGTCCCGAGGTCACGCACGTGCGCGGGCCCGATGGGGTGAAGCGCGACTGGCCGCACGATCCCGCCCCAGTTCCACCACCCCTCGGGCAGCTTCGGGTCCTTGCGACTGTCCACCACCACCACCAACTCGTTGCGGCGCCCGGGGCGCAGGCCGAGGGCAGGAAGGGAGAACGGCGTGTAGGGGTCGGTGTTGCGCCCGATCCGGCGGCCGTTGAGGTAGGCGGTCGCCGTCCGCCTGACGCTCTCGAACCGGACCTCCCACCCGAAGCCGCGCGGGGTGGCCGGCCCGCGGAAGGCCAGCCGGTAACGCCGCTTGGTGCCCGCGTAGAGGGCGGGGAGCGCGCGCGTGTCGAACACGCCCGGCACGCTGGCCGGATGCCACGCGCCCGGGGCCTGCGCGGCCCGCGCCGCAGGCAATAGCGGAGCCGAGGGCGGCTCGTCGTCGGGTGCGGTCTCCTCGGGCGGTGCCTGCTGCGGCGGCGCGGGGGCTCCCGGCTCGTTGCGGACCTCCCACCCGCTGGACAGGGGCACCGGGTCCGGCGCACGGGCACCGGCGGGTGAGGCCAGGGCGCCGGCCAGCGCAATCGCGGCCGCGACAGATGTAAAGAGGCGCATCAGCGGTGCAGGGTAGGAGAAACGGCGTGTGGCTCTGCGACAGTTCGCCAGATGCTCGAAGCGGCCTCCGTCGAGACGCTCGACGTCCCGATTGCGGTTCTCGGCGCGATGCTCGTGGGCGGCGCGCTGGTGGCCGGCCTGGCCCGCCGCACGTTCCTGTCGCTCACGGCCGTCTTCGTGGTGGCGGGGTTTGCGCTGGGGGACGGCGGGCTGTCGGTGCTCGACCTGGACGCCGGCTCAGGGTTCGTGGAGTCGCTGGCCGTGATGGCCCTGATCCTGATCCTGTTCCGCGACGGCCTCCAGGTGGAGGCCGAGATGCTGCAACGGGCGTGGCACCTCCCGTTCCGCAAGCTGGTGCTGGCCATGCCGCTCACGGCAGTGCTGGTGGCCGCGGCCACCCACGCACTCACCGACCTCGGCTGGACCGAGTCCCTGTTGGTCGGCGCCCTGCTGTCGCCCACCGATCCCGTGCTGTCGTCCGCGGTTGTCACCAACCCGCGGGTCCCGCGTCTGATTCGCCATTCGCTGAACCTGGAGTCCGGGCTCAACGACGGCCTGGCCCTGCCTGCCGTGCTGGCCTTCACCGCGGCGGCGGAGAGCGACGGAGGCTTCGTCTGGTGGCGATTCGTTCTGCAAGACGTGACCTTCGGTTTGGCCGCGGGCCTGGTCGTGGCGCTGTTGGCCGCCCGGCTGATGCCCCGCGGGGACGGGGAGGAGACGGAGCTGACTTCCCACCAGAAGGCGCTGTACGCGCTGGGGGTGGCCTTCGCCGCCTACGGCGCGGCCGTGCTCTTGCCCGAGGGCAACGGGTTCATCTCCGTGTTCGTGGCGGCCATCGGGCTGGGGATCCTGCGCCCCGACATCGAGCGCTGCTTCGAGGCGCGCACCGAGGACCTGATCGAGGTGGTCAAGCTCGGCGTGTTCCTGGTCTTCGGCGCGATCCTGACCTTCGACGGTTTGTTCACGGACGGCTGGGCAGCTGTGGCGATCGCGGCGTTCACCCTGCTGGTGGCCCGCCCGGTGGCCGTGTTCGCGGCCCTCACTGGCACGCGCCAGGTGGACCGGGCGGGCAAGGCCTTCATGGCGTGGTTCGGGCCCAAAGGCGTGGCCACGATGACGTTCGCGTTGATCGTGCTGAGCTCCGACGTGCCGGAAGGCGAGCGGATCCTGAATCTGGCCGCCCTGGCCGTGCTGATCTCGATCATCGCCCACGGCCTGACCGACCACCCGGGCTCCGAGTGGATGGCCAAACGCGAGGAGCGCGCGGCCTCCTCGGAACATCCGGCATGATGACCCTGCCCCCGACGAGAGGAACGGCGTGGACACCTGGGACGTACTTGCCCTCGACATCGCGGCCCAACAGCCCGAGGTCCTTCGCTCAGATGACGAGACCCGGGTAATCGCGATCGTGCTCGGCGCCGGAGAGTGCCTTCAGGACCACCAGGTTCACGAGCGCGCGTGGCTGATGGTGGCGGCCGGTGAGATCGAGATCGACGGTGACGGGACCACCGTGTCCGGGGGACCGGGGTTTCTGGCCCACTTCGATCCGAACGAACGCCACGAGGTGAGGGCGACCTCCGACGCTCGCCTGGTCCTGCTGCTGTCGCCGTGGCCCGGGGAGGGCCATCCGCGGCAGCGAAGCAGCTGACCGCCGCCTGCCAGAATCCGTCTCGTGAACCCCGCCCGCAAGCGCAAGATCCGCCTGGCGGTGGCCCTGGGCGCCGCTCTCTGCCTGGCCGTGGTGCTGCTGTACACGAGCTTCAGCGCCGCCACGGAGGCCAGCAAGCCCAGCGAGCTTCAGCCCGGGCGCTCCTACGAGGTCACGGGCAAGGTGGTCGAGTCGTCGGTCAGCCGCGACGAGGACCGGCTACGCTTTCGGATTCGCGACCGCGACGGGATGGAGTCCGTCCCCGTGGTCTACGCCGGCGTGGTGCCCGACCCGTTCCGGGAGGGGCGCGAGGTGATCGTGTCGGGCGAGCTCCGCGGCGGCACGTTCGTCGCGGAACGCGATTCACTCGTGACCAAGTGCCCGTCCAAGTTCACGAAGGACGAGGAAGCGTGAGCCTGCGCCTGAGGCCGACCACCGCTTGATGGCAGGGGTCGGCTCCGCCTGCCTGGCCGTGGGCCTGCTGACCGCGCTGTACGCGGTCGGCGCATCGATCAGGGGCGCCCGCACGGGCCGAAGCGAATGGGTCGCCTCCGGGCGCCGGGCGATCTACTGCCTGGCCGGCCTGCTGGTCGGCGCCTTCGCCATCCTGGAGGCCGCCTTCCTGCGGTCCGACTTCTCCTACGCGCTGGTGGCGCAGGGATCGTCCACCGACACGCCCACCTTCTACAAGGTCACGGCGCTGTGGGCCACACAGGACGGCTCGCTGCTGCTATGGGCGACGCTGCTGGCCGTCTTTTCCAGCGCGGTGCTGTTCCTGACCCGGCGTTCGCTGCGCGAGATCGCTCCGTGGGCCACGGCGGTGCTCGGCGTGGTGGCCGCGTTCTTCCTGCTGCTGATGGTCGGCTGGGAGAACCCGTTCGACACACTGGCCTCTCCGCCGCCCGAGGGCGCGGGCCTCAACCCCCTGCTGCGCCATCCGGCGATGATGATCCACCCGCCGATGCTCTACACGGGCTACGTGGGGTTCTCGGTGCCGTTCGCCTTCGCCGTCGGCGCGCTCATCACCGGCCGCACCGGCGCCGACTGGATCCGGGCCACCCGCCGGTTCGCGCTCGTGGCCTGGACGTTCCTCGGCACGGGGATCATGCTCGGCGCGCTGTGGTCGTATACCGAGTTGGGGTGGGGCGGCTACTGGGCCTGGGATCCGGTGGAGAACGCCTCGCTGATGCCGTGGCTGATCGGCACCGCGTTCATCCACTCGATCATGGTGCAGGAGAAGCGCGGGATGCTGAAGGTGTGGAACGTGTCGCTGATCTGCGCCACGTTCGCGCTCTGTCTGCTCGGCACGTTCCTCGTCCGGTCCGGGATCCTCGACTCGATCCACGCCTTCGGGGCGTCCACCATCGGCGTGCAGTTCCTGGTCTTCATCGCCCTGATGGTGGCGGGGTCCGCCGGCCTGATCGTCAGCCGCCTGCCCAGCCTGCGCAGCACGGCCAAGCTCGACTCCCTGCTCTCGCGCGAGGCGTTCTTCCTGCTGAACAACCTGGTGTTGGTGGGCCTCTGCCTGGTGATCATCTGGGGCACCTTCTTCCCGCTGATATCCGAGGCGCTGACCGGCAAGGAGTCCACCGTCGGACCGCCGTGGTTCGACCGGCTGACCACGCCGCTGGCGCTCGTGCTGGTCCTGCTGTCGGGCATCGGCCCCGTCCTGGCGTGGCGCCGCGTGACACCCGGCGCCCTGCGGCGGGTGCTGGTGCTGCCCGTTGGGATGGCGGTGGCGGCGGTCGTGGCGCTGCTGGCTCTCACCTCCGCGGCCGACAGTCCCGCGTCGCTCGTGATGTTCACGTTCGTGGCGTTCGTGTTGGCTGTGGTCATCCAGGAGTTCGGGCGCGGCGCGCGGGCGCGCGGGGTGATGACGGGTGAGGCGCTGCCGCAGGCGCTGGTGCGGCTGGCAGGTCGCAACCGCAGGCGCTACGGCGGCTACATGGTGCACGCCGGCATCGCCATCCTGTTCCTGGGGGTGGCCGCGTCCTCGGCGTTCCTCGACCAGCGCGACGCGCGCCTGTCGCCGGGCGACTCGATCGAGGTGGGCGGCTACGACGTGACCTACCGTCGAGCCACCGCGGAGCTGGGGCGGGACCGGGGCGGCACCGGCGCGCCGATCTCGCTCGGCGCCGTGCTGGACGTCAGGCGCGGCGACGAGCGCTTCACGCTCCGGCCCACCCGTAACTACTACTCCACGCAGGACCCGGGCAAGGGAGTCGTATCGCGGTTCTTCGAGGGGGAGGCCACCAGCGAGGTGGACGTCCGGTGGGGCCTGCGCCGCGACCTTTGGCTTGCCGTGCGCCCCGATCTGGCCAGCCTGGAGAAGGCGATCGCCGAAGGTGACCGCAAGTTCGGCGACGCGCCCACGGACGTCCAGGCGCTGGTGATCGCCGCCCTGGCCGATCGCTACCGCCGCGACCCGCCGCCGGCCGCCTTCCGGGCGATCGTGTCGCCACTGGTGGTGTGGATCTGGATCGGCGGGGGCATCGCCGTGCTGGGGGCGTTGGTGGCGCTCTGGCCGTCGCCCGAGGCGCGCCTGCGCCGGGTGCGCAGCCTGTACGCCGCCCGCGTGGGCCGCGAGCTCTCGCGCGCGTAATGGACCACTAGATGGAGTACGCCCTGGCCGTGTTTGCCCTTGCCGCGCTGGTGGCGGTCTTGGTGGTCGGCCCGCTGCGCCGCCCCGGCGTGGAGGAAGCGCGCGACGGGGCGCGCCTCGAGGAGCTGAACGCGGCCAAGGAGGCCAAGTACCGCGAGATCCGCGACGCCGAGCTCGACCACCGCATGGGCAAGCTCTCCGAGGGCGACTGGAGGGCCCTCGACCGCGAGCTGCGCGGCGAGGCGATGGAGGTGCTGCGAGAGCTCGACCGGCTCGAGGGACGCGCGCCCGTCGGCTGACCCGGGCCGCCGCCGCTACCCTTTTGCGCCGTGACCGGGATCCTCAGCGGCTTGCAGGTCATCCTCTCGGTCGTCCTGATCGTGCTCGTGCTCCTGCACTCGGGCAAGGACTCGGGGCTGTCGGGGGCCTTCGGCGTGGGCACCGGCGCCGGCCCGTTCGGCGGCGGCTCGCTCGTGGAGCGCAACCTCAACCGCTGGACCATCGCGTTCGCCCTGGTGTTCGTGGCGAACGTGATCGTGCTGCTCAAGATCTGAGCGGCGACCACTAGAGCGCGACGGCGGCGAGGCGCTGAAGCGCATCGAGCTTGCGCGCAGCGGGAGGCAGACCACGCCGTGCGCGAATCGCCGGCAGTGGAACTCTCCCTCGCTCACGAGCTCCGGCGGGCGTCCGCGTACTCCGCGTGGCGGGACGCGCCGTCGATCAGCTCGAGCAACAACCCCGCACCGCGCGCGAGGGTGGCGGCCGAGTCCGACGGGCCGGCCGGCGTCCGCAGGCGGGCTACTCTAACCGCGCCGTGGTTCCCGAGCGTCCTCTCGTCTTCCTCGGAGTGATCGCCCTGCTCACCGTCACCCCGGGTGCGGACATGGCCCTCGTCGCGCGCAGCGTGCTCACCCGCGGACGACGCGCGGCCTTCGGCACGATCCTCGGGATATGCGCCGGATGTCTGGCCTGGGCTCTGGCGTCCGCGGCGGGCATAGCGGCCCTGCTGGCAGCGTCCGAGACCGCTTACGACGCTCTGCGACTGGCGGGCGCGGGCTATCTGGTGTGGCTCGGGGTGCAGAGCCTGCGCGCCGCCCGGCGGGCGGCCGAGCCGCCGGCGCCCGGATCCGCCAAGGGCCGGTCGCCCTTCCGGCAGGGGCTGCTGACCAACGTGCTGAATCCGAAGATCGCGGTGTTCTACTCGTCGTTCCTGCCGCAGTTCGTCGGCCCGGGCGACAACGTGCTCCTTCTGTCCGTTCTCCTCGCCGGCGTGCACATCGTGATGGGGCTCGCCTGGCTGTCGGCCTACGCGTGGGCGCTCGATCGGGCCGCGGCCCGCTTCGCCTCCTCGCGTCTGCGGCGGACGCTCGACGTGCTCATGGGCACGGCGCTGGTGGCCGTGGGCGTGCGGCTTGCGATGGAGCGTCGTTAATGGTCCGGTGGGGCGTGACAGTCACGGCCGGCGTGGTCGCGTTGGTGCCGGCCGCGCCGGCCGGAGCTGTGGTCGTGGACGCGGGGTCGGTCAAGGCACGGGTGACCGAGCGGGGGCTGCGAGTGGACCTGTTGGACGGCCGGGGCTCGGTGCTCGCCGCCGGCGGCCGGGCGCGGCTGGCCGGCTCCGCCCGCCGTGCCGAGTTGAGCGTGGCCCGCGTCCGCTCCGGTGTGCTGCGGATCCGCGTGAGCGCCCCGGCGGGCGCGTCGGCCCGCGCCGCGGGCATCTCGTTCTCGTTCGGGGCCGACCTGCTCGCCGGTTTCGGCGAGCGATCCGACGCGGTCGGCCGCCGCTCGGGCGAGGTCCTCAACTACGTGGCCGACGGTCCCTTCCTCGCCAAGGACCGCTCCGTGGCCGGAGCGGTGGTGCCCGAGTGGGCGCGCCAGGACCGGGACGACGACTCCTACTACCCGATCCCGTGGATGCTCTCGAGCCGCGGCTACGGCGTGCTGGTGGACAACCACGAGACGAGCCGCTTCCGCATTGCGCGCCGCCGTGGCCTGAGCCGGTGGTCGGCCCAGTCCAACGGACGCTCCCTGACCCTCCGGGTCTTCGGCGGTCCGCGTCCGGCGGATGCGCTGCGCCGCTTCACCGCCGCCACCGGTCGGCAGCCTCCGCCGCCGGCGCCGTGGGCGTACGGGCCGTGGTTCCAGACCGGGCAGCCCAACGTGATCCCGCTCGCGGAGGAGGCGCGGATTGTGGCGGCCCTGCGCGGAGCCGATGCGCCCGTGTCCGCCGCCGAGACCCAGATGCACTTCCTGCCGTGCGGCGCGCAGCGCGGCCGCGAGGCCTACGAGCGCGCCCGCACCGCCCAGTTCCACGCGGCGGGCCTGGCGCACATGGCGTACTTCAACCCGCACCTGTGCGTGAAGTACGAGCCGGTGTACGCCCAGGCCGTGGCCGCTGGCCTGCTGCAGCGGGGCGCCGACGGACGGCCGATCACGTTCCCTGCCTTCGTGGGCGGCGAGGGCGCGGCCGGGTTCACCGTCGAGCCGCTGGCCCAGTTCGACTTCACCGCGCCGGGCACGAGGGAGTTCTACGGCCGCCTGATCAGCGAGGCGGTGGCCCAGGGCAAGGACGGGTGGATGGAGGACTTCGGCGAGTGGACGTCGCCTCAGGCGCGCTCCGCGGATGGGACGCCGCCCGCTCGGATCCACAACCGCTACCCGCGGGACTACCACTGCGCCGTCCAGCGGATCGTGGCGGGCATCGACCGGCCCCTGGTGCGCTTCCAGCGCTCGGGCTGGACCGGCGCGGCGCGCTGCTCGGTCAACGTCTGGGGCGGGGACCCGACCACGGTCTGGGGCTTCGACGGGCTGCGCTCCGCGGTGACCCAGGCGCTGACCATCGGCATGAGCGGCGTGGCGCGCTGGGGATCGGACATCGGGGGCTACAACTCCTTCGGCACGGGCGAGCGCCTGAGCCGCGAGCTGCTGGACCGCTGGATCCAGCTCGGCTCGGTGTCCGGGGTGATGCGCACCAAGCGGTCGGGCATCGCCCTCCCCGCCTACGAGCGCCCGCAGATCTTCGACCCGGAGTCGCTGCCGGTGTGGCGGCGGTGGGCCAAGCTGCACACCCAGCTGCTGCCATACCTCCAGGCGGCCGACGCCACGCACCGCGCCACCGGATTGCCGATCATGCGGCACGGTCTGCTCACCCACCCCGCCGACCCACGCGCGATCCGGGCCGACGACCAGTTCATGTTCGGGCCCGACCTGCTCGCCGCGCCGGTGCTCCGCCCCGGCGCGCGGCGACGGGGCGTGTACCTCCCGCGCGGACGATGGGTGGACCTGTGGCGCTCGGCGCGCTACGCGCCGGCTGACGGCTCGCTGCACCTCGGGCGCCCCCGGTTGAGGCCCGGGCACCGGCGCGTCACGCTACCCGCGCCGCGCGCCGAGCTGCCCCTGCTCGTGCGAGCGGGTGCGGTGCTGCCGCTGCTGTCCGCGGACGTCGACACGCTGGCGCCCTACCGCGGGCCGGGCGTGGTGCGCCTGGCCGACCGCAGCGACCGGATGCAGCTGCTGGCCTTCCCCCGCGGGCGCTCGCGGAGCCGGATGGGTCCGCGTGGCGAGCGCCTGGTGTCCCGCGAGGGGGCGGGCAGCTGGACGCTCGGCGTGCGGGGCAAGCGGGCACGCCGCTACGTGCTCCAGGCGTCGCTGAATACGCTGGAACGCCCCTTCGTCCCGCGCGCCGTGCTGCTGGGCGGGCGCCGCCTGGCCCGGACTGCGTGGAGTCACGACCGCCGCACGGGAGTGCTCCGGGCCGAGTTCACGGTGCGTTCGGGACCGCTGCGCGTGTTGGACTAGCTGCCGCCCGGGCCGAGCGCCTTGGCCTCGTGGTCCTGCCGCGCGGCGTGGTCGGTGTCGCGTACCTGGTCGGGTACGAGCATTCGGGAGAACCGCACGCGCGCCCCCTCCGGCAGCACGGCCAGGATCCGGGCGAGCGTGGCCAGGCGGCGCGGCACGAAGACGTCGAAGCGGGGTCGCTCGCTCGCGTCCGCCACTGCGCGCGCCACCTCCTGGGGCGTCAGCGTGCGCGTGCGCCTGCCGCTGGTCCCGGCCGCGAGTTCGGTGTCCACCAGCGCGGGCATGACCACGCTGACCTCGACACCTGACCCGCTGAGCTCCTCGCGGACGGCCAGGCTGTACCCCTAGACGGCGTGCTTGGTCGCGCTGTAGGTGGCCTCGCCGGGAGGGGCGACCTTGTGGCCGCCGAGGCCACGGTGATGATCTGGCCGCCGCCTCGCGACGCCATGCGCGCCTTGGCGGCGCCGATGCCGCGGACGCCACCGCCCGGCACCCCGAACGCTGACAGTGACCCGCGAGTCTAGGCATTTCTCGCGGCCTACCATGAGGTGAGCATGAGCACCAGATACCCCGCAGCCGACCCGGCCGGCGGCGCTGCGCTGGCGGACGGCACACGCACCGGCGCGGTTCACCTCACGGTGACCGATCGTGAGCGCTCGGCCGCCTTCTACCGGGACGCGATCGGGCTGCGCCCACATCGCGACGAGGAAAGGGCCAGTGCCCTGGGCGCGGGTGGCGAGGACCTGGTGGTGCTGCACGAGAACCGCAGCGCCCAGCCGCCGGGGCGTCACGCCGGTCTCTACCACTTCGCGCTGCTGCGCCCCTCCCGCGAGCAGCTCGCCGATGCCGCCCTGCGCGTGGCCACGACGCGGACGCCGATCAGCGGGGCGTCCGATCACGGCGTGTCGGAGGCGATTTACCTGCCCGACCCCGACGGCAACGGGATCGAGCTCTACGCCGATCGCCGGCGCGATACCTGGGCGTCCGAGGACGGCAGCCGGCGGATCGTGATGTACACCGAGCCGCTGGACCTGGACGGGCTGCTGTCGGTGGCCCCGGCCTCCGAGCCGGCCTCGCAAGCGGACGACGGCCTGACCATGGGCCACGTGCACCTGCACGTGGCGGACGTCGCGCAGGCGCTGGCCTTCTACCGCGACGTGATCGGCTTCGAGCTCATGGCGTCGATCCCGCAGGCCGCCTTCCTGTCCGCGGGCGGGTACCACCACCATCTGGGCGCGAACACCTGGCGCGGGGAGGGAGTACCGCCCGCCCCCGGCGGCGCGGTGGGCCTGCGCCACTGGACCCTCCTGCTGGACGGGCCGGACGAGCCGGCGCGGATGCTCGAGCGGGTGAACGCCGCGGGCATCTCCCACGAGGAGCGTGACGGCGGTCTGATGCTGGGCGACCCCTCCGGCAACGCCGTCCTCGCCGTGCCGGCGGCTTAGGGGCGGGTCGCTGCCTCGGCGTCCGCGCCGGTGCGGGTGACCGTGACGGAACCCGCGCTGCCGCCAAGCACCCGCCGCGTCAGGCCGGGCGCCAGTACGCGCGCCACCGTGGCGAGCGCGTAGGGCCGGGGCACGTAGCGCTCGGCCCGCCCACCCGGTCCCGCCTCGACTATGGCCTCCGCCACTCGCGCCGGGGTCGAGACCATCCAGCGGGTGAGCGCCCGCCCCCTCAGCTCGGCGGCGGGAAATCCCTCGGTGGCGATGAAGCCCGGCAGCACCACGCCCACGTGCACGCCGTGGGCCCGCTCCTCCAGGTGGAGCGACTCCGACCAGCCGGCGAGCGCGAACTTGCTGGCGGAGTACGCTCCGCTTCGCGGGCGCGCTACCCGTCCGGCCACGCTGGACACGTTGACCAGGGCGCTTGGGGCGGACGCGCGCAGGAGCGGCAGCAGTGCCTCGGTCAGGCGCACCACCGCGTCGAAGTTCAACTCCATCGTCTGCCGCACGTTCGCGTGGCCACCATCGGCGAAGGCCGCCCGCCAGGCGGCGCCGGCGTTGTTGACCAGCAGGTCCAGGCGCCCGTGTTGCTCGGCCACGTGGGCGAGGACCAGGGCCGGGGCAGTGCGGTCCGTCAGGTCGACGGCCACATGCGTGGTCGGCACGGGCAGGGACTCGGCCAGCGCCCGCAGGCGCTCCTCGCGCCGCGCCACCAGCACGAGCCGGGCACCGGGCTCGCGGGCCAGCCGGCGGGCGGTGGCCTCGCCAATCCCGCTGGACGAGCCGGTGATCAGCGCCACGGTCACGGGCGGCCCCCCAGGCGCGCCGGGGCGGTGGGCTCCATCGGCGGCTCGTCACCGCCGGCCTCGAGCGGGCGCTGCCACCACCCGACGTCCCACCACGCCCCCGCCTTCCAGCCGATGGAACGGTAGACCCCGACGGGCTGGAAGCCCAGCGCCTCGTGCAGCCCCACGCTCGCGTCATTGGGCAGCGTCACTCCGGCACACACCATCCGCAACCTCTGACGCGCGAGCAGCGCGAACAGCGCCTCGTAGAGCCCGCGGCCCAGCCCGCGCCGGTGCCGTGCGGGGTCCACGTACACCGCCACGTCGGCCGCCCAGCGGTATGCCGCACGGGTGTGGTGCGCGTCCGCGTAGGCGTATCCGGCCACGGCCCCGTCCTGCTCGGTCACCAGCCACGGATGCGTCGCCGACACCTCCTGGATCCGTGCGGCCATGGCCGCTTCGTCCGGAGGGTCGACCTCGAACGAGATCACGCCGTCGGTGACGAACGGGGCGTAGATCGCCGCGCACGGCGCGGCGTCGGTCCTCGCGTCGGCATGGCGGATCACCGCCCTAATGTGGCAGGGTGAGGCTCGTGACGTCGGGCCCGGGCCGGGGCCGCTCGGAGGCCGACGCCCACAGCGTGTCCAAGGGGGTCCCTGCAGGTGGCCAAGTGGCCGCTCTACATAGACGAGAAGCGCCGCACCCTGCGCGAGTTCCAGGACGAGTACGGGACGAAGGTCACGTACGTCGAGGAGATCAACGACAACCAGGAGTACTTCGGCAAGGTGCAGCAGCAGTACGCCGCCGGCCAGTCCGGCGGGCGCGATCTGCACGTGGTCTCCGACTCGGCCTTCCAGCAGGCGATCGGGGCATGAGGCGGGCGGCGGTCCTCGCGGCCTCGCTCACACCGTGCGCCGGCGCCGCCGCAGCACGGTGAGAGTGCCGAGGCCGGCGAGAGCGAGCCCGCCCGTCGGAAGCAGGAACTCATCTCCGCCGCCGTCGGACACGTCGGCTGAAGACTCGTAGACCTTCGGCGGGAGTGCTCCTCCCGCGCCGTCCGCCGCCGGATCCGGGATACTCTCGAGTGGCCCGCCACCGCCCTGGGCCTCGCCCGCGCTGCCTTGCGGGAACGCGACGTAGCCGGTCCTGCTGCGCTTGGTTTCCCCGCCCACCGTCGTCGCCGGGAACCGGAAGCGGCGGCTGGCCGGCGTCCCGTCGAGGAGGGTGTAGGACCAGCGGCCCGGACGCGGGAAGACCACCCGCAGCCGGTAGCGGGCTTCCACGAGCACGTTGGGGTCGCCCGGCACGTATGCGCCCACTCGCTGCGGTGACACGCTGAAGCGCCCGCCACGGCTGCGCAGGACCACGGTCGGGCTCGCCGCCGCCGCGGCGCGACGTCCGTACTCGAACAAGGTGAGCGTCGTGACCCAGGGCTCCCCGGGCGCGAGGCCGGTGGGCCCAGGTTCCACGGTGGCGTGGGGCCCCTTCGCCAGCGCGCCGGGCGCGAGCGCGAGTGCGAGGACGGCGGACGGTAGCGGTGAGATGGCGAGTCGCCTCATGTGCTGATCTCCTCTCGGGTACGGCTCGTCTACAACCGCCGCACTGGCGCGGTTCCCGCTATCGCAGCGACCGGCCGAGCTCGACCGCCCGGCCAAGCGACACGTCCGCCTCGATGCGCACCAGCAGGCGGCCGCGCTCGAAGAGCAGGACGTTGCCGGCCAGACGCGACTCGCTCTCCACCACTTCGCCTGAGGCGTCCCGGAACTGCACGAGGTGGGGAGCTCCCCGGATCCACAAAGCGGCCTCGCCGTCCACCCGCAGGCGCCGGACCTCGGTCTTTGCCTGTCCGATCTTGGCGATCAGGTCCGGGGAGAGGTCGCCGCGGAGCTCGCTGACCAGGGCGCCGAGCGCGGAGGGACCGGAGGCGGGGAGCCCAGGTCGGGACCCAAAAGCCAGAGTCACCTCACCGCCGGGCACGTCGCGGCGCAGGTGCACGCGATCTGGGCGCCCGAGCGCGCGCGGCACGAGGAGTCGGAAGGACACGGCCCGCTGAGCGCCGGCCAGGCTCGCACGAGTCCCCAGGAATGGTCGGCCTCCCCGGGGGAGGTCACCGGGCAGCCTCTCACGCCGTTCGACGGTCGCGCCGTTCAGGCCGAACAGCTCGAGCACGGCGTCGCGGGCGGACGGTGACGCGGCCATCACGGCCCCGGAAAAAACGAGCAGCGCGAGCCCCGCGAGGGCGAGCGGGCGCAGGGGGTGGCCGACGGCGCGCCTGGGGGACCGTGCGGTGGACAGTCGGCTCATCACCGACGGTGCGAGGTCCGGAGTCTCCGGCCACGCGGCCTGCTCGCCGAGCAGGCGCAGCTCGCGCTCGAGCGAGGCCCGGTCAGGCATTCTCGACCTCCGGCCCGAGCTCCCTGCGCAGCCGGGTGAGCGCGCGTGAGGTGCGCGACTTCACGGTTCCGCTGGCGCACCCGACTACGACGGCCGTCTCGGCCTCGGACAGCTCGAGCAGGTAGCGGCACTGGAGCACGAGCCGTTCCCGTTCGGGCAGTCGATCGAGCGCTCCCGCTATCTCGATGCGCCGTTCGGAGGCCAGGAGCGCCGTCTCGGGTGGCGGGACCGCGCCTCCCGGACGGCGCTCCTCGCCCGCGCGTCGCGCGAGCCGCTCACGGCGGCCCGCCGCCACGGCCCGGTTGCGCGCCTCGTTGGCGACGATCCTCAGGACCCATGGTCGAAACGGGGCGCCGAGACGAAAACGCCCGATCGCCCGCCAGGCCTTGACGAACGCCTCCTGGGCCGCGTCCTCGGCTTCGGCGGCCGAGCGGGTGTGGAGGTAGGCGGTGCGGAAGGCGATCGTCTGATGTCTTCTCACGAGCTCCTCATAGGCGTCGAGCTCGCCGCGCTGGGCGCGCTCGACGAGCCGCTCTTCTTCCAGTGGCCGGTCCTCCACCGTGCGTTCAGTACAACGCGCGGGGCGGAGGGGTTCCCGAAGCGGAGCGGCCGGCGCCGCCTCCGGGCGCCGGAGTCCGGCTCAGCGCGCCTGCAGCGCGTCCATCCCGACCGCGATGGCAAGCACGAGCCGGCGGTCGAGGGTTCGATCCGGATCGCCGGCCAGGTCGAGCGAGTAGGTGTCGCGGATCTTGAACGCTCGGCGGGTGTGGGTTCCGAGCAGCTCGTCGCCGCGCACGAAATCGAAGTGGTAGGGGATCGGCAGCCACTCGGCAAAGCCGCCGATGAACGGGATGAAGCCGACTACGCGCCTGAACAGGGCGACCGGCAGGCTCTTCTCGCGCGTCTTGGCCGTCTCCGCGCCGGACGCGTCGAATAGCCGGTAGGTGGAGCGCAGCAGGCTGGCCCCGAAGACCTTCTGGATCTCGCCGATCTTCTCGCCTCCGGGGCCGGTCACGTCGTAGCGGGCGCGCGGGTCGAAGCGCTGGCGCGCCTTGAGGCGCATCAGCTCCTGGGTCTTGGTGTCATCGGTGAAGAAGCGGATGTCCTCCTTGAACTTGAACCGAGCCTGCTCGACGAAGCAGAACGTCGGCCCCGGCTCGTCGTCGGGTCGGGGCAGGGAGAACTCGTACTGGTTGATCACGAGCCGGAAGCGCTGGCGGAGCAGGAACCGGTCGTGCTCGTTGGGGTCGACGAACACAGCGCTACTGGGGCCCGAACCCGGAGTTGAGGCGCCGCTTGAGCGCCCGCGCCCGGTCCGTGCCGCGCCGGCCACGCCAGGGGTGCGGGCCCATCGCCCATGGGTGCCAGCCGAGCGTCCCGTACTGCTCCCGCAGGGCCGCCTTCAGCTCCCCGCGGTGGCTTCCGCAGGCGTAGCGATTGGGACCATAAATCCCTCGGCCGTGCCAAACGAGCCAGCGCTCGGGCTCGACGTCGACGTACTCGCCGTGGCGCAGGTCGAGGAGCTGATGCTCGAGGTTCGCCCGCGTCTCGGGTCCCGGCCGCCGTCCGCAGAACTCGCACCTGAAGACGACGGCGACCGTCACGAGCATGAAGCTACCCGCTTCGGGATCGATCGCAAGCACGAATTAGGAGCCGGCCACCCGCTGCTGCCAGTGGATCTCCGCCAGCTCGTCGGGCGGGGAGCCGCGCAGGAGCCAGGTCCCATCCGCCTTGCGCACGACGAGCCCGCTCTGGTCAACTCTGCGCAGTGCGGTGGTCACCGACGCGCGACGGCTCCCGACCAGCTGACCGAGCAACTCGTGCGGCATGCGCAGACGGACGACGATCCCGTCCGGCGTGACCCGCCCCCACCGCTCGGCCAGGTGCCAGAAGAGCACGAGCAGCCGCGTCTCGACGGGGGACAGCTGCAGGAGGGCCTGGTGGATGGACATCTGTTGGGTCCGTCTGACCGCCCGCTCCAGCAGCGCGCCCATCACCTGCGGCCAGGATGCCAGCGAACGCGCGAAAGGCTCATCGAGGATCGCCAGGCGGACGGGGGATAGCACATGCCAGCGCACGCGATAGCGCAGGAGCCCGTCCTCGTTCGGCAAGACCCAGGGCTGGAGGACGTCCCCGTCGCCGAGCAGCTCGGTGGCGGTCGTGCCCGCGAGCACCACGTCGCGGGCCAGGAGTCCCTCGAGGAGCAGGAACCCGAGCCGGCTTCGGTCTCCTTGCTCGTGAGGAACCTCCCAGCGGCCGCACGGGAGCGACTTGACCCGCGCTGCGAGCTGCAGGCGCGCACGCGCGATCTCGGTTGCCGGGACGCGGAGCCCGAGCTCGGGGTCCGCCTCCAGTATGCGGACCGACTCCTCGGGCTTCGTTCCCCCGGATCGCGCCGAACCCTTGAGGGCCTCTCGCTGATCTACACGCCTGCTGGACATACCGGTCTTCCTCCGTGCCGAGCATACCCGCGAGGAGTGTTGAAAAGCAACGTTGGACCTCAACATCGTGCCTATTCGCACCAGCACGTATGTCGTAGGGTCGCCGCGAGCAACCTGGGGGGGAACGCCGTGTGCCTGGCCATTCCAGGCCAGATAATGGAGATCATCGACCGCGAGAACCGTCTCGCGAAGGTCGATGTGGCCGGGGTCCAGCGCACGATCAACATCGGGCTGCTCGACGACGACGGCACGGGCGCCGGCCCGGGCGACTGGGTCCTGATCCACGTCGGCTTTGCGATGTCGCGCGTTGACGAGGACGAGGCGCTCGCCACCCGGAGGCAACTGGAGCGGATGGGCGAGAACTACGAGGCCGAGCTCGAGGAGCTCAAGGCGAGCGTGATCGAGTGAACCACGCGAGGAGCGCAGCCCGACCGGGGAGGACCGCAGCCCGATCGCCGATCGAGCGAGCACCGGACCCCTTCGTCGAGCGAGCACCACAGCTCTCCCCTCCCTGCGGCGACCACTGCATCACCTGCTCCGACGAGGGGATCCCGATGCAGGTCGAGCGCATCGACGAGACGCGCGGCCTGGCTCTCTGCGCGGCAGAGGACGGCTCTCAGAGCACGGTTGAGATCGCGCTGGTCGAGCCGGTCGCGCCCGGCGACCGCCTTCTGGTCCACGCCGGCGTGGCGCTCGTGGGGCTCGAGGCATGAAGTACGTCGACGAGTTCCGCGATCCCGAGCTCGGGCGGATCCTGGCCGCCGAGATCCTGGCCGCGGTCGAGCCGGGTCGTCACTACAAGTTCATGGAGGTCTGCGGCGGCCACACGCACTCGATCTACAAGTACGGCGTGGACGACCTGCTTCCGGCGAACGTGGAGCTGGTGCACGGTCCCGGGTGCCCGGTCTGCGTGATCCCGATGGGACGCGTGGACGACGGGATCGCGGTCGCACGCGAGCCGGGCGTGATCTTCACGTGCTTCGGCGACATGATGCGCGTGCCCGGCTCGGAGGGCAGCCTGCTCGAGGCGAAGGCAGAGGGCGCGGACATCCGGATGGTCTACTCGCCCCTCGACGCGCTGCGGATCGCCAAGCAGAACCCCGATCGCGAGGTCGTGTTCTTCGCGATCGGCTTCGAGACGACGGCGCCGTCGACGGCGCTGACGCTCAAGCGCGCCAAGGCCGAGGGCGTGACGAACTTCTCCTGCATGTGCAGCCACGTGACGATCGTGCCCCCGCTCCGCGCGCTGCTCGACTCGCCCGACCTGCGCCTAGACGGCTTTGTCGGTCCCGGGCACGTGTCGACGGTGGTCGGGGCGCGGCCATTCGAGTTCATCCCCGCCGACTACGGCAGGCCGATCGTGGTCGCAGGATTCGAACCGCTCGACGTTCTCCAGGCGATCCGGATGATCCTCGGGCAGCTCGCCGACGGGCGCTGCGAGGTGGAGAACCAGTACGCACGCGTTGTGCCCTACGAGGGCAACCAGCGGGCGCTCGACGTCATGGCCGAGGTGTTCGAGCTGCGTCCGCACTTCGAGTGGCGCGGCCTGGGCTTCATTAGCCAGAGCGGTCTGAAGCTCTCCGACGCGTACGCCGACCTCGACGCCGAGGTCCGTTTCAGCGTCCCCGGGGTCCGCGTCGCGGATCCCAAGGCGTGCCAGTGCGGCGAGGTGCTGAAGGGCGTGATCAAGCCGTGGGAGTGCAAGGTGTTCGGCACCGCGTGCACTCCGGAGCGCCCGATCGGCACCTGCATGGTCTCGTCCGAAGGTGCATGTGCCGCCTATTACAACTACGGCCGCTTCGCTCGTGAGAGGGAGGTGGTCTGAGTGGCAGAGTCCATCGCGGCGAGCGAGGAGCGCAGCCCGAGCGTCGGTCGGGCGAGCACCGCGGCGAGCGAGGAGCGCAGCCCGAGCGTCGGTCGGGCGAGCACCGCAGCACCGATCTCGGGGCGGGAAGAGAAAATCCTCGGGATCATCGAGACGGCCAGAGGAAAGCGCGGGAAGTTCCGCGACGAGCGCATCAACATGGCCCACGGCGCCGGCGGCAAGGCGAGCCAGAGCATGATCGAGGGCTTGTTCGTGCCGGCGTTCGGTTCCGGGACGCTCGAGGCCATGGGCGACGCCGGCACGGTTACCGTCGACGGCGCGGAGCTCGCGATGACCACCGACTCCTTCGTCGTCAAGCCGATCCGGTTCCCCGGCGGCTCGATCGGCGACCTGGCGGTGAACGGGACCGTCAACGACCTCGCCGTGTCTGGAGCGCGGCCGCTGGCCCTGAGCCTGTCGCTGATACTCGAAGAGGGGCTGAGCGCCGACGACCTGCGGGCCGAGGTGGAAGCCATCGCGAGCGCCGCCCGCGTCGCCGACGTCGAGATCGTGGCCGGGGACACCAAGGTCGTGGAGCGAGGGGCCGCCGACCAGATGTACGTCTGCACGACCGGCGTCGGGCAGCGTGACCCCCGTGCGGGAATGGCCACCGACGGGATCCGTCCCGGTGACCGGATCCTGCTGTCGGGCACGATCGGAGAGCACGGCACGGCGATCATGCTCGCTCGTGGCGAGTTCGAGCTGGACGCCCCAATCGAGTCGGACACGCGGTCGCTATGGCCCGTCGTGGACGCGCTGTTGGAGGAGGCGGGACCGTCGCTTCGCTGCATGCGCGACGCGACGCGCGGCGGCGTGGCCTCCGTGCTCAACGAGCTCGCCCGGTCGTCCCGCGTGGCGATGCTGGTGCGCGAGTCCGCGGTGCCGATCGTCCCGGCCGTGTCCGGGGCGTCAGAGATCTTGGGGATCGACCCCATGTACGTGGCCAACGAGGGCAAGCTGGTCGCCTTCGTCGCCCCGGACGCCGCGGACCGGGCGCTCGCCGCGCTCCGCTCGGTCGGTGGTTGCGAGTGCGCGGCGGAGATCGGCGAGGTGCGGACCGAGCCTCCGGGGATGGTGCTGGTGGAGACGAGTTTTGGCGGCAAGCGGGTGATGGATCAGCTGGTTGGGGATCCGCTCCCGCGGATCTGTTGAGCGAGGAGGGAGCGCCGATGGCGACGATTACCGACGCATTCGCGGAGCACAAGAAGACAGAGGAAGTCACCGCACACGTTCTGTGGGTGACCACGGGCCTGTCGTGCGAGGGCGACTCCGTGGCCATGACGTCGGCGACGAATCCGAGCCTCGAGGACATCATCACGCAGGCGATCCCGGGGATGCCCAAGATCGTGGTGCACAACCAGGTGATCGCCTACGAGGTCGGCGACGAGTACATGCAGGCATGGTTCGATGCCGAGGAAGGCAAGCTCGACCCGTTCGTGCTGGTGATCGAAGGGTCATTGGGCAACGAGCAGATCAACGGCGAGGGCCATTGGACCGGCCTCGGGATCAATACGGCGAACGGCCAGCCGATCACGATCAACGAGTGGCTCGATCGCCTGGCGCCCAAGGCGGCCGCAGTGGTCGCGGTCGGCACGTGCGCCACTTACGGCGGCATTCCCGCGATGAAGAACAACCCGACCGGCGCGATGGGCGTGCCCGACTACCTGGGTTGGAACTGGAAGTCGAGCGCCGGCCTGCCCGTGGTGTGCATCCCGGGCTGCCCGGCCCAGCCGGACAACATGACCGAGACGCTGCTCTACCTGGCCCTCCACCTGGCCGGACTGGCCCCGGCGCCGGAGCTGGACGAGCAGCTGCGCCCGAAGTGGCTGTTCGGCCGCACCGTCCGTGAGGGGTGCAACCGGGCCGGCTTCGCCGAACAGGGCGACTTCGCGACCGAGTACGGATCCGACCACCGCTGCCTGGTCAAGCTCGGGTGCAAGGGGCCGGTGGTCAAGTGCAACGTGCCCGTTCGCGGCTGGGTCAACGGCATCGGGGGCTGCCCGAACGTGGGCGGCATCTGCATGGCCTGCACGATGCCGGGCTTCCCCGACAAGTACATGCCGTTCATGGACGAGGACAGCTGGGGCAAGGGCGCGGAGACGTTCATGTCGCTCACCTACGGCCCGATGGTCCGCTACTTCCGCAAGCGCAACATCAAGAACAAGTACGACAAGGAGCCCGAGTGGAGACACAACAAGCCCGAGCTCACCACCGGATACTCCAAGCGCTGGTAGAGGGAGGCACGCATGTCGACCGTTGAGACACCCCGTGAACAGAAGGTCGTCGTCAAGGAGATGTCCTGGGACCCGATCACCCGCATCGTCGGGTCGCTCGGGATCCACACGGAGATCGACTTCTCAAACCGTCAGGTCCTGAAGTGCTACTCGACGTCGATGGTATTCCGCGGCTTCGACATCTTCATGAAGGGGATCGATCCGCGCGACGCGCACTTCATCACCAGTCGGATCTGCGGTATCTGCGGTGACAACCACTGCACCTGCTCGTGCCTGAACCAGAACATGGCCTACGGCGTCAAGCCGCCTCCACTGGGTGACATGGCGTTCAACATGGCCGAGGCCGCGGACTACATGTTCGACCACGCGATCTTCAACGACTGCATGGCGAACGTGGACTTCTGCGAGCAGATGGTCAAGGAGACCAACCCGACCCTGTTGGCCAAGGCGGAGAACACCTCGGCCCCGCACTCGGACATCCACGGCTACAAGACCATCGCCGACATCATGCGGTCGCTCAACCCGTTCACGGGCGAGTTCTACCTGGAGACCCTCCACGTGGCCCGCTACACGCGCGAGATGTACTGCCTGTTCGGCGGGCGCCACACCCACCCCTCGACGATCATGCCGGGCGGGTGCAGCGCGGACATCACCCACCAGACGTGCACCGACTACTACGTGCGCCTGATGCGGTACTTCGACTACGTGAAGAGAAGCGTGCCGATGCACGACGATCTGTACGACTTCTTCCTCACGGAGCTGCCGGGCTACGACATGGTCGGCTACCGGGACACGAACCTCGTGAACTGGGGCTCGTTCGACGACCCCGACTACGTTGACTACAGCTACGAGAACATGACCGAGTGGGGGCGCAAGCGGTACATCACCCCCGGCATCGCCATCAACGGCGAGTTGATCACCACGGACCTCGTCGAGATCAACCTGGCGATCAGGATCCTGCTCGGCAGCTCGTATTTCGACGGCTGGGAGAACGAGCGGACGTTCGTGACCGAGGATCCGCTGGGCAATCCGGTGGACAAGAACCACCCGTGGAACAAGGTCACGCTGCCGAAGCCGCAGAAGCGCGACTTCACCGACAAGTACACGTGGGTCGTGTCGCCGCGCATCTACGACAAGCGCACCGACACGCACGTGGCCTGTGACACCGGCGGCGGACCGTTCGCGCGCCAGTGGTGCACGGCCAAGGCCGGCCTGGTGGACTTCGGCTACGTCAAGGCCACCGGCCACAGCATCCAGATGGTCCTGCCGCGCTCGCCCAACATGCCGGAGATGGAGATGGAGTGGCATGTGCCGGAGAAGTCGAACGCGATCGAGCGCGACCGTGCCCGCACCTACCACCAGGCGTACTCGGCGCTCGTCGCCCTGCACAACCTGGAGCGGGCGATGAAGGAGGTCCAGGCCGGGCGGACCAAGAGCTGGAACGAGTTCAAGGTCCCGGAGTCGGCGGTCAGCGTCGGTTTCCACGAAGCGGCTCGCGGTGTGCTGTCCCACCACATGGTGATCGAGGACGGCAAGATCGCGAACTACCAGCCCTACCCGCCGACTCCGTGGAATGCCAGCCCACGCGATGTCTACGGTACTCCCGGCCCCTACGAGGACGCGGTGCAGAACACGCCGATCTTCGAGGAGAACGGCCCGGAGAACTTCAAGGGAATCGACATCATGCGGGCCGTCCGCTCGTTCGACCCATGTCTGCCGTGCGGAGTGCACATGTACGGTGGGAAGGGCCCGGTGCGGAAGGTGGTCCACACGCCCACTGCGTTCGCTTAGCAGATGGAGCCCGAGCAGCTCATAGCCCGTGTGCAGGAGCTCACGGGGCGTTTAGAGGACCTCGACGATCCGGCCTGCCGCGCCCTGGCCGAGGAGCTGACGGCCGCGGTGGTGCAGATGTATGGCGCCGGGCTCGAGCGGATCGTCGAGCTGGCCGACTCCGCGACTCGCGACGAGATGGCCAAGGACGACCTCGTCGCGGGGCTTCTCATGATCCACGACCTCTATCCGGTCCCGATCGAGGAGAGGGTCATGCAGGCGCTGGACACGGTCCGGCCGTACATGGAGTCGCACGGCGGAAACGTCGAGCTGCTCGGGATCGAGGACGGGGTCGCCAAGCTCCGCCTGGAGGGGAGCTGCAAGTCGTGCCGGGCGTCGTCCTCCACGCTCGAGCTCGCCGTGCGGCAGGCCCTCGAGACGGCGGCTCCAGACCTGGAGGGGATGGACGTCGAGGGGATCGTGGAGGAGGCGGAGGAGCCCGAGGTCACGGGCATCCCGCTGCCGATCGTGCAGGTCAACGGGACGCCCGGGTGGCACACGTTGAGCATCGACGCCCCCGAGGCGCTCGTCGCCACGGATGTCGATGGGGTGCCCCTCGTGGTGGCCAACGTGGACGGAACGCTGCTCGCCTACCGCAACCGGTGTGCGGACTGCGGGGGCACGCTGGACGGCGGTGCGCTCCAGGGGGGCGCGCTCGGTTGTCCGGGCTGTGGACGCAGCTACTTCCTGCCCCAGGCGGGACGCTCGATGGACGATGACCACCTGCAGCTAGAGCCCGTCCCGCTGCTGCGCGAGCAGGAGGCGATCAAGGTCGCGCTATGAACCGCGAGGGAGGAGCGCAGCGCGATCGGCGATCGCGCGAGCACCGCACCACCCATAACCTGGGCGAGGAGCGCAGCGCGGGCGTCGGCCGCGCGAGCACCGCAGCCACCAATCACCTGGACGAGGCGGTCGCGGGTCGGCGGAGGGCGCTGATGGTGTCGGGGCTGCGAGGACTCGCCAAGCCCGCGTCTCCCTCTTCCGCGCCGGCTGCGGCCGCGGAGGAGCGCTGCGACCTCTGCCAGACGACCGTGCCGGCGGACCACCGGCACATGCTCAACCTCTACGAGCGGCAGATCGTCTGCGTCTGCGAGAGCTGCTGGGCGCTGCGTTCGGGTGATGCCGAGTTCCGGCCCACAGGCAACCGCACGCTGTGGCTCGAGGACTTCAAGCTGCCGGAGGAGATCTGGGCGCAGTTCCGGATCCCGATCGGCCTGGCATTCTTCATGCACTCCAGCGTCACGAACTGCATCGTCGCGCTCTATCCGAGCCCGGCCGGCGCGACGGAGAGTGAGCTCCATTTCGAGACCTGGACGCGGCTGGCCGACATGAATCCGGTGCTCAGGGACCTCGAGCCCGACGCCGAGGCGCTGATCGTCAACCGGATGGCGGATACGCCGGCGTTCGCGATAGCCCCGATCGATCGCTGCTACATGCTCGTCGGCCTGGTGAAGGCGGCGTGGGAGGGGATCTCCGGGGGCGCCGGGATGGAGAAGGCGATCGAGGACTACTTCGAAGAACTGCGTGCGGTGGCCGCGTGAGCCAGCCGGAGACGCTGGCAGTCCCCGTTGCACCTGAGCCCGAGTTCCAGGTCATCGGCGCCACGGGCCGGCGACACGCGGCCGTGCCGGCTCTGGACTTTGATGTGCATGTGACGGAGCCGGGCGGACGCCAGGTCTACGCGATAGCGCTTTCCGCCCAGGTGATGATTGAGCCTGCGCGCCGGGCCTACGACGCCGAGACGCGCGAGAAGCTCGTCGAGCTATTCGGCGCTCCGGAGCGCTGGGCCACCACCACGCGCAGTCTCGTATGGCACCAGGCCGACGTGCTCGTGCCCGCGTTCACCGGATCCACCACGTTCCGCATCCCGGTACCCGCTAGCTTCGACATGGAGGTCGCCTCGACCAAATACCTGTACGGGCTGCCCGACGGCGAGGTGCCGCTGGCCTTCAACTTCAACGGCACCGTGCACTATCGGGACGACGACGGGCGACTGCAGATGTCGCTCATTCCGTGGTCGTGCACGGCCGAGTTTCGCCTCCCCGTCGAAACGTGGCGCGAGCTGATCGACCACTTCTACCCGCAGACCGGCTGGGTGCCGCTCCAGGCCCGGACCCTTCAGGCGTTGCAGGGGGAGAAGGCGCGCCGCGCGCTGCCAACTCTCGACGCCTGCGTCGAGGCACTGCTGGAGGAGGGCTCATGAGCGTTGAGGACCTGGTCGAGTCGCTCCTCTACGAGGGCTACGCCCTGTACCCCTACACGCCGGGTGCGACCAAGAACGCGACACCCACGCCCTTCGGCATCGTCTACCCGGCCTCGTACGCGCGGGCGCTGGAAACGACCTACGACCACCTGGAGCTCCAGTGCGTCCTCGAGGGCGACGGCGAGGTCACGGCCGAGGTTCGCTTCCTGGTGCCGAGCGGAGAGCGCCACCAGGCCGAGCCTCAGCGGCTGGAGGGGGAGGGCGATTTCCGCGTGGGAGCGCTCTCCATCCGGACCCGCCTTGACGTGATGCCGCTCGGAGGCACCCGCCGGCGCGTCTCGTTCCGCGTCGAGAACCGAACCGACGCTCCGGCCGGCTTGGACCGAGCAGGGGCCATCGAGCGGTCGCTGATCTCCGCTCATCCTGTAGTCCGCGTCGAAGGTGGCCGGTTCATCTCGCAGCTCGACGCTCCTTGCGACAGCGTCAACACCTGGCCGGTGCTCGCCTCCCCCGACGACGACGTGATGCTCGGCGCGGCGATCGTCCTGCCCGACCACCCCCAGATCGCCCCGGAAAGCCGCGGCAACCTCTCCGACAACACCGAGATAGAGGAGGCGCTCGTACTGCACGTGCAGGCGCTGAGCGACGACGAGCGCGCCGAGATCGAGCGCCAGGACCCAACGGTCAAGGAGATGATCGACCGCGCCTCGTCCGTGACCCCGGAGGAGCTGATGAACCTGCACGGACGCGTGGAGGTCCGTGATCCCGTGACCCGCGAGCCGCCGCGGCCGTCGGCCGAGGTTCGCGACCCCACCCGCGGCCTGCCCGAGGTCGAGGTCGACGGCGTGGTGTTCCGGCGCGGCGGTCACGTGGTCGTCCGCCCGGGCGTCGAGGCCGACCTGCAGGCGCGCATGCTCGAGGGCCGCACCGTGACCGTCGAGCGGATCTACCGCGACTACGACGGCAAGATCCATCTCGGGGTCAGTGTCGACCAGCCTGGTCAGGAGATAATGCGCGAGACGGGACGCTTTCTGTGGTTCTTTCCCCCTGAGGTGGAGGTGGTGCGGTGAAGCGCATCCTGGTCGCCGGGATCGGCAACGCCTGGCTCAAGGACGACGGCTTCGGCGGCGAGGTGGTCAAGCACCTCGAGTCACGCGAGCTCCCGGAGGGCGCCGTCGTCTTCGACTTCGGTACCGGCGGTCTCGACCTCGCCTACGAGGTCATGCGCGGCTACGACGCCCTGATCCTCATAGACGTCAGCCGCCAGGGGGGCGAGCCCGGCACGTTGTACGTGATGGAGGCGCTGGAGGAGGAGGTCGAGGCCGGCATCGAGGACGGCCAGGTGATCAACCCCCACGGCATGGACCCGCAGACCGTCCTGCGCTTCGTGAAGACCCTCGGCGCATGGCCGGGCAAGGTCATGGTGGTCGCCTGCGAGCCCGCCGAGGTGGAGGAGATGGGGCTGGGCCTGAGCGATCAGGTCAACGGCGCGGTGGCCGGCGCCGTCGACGTGGTGATCGAGACGATCGAGGAGCTCCGCTCCGACGCCGCCTACGCGACGGAGTAATGCACGAGCTGTCGCTCTCCGGTGCGATCGTCAACACCGTCGTCAAGCACGCCGCGGGACGGCCCGTGAGCGTCGTGACGGTCAGGACCGGAGCGCTGCGGCAGGTGGTGCCCGACACCCTGGAGTTCTACTTCGGCTTCGTCGCCAAGGGGACGGTTTGCGAGGGGGCGCGGCTTGAGCAGGAACTGATTCCCGCGCGGCTGCGCTGCGCCGGCTGCGGGAGCGAGTGGGAGATCGACATGCCGATCTTCATGTGCCCCGGCTGCGGCGCCGCGGGTGACGTCGAGGTGGCGAGCGGAAACGAGTTCGAGGTGGAGTCGATCGAGGTCGAGGAGGCCGAATGCATCGCACCAAGGTGAAGATCGTCGAGGAGGCGCTGGACGCCAACAACACGATCGCGCAGGCCAACCGGGCCGACTTCGACCGCGCCGGCGTGCGCGTCGTCAACTTCATGAGCGCTCCGGGTGCGGGTAAGACCTCGTTGCTGGAGCGGGTGGCCGCCGACCTGCCGGGCGTCCGGGTCGGCGTGCTCGAAGGGGACGTTCAGGGGTCGATGGACGCCGATCGGCTGGCCGCGCTGCACATCCCGGTGACGCAGCTCAACACCGACCCGAGCTTCGGCGGCGAGTGCCACCTCGACGCGAACATGGTCCGCTCGGCGCTTCCCGGCCTGCCGCTCGACGAGATCGACCTGCTGGTGATCGAGAACGTCGGCAACCTGGTCTGCCCGGCCGAGTTCAAGGTCGGCGAGGACGCACGGATCATGGTCTCCGCGATCACCGAGGGCGAGGAGAAGCCGCTCAAGTACCCGCTCATGTTCCGCGCCTGCGAGCTGGTGCTCGTCAACAAGATCGACCTGCTGCCGCACCTGGACTTCGATCTAGACAAGTTCCTCTACAACCTCGAGGCGGTCCACCCGGGGGTCGAGCACATCATGGTCAGCGCGAAGACGGGTGACGGGATCGACGAGTGGCGGGACTGGCTGGCGCGGGTGGGCTCCCCGGTGGAGGCGCCCGCTTGACCCGCGCCCTCGGGAGCGACGCGACACGGGCCGTGGCACTCTCACGGCGGCTCGACGCGGCGCTGGCTGAGCGGACACAGGCCAACAAGGACTTCTTCCAGGCGGAGGCCGAGCGACTCGCCCGGCTCTGCCACCGGATGGCGGAGCGGTTTGCCCGCGGCGGCAGGCTGATCGCCCTCGGCCGGTCGCCCGCCGCGCGGTCGGACGCCCGCCACGTGGCCGTCGAGTTCGTCCATCCGGTCATCGTGGGCAAGCGCGCGCTGCCCGCGATCGGCCTGGCGGGGGAGGGCGGGAACCTGACGGAGCAGCTGGCGCTGGCCGCCGAGCCCGATGACATCGCGGTCGCGTTCGGCGCGGACGAGGACGGCGGCGAGGCCGCCGAGGCGCTCGCCCTCGCCCGGCGGCGGGGCTGCCTGACGCTCGCGTTCGTTCCTGCCGGCGCGGAGTGGGAGTTCGAGCCACCGGCCGGCGACCCCGCGATTCGCCAGGAGCTGATCGAGACGCTGTACCACGTGCTATGGGAGCTCGTGCACGTGTTCTTCGATCACCGCGGCCTGCTCGAGGGTCGCGCCGCGCGCGCGACCCACGACACCGGGGCGTCCAGCTTCCTCTACCCCTTCCTCGGGGAGAGCGAGCACGACCTGGAGGGGATCGTCGAGGACGTGCGGCGCTCGGTTCTCGCCAAGGCCGAAGCGGTCGGCGACCTTCGCGCCCAGACGCTCACGGACAACCGCGACGAGCTCATCGCCGCCGCGGCGGGGCTGCGGCAGGACCTCGACGGCGGCGGCTGCCTGCTCGTGCTCGGCAACGGCGGCTCGGCCACTGACGCAATGGACGTCGTCGCAGACTTCCGCCGACCTGCCGACCCCGCCTGGGCCCCGCGGCGCGCGATGGACCTGACCGAGGATCCGGCGATCCTGACCGCGATCGCCAACGACATCGGCACCGAGGCGATCTTCTCGCGACAGGTGATCGCGCACGGGCGGGAGGGCGATGCCCTGCTGGCCATCTCCACGAGCGGCAACTCCGCCAATGTCGTCCACGCCCTCGCCGAGGCGCGGGCCCGCGGCCTACGCACGATTGCGATGGTCGGCTACGACGGCGGACGGGTGGCCTCCGAGCGGCTGGCCGACCACGTCGTGGTCACGCGCTCGGAGCACATCCCCCGCATCCAGGAGGCGCAGGCCAGCGCCTACCACCTGCTGCGGGAGCTCGTGGAAAATCCTCGTGCGCAGCCGGCCGAGCCGGCTGCTTCGCCGGGGGATCCTCGTGCGCAGCCGGCCGAGCCGGCTGCTTCGCCGGGGGATCCTCGTGCGCAGCCGGCCGAGCCGGCTGCTTCGCCGG